>Ga0256404_1000417_pt1 | contig 111297 bp, 105 predicted proteins | sample RumenRJG_01DNA_FD_185990 | JGI IMG/M metagenome (GOLD analysis project Ga0256404, IMG submission 185990) | Bovine rumen microbial communities from Lethbridge, Alberta, Canada - RJG_01 | ecosystem: Host-associated > Mammals > Digestive system > Stomach > Rumen | place: Canada: Alberta...
AACTACAAAGATACGAAGATTTCTCCAGTTATTTGTTGATTAAAATGTTAAAAATCAATAAAATACATCAAAAATATAGCAGAAAAATCAAACATCATTTTACCTTATTTTTTTATCAATACTTAATGGTTAATGGTTAATGGTTAATGATTTTTTATAGCAGATTTTGAGTAGAATAAATAACGTTAACATTATTATAAACCTTAACATTAACCTTAACATTAACCTTAACGTTTATATAAAAAAAAACGGCGGTCCTTGCGGATCGTCGTTTTTTCACATATTCCGAGCCATCTGACGTGCAGGGGTCGAAACCCTGTCACAAATCTTAGCGGCGTTTCTCTTTGATACGAGCCTTCTTACCTGTAAGATTGCGGAGATAGAAGATTCTTGCTCTGCGGACGGCACCATGCTTGTTGACATCGATTTGCTCGATGAAAGGGGAAGCAATGGGGAAAATTCTTTCCACACCGACACCGTTGGTAATCTTACGAACAGTAAAGGTTTTAGTAGATCCACTTCCGGAAAGCTGCAGGACCACACCCTGGAAATTCTGGATACGCTCCTTGTTACCTTCCTTGATTTTGTAATGGACAGTGATGGTATCTCCGGCCTTGAATTCGGGGAACTGTTTCTGTTCGACCAAATTTTCTACATATTGCATTATTTCTGTTTTTCCCATGACTTAGATAGATTTTACAGGTTAAACATTACTTTACCATCTTGACAACAGCTGCGAAAGCCTCCGGGTTGTTCATAGCCAGGTCGGCAAGAACTTTGCGGTTGAGTTCGATGTTGTTCTTATGGAGTTGTCCCATGAAAACGGAGTAGGAAATTCCGTTGATGCGGCAACCGGCGTTGATACGGTTGATCCACAGGGCGCGGAACTCTCTTTTCTTGTTTTTACGGTCGCGATAGGCGTAGGTCTGGCCTTTTTCCCATTTGTTTTTGGCTACTGTCCAAACGTTTTTACCTCTACCCCAATAGCCCTTTGTACGGTTGAGGATTTTTTTTCTGCGTGCTCTTGAAGCAACTGCATTGACTGATCTTGGCATAGTTTTTTAATTTTTTTTCATTTCAGCGGCGGAATAGCGAAATTCCTTTCGGTGCCCCGCAGTCCGCTCTTTGGTGCTGTAAATAATGGTTAATTACTCCTTGCCTGGCGCCATGGACTCACGTCGGGCGTCCGGCATAAACGATTACATACCGCTCGAAAGGATCATACGTTTGACACGCTTTTCGTCATCGCGGCTCACCAGGGTGGTGTGGTCGAGATTGCGTTTCTGCGTAGTCTCCTTCTTGGTCAGGATATGACTGTGATAGGCATGCTTTCTTTTGATTTTACCCGTGCCGGTGAAAGCGAAACGCTTCTTGGCACTTGCTTTACTCTTTAATTTAGGCATTACTTTACTGTTTTTTAGTTAAAAAGTTTAGGTCACTATTTTAGATGACTGGAAATGTGTCTATTTCTTGGGCGCGATGAGCATCATCATGCGCTTGCCTTCGAGTTTAGGCATCTGCTCGGGCTTGCCGTATTCGAGCAAAGCCTCTGCGAATTTGAGCAGCTGCGCTTCGCCCTGCTCCTTGTATAGGATCGAGCGTCCTTTGAAGAAGATGTCGACCTTGACCTTGTTGCCTTCCTTGAGGAAACGGATGGCATGGTTCAGCTTGAAGTCGAAATCATGGTCGTCGGTTTGCGGACTGAGGCGGATTTCCTTGATAACCACCTTGCTCGATTTGGCCTTCATCTCCTTTTGCTTTTTCTTCTGTTCGTAGTTGAACTTCTGGTAGTCGATGATTTTGCAAACCGGCGGTTGGGCATTGGGCGAGATTTCGACGAGGTCGAGTCCCTGGTCGTAAGCCAGACGCAGGGCATCGCGGATGTCCATAATGGTTGGTTCCATACCTTCACCGACAACGCGCACGGCAGGAGCGGTGATACGGTCGTTGATGCGATGGTCCGGTTCTTTCTTGACTGGACCGCGGTTAGGCCCGCGGTTTGGTTGAGGTTTTAATGGTGCTGCCAAATTTTAAAAAATTGAATTTGTAAATTGAATATTTAGTGACAATTATTAAATAACGTATAAACGATATTTCTTTATTTAATCTGCAAAAATTATTTTATCGTATTAATTCTACTTGTCTATCATCACTTTAGCAATCTCGTCGTTGATGAGGGTCGCAAAGGCGTCGGGAGTCATGCTTCCGAGGTCGCCAGCACCCTGACGGCGTACTGAGATGGTTCCTTCGCTAACCTCCTTCTCGCCGAGGATGAGCATGAAGGGATACTTGCCCAGTTCGGCGTCACGGATTTTGCGGCCGATTTTCTCGCTGCGTTCGTCGATAGTGCCGCGGAGGTCCATATCTTCGAGACGTGCAAGCATCTGGCGGGCATCGTCGACGTATTTCTCGCTGACGGGCAGGATGATGAACTGCTCGGGAGTGAGCCAGAGCGGGAATTTGCCACCAGTGTGTTCGATGAGGACTGCACAGAAGCGTTCCATCGAGCCGAAGGGGGCACGATGGATCATGACCGGGCGATGTTTCTGGTTGTCGCTACCGATGTATTCGAGTTCAAAGCGTTCGGGCAGGTTGTAGTCGACCTGGATGGTACCGAGCTGCCAACGGCGTCCGATTGCGTCCTTGACCATGAAGTCAAGCTTGGGACCGTAGAATGCGGCCTCGCCGTATTCGACCTTTGCGGGGAGGTTTTTCTCCTTGCAGGCTTCGACAATGGCGGCTTCGGCTTTTGCCCAGTTCTCGTCGCTGCCGACATATTTGGTTTTGTCGTTAGGATCGCGGAGCGAAATCTGTGCCTCGAAATTCTCAAAACTGAGGGCTTTGAATATGATTTCGATGATTTCCATCACCTTGATGAATTCATCCTTTACCTGGTCGGGGCGGCAGAAGATGTGGGCATCGTCCTGCGTGAACGAACGAACGCGGGTGAGACCATGCAGCTCGCCGCTTTGCTCGTAGCGGTATACTGTACCGAATTCGGCTATGCGGAGCGGGAGGTCCTTATACGAATGAGGCTCGTTCTTGAAGATCATGCAGTGGTGCGGGCAGTTCATCGGCTTGAGGAGGTATTCCTCGCCTTCTTCGGGAGTCGTGATTGGACGGAAGCTGTCTGCTCCGTAATGATCCCAGTGGCCCGAAGTGACATAGAGCTGCTTGCCACCGATATGGGGGGTCATAACCTGCTTGTAGCCATAGCGCTTCTGAATCTTGGACAGGAAAGCCTGCAGACGCAGACGGAGGTCGGTGCCCTTGGGAAGCCAGATGGGAAGGCCTTTGCCTACAGTGTCGCTGAACATGAAGAGACCGAGTTCCTTGCCGAGTTTGCGGTGGTCGCGTTTCTTGGCTTCTTCGAGCATGAGCAGGTATTCGTCGAGTTCTTTCTTCTTCGGGAAGGAGATTGCGTAGACACGTGTCAGCTGCGGGCGGTGCTCGTCGCCACGCCAGTAAGCGCCAGCGAGGTTGATGAGCTTGATGGCCTTGATGGGGCTGAAGTCGACAAGGTGCGGACCACGGCAGAGGTCGGTGAACGTACCGCTGTCGTAGAAGCTGATTTCGCCGTCGTTGAGTTCGCTGATGCGCTCAAGCTTGTATTCGTCACCTTTCTTGGTGAAGAAGTCGATGGCCTCGGCCTTGCTGACTTCGCGACGGGTGATGGGCGTCTTTGCTTGGACCAGTTCCATCATTTTCTTCTCGATTTTCGGGAAGTCCTCGCTCGAGATTTCGTATTTGCCGAAATCGATATCATAGTAAAAACCATTTTCGATGGCAGGTCCAAAACCGAACTTGATGCCCGGATATAGCTGTTCGAGTGCAGTGGCCAGAAGGTGAGCCGACGTGTGCCAGAACGTATCCTTGCCTTCTGCGTCGTTCCAAGTAAGGAGCTGAACGGTGGCATCGTTGTCGATATGGCGATAGAGTTCGATGACCTTATCATTAACTTTAGCCGACAGCACATTGCGTGCTAATCCTTCACTAATGCTCTTGGCAATTTCGAGTGGCGTTACGCCCTTTTCGTATTGGCGGACCGAACCGTCGGGGAAGGTTATGTTTATCATTTTTTCAGACTTTCTATTCTATAATATAGTGTTTTTCAATATTCGCAGTTATTTCATAACAAACACGTACAAAAGAAGATACAGCATTTTTCAATCCTCTTTCGCACACATTTGCAAATTGCAAAGATATAAAAAATATTTGGAATACAAATTTTTATTGTTCAGTTGAGTTGTTTTATAAATATTGCTGCCGGCAACACAATAATCTGCACCGGTAATGCGTTTTCGGGAAAATACTCTTTATTATATGAAAAACACTATTGGCAGGACCCTAACTATCATTCTGGCGGCAACGGCCATAATATCAGCATGCAACCGGCATGCTGGCAGTGACGAACTTCGTCTTCAGACCCTGTCCGACTCGGGACTATATATATGCTATGCCAACTCGTCGTTTGGTGCTGACACCTTCTGCGTGAAACGTTCCTACACGATGGCGTGGCCAAAAAATGCACCTGACGAACTGAAACGCGAAATCATTCGCCTGGCATTTGGCGACAGCACGGCAAATTTCAATCGTGCTTCGGACAATTTCCTCGAGGACTTGATGCTCTTCGACGACGACACGCTGACGCGATCCATTCGCGTCGATGCGTTCAATGCCGATGCCGATTGGATGAGCTATATGCATGTCTCGTCAGAATGCACCAACGACAGCGGCCTTTACTGTTTCCATATCGCATACGAAAACTATATGCGCTACGCCGCCCACGGCATGTACGGGTCGTACTACGTGACATACGACACTGACAACAAAAGAATTGTACGCCTCTGCGACCTGGTCGACACGTCGAAGTTGGAGCCCGTCATCCAAAAGGCTATCGAGGACCTCCCCGTCAACGGCGATGTGCTATGTAATGTGTACGGCCCCGACATCCCTATGACCGACAATTTCTTCATCGACAGCACTCGCAAATGCATAATGCTCGTTTACCAGCCATACGACATCGCAAGCTACGCCAATGGCATACAGACCGTTGTGCTCCCCATCGACTGGCTGTCGAAACAAATCGAGTTGACACCCTACGCAAAGGAAATATTCGGAAATTAAGATTTAAAACAGTCTCCAAATAATAATGTAACCGCTTCGTACGTTATACAACATATAATATCACCCAGACAACTATCACATCCAACAACAATAAAAGCACTATAAAATGGCAATGATTAAGACGCCCGTGAAGGGAATGCCCGAGCAGATGCCCGCCGACATGGAGATTCGCGAGTATGCTCTGAACATGATTAAGGAAACCTACGGAAAATTCGGCTTTTCGCTGATAGAGACCCCCGTTATCGAGCATATCGAAAACCTGACGAACAAACAGGGCGGCGAGAATGAGTCGCTGATATTCAAAATCCTGAAACGAGGCGACAAACTGAAAGAGGCCGACAGCCAGGACGAGCTGTGCGACAGCGGTCTGCGCTACGACCTGACGGTACCTTTGAGCCGCTTCTTCGTCAACAACATGAACCTGCTCCCCTACCCTTTCAAAGCCATGCAGCTGGGCAGCTCGTTCCGCGCCGACAAGCCACAGAAGGGACGTTTCCGCCAATTCACGCAGTGCGACATCGACATCATTGGCGACGGCAGCAACCTGGCCGAGATTGAATTGATTTCCGCCACCGCCGAGATGCTGCATCGTCTGGGCATGGGCAACTTCAAAATCCGCGTCAACGACCGCCGCATCCTCAAGGCCATGTCGGCCGCATGCGGCTTCGCTGCCGACAAGTTCGACGAAATATGCATAGTGCTCGACAAACTTGACAAAATCGGCGTCGATGGTGTTGCCGACCTGCTGCGCAAGATGGAACTCTCCGAAGATGGCATCGCGAAATACAGCGCCATGCTGGCCGACGGAACCGACTACGACCTCAGCAAAGGCTTTGCCGACAAGCACATTGGCGAAAGTTTAGACAGCTCAATTGCCGAGAATATGGACACCATCATCAGCTGCGTACGCGCCCTGATAGAGGGTCGCGGCACGATTGTGTTCGACCCCTCGCTGGTCCGCGGCATGGGCTACTACACAGGGCCTATATTCGAAATCGAGCTGATTGACAAGAAGAACTACTCCTTCTCGATTGCCGGTGGCGGACGCTACGACGAAATGATCGGCAAATTCAGCGACGGCAAGATTCAGGCTCCCGCCTGCGGCTTCTCGATAGGGTTCGAACGCATCGTCACCATCTTGAAGGACAAGGGATTCAAGCCCGAAAGGAAATATGAGTCGGTGGCCTACCTGCTGCGTCCCAGTCTGGCGACCGACCGCGTCCGCGAGGTCATCGTCGAAGTCAACCGCCTTCGCGACGAGGGCAACCGCGTCCTCATCAGCCCCAAAGCCAAGAACGTCAAAGCCCAGATCGAAAAGCTCGAAGAGTACGGCTACACCCGCATCGTGAAGGTCGAGGAGTGAGAGTTTTTTTCGGATTGGCAAAAGTTTTTTTGCCAATCCGTTATTATTTTGTAATTTTGCAAACCAGAAAAACGTTATAAGCCAACTCATTTTTTGAGTTTCGGGACAACGAGGAAACCACACCTTGAACAAATAGCATTAAGGATATGAGCACCGAGACTATGAACAAAATTATTGCTGAGTATTTCAAGACCCAGCCAGTCTTGAGAGCATGGCTTTTTGGCTCTTATGCTCGTGGCGAGGAGAATCCTGACAGCGATGTCGACTTGCTTGTCGAGTTGGACGAGAGTCAACGAATAGGGCTGCGTTTTTTTGGAATGTATATGGACTTGAAGGAATTGCTTGGCAGAGAGGTGGATCTTGTCGCCGACGGATGCCTGATGCCTTTTGCCGAAGAGACGGCAAACCGTGATAAACTGTTGATTTATGAGAGAGGTCGCGCGTGATAGAGAAAGGCTGATACACATCAAAGAAGCAATCAGCAGGATTAATCGCTACATAGCCGATATCGACTTGGAGCATTTGCTCGACGATGATATGCGATACTATGCTGTGGTTAAGAATATTGAAATTATCGGGGAAGCGGCCAATATGCTGACCGACGAATTCAAGTCAACACATCAGACAACGCCCTGGAAAATGATTATCGGTATGCGCAATTATATCATTCACGAGTATTTTCAGGTAAAATTCGGCGTTGTCAAAGAAGTTCTGACCCTTGATTTACCCGAATTGGAAAAACAAATCGATTCGTACCTGACAGAATAACAGTTCCCGATTTTAAATCAACATTTTGCCCTGCTATTTATGGACTGGTGAAAATATTTTTTGCCAGTCCGTAATTTTTGTGTTCTTTTGCATCGTCGTTTCACCTGTCACAACAACAACATTATGTTGCTTGGGGATGTTGGGTACATAATTTGGATGTATTAACAATTAAAAAATTACATTAACGAAATAAAACGGATTCCACTATTTAATCCAGATTGGGACTTTTGGTTTAGAGCACTTCGATACCATAAGGGGTCGACATCTTTAAGTCGGCAACCAGCCAGTCTGCAAGGTGTTGGTAGTGCGATAGGAGAAGATAAGAGTACATTATCCCTTGAAAAGAGTATATCTTTTTGCAAGAAGGTATACTCTTTTTTTCGTTGTGCTTTAGATGTTGTGCGCCTTGGCGATATTGTTCACGCTTTCTGGGACTTCCAGCCGTTCCTCGTCCGACAGGGTCTCGATGGTTACTGACTGCAGGCCAAATTTTGCCGCCTTCTTTTGATACTGGCAAAAGATATCTTTTGCTGCCAGCGAAAGAAATTATACTAAACAACACACCTTTTTGGTGTTGGCAGATTGTTTTTTTAACTGATAATCAAGCCCTCAAGTTTTACTTTGGGAATGTAGTGGATGCCGTCGCGGCGGTAGTAGGCGTGGGGGGCGGATTCGTTGATGGGAACCAGTTCGAAACGTTCGGCACCCTTGCCGACGCAGAGCACCGCAACGGGGTCGCAGGGGAGATTGAAGGCCTCTTTCAGTTTCGCCTTGTTGAAGGCGCCGACAATAAGGGTGTTCAATCCCATCTCTACAGCTCGCAACGACATAGCTTCGAGCGACATACCGAGGTCGATAAGCGCCAGTTTGTCGTCGCCATTGAGTGAGCAGACAATAATGAAAGCCTCGGGTTCGGTACCTGGAAACGGCAGGTGCAGTTCGGGCAGAGCAGCTCCCATCTTGATGTTTTCAAGCACTTTCTGCGACTCTTCGCCTCGCGTCACCAAACGGAACCGCAGCACCTGACGGTTGCAGCCGGAGCCCAGTTTTGTGTTGACCGAGACAATCTGCTCCAATTCCTGACGTTTGACGACATACTCTTTTTTGTAGCCGCGCGTCGAGCGGTTTTTGGTCAACAGTTCGTCGAGGGTATGCCCTACCCTCTTGGTGATTTTCTTCGTTCCGAAGACCTCGTTATATCTATTTTCCAAATAATTGTCAGCCATCGATTTCTATTTATTTATGCTGTCAAATAGTCTGGCATTTCTGCCAAACTCGCGATGAATTGTACATTTAACGTTCATTTTCAGAAAATATTGTATTTTTGCAGTCCGATTACATGCAGATTTACACTCAACAGCAATGCTCCGAAAAACAATCATAACGTTATTCTGTTTATTAACAATCCTCTTCACGACAGCTAAAGCACAGAGCACGTATACAATGCCTCACTTAGGCACAGACACGATGTATCTGACCGGAGGACTATGCATGACCATTCTCGACCCCGGCGGCGAAGGGCAGTACGAGAACAACGAAGACTCGTACCTTTACATCATTTCTGACACATGGTTTTATATGCAGGTCGACTACATGTTAGGCGTGCAGAGCGATGGGAAGGACTGGGTAAAGATATACCATGACACCATCTTGACAACCAACGATCTCAAGGACTCACTGACCGGCGACGGGAGCAAAACGTACACAAGCGGGCAATATCGCACCGTCATTCATTTCCACAGCAACAGCTATAGTTGTTACGATGGTTTCCGCATAAGGATACGGTATGAAAACACTATATACAACTGGTCCTACACGCCACAGACCTCCAGCAGCGTACAACTCAGTTGGAACGACTACAATGAGTCCAACAGCGGATGGACCGTATACTACTGGTGGGATGCCGACAGCGTGCTGTCCTTGCAATCCACGACAAAATCGGCCACGATAAGCGATATGCGCAACGACACGTGGTATGCCTACTACATCGTCAACAATGACTACTATTGCCAAAATCATACAATTAAAAACATGTGTGCCTTAACGGACACGACTTCATCTGTCCTGATGGCTTCGGCAGGCATCACCACACGCGACACGCTTGAAGACATTCGATGCTACACCCTTCAAGGTCCATCGGGCAATGGCAGTACCAACCTATACTATACTATCCTACAACAAATGCCTACTACATTTTCAACAAAGGCCACGGAGTCTATTTAGACGGTCAGGTCGCCTGTACAACTAACGTCAACGTCTCGACAAGCACTACTATAGAAAGGCTAAATGTAGCTGGTTCAGGAGTATATACCGATATAAGCCAAAACTATTTCAGCGGTTATTTCCCCGAAGGATGGGTACGCATGCAATACCGCAACTACTCACGAGGAAACTTCGCAGTACGATATGAGAACGGCAGCGTAGTGGTACCCGACACCAGCGGAGTAACCGCCAGCGGCGCCACCATCAGCTGGACGGACAGCACCGGAGCCACACAATGGCGCTTTCGCTACCGCAGCAGCGAAGAGGAATGGCAAGAACTGACGACCGCTACCCCATCGGTGACACTCACGGGTTTGGATGCCTCTACGCAGTATGTGTACAGTATTGAAGGACTGGGCGATGTGCTGCCTTGTCTGGTTCCAGAACCCCATGCCTTCATCACTGCAGGGCTGGCCGACGACACCATCATTATGCCTTTCCGCGCCAAGAACGACACCATACGCCTCGAACCAGGCAGATGCTACACTCTACTCGACGCCGGGGGCAACCAACGGTATTTCGACAACGACTACTCCAAACTGGTACTTATGGCCCCTGCAGGCTGCCGGATGGTGATAGACGGCAAATGCCGCCTGGCGAGCAACGACATACTGTACATTATCGGCAACACGCTGATAAAAAAATACAAAACTTTCGACACGGTAAACTTCACGACCGAAAGTAACAGAGCCGTCATCGCTTTCGAGTCGAACAAAGAACTGTCGTCGAACGGATTCGTGCTGCACATACGCCTCACCGACACCCTGCACACCATCGACAGCCTCATGGCCACCGGGATAAGCCAGACATCGGCCACGATAAGCTGGAGCGACACCGTCGCAACGTCATGGACCCTCTACTACGGCAACAGCGAGTCTGCAATGGACTCCATAACCACCACACAGCGACAGGTACTACTTTCAGGCCTGCAGCCATCAACACAGTACATCTACAGCGTTGTCAGCAACCTTCAGGGAGGCGGATGCATGGCCGAGAGCAAACACGAACGAAAGTCCTTCATCACACAAGGATTGGACAGCACCATGCGGCTGATGCCATATCGAGGCAACGACACCGTAGAGATAATACCAGGGCAATGCCTGTGCATCTACGATGCCGGAGGCCCAACGCACAACTACTTCGACAGCGACAGTTCCACGCTGCTCGTTTACAGCGACCAGTATTTCTATATCGACGGAATGTGGACACTTGATCCTCAGCAAACCGGCGATGCCGACGACTTGCTCAGCTGCAGAGGGGCAAAGTGGGGCTACAACTACAACGAGCTACAACGTATATTCACCAACTGTGCAAACACGGTCATAAACGGACAAAGCAAGAAAGGTATGACGTTGAAATTTGAGAGCAACTACCGCAACAACAACCAAGGCTATCGGCTGGATGTGGTGTGGAACATGATGGGTGTGGGCAGCGTCAACTTCAGCAATATTACCGAAACGACGGCTCGCATCAGCTGGACCCAGACAGTCAGTTCTCCTCAGACAATCGTATGGTACGGTCCCAGCGGAAGCGCCCTCACACCAATAGTAGCCACATCAAATCCCTTCACGCTCAGTGGACTGCAGCCAAACACACTGTACGATGTCCGCATTGGCGGCGATAGCGTAGTTTGCCATGCATCGAGGACATACAGTTTCACAACCGCACAGGCGATCGGCCCGAACGACATTGTGATGCCGACACACGGAATCGACACCCTCACGATAAATCACGGCGACTGCTACACAATCCTTGACCCAGGTGGATACGGAAACTACTTTCCATCCGACACTTCAGTCATCGTGTTGCAGACAGCCACAGGCGAAGGGCTATATTATTCGATACAATGGAATGTCGACGACGAACTGTACATTGCGGAAGGCAACGGTTACGAATACCGCATGCAAGAAAAGAACTACAGCAGAACGCGGTGGGTGCCCAGCGGAAAGGTGCGGGTGCGCCTACAGTCTAACGAAGCCATACAGACCAGCGGACTTGTGATGACCATACTGACGGCCTCGACAGTCTTTGGGACCAACTACCAGAACATGACCGACTCGTCGGTAACCATCACATGGCAAGACACCAGTAGCGCCACCTCGTGGCAGTTCCGATACGGGCCAACCATTGATTCAATGACCACAGTGACGACAACTCAAAAACAGTACCACCTGACAGGCCTGAGACGCAACAAGCAGTACTACTACCGCATCTACAACTCAGACGAGGACCTCACGTCAGGATGCTATCTCGACAACACCTTCGGTATCATCATGCCCTGCGATTCAGACCTGCTGATTGTGCCTTACATCTGTTCCGGTGCATTAACGTGCAACCACTTACCATTATATTATTCAACAACAAAGACCATCTCGGCAAAAACCTGCCACCACTTGCTTGACGATGGAGCAACAGACAGGATGTTCCAGAAAGGCGACATCACTTATAACATCATTGTCCCAGATGCACAAAGTGTTACCGTAAAGGGGCACTACGAATTAGGGACCTCCAAATTCTATGTCTACAGCACCCCCAGCAATACTGGGAGCTATTTCAGCGGAACGGGGTATATCGAGAAGAACGTCAACAACAGTTTCTACATCAAAACAAACTATGGGGGTGGCAATGATGACTATGGATTCGATTTGGATCTACAATACAACTATCAGGCAACCAATATCACAATCGCATGGGACAGTGCCGACTCTGCCGTAGTGACATGGGTCGACACCTCCAGCATCCAGTGGATGGTGACCTACGGGCCTGCCGAAAAGCTGCTCGACACCATCTTCACCGACCTGCCCAGAGCCGTGTTGACAGGACTGCGCCCAAACCAGCAGTATGTGGTATACATTGTCGGTACGACCCCCTTTAAGCAAAAATGCAAGAAGCACCTGCCGACAAAAACAGTATTCTCCACAATTACCGACAGCTCGCTTATCGCCATGGCATATCAGGCACCTCAGACATACACACTCGACCCCAACATCTGCTACACCGTCACCGACAACAGTCCGGAATACGGATATTTCTACGACGACGACGATGGCAACTACAATAGACGACTGACCCTTGTCGCCCCACCGGGAATGCTGCTAAGCGTACGCGGATGGTTCCGAATTGGCACGGGAGACTCCTACCACATATTCTATCACGATGCCAACAACACCATGCGTGATATGTATACACAGATCAACGACCACATCGCTATATCCAATATGAAAGATTTTGCTATCGGTCGAAGAATCAATGCCGACACCAACATCGGCGATGGATTTGAACTGCATGTGAGCTACTCGACGATAACCGATATAAAGACCTCGCTCGAGACCGACACCACTTGCCGCCTGACATGGACTGACGTGAGCGATGCCACCATGTGGAAAGTATATTACGGCATGAACCTAAATTATATGGATTCGGTAGTGACCGACAGACCCGTTGCTCACCTCTACGGTCTGGAATACGGCATGCACTACACCGTATTCATCACCAGCAACGCCAGCTCATACGGTTGCATGGACACAGCATGGTTTGAGTTCTGCTCCGGCAACCGCGATTGCCTCGACTACACCGACATAACCAGTTGTTTTGCCACAACATACTATGGCACATTCACCTCGCCACGCTATTGGCAAGGGTTGATAGACTATGGTGCCGACAGCATCTACTCTCGGCACACCGTGATTACCGACACCAACGCGACCGACCCCCGTACCGGCGGTATGCTTCGCTGCGTGCCAACCTTTGCAGGACATACAAACTCAATACGCTTAGGCAACTGGAACATCGGGGCAGAAGCGGAATCGATGCAATACAGTTACCGCGTCGACACCACCCGCTCCGAAGCCATGTTGCTACGATATGCTGTAGTGCTGGAAAATCCCGGTCACATTCCCGCTCACCAGCCACGATTCCGATTCGAAATCACCGACGAACGGGGCAACCAGCTGGACCAGTTATGCTATTCGGCCGATTTTGTTTCAAGCGACAGTCTCGGGTGGAACTCATATTCATACGACACCAACTACGTGCTTTGGAAAGACTGGACCCCTGTAGGAGTGAACTTGCAGAACCTGCACGGCCAACGCATAAACGTAAACCTCACGACTTACGACTGTCAGGAGTCGGGGCATTTCGGATACGCCTATTTCACTTTGGAATGCGGTACCAAAGACATTCTTGCCACCAACTGCGGAGAGGTTCACGAAAACACCTTTATAGCTCCCGAAGGATTTACATATCAATGGTGTAATATCGACAGTACAGATGTCATTTTGGGTACCGGTAGGACATTCACATCGAGCCAAAACGGGACATACAAATGCCGTGCCTATTTCCCGGGAGCTATTGGCAATTCGATCTGCTATTTCGAGAAAACCGTCGTCGTCGGCGATGCATATCCATACGCCAACTTTGAATATGAGGTGATTGACACTAACGACTGCTTGGTAGCGATACAGTTCTACAACCGCAGTGTCGTCACCTCCGATTCGCTCCACACCATGCCTACAGCCATGGAATGCGGCCGCAGATATTGGGATTTCGGCGACGGCGGCACAAGCTACGACAAACACCCCATGCACTATTTCGAGCCCGGATGGTACGACGTGACCCTGTCGGCCATGGTGGGTGCCGATTCCAACACATGCACACACGACACAACAATCCGCATTTTTGTGCCAAGTCCCTGCATTATTTACGACTCGATCGACACAGCCATCTGTCAAGGCGACACACTCTGGGTAAGAGAAACACCCTTGTCAACCACATGCGACACCATCGTCCGCGACGACTATCGGGCCGACAGCATCATGGCAACAGTAGTCAAACTTGTTGTACACCCTGTGTTCGACACAATGCTCTATGGCAGTATGTGCGACGAAGATCCCTACACCCTTTTCGACTTTAACGAAAACGCAGCAGGCGACTACATACATCATTTCCAATCAATCTTTGGTTGCGACAGCATCTATAGACTTGACCTTGAATACAGCAGCCGATACGATACCTCTTTTGCGGTGCGAGCATGCGACAACACGGGCTACAGCTATCGCGACACAATTCTTTACGAGACAGGCAACTATGTTGACAGCCTAATGTCTGTACATAACTGCGACAGCGTTGTGACCATCAGTCTGACCATTGATACAAGCTATCACCTTACTACTTTCGACACCATCTGCCACGGCGACACCATACTGTTCTACGGAGAACAGTTTTTCTACATCACAGACTATGACCACATAGACAGCACAATAGCGGGATGCGACAGCAACGAACACCTGAGCCTTTGGGTCAATCCGCGATACTCATCCTTCGACACCGTACATCTATGCAGCTACGAGACCTATACGTATCGTGGTCAAGAGTATAGTGCATCGTACGACTTACTCGATTCGTTGATGACAACGCGGAATTGCGACAGCGTCATACACATCGCGTTACGGCTACACGACAGCACGTTCCGTGCCGATGCCGTCATCAGCAACGATTCGGCAATATGGCTTCGCGGCGACACCCTCTTTGCAGGATGCACACCGATGAAAGTATGGTTTCAGGATTTGTCAGTAAATGCCAGTAGCGTGACTTGGTTTTTCGGTGACGACGAATCTTCGGACAACAGACATGACATACACGTCTATCCTGACAGCGGAATATACTCCGTCACACTGATAGCACAAAGCATTGCAGGATGCTACGATACAGTTACGATGAACGATGCAATACAAGTGTTCCAAAGGCATAAGGCCGATTTCTCGTGGACACCCGAATCGCCATCAATGAAAGACGCCACCGTCCGTTTCATAAACCTCACCGATCCTCCAGACACTCTGAGTCCTTATGTATGGTATATCTACCCTGCTGATGCCGACACGACAGACGAGCCCTCCGACTCCGTCAAAGCTTTCGAAATCACATGGAAATGGGAGGAAGAGGACTATTCTACCGACTACAGACAATACGTTGTGCTTGCCTCATGGCGTAGCTTCGAGACATTGAAACAGGATACCTTGGTTTGCCTCGACACATCACGCCACTGGGTTCTTATTGCCAACATCTATCTCCAGTTCCCGAACAGTGTAACCCCTAATGGCGACGGCATCAACGACACCTGGAGCATCGTCAACCTTGCCGAACTGGGATACTATCCCACAAACAGGCTGCGAATTTATGACCGATGGGGCAGATTGGTATACCACCGCCAGAACATAAGCACCAGCGATGAAGCATGGAATCCTAACGACTGCGACTGTCCGGATGGAACCTACTTCTTCCGTTTCGACGCTCAAGGCGAATACGGTTTTGTAAACCACAATGGGGTTATTGAAGTAATACGATAAGGGGCATGATGTTCAGTCAGCCTTCCTGCCACAATACATACGACATACGCCGAAAAAGAACTTGCGCTGCTCTGCCCTGAGGCCGACGGCTTCAAGCTTCTGCAGCATCGCTTCGCCTTTGGGAAATCGCTCTATCGAATTGGGCAGATAGGTGTATGCCTCGCGGTTGCCGGCAATGCGCGAACCGAGCCAAGGAATAATACGGCGGGTATAGAGATTGTAGAATGGCCTGACCAGAGCGCTGTCGGGCGTGGACATCTCAAGAATCACCATTCGTCCGCCCGACTTTAATACACGTGCCATTTCGGCCAGTCCCTTATCCAAGTGGACGAAGTTGCGAATGCCAAAAGCCGAAGTGACAGCATCGAACGAAGCGTCGTCGAATGGCAGTGCCTCGGCGTTGGCGAGTTGAAAGTTGAAAGTTGAAAGTTGAAAACCGGCCGATGCGGTCTTCCTGCGGGCAATGGCAAGCATCTCTTCGCTGAGGTCGATGCCAGTTACGGAACAGCCTCGCTTCAGCAGTTCGACGGCCATATCGCCCGTGCCGCAAGCCACATCCAAGGCTAATGCGTTAGTGGCTGGCGCGGTCTTCCTTCGGGCTGTCTTGAGTGCCTCTTTGGCGGCACGCCGACGCCACAGACGGTCCATCCCTGCAGTCATAATATGGTTCAGGCGGTCGTAGCTGGAGGCTATTTTGTCGAAATCGTAGGCCATCGTTTGTTACTGGAAAATAAGTCCGTGAATAAGAGCAAACAGGAAAGTGGAGATAACAAGAACAGGCAGTGCCGGGTCAAGTTTTCTGCCGTCCTGCTGCCACACAAGCATAAGGTGCAGCACCAAGCCTGCAACGGGAAGGATGTATAAAAACCAGAAAGCAAAAAGGAATGGTCCAACGGGGAAAAGGAAGCATAATCCTCCCACAATTATAAGCACCGTCTGATACCATCTGGCGCGTCGTGCACCAATTTTCAACGGAACCGTCACGCGCTTGCCACGGTCACTCTCCATATCGCGTATATTATTGACATTGAGAACTGCGACGCTCAAAAGGCCCACGCCTATGGCGGGCAAAATCAGCCACCATTCGAAATCGATGCGATGTGCAACGACAAAGTAGCTGCCCATCACAGATACAATACCGAAAAAGATAAACACGAACAAATCGCCCCATCCACGATAACCGTAAGGGGATTTGCCAAGCGTGTAGTGTGTGGCGGCCCAAATAGCGGCAGCGCCCAAAAGAAGCAGCCACCACGGAGAGCCTGACACCAAAACCATAGCCAGACCACTCAAGCAGCAGAACACCACCATCCCGTTGATGGCGCGCCACATCTGCTTTTCTGTCAGTCCGCCGTCGGTCATACTATAGTTGGGTCCTTCCCTGCCCTCGCCGTCCACACCGCTCAGGTGGTCGCCCATCTCGTTGCTGAGATTGGAGAGCACCTGCAAAGCGCAGCCAGTAACCATAACCAGCAAGAGCGACCATACACTGCCGCCATTGCCCATAGCTAAAAAGCTTCCGCACACTACCCCCGCCAGCGACAGGGGCAACGTGCGGAGACGCATTGACTTAATCAAATTTTGAATTTTGAATTTTGAATTTCGAGACATATGGCGTCAGCCTTTCAAAATTCAACTTTCGACATTCACTTTTATGCAAAGTTCGTCAAGCTGCGCATCGGAGATTGGCGACGGCGAGCCCGACATCACATCGCGACCCGAGTTGTTCTTCGGGAAAGCGATGAAGTCGCGGATCGAGTCGGCGCCACCGAAGAGCGAGCAGAGACGGTCGAAACCGAAGGCCAGACCGGCGTGCGGCGGAGCGCCGTAGGTAAAGGCATCCATCAGGAAGCCGAACTGGGCAGCGGCCTGCTCGTCGGTGAAGCCCAGCGTGTGGAACATCTTGTTCTGCAGCGTGCGGTCGTGGATACGGATCGAGCCGCCACCCACCTCGACGCCGTTCATCACGATGTCGTAGGCATTGGCGCGTATGTCGCCCCAACGCGACGGGTCGTCAAGCAGTGCCTCGTCTTCGGGTTTCGGAGCCGTAAAGGGATGGTGCATAGCGTAGTAGCGTTGCGTCTCGTCGTCCCATTCCAAAAGCGGGAAATCGATGACCCACAGCGGAGCGAAGACCTCGGGATTGCGCAAACCCAGCTGGTTGCCCATCTCGAGACGCAGAGCGCAGAGCTGCACACGCGTCTTCATTGCCGGTCCACAGAGGATAAGCATCAGGTCGCCAGGTTTGGCGCCGAACTTCTCGGCTATAGCCTTCTGGTCGTCCTGAGTGTAGAACTTGTCGACCGAGCTCTTGAACGTGCCGTCGGCGTTGTATTTTATGTAGACCATTCCGCCGGCGCCCACCTGCGGACGCTTGACGAAGTCGGTCAGCGCATCGAGCTGCTTGCGGGTGTATTCGGCGCAGCCTTCGGCACAGATGCCGACAACCAGTTCGGCGTTGTCGAACAGGCCGAAGCCCTTGCCCTTGGCCACATCGTTCAGCTCCACAAACTCCATACCGAAACGAATGTCGGGCTTGTCGCTGCCATAGCGGCGCATAGCGTCGTGCCAGGTGATGCGCGGGAAGGGACCGAAATCGAGACCCTTCACCTCGTGGAAGAGGTGCTTGGCCAAACCTTCAAAGGTCTGCAGCACATCCTCCTGCTCCACGAACGACATCTCGCAGTCGATCTGCGTGAACTCCGGCTGGCGGTCGGCACGCAAGTCCTCATCGCGGAAACAGCGCACAATCTGGAAATAGCGGTCCATACCGGCCACCATAAGCAGCTGCTTGTACTGCTGTGGGCTCTGCGGCAGGGCGTAGAACTCGCCAGGATTCATTCGGCTCGGAACGACGAAGTCGCGGGCGCCTTCGGGAGTCGACTTGATAAGCATCGGGGTCTCGATTTCAAGGAAATCGAGATTGCTCAAGTAGTTGCGCACCAGCATAGCCATACGGTGACGCAGTTCCAGGTTACGGCGCACCGGATTGCGGCGAATGTCGAGATAACGATAACGCATACGCAGGTCATCACCTCCATCCGACTGGTCTTCTATTGTAAAGGGTGGAGTCTTGGCAGCGTTAAGGATATTGAGTTCCTTAACGTCTATTTCTATTTCGCCCGTAGGTATCTTATTGTTCTTCGAGGCACGTTCGATGACGGTGCCTTTGATTTGTATGACATATTCACGACCCAATTTGCGAGCCTGCTCACAAAGGTCGGCATTAGTCTCCATATTGAAGGCCAACTGTGTGATGCCGTAACGGTCACGCAGGTCGACAAAAGTCATTCCTCCAAGGTCGCGGCTACGCTGCACCCAACCGGCAAGTGTAACCACTTGGCCGACATTGGAAATATTTAATTCACCACAAGTGTTTGTACGATACATATATATATTATTTCGATGATTATTTTCAGAATTGCAAAAATAAGAAAAAAAATGTTGCGGAGGACTATTAAAACTAAGAAAATGCACACTCTATGCAAAGCAAAGGGGTGCCGTTCCTTGCGGTTCAGCACCCCTTTAGGGTATCGTGACGGATGCTTTCTGAGCATCCGCAACAGACATGTTGTTACTCAGCCTTGGGCTCTTCAGCTGCGGGAGCTTCAGCAACAGGGACCTCAGCAACAGGGGCCTCAGCAGCAGGAGCTGCCTCTTCAGCCTTCTTGCTACCACGTCCACGACGTGTGCTCTTAGCTTTCTTTGCCTTAGGCTCTTTCAGCATATTCTCGTTGTAGTCAACCAGTTCGATGATAGCCATCTCAGAGTTGTCACCCTTGCGGATACCGGTTTTAAGGATGCGGGTGTAACCACCGGGGCGATTGGCGATCTTCTGCGACACTTCGCGGAAAAGCTCATTGACAGCCTCTTTACTGTGAAGATAACTGAAAACGATACGGCGGTTATGGGTCGAATCCTCTTTCGAGCGATTGATCAGCGGTTCAACATATACTCTTAATGCTTTGGCTTTTGCCAAAGTAGTTTCCACTCTCTTATGCATGATTAAAGACGTGGCCATATTGGACATCATCGCAATTCTGTGCGAATGAGTTCTTGACAAATGATTTACTTTGCAACCGTGTCTCATAATTGTTATTCTTTATCTAATTTATACTTTGAAATGTTCATGCCGAAATCCAGATTCTTCGAAGCAACAAGGTTTTCGAGTTCGATAAGGGATTTCTTACCGAAGTTTCTGAATTTAAGCAAATCAGCTTTATTGTAAGAAACCAGGTCTCCAAGAGTCTCTACCTCGGCAGCCTTAAGGCAGTTGAGAGCACGGACAGAGAGATCAAGGTCTATAAGCTTGGTCTTAAGCAACTGACGGATATGGAGGGTATTCTCGTCGAATTCTTCGACAACCTGTTTAGGCTCGAGTTCGAGAGAGATGCGCTCATCGCTGAAGAGCATGAAATGCTGGATCAGGATGGTTGCAGCCTCTTTCAGGGCCTCTTTAGGATGTATTGAGCCATCTGTCTGGATGTCAAAGGTCAGTTTCTCGTAGTCGGTCTTCTGTTCCACACGGTAATCGTCAACGCTGTACTGGACGTTTTTGATAGGCGTATGGATCGAGTCAATAGCAATAACTCCGATAGGGTCACCGGGCTTTTTGTTCTCGTCCGAGGGGACATAGCCACGACCTTTTTCGATGTTGAGTTCGATATTCAGAGTTGTGGTAGGTTCCATGTGGCAAATCTCGAGATCGGGGTTCAGCACCTGGAATCCTTGCAGAAACTCATTAAGATCACCGGCCTTGAGGACGTTTTTCTCTTTAACCTCAAAACTGATTTTCTCCGAGTCGGTATCTTCCACCTGGCGGCGGAAGCGTACCTGTTTAAGGTTGAGGATGATGTCAGTCATATCCTCTACCACTCCAGGAAGAGAGGAGAACTCATGGTCGACACCTTCGATACGCACGGAAGTGATTGCGAAGCCTTCAAGTGATGAAAGAAGCACGCGGCGCAGTGCGTTTCCGATGGTGATGCCATAGCCAGGCTCAAGAGGACGGAATTCAAATATTCCTCTGAAATCGTCAGCTTCAAGCATGACGACCTTGTCTGGTTGTTGAAAAGCTAAAATAGACATTTACTGGTTCCTTTCTAATCTTGTTTCTAAAAAAGTTATGAGTTTCTCCTTACAGACTATTATTTGGAGTAGAGTTCAACGATAAGCTGTTCGTTGATGTTCTCGGGAATGTCGGCACGCTGTGGGTAGTTCATAAACTTGCCTGCCATTGCGTTACCATCCCACTCAAGCCAAGGATAGTTGTTGGAGCGCGAAGCCAAGGAGTCGGTGATTACCTCGAGCGATTTGGAACGTTCGCGAACAGAAACGATATCTCCCTCTTTTAAGGAATAGGAAGGAACGTTAACCACGACACCGTTGACGGTGATGTGGCGATGAGACACAAGCTGGCGAGCCTGCGCACGGCTGCGGGCGATACCAAGACGGTACACTACGTTGTCGAGGCGGGACTCGATAAGCTGAAGGAGGACCTCGCCGGTGATGCCACCGCGACGTGATGCTTCTTCATATATTTTTACAAACTGGCGTTCAAGAATGCCATAGGTGTACTTCGCTTTCTGCTTTTCTTGCAGCTGGATTCCGTATTCGGAGATTTTGCCACGGCGCTTGTTCTGACCGTGCATACCAGGAGCATAAGGTTTTCTTTCGTAGTTCTTGTCAGGACCGTAGATAGGTTCGTGGAACTTTCTTGCGATTTTGGTTTTAGGACCTGTATATCTTGCCATTTTATTTTATTGTTTTAAAGGTTTGAAAAGGTTGAGAAGGATGAAAAGGCTTTAGCCTTTAAGCCATACAACCAACAAAACATTACACACGGCGACGTTTTGGGGGACGGCAACCATTATGCGGAAGCGGTGTAATGTCGACGATTTCTGTGACCTCAATACCACAGCCGTTGATTGCACGGATTGCAGATTCACGTCCTGAACCAGGTCCTTTGACGAAGACCTTAACTTTTCTTAGGCCCAAATCATAAGCAACTTTACCGCAATCTTCCGCAGCCATTTGTGCAGCATACGGAGTGTTTTTCTTCGATCCGCGGAAGCCCATTTTTCCAGCTGACGACCAAGAAATCACTTGTCCGGCATTATTTGTCAACGATACAATGACGTTGTTGAAGGATGCAAAAATGCATGCTCTTCCTTGAGGTTCAACTTTTACGACTCTTTTTTTGGTCGGTTTAGAAGTTTTTGCCATAATTTTTACTTACTTGCTTGATTTTACATTCTTTTACGGTTGCTACTACAACCGTCAGCCACTCATTTACTTGGTAGCTTTCTTCTTGTTAGCGATAGTTTTCTTCTTACCCTTACGTGTACGGGCGTTGTTCTTGGTGCTCTGGCCGCGCAACGGAAGTCCCAGACGGTGACGGATACCGCGGTAGCAACCGATGTCCATGAGACGCTTGATGTTCATCTGAACTTCAGAACGAAGAGCTCCCTCAACCTTGTACTCATCATTGATGATGGTACGCAGCGTGTTCTGCTCGTCATCAGTCCAATCCTGAACTTTCTTGTTCTCATCGATACCGGCCTTAGCCAGAATTTCAGAAGCAAGGCTTCTTCCGATTCCGTAGATATAGGTCAGACCTATAACGCCTCGTTTGTTTTTGGGTAAGTCAATACCTGCAATTCTTGCCATAAATTAATAATTCTTTTTTTGTTAATTAACCCTGTCTTTGTTTGAATTTTGGGTTTTTCTTGTTGATTACATAAACGACCCCTTTGCGGCGAACGACTTTGCATTCGGGGGATCTTTTCTTTACAGAAACTCTTACTTTCATTGTATTGATAATTAATCTGTTTTCTTCTTATTTGTGTCGATAGGTAATTCTGCCCTTGGTGAGGTCATATGGTGACATCTCTATCTGGACTTTGTCGCCGGGAAGAATCTTGATATAATGCATACGCATTTTACCAGAAATATGGGCGATAATCACATGACCATTTTCCAACTCTACGCGGAACATTGCATTACCGAGCGATTCCACCACTGTACCATCCAATTGAATTGATGCTTGTTTTGCCATATATTTTCACCTATGTTTACTGTTTGACTTCAATAATGTCGAATGACGAGAGAATTTCGGGACCCTCGGCCGTGATTGCGACGGTGTGTTCGAAATGTGCAGCCGGTTTCCCGTCCTTGGTCCTGCATGTCCATCCATCGGTATTGGAAAACTTAACGTTTTTTGACCCCATAGTAATCATCGGTTCAATAGCGATAACCATTCCTTCCTTTATAAGGGCACCTGTTCCTTTGACACCGTAGTTGGGAACATTGGGCGACTCGTGCATCTTGAATCCGACGCCGTGACCGCACAGTTCGCGGACAACGCCATATCCGTTCTTCTCGGCATGTGCCTGAACGGCATGGCCGATATCGCCGATGCGGTTGCCAGGTCTGGCTTTGTTGATGCCGAGGAAAAGGCATTCTCGCGTGACTGTCAGCAAGCGCTGCATTTCGGGAGTTATCTCTCCTACGGCAAATGTGTAGGCCGAATCCCCAACGTAGCCGTCAAGTTCAACGACGCAATCGACAGAGACATTATCACCTTCCTGAATGAAAAGGTTGCCGGGTATTCCGTGAACAACGACATCGTTGACCGAAATGCAAAGAGCAGCGGGGAAACCCTCATAACCCTTGCATAAAGGTATACCTCCGTTGTCGCGTATAAACTGTTCGCCGATCTGGTCGAGGAACTGCGTCGTAACGCCCGGACGTATATGGCGACCCACCTCTGCCAGCGTTTGGCTGACGAGGAGGGCTGCCTTACGGATAAGTTCTATTTCTTCTTTCGTCTTAAGAACAATCATTAACTACGTTTTTTTTATGCCTGAATTGACATAGATGTACGTCCCTTGATGCGTCCAGTCTTGGTCAGACCGTCATAGTGTCGCATCAGCAAGTGGCTCTCAATCTGCTGCAGGGTGTCGAGAATGACACCGACCATGATCAGAAGCGAGGTGCCGCCATAGAACTGTGCGAACTGAGTGTTGACACCGAAAAGGCGGATGATAGCTGGGAGTATTGCGACGATGGCGAGGAAGAAAGAACCCGGGAGAGTGACTTTAGAAAGAATCTCTTCCAGATACTCGGCAGTCTTCTTTCCGGGTTTCACACCGGGGATAAAGCCACCGTTCTTCTTCATATCTTCAGCCATCTGGTTAGGATTGATGGCGATAGCAGTGTAGAAATAGGTGAACAGGATCACCAGGATTGCAAACACCACATTATACCAGAATCCGTTGTAGTCAGCAAAAGCCATAGCAAACTTCGAAGGAGTGTCGTTGTTGAAACCCATTATAGTGATGGGGATAAACATGATTGCCTGAGCGAAGATGATAGGCATAACACCAGCAGCATTGACCTTGATAGGGATATACTGACGGACGCCGCCATACTGTTTGTTTCCAACGATACGTTTAGCATACTGAACCGGGATACGGCGAGTGCCCTGTACCAGAAGAATGACAAGCAGGATGACTGCAAGAAGGACAACGATTTCAAAGAGGAACATTACAAGTCCGCCACTCTCGGTCAGACGAGCCATGAACTCGGCTGCAAGAGCGAAGGGCAGACGGGCAATGATACCAACCATAATGAGGAGAGAAATACCGTTGCCAACACCCTTGTCGGTGATACGTTCGCCCATCCACATCACGAAAAGCGTACCGCAGATGAGGATGATGATGCTGGAGACCCAGAAGAAAGTGGAGGGACCAGTACCGTCGAAAGGATGGAGAGCCGTAGTAGAGCCCTGGAGCTGGTACATCATGTTGGTGATGTAGGCAGGAGCCTGGAAGCCTGTGATTGCCACAGTAAGGATACGTGTAATCTGGTTCATTTTTCTACGACCACTCTCTCCGTCGCGCTGCAATTTCTGGAAATAAGGTACAACCATCACAAACAGCTGTATCACGATTGATGCAGTGATGTAAGGCATTATTCCCAATGCGAAAATGGAAGCGTTGGAGAAAGCGCCACCCGAGAACATATTCAACAGTCCCAACAAGCCCTCAGAGCCCTGTTTCTGCAGGGCACCGAGTTGCGAGGGGTCGACACCGGGGAGGACGACATAGGAACCTATACGATACACGAGTACCAAGCCAAGGGTATAGAGTATTCTCTTACGCAGGTCCTCTATCGACCAAATGTTTTTGAGTGTCTGGATAAATCTCTTCATTGTTTAGCTAATGAGTTAGTTTTATTTTTCGATTACGGTTGCGACGCCACCTTTGTCTTCGATTGCCTTCTTGGCAGTAGCGGAGAAAGCGTGAGCGGTCACATTGACAGCCTTGGACAGTTCACCGCGGCCAAGGATTTTGATTTTATCCTTCGAAGAGATGAGACCGTTCTGTTTGAACACCTCGACATTGAAGTCGGTGATGTTCTTGTTTTCTGCAAGGCTGTTGAGCAGGTCGATGTTGATGCCTACATATTCGACGCGATTGAAGTTCTTGAATCCGAACTTCGGAACACGACGATAGAGAGGCATCTGACCGCCTTCGTAACCAATCTTAGCATGGTAGCCCGAGCGAGACTTTGCACCCTTGTTACCACGGGTAGCGGTACCACCTTTACCGGAGCCAGCGCCACGGCCGATACGTTTGGAGTGCTTAATGGAACCTTCTGCGGGTTTGAGATTGCTTAAGTTCATTATATTATTCCTTTCTAATTTACAGAGTTACAGATTAGATTTCTTCGACAGTGAGCAAGTGCTTCACTTTGTTGATCATACCAAGGATCTGAGGAGTAGCCACGACTTCGCGAGTGTGGTTGATTTTTCTCAGACCGAGAGCCTCAAGAGTTCTTTTCTGGTCAGCCGGACGACCGATCTTACTTCTGACTTGTTTTATTCTCAATTTCTTTTCTGCCATAATTTCAGTCTCCTATAATTAACCGTTAAAGACTTTGTCGAGAGAGATACCTCTAAGTTGGGCAACCATATAAGGATCCTTCATTTGGAGGAGAGCATTGATGGTAGCCTTGACAACGCTGTGAGGATTCGATGAACCTTTGCACTTTGCAAGCACATCCTTCACGCCAACGCTTTCGAGGACAGCACGCATAGCACCACCGGCGATAACACCGGTACCGGGAGCTGCGGGTTTGAGGAAGACGCGGGCGCCACTGTATTTACCAGTCTGCTCGTGGGGAATGGTACCTTTAAGGACAGGGACCTTGATGAGGTTTTTCTTAGCATCGTCGACACCCTTCTGGATAGCTGCCTGGACTTCCTTAGCTTTTCCGAGTCCGTATCCGACAACGCCGTTTTCGTTTCCTATTACGACAATAGCAGAGAAACTGAAAGTTCTACCGCCCTTGGTAACCTTGGTTACGCGATTGATTGCGACAAGACGATCTTTGAATTCGATTTCGCTTGATTTTACTCTTTTTACGTTTACTTCTGCCATATCTTATTAGAATTTTAAGCCGCCTTCACGGGCTGCGTCAGCTAACGATTTTACACGACCGTGGTAGAGATAACCGTTGCGGTCGAAAACCACGGAATTAATACCGGCAGCGAGGGCACGTTCAGCAACGAGTTTGCCGACTTTTGCTGCCATTTCACTTTTCGTACCACCCTTTTCGACAGTCTTCTCGAGGGACGAGGCTGCGGTCAGTGTTACGCCTTTGACATCGTCAATAACCTGTGCGTAGATTTCCTTGTTGCTTCTGAAGACAGACAGGCGCGGTTTCTCGGCGGTTCCGGAGACCTTGTGACGAATTCTGTATTTGATTTTTGTTCTTCTTATATCTTTTTTTGTTGCCATAATAATCTTATGTTTTTGTTGATGTGTTGGGTGTTGTTCTATCTTTTAACAGCTCTCAACCGTTCAACTTTTATTTAGCAGCAGCTTTACCAGCCTTCTTACGGATAACCTCACCCTGGAAGCGGATACCTTTGCCCTTGTAAGGTTCAGGTTTGCGGAGTGAGCGGATTTTTGCTGCGGCCTGGCCCAATACTTGTTTATCGATCGAGGTCATCGTGATGATGGGGTTTTTACCTTTTTCGGTGACTGTCTCGACTTTGATTTCGGGAGCGAGTTCGAAGAAAATCTTGTGAGAGTAGCCGAGGTCCATTTCCATGACCTGGCCGTTAGCTTGGACTTTGTATCCTACGCCGATAACTTCCTGAACCACTTTGAAACCTTCGGAAACGCCCTTAACCATATTGGCAGCAAGAGCGCGATAGAGACCATGCAGAGCCTTGTGTTCTTTGGAGTCGGAAGGACGTGAAAAATGGATTTCGCCATCCTCGACATTCATGGTAATAGCAGGATTGACCTTTTGGGTGAGCTGTCCGAGAGGACCTTTAACGGTGAGTACGTTGTCGTCCGACATCGAGACTTCGACTCCTTTGGGCAGTTTGATAGGTAATTTACCAATTCTTGACATTTCTTTTTCTCCTCTCTTTTATTAGCTTACATAACACAAAACTTCGCCGCCGACATTGAGGTCGCGGGCTTCCTTGTCGGTCATAAGTCCCTTGGAGGTAGAGATGATTGCAATACCGAGTCCGTTGAGGACGCGGGGCATATTTTCGACAGAGACATATTTTCTGAGGCCGGGGCTCGAAACGCGTTTCAGTTCCGAGATAGCGGACATCTTGGTTACGGGGTGATATTTAAGGGCGACCTTGATTGACTGGTTGGGCTGGCCTTCGTTCTCGAACTTATAGTTGAGGATGTAGCCTTTTTCAAACAGAATCTTGGTGATTTCCTTCTTCAAATTCGATGCAGGGATTTCGACGACTCTGTGCTTTGCCATGATAGCGTTTCTCATTCGAGTCAGATAGTCTGCAATAGGATCTGTTACTGTAGCCATTTACTTTCTTTTTTTCAGTCCTGTAGTATTGGTTTTTCCAACTTGCGGGGCTGTTGTTATACAATTTAAATTACCAACTTGCTTTTTTTACGCCAGGGATAAGACCATTGACTGCCATTTCGCGGAAGTTGATACGCGAGATACCGAACTGACGCATGTATCCTTTCGGACGACCGGTAAGTTTGCAGCGGTTGTGCAGACGAATCGGGCAGGAGTTTTTCGGGAGTTTCTGAAGAGCTATGACAGCTTTTTCGACCTCTTCGGGTTCGCCTTTACGTACAATTTCCTTGAGAGCGGCACGTTTGGCAGCGTACTGGGCTACCATTCTTTCTCTTTTGCGTTCTCTTGCTTTAATTGATTCTTTTGCCATTTATATTCTTATTTTTGCTGATTCTTAAATGGTAAACCAAACTGTTTGAGCAGTGACATGGCTTCCTTGTCGGTTTTTGCCGAGGTGACGAAAGTGATGTCCATACCCTGGATGCGGTCGATCTTGTCGATGTCGATTTCAGGGAAGATGATCTGCTCGGCGATGCCAAAGGTGTAGTTACCTTTACCGTCGAAACCCTTGTCGTTGATTCCGCGGAAGTCGCGGATACGGGGGATGGAGGCGGTGACGAGACGCTCGAGGAACTCGTACATACGCTCACCACGGAGGGTCACGCGGACTCCGATAGGCATACCGCGGCGCAGTTTGAAGTTAGAGATATCTTTCTTTGATTTGGTAGGTACAGCTTTCTGTCCGGCGATGAGAGTCATTTCCTCGACACCTTTGTCGATGACCTTCTTGTCGGCGATAGCAGCCTTACCCAAGCCCTGGTTGAGGGTGATTTTCAGCAAGCGAGGGCACTGCATGACGGTCTTGTACTGATATTCGTTCATCAGTGCAGGCTTGATTTCCTCGTTGTACTTGGTTTTTAAAGACGGAATGTATGCCATTACTTGATTTCCTCCCCTGATTTTTTAGAATAACGAACTATTTTACCTGTTTTTTCGTCAATTCTACGGCCAATCCTGGTAGGAGTTTTTCCTTCGACTACCATGAGATTGGAGATGTGAATAGGAGCCTCCACGTCAACGATACCGCCCTGAGTGTTTTTTGCGTTGGGCTTGGTATGTTTTTTATTGACGTTCACACCTTCGACGATGGCGCGGTTCTTTTCGGGAATGACCTTAAGCACCTTGGCGATCTTGCCTTTGTCGTCGCCAGCGATGACCTGGACCATGTCCCCTTTTTTAACGTGCAATTTCATTTCTTTCTTATTGGTTTATTTTTGCGAATGACACAAAATGTTTTACAATACTTCGGGAGCCAGAGAGACAATCTTCATGAATTGTTTTTCGCGGAGTTCGCGAGCCACGGGTCCAAAGATACGTGTTCCACGCAGTTCGTCAGCAGCGGTGAGGAGAACGCAAGCGTTGTCATCAAAACGTATATAGGAGCCATCGTTGCGACGGATTTCCTTTTTTGTGCGGACCACGACTGCCTTAGAGACAGCGCCCTTTTTAATGTTGCCCGACGGGAGGGCATCCTTGATAGCGACGACGATAGTATCGCCAATGGAGGCATAGCGTTTTTTGGTACCTCCGAGGACGCGGATACAGAGTGCGCTTTTTGCGCCGCTGTTATCGGCAACAGTCATTCTAGTTTCTTGTTGTATCATGATTACTTAGCTCTTTCAATTATTTCTACTAATCTCCAACATTTGTTCTTGCTGAGAGGACGCGTTTCCATAATCCTGACAGTATCTCCAATGTTGCATTCATTTTTTTCATCGTGAGCCATAAATTTGGTAGACTTCTTGACGAACTTGCCATATTTAGGGTGTTTCACCTTGCGTTCAACGAGTACTACGATGGATTTTTCCATCTTATTGCTCACGACGACGCCGATTCTTTCTTTTCTTAAATTTCTTTCCATCTTCAGAACTGGATTTATTGCTTTTTATTTCTGCTCTTCAAGTTCGCGTTTGCGGAGCTCAGTAAGGCAGCGTGCAATGTTTTTTCTACTTTCTTTAATTTTGTTAGGATTCTCGATGGGTGAAACAGCGTGGTTCAGCAGCATCTTCTGATACAGTGCTCTTTCGTTGTCCAAACGTTCCTTAACTTCAGCGGTTGAAAGCTCTTTTAATACTAATTGGTTTTTCATTTCTTCTTATTTGTGTTAAGCTTCTTCAATATAGTCTCTTCTCACAACGAATTTGGTTGTGATAGGGAGTTTTTGAGCGGCGAGACGGAGAGCTTCCTTAGCCACGTCCATAGGCACACCTTCGCATTCGAAGAGCATAGTGCCGGGCATGACGCGTGCCACAAAGTATTCAGGGGCACCTTTACCTTTACCCATACGGACCTCGTTAGGTTTTTTGGTGATAGGTTTGTCTGGGAAGATGCGGATCCAAATCTGACCCTCACGTTTCATATGACGTGTTACCGCTTGACGTGCAGCCTCTATTTGACGTCCTGTGATGAAACAGGTTTCAAGGGATTTGATGCCGAAAGTACCGAAAGCCAGTTCGTGGCCACGGAAAGCATTGCCCTTAATTTTACCTTTTTGCTGCTTTCTGTATCTTGTTTTCTTCGGTTGTAACATTGTTACTTCTTTTTAAAGTGACTATCCGTTGCCGGGGGGTGAATCCTGGGAAGTGGATATCCGGCGTTAGAGAATCTTACTTGGAATTATTATTTCTATTGTTATTTCTTTTGCGAGGGCCTGAAGCAGGGCGGCCCATTCCGACAGGGCGTTTGTTGTCGCGAGCGGCCTGACCACCGACGGTGGAGGGGACGAGTTCGCGTTTGCCATAGACGACGCCACGGCAGATCCAAACCTTTACGCCCATACGTCCGTAAGCTGTGTGAGCCTCAGCGAGAGCGTAGTCGATGTCGGCACGCAGTGTGTGGAGAGGTGTACGGCCTTCTTTGTAGTGCTCGGTACGAGACATTTCAGCGCCACCGATACGTCCGGAGATGGAGACCTTGATACCTTCAGCACCGATTCTCATAGTGGAAACGATGGCCGATTTGATAGCGCGACGATACTGGACGCGGCCTTCGATTTGCTTTGCGATGTTTTGAGCGACGAGGACGGCATCGAGTTCGGGGCGTTTCACCTCGGTAATGTTGATCTGGACATCCTTGCCAGTGAGTTTCTTCAATTCCTCTTTAAGTTTGTCAACTTCTGAGCCGGACTTGCCGATAATCATACCCGGACGAGCGGTATTGATGGTAACGGTGAGGAGTTTCAGGGTTCTTTCGATGTAGATTTTCGAAATGCCGGCTTTGGCGAGACGAGCGTTGAGGTATTTACGAATCTTATTGTCCTCGACAAGTTTCTGCTCGAATTTTCTTCCGCCATACCAATTAGAGTCCCATCCACGGATGATACCTAATCTGTTTCCAATTGGGTTAGTTTTTTGTCCCATTCTTGAAATTCTTCTTATTGATTACTAATTATTCTTCTGTTTGTGTGTTAGAAGCCTTGGGGGTTTCGTCTACACGGCTACCGATGACCATGGTGATGTGGTTGCTACGTTTGCGGATTCTGTAGCCACGTCCCTGGGGAGCAGTGCGCATACGTTTCATTGTACGGCCTTCGTCAACCATAATCGATTTGACATAGAGTTGGCTGTCTTCGATGCGTTTGCCTTCGTTCTTAGCCTGCCAGTTGGCGACAGCAGAGAGGAGGAGCTTGCGCATTTTGGGTGCCGATTCTCTCGGGTTGTACTGGAGTATGGCGAGAGCTTTGTCGACATCGACTCCACGGATGAGGTCGGCGACAAGGCGGGTCTTACGCGGGGAAGTCGGATTGTTCATCAGCTTAGCCACATAGAAAGTCTTGTTGGCTTCTTTACGTGCTTCTGCACTGTTATGTTTTCTACGTCCCATTATTCTTTTTACGTTTTAGGATATCGGGAAGATATCGCAATATTATTTTTTTCCTTTATCTTTAGATCCGGCGTGGCCACGGAAGATGCGCGTGGGGGCGAATTCTCCGAGTTTGTGTCCAACCATGTTTTCGGTCACGTAGACGGGGATGAACTTGTTGCCGTTGTGGACAGCTATTGTCTGACCGACGAAATCGGGAGAAATCATAGAAGCTCTTGACCAGGTCTTGATAGTGACTTTCTTGTTGGACTGTTGTGCTTCGATAACTCTTTTTTCGAGTTTATGGAAGATGTACGGACCTTTCTTTAATGAACGACTCATCTTATTGTTTCTTTAATCGTTATTATTTCTTTCTTCTTTCAAGTATGAACTTGCTCGACTGTTTCTTGGGAGCGCGAGTCTTGTAACCCTTAGCCGGGATACCCTTACGCGAACGAGGATGTCCGCCGGTCTGACGGCCTTCACCACCACCCATCGGGTGATCAACAGGGTTCATGACAACACCACGGTTACGCGGGCGGCGTCCAAGGTGACGGTTGCGTCCGGCTTTACCTCCGACTTCAAGGTTGTGTTCGGGATTGGAGACGACTCCGACGGTGGCACGGCAGCTCTGGAGGATCATGCGCATTTCGCCCGAAGGCATTTTGATAATGGCATACTTGTCATCGCGCGACATGAGCTGAGCGTAAGCACCAGCAGAACGGACCATCTTGGCACCCTGACCAGGACGAAGTTCGATGTTGTGGATTAAAGTACCGAAAGGAATTTCGGCGAGAGTCAGTGTATTACCGATTTCAGGGGCAATACCCTTACCCGACATTACGGTTTGACCAACCTTGAGGCCTTGGGGGCAAAGGATGTAGCGTTTTTCGCCGTCTGCATAGCACACGAGAGCGATACGGGAGCTACGGTTGGGGTCGTATTCGATAGTTTTTACCGTTGCGGGGATACCGTCTTTGTCGCGTTTGAAGTCGACAAAACGATAAAGTTGTTTATGGCCACCGCCGATATAGCGCATGGTCATCTTTCCCTGGTTGTTACGGCCGCCTGATTTGCGCAGACCGAAAACGAGGCTTTTTTCAGGTCTTGTTGCAGTGATATCGTCGTTGGTGACGACGATTTTGTGGCGTTGACCTGGTGTTGTAGGTTTAATTTTCTTTAAAGCCATTTCTTTTCTTTTAATGTTCTCTTATCAGTGGAACTTACTATTAAATAATTTATTAAATACTGCTATAGAAATCGATAGCGTTGTCTGGGGCGAGGGTTACGATAGCCTTCTTGAAAGCATTGGTACGACCCTGGAGGAATCCAGCCTTAGTGTAGCGGGATTTTGACTTGCCCGAGTAGTTCATGGTGTTGACGTCGACAACCTTGACGTTATAGAACTGCTCAACAGCCTTCTTGATTTCAATTTTGTTGGCGCGCTTGTCAACGACGAAACCGTAACGGTTGCAAGCCGGTTTAGGCTGAATACCCTTATTGCGCTGTATTTTGTTCAGCTTGGGTTCAGCGGCGGCCTCTGTAAGGCGAGTCATTTTTTCGCTGATAAGCGGTTTTACTATGATATTCATTTGTTAAAAATTCTTAATCGTTCTTAATGCAGAGCCTATTTCGTAGCCAAAACGCGGTTGATTTCAGAAATCGAACCCTCTGAAATGACAACATTGGAGGCGTTAACAATGTCATAAGTGTTTAATTGTGACACGTTTACAACCTTCACGTTTTTAAGGTTACGAGCAGACAAAAATACAAAATTATTTTGATTCTCAACAACAAAAAGTGATTTTTTGTCATTGACATTAAGTTTGTTCAGAACCTCGATCATGCTCTTTGTCTTAGGAGCGTCGAAGCTGAAGTTTTCGACAACCGTGAGAGCATTGTCGGTGACCTTGTAGCTGAGAGCCGAACGGCGAGCGAGGCGTTTCACCTTGACGTTCAGTTTAAAGCGGTAGTCACGCGGTTTAGGTCCGAAGATACGACCACCACCGACAAAGACGGGGCTCTTGATATCGCCTGAACGAGCGCCACCGGTGCCCTTCTGGCGTTTCAGTTTGCGAGTGCTGTGAGCGATTTCGGAGCGTTCTTTGCTCTTATGAGTGCCCTGACGCTGATCTGCAAGGAATTGTTTGCAGTCGAGATAAATAGCGTGGTCGTTGGGCTGTTCCATTGCGAAGATAGAATCGTCGAGACTGATGGTTCTACCGGTTTCGCTTCCGTTGATGTTATAGACTTTTAACTCCATCTTTCCAGTTTTAAAATTGAACCTTTGGGTCCCGGTACAGAACCTTTAACAATCATTAAATTCTTTTCAGCGATAATCTTGACAACCTGAAGGTTTTGGACTTTGACGCGATGGTTGCCGGTTTGGCCAGCCATGCGCATTCCCTTGAAGATACGCGAGGGGTAGGATGATGCACCTATCGAACCAGGAGCGCGGAGGCGGTCATGCTGACCGTGAGTAAGATCTCCAACACCGCCGAATCCGTGTCTCTTGACGACGCCCTGGAAACCTTTACCTTTGGAGGTTCCGACAACGTCAACAAATTCGCCTTCCTGGAAGACTTCGACTGTCAATACTTCGCCATATTTTTTCTTGTGGCCTTCTTCGAAACGGCTGAATTCAGCGAGATAGCGTTTCGGTGTGGTACCGGCCTTTGCGAAATGGCCTTTCATAGGCTTGGTGGTATGCGATTCTTTCTTTTCACCAAAAGCCAACTGAATGGCTTCATAACCATCTTTTTCGATAGTTCTTACTTGTGTTACTACACAAGGACCAGCTTCAATAACTGTGCACGGAATCTGCTTTCCGTCGGCATCAAAAAGACTGGTCATTCCGATTTTTTTACCTAATAATCCTGACATTGATTTTTTTGATGGATTAATTGTTTTTAAATATCAGCATACATACAGCATAGCTGCATTGGCATTGGCTGACGTGATTCAGACTTTGATTTCTACTTCAACACCGCTGGGGAGTTCGAGCTTCATGAGAGCGTCGATGGTTTTGGTACGATCGTTGATTTCGATGTCCATCAGACGTTTGTAGGAGCTGAGTTCAAACTGCTCACGCGACTTCTTGTTGACAAACGTGGAGCGGTTTACGGTAAAAATCTTTTTGTTTGTCGGCAGTGGGATAGGACCATTGACGACAGCGCCCGTCATTTTAACGGTCTTTACGATCTTTTCGGCCGACTTGTCGACGAGATTGTGATCGTAAGATTTGAGTTTGATTCTAATTCTTTGACTCACGGTTTTTTAGTTTAGAGATCTTTATGAATAATTGTATTTGCTTTTCAGAATAGCGTCTTGTTGTTCGCGCGACACCTCGGCGTAGTGTGAGAATTCCATTGTGGAGTTAGCGCGACCGGAGGTGATGGTGCGGAGCGAGGTGACATAGCCGAACATCTGTTCGAGAGGCACCTTGGCGTGGATTGCCTGGACACCGACTTTGGCAGTGATGTTCTCGAGCATGCCACGGCGACGGTTAAGGTCGCCAGTCACATCACCGACATAGGCATCAGGTGTCAGAACCTCGAGTTTCATGATAGGTTCGAGCAGTACCGGAGCTGCCTTGCGGCAAGCGTTCTTGAAACCGATTTTTGCACAGACCTCGAAAGAGAGCTGGTCGGAGTCGACCGGATGGAACGAACCGTCGATAACACGGACCTTGAGACTGTCGAGAGGGTAACCTGCAAGTACACCATTGAGCATGGCTTCCTTGAATCCCTTTTCGATTGCAGGCATGTACTCCTTGGGGATGTTTCCGCCTTTGACCTCGTTTATGAACTGCAGACCTTTGACGTCGTCGTCTGCAGGGCCCAGTTCGAAGAGGATGTCGGCGAACTTACCTTTTCCACCAGTTTGCTTCTTGTATATCTCATGGTGTTGAACGGTCTGTGTGATAGCCTCTTTGTAGGCCACTTCAGGACGGCCTTGGTTGACTTCGACGCCGAATTCGCGACGGAGTCGGTCCATGATGATATCCAGATGGAGTTCGCCCATACCGCTGATGATAGTCTGACCAGAAACCTCGTCAGTCTTCACGCGGAAAGTCGGGTCCTCCTCAGCAAGCTTCATCAGAGCGTTGGTCAGCTTATCCATGTCGGCCTGAGTGTGAGGTTCGACAGCGATGCTGATAACCGGCTCTGGGAATTTCATGGATTCAAGGATGATTGGATGATGCTCATCGCAGAGAGTGTGTCCTGTCTTGATATCCTTGAAGCCCACAGCTGCTCCAATATCGCCAGCCTCGATACGGTCGAGCGGGTTCTGTTTGTTGGAATGCATCTGCATGATGCGGGAGATGCGTTCCTTTTTGCCGGTATTGGCATTATAGACATAAGAGCCAGACTCGAGGGAACCGGAGTAGACACGGAAGAAGCAGAGACGTCCGACATAGGGGTCGGTTGCAATCTTGAATGCCAAAGCAGAGAAAGGAGCCTTGACATCGATTTTGCGGGTTTCTTCCTTTCCGGTTTTCGGGTTAATGCCCTCGACGTCTTTCATATCAAGCGGCGAAGGGAGGAAAGCAGCCACAGCGTCGAGGAGCGACTGAACACCCTTGTTCTTGAATGCAGAACCGCACATCACCGGAGTGATTTTCATTGCCAAAGTAGCCTTACGGATTTCGGCGATGATGTCATCTTCAGTAATGGAGTCTGGGTCATCAAAGAACTTCATCATAAGTTCCTCGTTTTCCTCTGCAACACCCTCGATCAGTTTCTGGCGGTATTCGGCGACGACATCTTTGAGGTCGTCAGGCATCGGCACTTCGTAGAATTTGGAGCCGTTCGAAGCCTCGTCCCAGATGAGAGCCTTGTTTGTAATCAGGTTGACGACACCTTTATAGAGGTCTTCCTGTCCAATCGGGATTTCGATAGGAATAGGATTGGCACCAAGGCGTTCTTTGATCTGATTGACTACCGAGAAGAAGTCGGCACCGGCGCGGTCCATTTTATTGACGAAAGCGATACGCGGGACCTTGTATTTGTCGGCCTGGCGCCATACAGTTTCGGACTGAGGTTCGACGCCACCCACGGCGCAGAAAATTGCAATTGCACCGTCGAGGACACGGAGCGAACGTTCCACTTCGACAGTGAAGTCTACGTGGCCCGGTGTGTCTATAATATTGTATTTATAGCGATTATTCTTCCAATCCCAATAGACGGTGGTAGCAGCGGAAGTAATGGTGATACCACGTTCCTGTTCCTGAACCATCCAGTCCATCGTAGCGGAGCCCTCGTGGGTTTCGCCCAACTTGTAGTTCTTGCCCGTATAGAACAAGATACGCTCAGTCGTTGTGGTTTTACCCGCATCGATATGCGCCATTATTCCAATGTTTCTTGTAAAATGTAGGTCGGACATGAGACTATGTTGATTTTTTGGATTAATAAATAAAGAATAATACTATATATAATACAGATGACAGTTTTAGAATCTGAAGTGCGAGAAAGCCTTGTTAGCTTCAGCCATACGGTGGATATCCTCTTTGCGCTTGAATGCGGCACCTTCTTCCTTGTAGGCGGCCTGGATTTCAGCGGCGAGTTTGAGAGCCATGGTCTTTTCGCTGCGTTTGCGCGAGAAAGAGATAAGGTTCTTCATACCGATAGACTGTTTGCGCTCGGGGCGGATTTCGGTAGGCACCTGGAAAGTGGCGCCACCGATGCGGCGGCTCTTAACCTCGACAGAGGGGGTAATGTTAGCGAGAGCCTTTTTCCAGACTTCGAGGCCGTCCTCTTTAGTACGGTCAGCGACAACATCGATTGCCTCGTAGAAAATCTTGTAAGCAATGGTTTTTTTGCCACCCATCATAAGGTTGTTGACAAACTTGGTGACGAGGACATCGTTATATTTGGGATCCGGAAGGATTATTCTCTTTTTTGGTTTTGCTTTTCTCATTTCTTTATCAAGCTAAAAACTTATTTTACAAACTATTTATTTAGCGGCTTGTTTTGGGCGCTTTGCTCCGTATTTTGAGCGGCGCTGACGGCGGCCGTCTACTCCGGAGGTGTCGAGTGCACCGCGGATGATGTGATAGCGAACGCCGGGGAGGTCTTTGACACGACCGCCGCGGATCATAACGATGGAGTGCTCCTGGAGGTTGTGGCCTTCGCCGGGGATGTAGGCGTTGACTTCCTTCTGGTTGGTCAGACGGACACGGGCCACTTTACGCATAGCCGAGTTAGGTTTCTTAGGTGTGGTGGTGTACACACGGGTGCAAACGCCACGACGTTGCGGACAAGAGTCTAATGCAGGAGACTTGCTTTTGTACTCCATTTTCTGACGTCCTTTGCGAACTAATTGCTGAATTGTTGGCATTGTTTCTTTTTAATATTATTATTTCAAAATTAATGTTTTCCGTTTACATAAGCAGGCATAGTCTGCCCACAAATTGGAGTGCAAAATTACGACCATTTTTGCTACTGGCAAAATGTTTGCATTCATAAAACACTTAAAAAAAGTTAAAATTTCTTGGCGATATTCATAAACAACAATTTACAATTTTCATTTTCGTCATAAATATCACTTCTATCCAGATTAAAATTCATTTTATTTTTGAGTCGGAAAGTATCGTTTATGAGATTTCAGGTCATTTTATCAACACGTGTTAATAACTTTTCTTTTCAACTATAGGTTACCTCTAATAATTATTTTTAACGGCGTGGTATGCCTGCGAATACATAATGAATAAAGAAAATGCAATGAGCAATTGTACGAATTAAACGAATTGAAATTTAGAAATTTGTTTTGCAAACAAAACGCGAACGTTTCGCAAAGCGAGAGAAAAGAAAACTTGTTTGCTTTTCCGAGCCAAAGAAATGTCAACGAAGATAATTAAACGAATTTTTGGAGATTACCTATAAAAAAACAGAAACACATACAAACGAAAAAAAAACATAGTATAACGAAGCAATTCAAAATTAGCCATTGTCAAAACTATTTTTTCGTTTATTTGCAGAAGTCAAGACCAAACACAAGCACACATATATACTTATTTCTCAACAAGTAAAGCAACAGAGCATTTTCAATAACACCACACAATAAAACAAATCTAAAATCATATAAGGTGACCTCCAAAAATTCTTTTTTCTTGAACACGAATTTCACGAATAATACGAATAATTGTCTACAGCCCAACTAATTTGTTTTGCAAGCAAAACGCGAATTAAACGAATTATGGAGGTTACCATAAATCAATTTATGATAATTCCAATGATAGATACATTCCTGCCAACCTGCAAATATACATCTGCAATCAAAAGAAAACTCTAAAGAGTTGAGAAATATGATTTTAAACATATTTATTACATTCACGCATATAAAACATTAGTGTATTTACAATATTTGCAATAAGACAACAAAAAGACATTTTTTTTCAAAAATCAACACCGAAGTGCAACACTGGAAGAAATTATTTTTTTGATATTCATATTGGGAATCAAAATTTTTCCTATATTTGCAATAGATAAAAAAACGAAAATTTTATTTTTATCACAGATAATCAACAAAAAAAAGCAACATGAAACAATTATTCACATGCATAATTTGGGTATGCATTATAGGATTAGCCTCAGCACAGTCTTTTATTGAAAACATTGGTTCCACAAACAGTAAAATAAAAATCCTCGAAGCTCAGGAACTGCTTATAGCTGGAGAGATGGACGGATTGATTATTGGAGTGAATACGAACTACAAAAGATTGAATTTCTGCATGCAGGCTATAGCCATCGATGAGAATTCAAATATTGTTCGCAACTTGGACATTCCCGGTACAAAAAACGACAGTCCGCTTGCTGCAAATTTGTATGATGGAAAAATCTACATCTTAAGCAAACGGTTTGAAACATTCTCAACTTCATACACATACATGCGCTATGTTATCGACGCAGAGACAATGACGCTTATAGGAGAGCCCACCGAGGTGCTGGAAATCACGAGTAAATCCACCAGCGCCAACTACAGTTGGAGCGCCAGATCGAAAGACGGAAGTCTGACCGCGATTATAAACATCTCGACGACTCCAAAGGGAGAAAAGTATGAGGCAACCGAAATACTTTTTGATGAAGAGATGAATATAGAATGGCAGCGAGACTACCCGATATATTCACTTTCAAGCATGTTTGTAACAGACGATGGCGAAATAGTCACCATAGGACGCTCGAAAGGGAAAGGGCCCCATACACTATATTTCAGCGTCCTTAATGAAAACGATATTCAATATCTGTCGAAACAGACAAAACTAAACGTATACGATACCTACATAGTAAGTTACAAAGACAGTCGTATTCTCGTCATGGGATTAGGCACTACAACAGACAGCAAAAACGACAAAGAGATCAATTACTTCGGAATGTCAGTAAATGTCGAAACCGAAGAGTCAGAAATACATTATAAAGGTTTTGACAACACCGACAATAACATTTTCTACGACACCAAGATCGGCAAGAGTGCCAAGCCTATAACCATCAATCAGATATCCCTTAACAAATGTATAGCAACAGAATATGGGGCTGTAGGCACAATACAGAACTATCTTTACAAATCAAGCATTGGGATATTGGTATTCGCATTGGACAACCACGGGAACATAATATGGAAACGAGACATCCGATTCAACATGAAAAGAAGTAACGGCGAAGTGCGTTCCGGATTTACCATTGCGGCAAAAGGAAGTAACGTATATCTGACGATGTCCGAAGACCCCAAAAGCCCCAAGCAATACACTATCGAAGAACCCTCCAGAAAGACCAATACCTCCATAGGGGCAAAAGCCCTGTCGACATACAAAATCGATGCTGAAGGGAATATCAGCAAAAGCATGGAATCCCTATCGAAAACAGCCATTCTCGACAGAAGGCTCAGAAAAGTCGGAGACAAACATATAGGATTCTTGACTAACCTATCGGGAGCAGCCATAATAAAATTCAATTATTAGTGCGCACCTGACAATTCAGAATATCTACAAATTTAATATAAGACATATATGAAACGTACAACATTACTACTTTTATTTGTCTCTGTACTAATGATGGCAGGGGCTCAAAGCAAAACCTATTCTGTTGGAGCTTTAAACAAGAAATTCAATTATGCAGAAGCAAGCAACATGATTATCTTGGGTCAGCAGGACGGATTGACAATTGGAGTCACAAACAGATACGCTGGAGTCTTAAAAAACTATTTCAAGAAAGAACTCAAAGTTGTGGCAATTGATGAGAACACAAACATAGTCCGCAGTATCGAAATTCCCGAGACCAAAGACTGCTATATTCAGACAGCCACATTCTACGACGGGAAGGTATATATACTTGCGAGCCACCGAGAAAAGCACAGCACCTACTACGACCGCTATGTTGTCGACGCAACGACGATGCAAACCATTGGCGAGAAGAAAAACATCTACACCTATACCAGCGAGCGCAAGGACGACAGTTATCAATGGGTTTCGCAATCGCCCAACGGGACACTTGCCGCCCTGGTTCACATAACCACCAACCGCAAAAGCGACAAATTCGAAGCCGTAGAAATTCTGCTTGACGAAGAGATGAACATCGAATGGCAGCGAGACTACCCGATATACGCACTGAGCAACATGATGGTGACCGACGATGGCGAGATAATCACGCTCGGCTATTCAGGTCAAAAGGCCGGCACGAAAAGTCGGATAAGCATCAGTGTCATCAGCGAATCGAACGCCTACGACCTCCGCGAGGAGACGACGGTCACGATTTGGGACATTCGCCTTGCCGGCTACAAGAATGGGAAAATACTCGGTATGGGCTTAGGACTCAATGCCTCCGACAAGAACGAAATAAACTATTTCGGGATTTCGGCCGACATCAAATCACAGGCAATCAATATAGGCTACCAGTCGTTGACTGACAACGACAAGTGCGTCTACAACAATATAGATTATGGGAAAAGAACGCGCAATGTCAATATCGATGCACTGCGACTCAGACATTGCCAGTTAACCGGAACTGGTGCCGTTGCGACACTGACGAACAGTTGGATTGTAGAGACTTGTAACCAGAACGGAGGATGCTCGATAAAATCATATTGCGAAGGAATAATTATTTTCGGCATAGACGATAACGGCAATATCATTTGGCATCACGGAATACGCAAATCGATGAAGCAGAACGGTTATCCGACAATGATGTCAGAAGCCGTATGCGTTGAGGGCGACGATGTGTATCTCATTCAGTCAGAGAGTCCCAAATGGCCAACTTCCTATTCCGTCAGCAAACGAGTAAAGACCCAGAAGATGAACACTGGAACAAAAGTTTTGGCCAAATACCACATCAATGCCGACGGAGAGATTGAGAAGAGCGTGGAAGCCATCGAAAAAAGTGCATCATTTGACAGCAATACCTATAAAACCGACAGCAAGCACATTGGCTTCCTTCTCAACTCGAGCGGCGCCTCGATAGTAAACATAAGACCATAGCACAAAAAGAGATTAAAACAGACTTTCATTCATGTGCCCCACACTGGCGGGGCACATTATTCCATACAATCGATATCCATGAAACGAATAGGATCAGTCATATTCTTACTGTTTGCCATTGTCGGCAGCGGACGAGTTTTTTCACAGAATTCCACACCGATGTTCAACGGCATCCATGTCGAGGGACAAGTACCCGCCGACCTGCGCAAGAGTCTTGAAGAGCTCTATATGGAAGACAAGCAGCGCGTACGCGACTATAGCGACGGCAAGTTGCCCAACAGGGACAAGGTGCTCACATCATCCTACTACATCAACAGGCTCATGGCGAGCGGCAAGATTCTGTATGGCGATCCCATAACCCAGATGCTGAACAGTATTGCCGACACCCTGCTCGCTGGCTATCCCGACCTGAGAAGCGAATTGCGAATCTATAGTGTCAAATCGACGGAAGTGAATGCCTTCACCACCGGGCAAGGCATGATATTCGTCAACCTTGGACTTGTTGCACAAGTAGAGGACGAGGCCCAGTTGGCCTTCGTGTTGAGCCACGAGATAGTCCACTACTTGCGCAAGCACAGTCTCGAGAGCATTACTCGAAAGCAAAACACCAAAGACACCACCGGAGATCAGCTCAACAAATTCCTGCGCTATCATAGTCGTTCGCACCAGATGGAGAACGAAGCCGACAGCATAGGCATTGCAATGTTCTATGCCAACAGTCCCTACGACAAGCGCGTAACGGAAGGATTCTTTGACGTGTTGCAGTACGGCTACCTGCCATTTGACGAAGTGACCTTCGATACAACGATGTACAATACCGAACACTTCAAGCTGTCGAACGGATCCTTTTTGGAGAGTGTGGATCCCATATCTGCGCGCGACGACTACAACGACAGTTTGTCGACACACCCAAACCTCCTGAAGCGCCGGACGGCGACCTCGCGTCAGATGTCGTCAATGAGCGGCGGCAAAAAATATGTTGTCACCGACAAAAACCGATTCCGCGACCTTCAGACATTGGCACGAATGCAATGCATACGCCAAGACCTTACCATAGCCGAGTACGCATCGGCATACTACAACTGCTACGTAATGCTGCGTCAGCAGCCCGACAACAAATACCTGAGACTGGCACAGGCACAAGCCCTCTATGGAGCCGCGAAATACCGCAACTATGCAGCCGCGTCGAGCGTGAGCGACTACCGCAACAAAGAAGGCGAGGTGCAGCAGGCTTATCACTTCATGCGCAAAAGCAACGCTAACGAATTGTGCATTACCGCTATACGCGAGATTTGGAAAGCGCACCTGCAAATGCCCGACGAACCAAGGCTGACCGCGATGGCCACCGACCTGATGTCCGACCTGAGCAAAAGATACAAATTCAAGCCCGACCAATTTTCTGCCACACTCGACACTGCAAAAACAGATGAGAGCAGCAGTCGGGAAGAAAACAACAAGTACTCGAACGTAAAACGCCGCCGCAACCAGCAGAAGAGACAAGAGTCACTGCGCTATGCCTTTATGGACCTGATGCAGAAAGACCCGACTTTTGAGTCCACACTGAAAGAAGCGATGCAGAACAACAAAGAGGAAAAGAAAACCATCGGACAAGGCAAATCATTCGTATACGCACCCACATATTACGTGTTCAACGAGTCGAGCGGCGAACTGAAAATCAGGAAGTCGGACAATGGCGAACGGACACTGACCGAAGACGTCAAAGCAGTCAATGCCAAAAACGGCATCGGAACGGTAGACTTCTCCGACGAAGCAATGCGTTCCCACAGCGATGCAAAATTCTACAACGACTTTCTGACCATGAACGAATGGGCTAACGAATACTGGCAAAGCCGCGGGAAGGTGCCAATGATTTTCTGCAGCCAACCTGAAATGGACGAGATGAACCAGCGTTACGGAACAGACAAGCTCTCGCTTGAAACCGTTTTGAATGCCGAGAACTGCAAGAATCACATATTCCAAAACGGAGCGTTCAGCTTATTATTATTTGTGGTTGCATTGCCTGAAAGTATATATAGCCTACTGACTGCCAACCAGACAACAGCCATACAGACCACGCTTGTCGACACCCGCGACGGTTCGACGCTGAGCAATAGCAATGCCCTTATGTATCGCGACGACACCCGCGCCAACGTTCGCAGCCAAGCATACGCCACCCTGAACAAGAGCCTGCACCCCGGCAAAGTGCCTGGATATATGGGTAAAAAGCTAATTGTTGAAGGATCGGCAGGATTGAGTTTCCCGTTTCTGAACCACATTTTCCGCGACAAGACCGACGATATTGCATGGCGCATTGGCGGAGGACTTGAATACACCATCGGCGAACAATCGTCGTTGTCCTTGAATGCCGACTGGGGCAACACCACGTTCGACATATCGCATGAAAACGGCACAACACAAGCCAAAATCATGATGGCGAACCTTACATATCGGCGTTATTTCGGCGACAATATTGCACCGCAGGGTCCTTATTTCGGGATAGGAGCAGGAGTCAGCCGACTGAACCTCAAGGCGAACTCTGGTACCGGACTTGCATGCCTTAAATCCGAATACACGAAGCCATCACTGCAGCTTGAGTTTGGCCACAACACCATAATTTCTGACTTCATAGTCCTGAACTTCGGGGTGAAATACAATGCCACCATTGCCAATCCTGTGAATAGTATAGGCTACGAACCGTGGGACACGGCATCAACCAACAGGACCGACGCCGAACGGTCGATGAATGCCAACCTGTGGATATACAATCTCATATCGCTGCATATAGGCATCGGACTGCTTCCATTCTGACAAGTTGCACAGCGCTACACGAACCGAAAGTAAAAATAATTCGGTTTACAATAAAAGGATAAACCTTGCGTTTTAGTGAGCAATGGAAAACGAGAAAAACAGCAAAAACGCAACGATATACATTATCCTTGCATTGGTCATGGGGGCCATAGTCGGAATAACCGGTTCGACTATGGCATACAGAAAGCACATCTCACAGATTGCATCTGCGACTGTCACTACCGACACAAAACTTGGTGCCATCTGGAGCCTGGTCAACAACTACTATGTCGACCCGATCGATGCCGATTCGGTGATGGACCGGGTCTATGAGTCAATTCTTTCGACCCTTGATCCCCACAGCAGCTACATGTCTAAAGAAGTGTTCACGAAAGAGCAGGAGGTGCTGAGGGGCAATTTTGAAGGAATCGGTATTATTATACGTCCTGTGAGCGACACAATATGCGTTGCGCAGGTCATACCCGAAGGACCGTCCGAGCGAGCCGGGCTAATGGCAGGCGACCGCATACTGAGCGTAGACGGGGTTACTGTAGCCGGAGTCAAGATGCCGTCGGACAGCGTAATATCGATGCTCCGAGGCCCTCGCAAAAGCGTAGCCGACATCCAGATTCTACGCCTGAGCGATAAAAAGACACACCGATTCAAAATTGTACGCGACATAATCAAAAGTCCCAGCCTGACTTACAGCGGCATGCTCGACAAGCAGACAGGCTACATCAGGCTTAACCGTTTTGGAGAGACCACCTACGACGAATTCCGCGAAGCGACCATGCAACTGAAGCGGGAAGGAATGAAGCGCATGGTGCTTGATTTGCGCAACAATGGGGGTGGCACACTGAGTTCGGCTATCGACATTTGCGACGAACTGCTTCCCGGACGCGAGCTCATAGTATACACCAAAGGGCAGCACCAACGACGCAAAGACGCACACTCGACGCCCGGCGGACTATTCTGTAAAGGGGACCTCGTGGTGATGATCGACGAATTCTCTGCATCTGCGAGCGAAATTGTTGCCGGCGCAATCCAGGACAACGACCGAGGCATTATCGTTGGACGACGTTCATTTGGCAAAGGGCTGGTTCAGCAGCAGTTCCCCCTACCCGACCAATCGGCGGTGATGCTCACCATAGCACGCTACTACACCCCTTCCGGACGCTGCATACAACGTCCCTACGACAGAGGAACCGACGAATACTACTCCGACTTTGTACAGCAAGTAATGAACGAATACAACGGCGATTCACTTCTGTCGCAAATAAACGACTCAACGCCATACCATACATCCAAAGGTCGCATCGTCTATGGCGGTGGCGGCATAATGCCCGACAAAATCATCCGCTACAAGACCGACACTAACATAGTATATTACAACAAGTTGCTCAACAACAGCATAATCAACAACTACGTATTCGACCACGTATCACGCAAAGGCGGCGAGATAAAATCGCACTATGCCGACGAGAAAGAGTTTTTGGACAACTACACCGTCAGCGACGCCATGCTGGGCGAGCTCTTCGAGCTTGCAGACAAGAAAGGCATACGTCGCAACGACAAGAGCATAAAACTGTTCCGCGAAGAGATACGCACACGCATCAAAGCGGAAATTGGCGATATGCTGTATGGCAGCAACACCTTCTACAAACTCATACTTCCCTACGACCCGGAAATAGAAGACGCCTTAAAGGAAATCACGAAACAGCATAACTGAAAACGAATTGGACAATGAAACGCATAACGTTACTCATACTGACATTTTTTGTCGCCGCCAACATCATGGCACAGAACGCCTCAATCAGCGGAAAACTTTCTATTGAAAATCCAAGCAGCATCATAGCCAGTTTAACGCACGTTGTCGGCAACCAGGTGTTCCCCGTCGACTCCGTACAACTTGACAAGAAAGGGAAATTCAGTTTCTCACTGAAAGTGGAGCAGCCATCGCTCTATCTTCTAACCTTTTCGGGGATGGAGAAAAACATCGTCCATATCATGATGGAACCAAACGACGAAGTGAGCATCGATGTGCGGAAGGACAAAGAGCTCAACTTCCTTGAAATTGTCGAATCGAAAGGCTCGAACAACGTGCACCTGTACAAAGAGTTCAACAACATACTCTACAAATATGCCAAACAAATCAGCGGTCTGAATGCCGAGTATATGTCGCCCAACACCAGCAACGACCGCAAACAAGCCCTCGGTGCCGAGATGCAGCAAATACAGATATCGCAGAATATAGATGTAAGCAAACTGTTGAGCAGCAATACCGGAGTACTGATGAGTGCATTCATAGCAACCTATTTCGACAACAATATAGAGACCTACATCGAACTGTACGAGAACATCGACAACGCCCTCAAAGTCAAATATGCCGACAACCAGTTTGTGCAATATATAGAATCGCGCATAAAGAGCAGCCTGACGCCCGGTCGGATGGCGCCAGAGATAGCCATGAAAGACCCCGACGGCAAAGAGCGCAAGCTCAGCGACCTCAGAGGCAGTATTGTGATGATAGACTTTTGGGCATCGTGGTGCCGTCCGTGCCGGATGGAGAACCCGAATGTTGTAAAGCTCTATCACAAATATCACAGCAAAGGATTTGAGATATACAGCGTTTCGCTCGACAAGAACCGTGCCGACTGGGTCCGAGCCATCAGCCAGGACGGACTTGAGTGGCCCAATCATGTCAGCGACCTGAACGGATGGACCTCGAGTGGAGGTGCTGCGTACGGCATCATGTCGGTGCCCAGCACCGTTTTGGTGGACCGGGAGGGAAGAATCATTGCCCGCAATCTGCGAGGACAAGAGTTAGCAAACAAGTTGAAAGAGATTTTCGGAGAATAAACAACATTGCAAATGTACACCTACAAATATCCTCGTCCGGCTGTGACTGCCGACATAATGGTATTCGACACCGAACACAAGAACATACTTCTTATACTTCGCGGGAACGACCCCTTCAAAAACTGCTGGGCATTTCCCGGTGGCTTTTTCGACATGGAAGACCGCGACATAGAGCATACCGCAACACGCGAATTAGAAGAAGAAACCGGGCTGAGCGGCATTCCGCTGCACGAGTTCTGTGTAGCCTCGCGTGAAGGACGCGACCCGCGAGGACGCACCGTCACCGTTGTGTTTGAGGCGGCTGTAAACCCTGCCGACGTCAATCCCCAAGGGGGCGACGATGCCAGCGAAGCGCGTTGGTTCCCACTCTCGGACCTTCCTCCACTGGCATTTGACCACAGCGAGATATTGGAGAAGTGGATAAAAAGGAATATCAAATAAAAGAACAATAAAAGGAATAATACTTCGTTCTAAAACCAGAACAACAATAAGACATAACAATGAGCTCGATTACTAAAACAATGATAGAAATGGCGTTAAGCCATGTTGACGACCCCGATTTGGGTAAAAGCCTCACCCAACTGGGAATGATAGAGAACATTGCCATTGACGGTATGAAAGTGTCGTTCGACCTGGTGCTGACCACCCCGGCATGCCCCATGAAGTCGAAAATGAAAGAAGACTGTATCAATGCAATACATGAATATGTAGACCGCAACGCCGAGGTAGAAATCAACCTCACATCGCGCAAAGTAGAGCAGCCCAAGCCCGAAGAGATGTTTCCGAACATCAAGAACACCATACTCGTAGCCAGCGGCAAAGGCGGTGTGGGCAAAAGCACCGTAGCCGTGAACCTTGCTGTATCCCTCGCCAAAACAGGTGCAAAAGTAGGTCTCATCGATGCCGACATATACGGGCCATCGATTCCCATCATGTTCAACATAACAGAAAACGACATCTATGGCGAAAAGCATGGAGACAAGACCTACATGACACCCATAATGAAATACGGCGTCAAGCTGATGTCGGTAGGATTCCTTGTCGACCCCGACAAAGCCATGGTATGGCGTGGCCCAATGGCCAGCGGAGCATTGAAACAGCTGCTTACCGAGACTTGGTGGGACGAGATAGACTACCTCGTTGTCGATATGCCTCCCGGAACGGGCGACATACAGCTGACCATAGCGCAGACCCTCCCCGTAAGCGGAGCCATCATAGTCAGCACGCCGCAGAATGTGGCACTTGCCGACGTTGTACGCGGAGTCGAGATGTTCCAAAACCCCAACATCAACATCCCCGTCCTGGGCTTTGTCGAGAACATGGCATGGTTCACCCCTGCCGAGCTGCCCAACAACAAATACTATATCTTCGGCAAAGAAGGATGCAGCAAGCTCTCAAAAGAGATGGGCATTCCGCTGCTTGGGCAGATACCCTTGGTGCAAAGCATAGCAGAGAGCGGCGACAACGGCAAACCCATAGCCCTTTGGAGCGACAACCCCACCCCAGAGAGCGAAGCCTTCGACCTCTTGGCAGAAAACACTATCAAAGAAATCTGCAAACTACAGAAATAAACAGCATTCCATACAACAAATATCTTATAGACAATGACTGACGAACAAAAATCAATCATCGAAAAGAAAGTACAGAACGCACTGAGCCAGATACGCCCATACCTGCAACAGGACGGAGGCGATGTAGAATACGTCGACATGACAAACGAAGGCGTAGTAATGGTCAACCTGCAAGGTCACTGCGGCACATGCCCGCACGCCATGCAGACCCTGAAGCAAGGCATCGAGACAGCCATCAAACGCGTCATTCCCGAAGTAAAAAGTGTAGAAAGGGTATAAATATGGTATATACAAAGACTGGAGACAAAGGCACCACGTCGCTCGTTGGCGGACGCCGAGTCAAGAAATGCGACCAACGAGTGGAAGCCTACGGAAGCGTAGACGAGCTCAATTCGCACATAGGGTTGCTTGCGACAATGCTTCAGAACAAGTCGGTCGACCTGGATGTAGCTTTCGACATACGCGAGCAGTTCGAAGAGCTACACAACCAGCTCAAGCAGACCCAGAACCGGCTATTTGTCGTACAGACACTCCTGGCCACCGAAGACCAAGCCACATACAGCAAACTGCCCCAAATCGACGATAGCGACATCAGCGCAATGGAGAATTGGATCGACACTATCGAAAGCCGCCTGCCAAAGCTTGACAGTTTTGTCATAGCCGGAGGCAGCGTCGAATCGGCGCAAGCGCATGTGGCACGTACCGTGTGTCGCAGAGCCGAACGGGAAATCGTGCGTCTGTGCGAGACCGAGGCCGTAGAAGAAAAAATAACAAAATTCATCAATCGCACATCAGACTATCTATTTGTCCTATCGCGTTTTATACTAATCTTAGAAAACAAGAGAGAAATTTTTTGGAGTGCCAAATAATAATTGACACAATACGACGTTAAGAGGAAAGTAATTTGCAAATCAATTTATATAACACACACATATTTAGGTATTTAAACGAAAAGGTAAAAAAGTCAGAACTATGTATTGGACACTTGAATTGGCATCGAAATTAGAAGACGCCCCATGGCCGGCAACAAAAGACGAATTGATAGACTATGCACAGCGTACGGGAGCCCCAATGGAAGTGATCGAAAACCTGCAGGAGATTGAAGATGAAGGCGATCCCTACGACAGCATTGAAGACATCTGGCCCGACTATCCGACAAAAGAAGATTTCTTTTTCCAAGAAGATGAATATTAATAACATTGATACTCATCGCTACAGCAAAAAGGACAGGGAAACACCCGTCCTTTTTTGCTAATAAGCATCCAATCACCAACATCAAATATACACATGTCATCCATAACGCTAATAGGTTCAGGCAACGTGGCAACCCATCTGGCCAAAGCCCTCTACGGTGCCGGACATCAGATACTGCAAATTTGGTCGCGCGAATACGACCACGCCGAAGCCTTGGCCAACCAAGTATTTGCCGAGCCGATAAATCGTCTAAACCTATTGTATCCGACAGCCGATTTCTACATACTGGCAGTGACCGACGATGCCCTTTTCGACTTGGCTCTCGACCTCAAGTTGCGAGATGCCGTCGTGCTGCACACCGCGGGATCTGTATCGCTCAAGGTGCTTCAACCCATCAGCCGCAAACACGGAGTAATCTGGTCACCCCAGACCTTTATACGTGATGTGACGATGGACTATGCCGAGTTGCCATTCTGCATCGAAGCCTCCCTGCCTGAAGTCGAAAACTCGATAAGGGAGTTGCTCAGTCCAGTGTCAAAACACATATATCATGTCGACACAGAGCAGCGGCAATGGCTACATCTGGCAGCCGTCATGACCAACAACTTCGGCAACGCCATCAATGCATTGGCACAGGATATTCTGAAACAGCACGATATACCATTCGAAATACTGCATCCGCTAATCAGCATGACTGCAGAGAAGATAAAGCAAGGCGGACTGTGGCAACAGCAGACAGGTCCTGCGCGCCGACGCGACCAGAGGACCATCGACAACCAACGGCGTCTGATTGCTGACGACGAGAAACTTTTGCAGCTCTACGACCTCCTTACCGAAACGATACAAGACAAAACGCTGAAAAAATGCTGACCGACACCCATTCACATATCTACGCCGAAGAATTCGACGCCGACCGTGACGAAGTCATCGCACGTGCCGAAGGAGCAGGAGTCGGGCTTATATTGTTACCTGCCATCGATGGTGAAAGCTACGACCGGCAGGAGGCATTGGCAGCGAGCCGTCCCGACCTGTTCCGGCAAATGATGGGCCTCCATCCGACATCGGTTGGTGCCGACAACGAGGAGGCGCTACAGACAGTGCGGCAAAAGCTGTTTGCCAACAGTCAAAAGTATATAGGCATCGGAGAAATAGGACTTGATTTTTATTGGGACACGACCTATCGCGAGCAGCAGGTTGCCGTCCTTGAGCAACAGATACGCTGGGCCGAAGAGTTACGGAAACCCATAGTGCTTCATCTGCGCAGTGGCAAAGCGGGCGACAGCGTCGACGATGCCTATAGAGCTGTTTTCCAAATTCTGGAGAACCACGCCGACACACGCGGCATCATGCACTGTTTCAGCGGCACCCTTGACGACGCCCGTCGCGCCGTGGAGATGGGATTCATGCTTGGAATCGGGGGAACCGTCACCTACAAGAAGTCCACACTTCCCGACATCATCAGGGAGATACCACTCGACCATCTGTTGCTTGAGACCGACGCCCCCTATCTGGCTCCAGTGCCCTATCGCGGCAGACGTAATGAGAGTGCCTACGTAGCAGTTGTTGCTGACAAGGTGGCCGAGGTGAAAGGCATTGCCACCGACGAAGTGGCCGAAGCAACCACCCTGAACGCGAAACGACTATTCGGGCTCTGACCGTAACAACAAAAAAGAGAAGGCCGTTACGACGGCCTTCTCCTTTTTTTGGAGTACTTATAAAAGGTCAACGTTTGGTAGAAACGATGAGGAAGTCGGTATTCGACCAGAATGCGTTGACATCCTTAATGACAAGTTGCTTGGCCAGTTTGGAATCGGATTCGTCGTAGACGATTTCGTATGAATCCTTCGGGTGCGAAGAGACGATACGTACTTTACGCAGATTGATGTCGATAGTGGTCACCTTGGTTTTGTCGATAAGGTTGAAGTTCTTGACATTGACGTTGTTTGTAGCATGCTGCGATTTGAACAGCAGGCCGCCGTCTTTGCTGACGATACCTTTAGCCTTCAGGTCGTCGTAGTTGCCGACAACATAGTAAGCCTTGTGCGACTGGTCGGCGAGGTAAGCCATTTCCTCCTGTTGCTGAGCAATGCGGGCGTCTTTTTCCTGATTAGACTGAGTCAGTTCGTTGACGTTCGACGAGAGTTTTTTGATAGTTTCCTTGCTGATGGTGAGTTCGTTCATCAAGCTATTGATCTGCGTTTCCTGCTCGGCCATGCGTGCGTTGAGGCTTTCGACAAATTCCTGCAGCTTGGTGTTCTCTGCGCCGAGAGTGGCTATTTTGCTGTTGAGGTTAGCGATCTTCGACTTGTTTTGGGCCATCATGTTTTCGATGACAGCCAGCTGGTCGGTAACCTGGTTCTTGACACTTGCATTTTTCTCGGGGTGTTGCTGGCGCAGATTAGAAATCTGGCTATAGCGTGAGGAGATTTCCGTAAGGTTGTTTTCGATTTCGCTGAGAGTTTCGAACAGAGCGTCGATTTCGCCGTCTTTCTGGTCGATGACAGACTGCAGAGAGTCGGCACGTTCGGTAGCGGCATTGAGTTTGGCCTCATTGCCTGCACAAGAGGCAAGGATTAACGAGGCAGCCGACAAACATAAAAGGAATAGTTTCTTCATGGTTATATTATGATTTGATGATTAATAATTTTCAGAATTCAATCAAATTACCTGTTACAAATCAGTCTATTGCGCAAAAATACAATTCATCGTGACAGTTTGTAACCAAATGCAAATATATTCAAAAAAAGCAAAACAACAGAAAAAGGAGGAGATAAAAAGCAAAAACTTCGTTGAAATTTTTCTCAAACAGAACAAATATTAGTATATTTGCTTACCGAATTTTTTCAAAAACAGGACTATAATTCATTTATTAACACACCATTATAGAGTATTTTATTATATTACAATATGTCAAAAGAGATTAAATTCAGTTTAGTATATCGCGACATGTGGCAGTCGTCAGGCAAATATCAGCCACGAGTGGACCAGCTGACAAAGATAGCCCCTGTCATTGTCTCCATGGGTTGTTTTGACCGCATCGAGACCAACGGAGGAGCCTTTGAGCAGGTGAATCTGATGTATGGCGAGAATCCGAACAAGGCCGTCCGTGCATGGACCAAGGAGTTCAACAAGGCAGGCATACAGACCCACATGCTCGAGCGCGCCCTCAACGGTCTGCGCATGTACGGGGTGCCGAAGGATGTGCGCCAGCTGATGCCCAAGGTGAAGAAAGCGCAGGGTGTTGACATCATGCGTTCGTTCTGCGGTCTTAATGATCCTCGCAACTTGGAGCTCTCGGTCAAATACGCCAAAGAAGCAGGCATGATAAGCCAAGCGGCACTCAGCATAACCCATTCGCCGGTGCATACCGTTGAATACTACATGGGTATCGTCGACAAACTGGTAGAATTCGGTGCCGACGAGATAGCACTGAAAGACATGGCCGGAGTGGGTCGTCCTGCCACGCTGGGCCGTCTTGTGAAAGAGATAAAGACAAAATATCCTCACATTATAGTACAATACCACGGCCACACCGGCCCTGGCCTGTCGATGGCTTCGACCCTTATGGTGGCACAAGCCGGTGCCGACGTTATCGACTGCGCCATGGAACCCCTGTCGTGGGGTATGGTCCACCCCGATGTCATTTCGGTACAGGCCATGCTGAAAGATGCCGGATTCCTGGTCAAAGACATCAACATGGATGCCTATATGGAGGCCCGCAAGCTGACGCAGGAGTTCATCGACGACTTCCTTGGTCTCTATATCAATCCCGCCAACCGCATCAGCTCGTCGCTGCTTGTGGGTTGTGGACTGCCGGGAGGCATGATGGGCTCGATGATGAGCGACCTGAAGGGTGTGCACGGTGCCATCAACATGGCACTCAAGAAGAGCGGCAAACCCGAAGTAAGCTTCGAGGAGCTCACCGTTCAGTTGTTCCAAGAGGTAGAACACATCTGGCCCATGCTTGGCTATCCCCCATTGGTTACGCCATTCAGCCAATACACGAAAAACATCGCCGTCATGAACCTGCTCTCGATGGCACAAGGCAAGCCCCGATTCAGCCAGATTGACAAAGACAGCTGGAACATGATTCTCGGCAAGGCCGGCAAGCTGCCTGGACCTTTGGCCCCTGAGATTGTGGAACTGGCCAAACAGCAGGGACTGGAGTTCTACGACGGTGTTCCACAAGATGCCTATCCCGATGCCCTTCCCGAATACATCAAAGAGATGGAAGAAAACGGCTGGGACCGTGGCGAAGACGACGAAGAGCTTTTCGAGTTGGCCATGCACGACCGCCAGTATCGCGACTACAAGAGCGGCGTAGCCAAAGACCGTTTCTACAAGGAAATCGAGAAACTCCGCGCCGAGAAAGCGTCCGCATCCAACGCCCCCACCGCCGAGCCAGGCACCATGCCCAACTACATGAAAGAGCGTTACCGCAATGCCACCCCAATCGTTGCGACAGCGACGGGTCAGATACTTTGGGAAATAGACTTCGACGACAAGTCGGTAGCCCCTGCTCCGGGACGCGAATACAAGCAAGGCGACACCTTATGCACCATCCAGGCCAGCTACGCCATGATGCCCGTCATGCTGACCGTTGGCGGACGCCTTGCCGACACCTGCGTAGCCCAGGGTGCAATGGTAAAGAAAGGCGACGTCATTGGCTGGATTGAGCCAACAGAAACCACCAAATAACAAAATATATTTGCACAATTAAAAAACATTGAGTAATTTTGCTGTTTGATATGCATAGGAAATACCCCACATATCAAACGGCAAAATTATTAGAAAACAAATAAATACACAGATATGGATCCACTAAGTCCTTTTGCATTAATCATCGGCGCAATCTTTGTCAACAACGTTGTGCTGGCCCAGTTTTTAGGAATCTGTCCGTTCCTTGGAGTATCAAAAGATGTGAAAAGCTCGTTGGGAATGGGAGGAGCAGTTCTGTTTGTGATGTTGCTTGCAACGCTGGTAACCTATCTTATTTACAAATATCTGCTCATGCCCTTCAATTTAGTGTATCTGCAAACAATAGCCTATATCCTCGTGATAGCAGGATTGGTGCAGATGGTAGAGATTGTGCTGAAGAAGATTGCTCCAGCGCTATACCAGACACTTGGAGTGTTCCTGCCGCTTATCACAACCAACTGTGCAGTTCTTGGAGTTGCCATTCTGGTTATACAGAAAGAGATGAACCTCCTGCAGAGCATCATCTATGCAGGCAGTATAGCAATAGGATTCACGCTTGCATTGGTTATCTTTGCCGGCATACGTGAGCAGATGGAACTTACCGGGGTGCCCAAAGGCATGAAAGGCGTGCCCATCGCACTGGTAACTGCCGGCATACTGGCAATGGCATTCATGGGCTTTGGCGGCATAGTTCCCACACCCTGACAAAAGAGAGGCAAAATTGTTAAAAAACAATAGTCAACGGCATAGAAAAAGGGATGCCTTGACAAGAAAATCAGAATGTTAAATAATACATAACATTCTGATTTTTAGTTTACAAAACATCTATTAAGATTTTTTAAACTTTTTTTTTTCATGTACGTATCAAATTTGTAGTACTTTTGCCACTTGAAAATAAACCGAAAACAACATTAATAATAACCAATTTAAATTTAAAACAAAATGAAGAAAGTATTTTTTGCATTAGCAGTTGTCGCTATGTTTTCATTCGTAGCTTGCAACGGTAACGCCGCTGCCGAGGACACCACCGCAGCTCAGGAAACCGAAATGGTTCAGGACGCCGCTGAAGAAATCGTCGACGAGTCCGCCGAAGCTGTTGAAGGCATGGCTGAAGAAGCCGCTACTGAGGCTCAGGAAGTTGTTGCTGAATAAGCATAAACTCCTCGCTGCAATAGCAAACGGAAATATTTCCGCGAAAGAGAAAAGGCTGCACACTTGCAGCCTTTTTCATTAAATAAGCATACCTAAACACATACAAGATAATGAACAACAAATACTGCATCATAATGGCTGGCGGTATAGGAAGCCGCTTTTGGCCACTGAGCAAGAACAACTACCCCAAACAGTTCCTTGACATATTGGGGACCGGAAAGAGTTTTATCCGCAGCACTTTTGAGCGTTTCCTGCCGATTGTGCCTGCCGAGAACTTTCTTGTTGTCACCAATGCCGCATACAAAGAAGCCGTATTGGACCATATCCCGGAACTGAAGCCCGACCAGGTGTTGTGCGAGCCCATGCGCCGCAACACAGCCCCCTGCATAGCTTACGCCAGCTATCGCATCAAGTCGCAATGTCCCGAAGCTGTTGTAGCCGTCACACCGGCCGACCATCTGGTGCTTAACGAGTCCACCTTCCAGAAAACGATTTCCACAGGTTTCGACTTCGTAAGCCAGGAAAGCAACAGTGAGGCACTGCTTACGATAGGCATCAAGCCGAGCCGTCCCGAGACAGGCTACGGGTACATAGAATTGCCCGAAGGCAAGATGGAAGAGGGTGTTGTCACGCCAATCAGAGGATTCAAGGAGAAACCCGACATAGAGAGAGCGAAAGCCTTCCTTGCTGCTGGCAACTACCTATGGAACTCGGGCATATTCATCTGGTCGCTCAAAGGCATACTGAAAGCCTTCCACAGCTATCTTCCCGAAATGTCAAAACTGTTCGACGAAGGGTCAGACGTGTACGGCACCGCCGACGAGCAGGAGTTTATAAACCGCAAGTTTGCCGAATGCGAAAATATCTCGATCGACTACGGAGTTATGGAGCGTGCCGAGCGGCGATACACCATTCCCGCCGAGTTCGGATGGAGCGACATAGGCACATGGGGATCGCTATACACCCATGCAGAGAAAGACGAGATGGGCAATGCCTGCAAAGGCAAGACCATAGTCACCGCTACACGGAACAGCATTGTCAACATAGAAGATGGCGTAGAGGCCATCGTCGAAGGACTGGACGGCTATCTTGTAGCCTACCGCGACCGTTCGCTTCTGGTGTGCCGTTTGTCGGACGAGCAGCACATAAAGGAATGGGTTGAAAAACTATAAAAAAAGGCGGCCCCAATGCCGCCTTTTTTTGTTTAGAAATCAATTCAAGTACAACTTGATCCGTACATTCCTGACATTTATGCACTGAGTGCATCGGGCGAAATTCAGGATATTCCGAATGACCCTTTCAGAAGGTTGTACCGTGCATGCAGATTCCGAAGATGTATTTGTGCCTACGGACCGGCGGTCCTGATTGAAATCGTACTCCTGCATCATAAGCACTTGTTTAAATTGAACAATATGTTGATTACCCCTATTGTAAGCAATCATTTACGCTATAGAAACAGAGAAAGACGTTTTTTATTGTACGGAAGACGTTTTTTAACATTTTTATTTTTGATGGCGTTAGGTTCACAACATATCGAATTGAACGCTCAGGAACGTTATCGATTGGTTTTCTGGAATGTAGAAAACTTGTTTGATATATGGGACGACAGCGTAAGCAATGACGATGCATTTACACCCACAGGTGAGAACCACTGGAATTCGGCAAGATACAAGAGCAAGACCGACAACATATACAAAACGATTGTAGCAATAGGAGACGATATGCAACAAGAGTTTAATATGCCCCTATTGATAGGCATGGCCGAAGTGGAGAACGACAAAGTGCTGCGCGATTTGTGCAAGGGAACGCCACTGCGCCGCCTTGGATACGCCTACGTACACTTCGACTCGCCAGACCGTCGCGGAATAGACAATGCACTGCTGTACAGAGAGAAGAATTTCAATCCCTTTTGGGCACAAACCATCGGGGTCAGCGACAGTGCAGCAGGCTTTTTCACGCGCGACATACTGCTTGTAGAAGGGAGCACCCCCACGGGCGACACCATCATAGTGCTCGTCAACCATTTCCCTTCCCGACGCGGAGGGGCCGAAGCCGACCGACAGCGACGGAGAGTGGCGCAAACACTACGGCATACGATGGATACACTTATAGACCACCATCCGTGCACCGCTATAGTAGTGATGGGCGATTTCAATGCCACACCCGAAGATCCTGCCATCTCAAAAGAATTGATGAGCGGCGAGGGGTACGTCAATCTGAGCGAGAAGACAGAACCAGGCAGAGGCTCATACAAATACCAAGGCGAATGGTCGTGCATAGACCAAATAATCGTGTCTAAAAGTGTCCTTCTCCCCTCCCCTTGCATGCGACTGACGGTCGCAGATGAGGTTCCGCATATATTCCAGCATCAATCACTGCTTGAAGCCGACGAGAAATACATGGGCAGCAAGCCAAAGCGCACATACATCGCAATGAAGTACCACGGAGGCGTCAGCGACCATCTTCCAGTATATATAGACCTTGTGAGGGGAGAATAAAAAAACCGGCCTTGCTATAGGCCGGATATATTATAGGTTGCAGCCATGCTGCCTGTTAGAATTCAAGATACATGTTGTGTTCCTTAGCCAGACGGCGCAGGTTGATGATAGCGTAGCGCATACGTCCAAGAGCAGTATTGATGCTTACGCCGGTACGCTCGGCAATTTCTTTGAAATCCATTTTCCCATAATGGCGCATGATGACGACGCGACGCTGTTCGGGAGGGAGCATTTTGACAAGTTTGCGGATATTGGAGCTTGTCTGCTTGCGTATGATTTGTTTCTCGACATTTTCATCGTGAAGCTTCAGCGTGTCGACCACATCGCAGTCGGGTCTGTTGGGCACGATAGGCATTTTTCCGAGGCGGCGGAAATAGTCGACAATCAGGTTGTGGGCAATGCGCATCACCCAGTGGATGAATTTGTTTTCATCCTTGTAGTAGCCTGAGTTGATGGTATAGATTACCTTATAGAAAGTGTCTTGGAAAATATCGTCGGCAATATCCTTGTCCTTGACGACGGAAAAAATGTAGCCATAGACCTTGCTTTGATAGCGTGCCAGCAAGGTTTCGAAGCATGAATAATCACCTTCTTTGTAACCTAAAATCAGCTCATTGTCAGTGAGTGTGCAAGTTGTTACGTCCATAATAACCTCCTAAAGTTTTGGTTTACAAATAACTGATAATTCTGTTCGATATGACTTGGTTTTAGTTAGACTTAGATTTCAAATTGCAAAAATACGAACTTTATTTAAAACGGACAAAAATCTACGTATTTTTTTTAGATTTAGTATGTGCAAATGTTAATTTATTGTGTTAAAACCCAAAAAATTATGTTAAAAAATAATTTTAGCAGGACAACAAATTGATTATTCGTTTTCTGCCTTCAAAAACATTTCAGTCACAATATCAGTTTTGGAATTCAAATCCAACATTCCGTCAATCCAATGGATATCGACACCGTTGCGTTCCATGCGGCGGAACCATGTCATCTGCCGTTTAGAGAAGCGGCGGATGTCGGTATAGAGATTCTCGTACATTTGCTCGTAGGAGTAGTCTTCGGTGAGATAGCGAGCGATGTGTTTGTATTCCAGTCCGTATTTCAGGAGACGTTCTTTGGGTACGCCGAGGCGGAGAAGCCGTTCGACCTCTTCGACCATGCCATCCTCGAGACGCTGTCGGAGTCTGATGCCGATACGTTCGACTACGACATCGCGCGGAAAGGATACACCCACGACGAAGTGTTCCATTTCAGGCAAACGTGTGAAAGCATCGGGATTTTTTTGTTTAAATTCCTGGATTTCGAGAGCCCGGACGAGGCGTTCGCGCGTTTCGGTATCGGTGTGGTTGTGGAGTTTGACAAGCGAGGCGAGACGTGCAGTAAGTTCCTCGTCGCTGCATTGCTGCAGTTGCTTTCTGTAGGCCTCGTCGACCGGAGCGTCGGGCAACTGGTAACCACGGACAACAGATTCGATATACATGCCCGTTCCGCCGCAGAGTATGGCACGGTGTCCACGGCCAACGATAGCATTGTATGCCTGTATGAAATCGTTCTGGAACTGGTAGAGGTTATATTCCTCGCCGGCATTGCGTATATCGATCAGATGGGCGGCAATGGTGCGATGCGGGAGTTTGTATTCGTCGATGTCTTTGCCCGTACCGATATCCATGCCCCTGAACACCTGACGCGAGTCGGCACTGATTATTTCGGCGTCAATGCGGTCAGCAACGGCTACAGCCAAAGCGGTCTTGCCGCATGCCGTGGGGCCTAAGATGGTGAGAAGCATCGATGTTGGTGTCAATCGTCGAACGACAGTTTGCCACGCTGCTTGTCGAACTGATAGCTACCGAAACGGCTGAGTCCCTCGCGGTTGATGATGAACTTGTAGTCCATACCCTTGACCACGACGACCTCGACATTGAAGATGTGCTTCTGTCCGATTTGCATTTCCTTGAAGATTACGGTAGTCTTGTCGAGGATATTGCCATCCGGGTCGAAGGCATTGTCACGGTCGGGGAAGTCCTCTTTGTTGATACGACGCTGGTAGAGGAAGTTCATTGCCTCTTCCCATGAGATAGCGATAGGCTCAGCATAGCGTTCGTCGATAAGCATCGGCATCATAGAGCCGTTGACGATGCACTCGATCTCGCCCTTGGCAGAGGAAATCATGGTTGCGGGGATAGTGCCCTCGTCATGTATGATTTCGGGTTTATAGTCGCTCTCAGGTATAGGAGTGTTGACGAGGTCGATGACCTTGCCGTCCTCGGTGCGTTTGACAGTCGGGGTATCGGAAGCGAGGTTATTGATGAGCTTTTTGGAGACGTAGTCGGTGCGGAGAATCAGGAACTCCAGACGGCGGTTGAGGAGGTGTGCTGCTTCCTGACGGCCTTTGTCGTTCATGTGGTTAATGTAGTCGCAGTCGAGGGTTGTGCCTTCAGAGAAGGAGTATGGTTTGCCATCAACGCGGACAGTGATGTTGCGGTCGAGAGTGCGCGGGACACGTTCTGCATAGCCTTTAGCCACGAGACGTTCCGGTTCGATGCCACGCGAGATGAGATAGTCGACTACCGACTGGGCGCGGCGTTGCGAGAGAGTGTCGTTTGTAAGTCCGAGGAAGGGGCGGCAGTCGGTATGGGCGCGCAGCTCGACAACGATATTGGGGTTGTTGACCATCACGAGATAGAGGTCCATAAGCGAGTCCATGAACTCCTCTTTGAGGTCCCATTTGGCGAGGTCGTATCGGATTTCGGGCAGGACGACAGGCTGTTTGGGCACCGGATCGAGGCGGAAATCGTGGACGATGTCCTTATCAGTATTGTAGCCACAAGTGCTTTCAGAGCCTTCGATTGAGAAATAGTCGACCTTCGAGACATACATCTTGTAGACAACGTTGCGCATGATCTGGTCCTGTCCGAAGCGGTAGAAACCCTGTTTATTGGTATAGGTCTCATATTCCTTGCCATCGGAGCCGACGATGCGGACTTTGGCATGTTCGACGAGCTGCATGGATTTTTCGTCACGAATAGTACCCTCAATGCTATAAAGCAGAGGGGGCAGTTCGAAATAGTAGAGGTCGTCGTTGATAGGCGGCACCTTCTTGCCCTTCTTGTCGGTTTTTTTGTTGTGCGGGTCGTTGAAGGGACGGTTAGAGGAGAAGTATCCGCGTTCCATCATGTAGTGGTGATCGCCCGGATAGTAGACGATGCTCATTTCGTCGTACGACGAGTTGATGGGGATGCCGAGGTTTTCGGGAGTAGCCCATTTGCGTCCGTTTTTGGTGGTGCGGAAAATATCGAGACCGCCCACGCCAGGCAGACCATTGGAGGAGAAGTAGAGCGTCGAGTCGTTGCGCAGAGTGGGGAAAACCTCGCGTCCGGCGCTGTTGACGATATTGCCGAGGTTGACGGGAGTACCGAATTCTTCATCGACCGACTTGCGTGAGACCATCCAGAGGTCATAGTCGCCATATCCGTTGGGCATGTCTGACGAGAAGTACATAGTCAGCTGGTCGTGCGTAAGTGTCGGGTAAAGATAGTTGTAGGTTGTGTCGCCGAGGTTTATTTTGATTGGCTCGGACCATTCGCCATTGGCTTCGGCCTCGTCGTTTTTGTTGCCTTTTCCTTTGCGTCCGGGTTTATTGTCGAGCGAGGCGCCACCTTTTCTGGAATAGTATACGTAGCAGCCCTGGGTCTCGTGTTCGCGGCTGTCGCAGCGCGAGAAGTAGATCTCGTTGCCGTCGGGCGAGAACCAGGCCTCACCTTCGTTGACAGGGGAATTGATGACACCACTCTTTTCGAAGAGGTCGGGGTTGTCGCTCCAGTTGCCCTTACGGTCTTGGAAGACGGTATAGAAGTCAGAGAAAGCCTGACCGGTCCAAGCATCGTGTTTGTCTTTTTCGCCATCACCGAAGCGGGAGGAGGTGAAAATGAGGCGAGAGGTATCGTCGCCTATGAAACGCGGGGCCCAATCGTTGAAATCTGTCGACCACTTTTCGAGTTTGACGATATTGTGGCGAGTACGATTCATAAAGAGCTGGTTGACATAGATAATAGAAGCCTTACGTTGCTGGGCCAGCTTGTCGTCGGGTACCAGTTCGAGGTATTTGGCATAGTATTCGTCAGCCTCGTCAAACTTGTTTTCGAAGCGGTACATCTCAGCCATATAGTAGTACAGCTTTGGTTCGGTAGTGTAGTACTTTTGGTTGATGAGGCGTTTGTATACACGTTCGGCCTTGGGGAAATTGTTCATGAGTCGGTAGCACTCGCCCATCTGGAAATAGCAGCGGTTCTTTTCGGCCTTGTTTGAGGAGATTTTGTTGTATGCTTCCTCATATTTTTCGAGAGCAGCGATATACTGTTTCTGGTTGAAAAGGTCGTCGGCTTTTTGTGCGAGACTTTTGGTCTGGGCGAAGCTCACAGAGGCGAAAAACAAGGATACTGCGAGCAGCAAAAGACTTTTTTTGAACGTTTTCATATTTGTACGAATACTGTTTATTCTATTTTAATCATATCACATACAGTACATTAGAATTCATTTTCATGAAATTCCAATGCACCGAATCAATTTGCTAAAATACATATTTTTTTTGATTTATAAACAAAAAGTTTCAAGTGGGATTTGGAATTCAAAACTTTTGTTTAAAAAACAAGGAGGCTTCCCTTGCGGGGAGCCTCCTTGAAAGGTGGTTAGAGTTACGATATAACGAAGTCGATTTTTGGGGGATTTTCCTTTTCGCGGGATTTTCCTTTTTTCGGAATTACGGTATTACGGTATTACGGTATTTTCCTTTTTTCGGTATTACGGTATTACGTGATTACGGTATTTCCTTTTTTTTGTTTTCGTTTTCGTTATCGTTTTAGTTCAGAGTTCTATTTCACAACGAGTTTCTTGACCATGTTGAGGCCTTCGCCGTTGATGCGGACGAAGTAAGCGCCCTGGGCCAGACCCTCGACTTCCATGCGCTTGGTGCAGTCGCCTTCGCATGACATGCTGTCGCTCTTGACGATGCGGCCGTTCATGTCGACGATGGTGATGCTGACCTCACCGTTGACGCCGCTGAGGGCGATGGTGGTGGCATCGGTTGTCGGGTTGGGATAGATGCTTACGTTCATGCCGTCGGCAGTGTTGATGCCTTCGGGATCGGTCTCGAAGGTCTGCTTGGTCGAGGCGTTGCTCTCGATGCCGGTCTCGCATACTGCGTAGACATAGACATCGTAGGTTTCGCCGCTCTCAAGGCCGGTCAGCGTTGTGGTGGTTCCGGTGACAGGTATTGCGGCAATCTCGTTGCCGGTACCGAAGCCTTCGTAGCCGTAGGTCACGCGGTAGCTCTGGGCGTTGCCAGTCCAGCTGACGACAGCGGTGTGGGCTGTCACGTTGCTGACGGTGACGCCAGTGGGAACTTCGCACATGGCGGTATGGAAGGTGACGGTGTTGCTGACGCCGCTCTCGAGCATGACTGCTCCGCAGAGAGCCATAACCTCGGCGCTGTAGTCAACATCCGGAGCGAGGCCACCGACGGTAGCCGGGTTGGAAGTGACATCGTAGGTGGTGTCGAATGCGGTGTTCCAGACGTGGATGCGCCAGTTGGTCTCTTCGCCGTTGGCGGTCCAGCCGAGTGTCACAGTGGTGTAGCCCGTAGCCTGAACAGCGAGTTCGGTCGGCTCAAAGCAAGGCAGACTGTCGGTTGTGAAGGTGCCTTCAGCCCAGTCGCTGATGAGACCCTCAGCCTCGTCGCAGATGGCGCGGACGTGGTAGCGGTACATGGTTGCGGGAGCGAGACCGGTGACGGAGAATGAAGTAGCGTTGCTGACAGGAGTAGCAGTCGGGTACTCAGCGTCAGTAGCAGCCTTGACTGCGACCTCGAACTCGGTGGCGTTGCTGATCCAGTTGAGGGTAGCACCATCGTAGCTCAGGTTGGAGACAGTCGACAAAGTAGGCATTGCGCAACCAGCGCCGCAGCTGATGAGATAGATATCACCAACGGTAGCAGAAGCAGTACCACCAGAGACTGTAGTATAGTCATACGGAGCGTTGTCGTTATAAACATAACGCATATGGCCGCTGGTCTGAGTGTGCGCATTAAATGAAGAGCCACTCGTCCAGGCGCCGTGGTTGCGGACCACCGATACGAGGATGCGGCTGGTGCCGTCCCAGGTGAAGGCGGTGTCGAATCCGTGCAGCTGAAGGCTCGTAGTAGTGTAGCTGAAGTCAGCGCTGTCGATAACTTTCACGAACGGCAGGTCGGCCGACGGGTGGATGAACGACGAACTGAGGTCGCCAAGCGAATCGGGCAGGTTGGCCAGATAGACAGTTATATTGGTAAAGTAATCGCCGGCCGTGGTGCTTGCGGGCGAGAATCCCATAGCTGTGATGTCGCCGGCATCGGCGAGACCAACGAGTTGAGCCGAATCGATGATCGTCTGAGTATAGCTGTAGTTGTAGGTGCTGTATCCGATTGGCGAGTAGCTGGAGGTAGCCGTGGACATCGTTGTGTCGAAGTTAGTCACAGTAGTAGCGTTGTCGCACATTTCGGTATTGAAGAGGATACCATCGGAGGTAAGGCTGGTGTCTGTTCCACAGATCTTGCGCACCCAGACAGCATACTGCGTCATCGGATCGAGGCCGGTGAGGACAATGCTGTTGGTGTTGGTCTGGACGAAGGTGTTGGTGCCACCGGGATACGGACGATAGATGACCTCGTAGTTAGCCGATGCGGGACCATACCAAGAGAGGGAAGCGTTCGTAGATCCAACGTTGTCGACAGTAGTAGCGACGGGACGCGGGCAGGCACTTTCTTCGATATGGATATTGTCGACGGCAGCGGGTTCAAGTCTGACAGTGCCGTAGCTGGTGCCAGTGTTCTGGTTGAACCAGAAGAAGGCAACGCGCTTGATGCCGCTGATGGTGTCGAACGAGGCACTGTAGGTCTGCCACGTAGTGTCGAGACGGACAGTAGTGATGGTGTACAAGTCGTTGACGTTGCCCCAAGGCGAGGTGATATTGGCGCTGGAGGCCTCAGTGGGTATCGACGGGTCGACAAGGAATACCATCAGGCCGTCGTAGGAATTGGACTCCGTACCACCGACGCGAGCGTCGAAGCTGATTTCGAAACTGCTCTGGACGTTGCCGAAGTCGATATCGCGATAGGCAGCGGCGTTGACGACGGCGTTGTACTGATAGGGTTTGTAGGTTGCTCCCGAGTCGGCCGAGACATACAAACTGTAGGAACCACTACTGGCCACAGCGTTGCCGCGATACCAGTTGGTAGCCACATTGCTGCTGACCTGCCAGTTGGCCCACTCAGCATCGCTTTCGAAGTTGTAGTCGTACGGCAGAGTAGCAGGAATCTGTGTGGTTGCGAAACGTCCAGGAGCGGTGCAGTATTCGCTGCTATCGCCACCGCCGCAAACAGCGCGAACATAGAATTCGCCCTGGAACGATGACGGGATACCGGTAAGAGTGAATGGATTGGTAGAAGCAGCTACGGTAGTACCTGTTCCAAGAGTGAAACCTGTAGGACCATACTCAATCACCCACGACACCGGAGTACCGCGGTCGTTCCAGCTGAGGTCGACGCTGTTTTGAGTAGCGTTAGTGGCCGAGAGGTTGTTCGGTCGCGGGCAGGTGCCCATATCGAGGATACTGAGTTCGTCGAGCCACCAGTAGTAAATGGTGCTTGCACTCGGATCCTGTTTGAAGACAACATATCCTGTATCGGCAGTAGCAGAGTCAAAATAGATATCAGTATAATAAGTGAGTGTCGTTGTGGGTTGAATTTCGGTAATCTCGACATAGTCGCTCAAGGTAGTGGGATCGGTGGTGAAACCGATGTGCATAGAACCGGAGCTTGTGGTACTTTCTGCACGAAGCCAGCAAGAGAGGAGGATGCGGTTACCCTCGATGGCGACACGTGGAGTAACGACAACACCAGGACCGGCGAAATGGAGGGCATTGCTGCTGTTGACACCGTAGGTGGCCTGGATGTAGTTGCTGGTATTGCTGAAGTTAGTCCAGCACTGCGGGAACGTGGAGCTGGAAGCTGTGTAAGCCTCAAAGTCCTCGAAATAGGGAACCTGAGCATCGCCACAGTCGGTGAAAGCATTCAACGTGATAGCCAAACTGGTATCATCGTTGCTGCAAGCCGAATAGACATAGAACGTATAGCTTGTCGAGGGGTTTAGGTTGGTAGCCGTGTAGGTAGTATCCATCGTGTAGTCTACAGTACCATTGTATTCAATCTTGTAGCCGCCGGTGGTAGCGGCACTGTTGTCGACCCAGTGGAAAGTGACCGAAGTCTGAGTGACGCTGTCAAGCACGATACTAGTGGGTCTCGGACAGGTGTTAAGAGCAAGCTGGAAGTTATCGATAGCAGCAGGAGGCATAGTACCCACACTACCATCGTTGCGCCAGGTAAAGACAATCTTGTAGGTACCGCTGTCGGTGATGTTGAACACATCGGAGCGTGTCTGCCAGGTGCCCTGCTGGTTGAGGTAGCTGCCGCCGTCAATACGGATGGCGTTGCCGGGGATGCTGTAGCTGCCAGCCATAGGGTTGTAGCTGTCGGGCACAACATAAGCCAACAGGTAGTCAAGGCTGCTTTCGCCGTAGGCTCTCCAGTCGAAGCTGTAGGCATATTCGCCAGCAGGAAGGACAATACGCATATAGGCGTGCGAAGCCGATATGGAGGAGATATTATAGGTGTTGTTGACACCGTCGTCGCTGATCATCAGAGCTCTGCTGTCGCCAGCCATACCGATGGTCCACTTGTTGATCTGGTTGTCGTTGACGCGAATCCAAACGCCGTCCATATCGGTGCTGTCGAAAGTGCAAGCAACAGGCAGTGTGTTCCAAGCGTCATCGGGCAACGTGGTGACAGTGACTGTTCCGACATAGGTTTCATCGCCACAATCGTTGACGACATTGAATGTGTATTCGGTGAAGCCTGTCAGACCGCCGACGGCGAAGTCGGTGGAAGTAGTCGTACCAAGGAGCACGGTGTCCATATAAACCGTCCACGAGCTCTCATCGGCACCGGGGAGCCACTCAAGATAGATGCTGTCGCGGGTGACATTGGAAGCCCAAACAGCGGGAGCGGCACAGGTGGATGCCGTCAAGCACTCGAACGAATAGAAGTGGATAGAAGCACGATAGGAATATGTGCTACCGCTATTACCGCTATTGTAGTCGTTCAACGTGAACGGGTTACTGTCTTTGTAGCGATAACGAGCCTTGTTGTTGGCCGAAACGTAGTAGCCGGTCAAACCCGACGAAGACGTTTGCGACTGGCCAGTAGGCTGGTTCATAAAGGTTGTCAGGATGATGCTGCTGGTACCATCCCATACGAAAGGAGTGGTAAAGTCGTAGTGCTGCCAACCGCTAGTGCCGGTAGGATGCGCTGCAGGACCATAGACCTGGACAAACTGGTTGGGGTCTTCGAGGGTGGCGTTGTTGATCGAAGTCGTCGAAGTGTTGCCCATAAAGATGGTGAACTCCTTGGCATAAGTACTCGAGGTGAAACCAAGATCGATGCCCGAGATGGGACCCGGAGCCAGACCGGCGGCGATAAGTTCGTCGGCGGTATAGATGGTCTGGTAAGCAGTGTTGCCCCACGAGCTGTAAGCCAAACATCCGGAGATACCAGTAGTGGAGTCGCTGAAATTGACGGTATCAGCAGCATCGGGGTCAGCCACAGCACAGCCAAACGAGGCAGTGTTGAAAACAATGCTGTCGGCCACACCCACTTCGTCGCCACAATTGACTCTTACGAAGGCTTTGTAGGCAGTGCCGGGAGTAAGACCCGAGAAGACATAATAGGGATCAGTCGAGGTGAAAGTGGAGGGGGCGTTAGCCGAGCCATCTTCATAGAGGACGATGTCGTAGCCGTCAGGCTCATCCTCGATGACGCCGGACATATAACCCCACTGGATACGGGCGTACTGTGTCGTGGTGCCCGTAACTTCAAGGTCGACAATAGGAGGACAGTGAGGCACAGCCTCGATAGTGATGTCGTCGACATAAGCATACCAATAGGACGAGGGACGCAAAGCGCGCAGAGCGATATAGTGGCCATAACCTTCGTAGCTGCCCAGCGGAGTGATGAACTCCTGCCATTCGGTGCTGTTGCCAACCGCGATGTTGCCAATCAGTTCAAAAGTGTTGGCATCATAAGGATTGGTCATAACGCCCACCTGGAACTCGGGGAAATAGCTTGAAGAAGAACTCTTGGCCCAGAATTTGAGCTGCAGGGTGTCGAGGGCGATGTAATCGGAATCGATACCCGGCATAATGACATACTGATAGTCACCGTAGGTTACGGTAGTGGTGGTATTGTACCAATACAAGCCCTTGGAGCCACCGGGAGTATGGTTGTAGGACGCGCTACTCGAAACATAGGGATAACCAAAGTAGTCGGTACCGTTGTTGAGTCGGAACATACATTCAACGAACGTAGCCGTATTGGAACCGCCCGAAGGAGCCGACTCAAAGGTCTGGACATAGGGCAGAGAATCGAGAGGCGTGCAGAGAGTCGTCAGCGAGCCACCGATGAACATACTGAGACCGTTGGTGCATTCGGCAGCGACTCCATAGTTGTAAGCGGTATTGGGGGTGAGGTTATTGAAGGTGTAGAAGGTGTCGGTGATTGCAGACACGGTGTCGTTGCCGAGGAAGACGGTGAAGCTGCTACCGCCGTTGCTTTCCCAGCTCAGGGTGATTTCGGTGAGGCCGTGTTCAATGCTGATTTGGCCAGGCACATCGCACCATTCATCGGTAAGGTAGATATCGTCGATAGCCATATAGCTGCCTGTCGACGGGTTAGGCCACTTGATGGCAATCAGATTGCCGGTGCCGGTATAGTCTGTCAGCGGTATGACAAAGAGTTGCCATTCGGCAGTGATGGCATTGGCCGGGAACGTATAGACAGGCGTAAACGTCGAGGTATCATCCGGATTTGTCATCACACCGACGATGGGGGCCGGATGATAAGTGCTGCCGGTTGTTCTGGCATAGAAGCTCAGAGTCAGGTCGCTGATGGAATAGACGGTGAGGTCGATCGGAGGCAGCACAGCATATTCATTCTGCGCATATCCCGACGAGGTGGTCTGATACCAGTACATACCGGTCGTTCCGCTGTGGGCATAAGTCGGGTATGCATACAGGTAAGGATAGTAGTTGTACGAGTTTGTAGCATCGTTGATGCGCGTCCAGCAGCTGGGGAAAGCATCAGCATAGGGAGTGCCCGAATAGTGCGGGTCGCTCTCAAAGTCATTAAAGTAAGGCAGCTCGTTGATGGGAGCGCAAGTGGTACGCAAGGAGACATAAGAATAGCCAACCACATCGCCACCGCCGCAATCAACCTCGATACCAAATCTGTATTGCGTGTTGGGGGTAAGGTTTGCGAAAGTGTAGAAAGTGTCGGTGAGGTTGCTGGCCACAACCGAAGTGTCTTCCATATTATAAATGGTATAGCTGGCACTAGAGTTAATCGTGTCGATCCAAGAAATGGTGGCACCAGTGGAGTTGATATCAAGAACGGTAAGGTTGCGCACCTTGAAGCAGGTGGGAGGTTCGCCCTCGCAACCCAACAGTTTATATTGGGGGACAGTAGAGGTACTGCTAGTAGAGGCGCCGCTGTTGTTGATGGAGCCGATGACGAAGGGTCCCGGACTGTCGCGATAGCAGTAGCGGCCGAGGGTTCCGCTTGCAGAATAGGCAGCAAAAGTAGCGCCCGAAGAATAAGAGCCGTGGCTACGGACGACAGCAACGACGATGTTGCTGCTTCCGTCCCACATAAAGGAGTCGTCAAACTCGACAGTTTGCCAACCAGTGGAAGTGTAGCTGAGGTCTCCAGTGAAGACCATTTCGAAGGTAGCGGGGTCATCGATGAAACCAGAGCTCAGCGAGTTCACCGTAGTGTTGGCCAAATAGATGGTACAGTTGGTGAAGTAGGAGCCTGCCGTAGTGACGGTAGGATTGAACATCAATCCCTTAAACTCGTTGGTCAAGTAGTTGCTCAACGTAGAAGCAGGGATAATTACCTCACTATAGCTATAATTGTATAAGCTATAGCCCGGGAAATAAGTTGTTGTCGATGTTCCTGTTCCGTTTGCCACCGTGTCGGGTGGGTTTCCGTCGCAGGAAATCTGCGCCTGCGTTACCCAGGGCACGCATAGTGCCGCGATGAGCAACAATTTTTGTAGATGTTTTAACATAACAAAAAAGATTTGGTTAATAAATAGGTTAATTTAATGTGTTGTCTTATTAAATAGATAATGTTTTTCTAATCAAAAAGGGGTATTTGCGGGGTAAAGTGTCAAAAAAGCGGATTCAAGCGAAATGAATCAAAGTTTGTAGGGATGCAGCAATTGTTAAAAAGAACTATAATAAACATCAAAAACAATAAATTGACGAAAAAAAACGCCAATATGTTTTTGATATTTTTAAACACAAAATTACACTTTTTTTTTGATAAGTCGGATAAAAAAACAAAAAAAAAGTTAAAAAGAAAGGAGGCTTCCCTTGCGGGGAGCCTCCTTGAAAGGTGGTTAGAGTTACGATATAACGAAGTCGATTTTTTTTTCGGGATTACGGTATTACGGTATTACGGTATTTCCTTTTTTCGGGATTTTCCTTTTTTTCGGGATTACGGTATTACGGTATTACGGTATTTTCCTTTTTTTCGGGATTACGGTATTACGGGATTACGGGATTTCCCTTTTTCGGGATTTCCTTTTTTTCCTTCGTTATCGTTTTAGTTTAGAATTTTATTTCACAACGAGTTTCTTGACCATGTTGAGGCCCTCGCCGTTGATGCGGACGAAGTAAGCGCCCTGGGCCAGACCCTCGACTTCCATGCGCTTGGTGCAGTCGCCTTCGCACGACATGCTGTCGCTCTTGACGATGCGGCCGTTCATGTCGACGATGGTGATGCTGACCTCACCGTTGACGCCGCTGAGGGCGATGGTGGTAGCTTCGGTTGTCGGGTTGGGATAGATGCTTACGTTCATGCCGTCGGCAGTGTTGATGCCTTCGGGCTGAGTCTCGAAGGTCTGTTTGGTCGAGGCGTTGCTCTCGATGCCGGTCTCGCAGACTGCATAGACATAGACATCGTAGGTCTCGCCGCTCTCAAGGCCGGTCAGCGTTGTGGTGGTTCCGGTGACAGGTATCGAGGCAATCTCGTTGCCGGCACCGAAGCCTTCGTAGCCGTAGGTCACGCGGTAGCTCTGTGCGTTGCCGGTCCAGCTGACGACAGCGGTGTGGGCTGTCACGTTGCTGACGGTAACACCGGTGGGAACTTCGCACATGGCGGTATGGAAGGTGACGGTGTTGCTGACGCCACTCTCGAGCATCACGGTTCCGCAGAGAGCCATAACCTCGGCGTTGTAGTCAACATCCGGAGCGAGGCCACCGACGGTAGCCGGGTTGGAAGTGACGTCGTATGTGGTGTCGAATGCAGTGTTCCAGACGTGGATGCGCCAGTTGGTCTCTTCGCCGTTGGCGGTCCAGCCGAGGGTCACAGTGGTGTATCCCGTAGCTTGGACAGCGAGTTCGGTCGGGTCGAAGCAAGGCAGGCTGTCGGTGGTGAAGGTGCCTTCAATCCAGTCAGAGAAGTCGCCTTCAGCCTCGTCGCAGACGGCGCGGAGGGTGTACATATAGGTAGCTGCGGGAACGAGCGAAGAGGCATCGTAGCTGCCGTTGCCGGCCATACGCGTGGGAGCAGGATAGTCGACGTCGGTGGCAGCCTTGAATGCGAAATCGACAGAGTCGGCGCTGCTGGTCCATGAGATGGTGGCGCTCTGGTAGTCATTGACAACTGTCGTTGCCACAGGTTCTTCGCAACCAACGCCGCAGGCCATAAAGATTATGTCGCCGACGAGGTTGAGGGTGGTACCTTCCGAAACGGTGCTGATGTCGTAGGCATTGTTGTCGTTATAGACATAGCGGGTCTTGACATCAGTGGTCTGGTGAGCACTGAAGGACGGGGTCGACTTCCAGGTACCGTTGACGCGGTTGACGGCGAAGAGCACATTGCTGTGGCCGTCCCAAGTGAAGGCGGTGTCGAAGTTGTGGTACTGCCAATCGGCCTCGGTGTAGTTGAAGTTGCCGTTGCTGATCACGGTGTCGAAATGGTGGTTGGCGTCGGGCATAATGAAGCCGGTGGAGAGGTCGGTTTCGCTGACGTTGGCCATATAGACATACATACCGTTGAACTGGGCGCTACCTTCGGTGACGGTGAGCGGCTGGAAGGCGAAGGTGGTGATGGCTGCGGGGTTGCCGCTGCCACCGTTGAGGGTTGCCATCTGAGCCGAGTCGATGATGGTCTGCACATAGGAATAGTTGTAGGTGCTGTATCCGATAGGAGCGTAGCTGGTGGTGGTGGCGGTCATGTCGCTGCTGTAGCTGGTGATGGTGATGGCGCCGGCGCAGCGTGTGGTGAAGTCGACGGTGTCGCTGACAGCCGTCACCTGGCCACCGCAGTTGAGGCTGACCACAACGCGATAGTTGGTTTCGGCGCTGAGGCCGCTGACAGTCTGTGGCGAGACGGCGTCGTTGATGGTAGAGACGACGGTGTTGTTGGCATCGAGCACGGTGACGGTGTAGGTGGCGCCGTTGTTGATGCCAGGTCCGATAGTCCACTGGACGGAAGCACTCTCGCCATCGATTGTTCCGCCGGGTACGGTTACGGTTCTGAACTCTTCGGAGCAGTCGGGCATGAGCGACACGGAGATGTCGTCGACAGAGATGCCGCCGGCATAGCTTTCCGTATTCTTGAGGCGGATAGCGAAGTAGTAGGTGGTGGCGGTAGAGGTAACGGTATCGGTAGTGAATTCATAGTGATACGTGCTGTACATAGGATCGCCGTAGGAGGCACCGCCGTGCTCGAGGAGCTTGATAAAGGTGGTGGTGTCGTTGGGGTCGGTCATAAGGCCAGCCTCGAAGCCATAGCTGCTGGCATTAGCCCAGAAGTTGACATAGAGCCGGTTGATGGGAGTGCCGGTGAGTGCACCGCTGACAGCCATAACGTTCTTGGTCGAAGGACCATAGAGGTAGAGCGAATTGTTGCCGCTGTGGGCATAGTAGCTGTAGTCGTAGACATAGGGAGTGAGGTTGCCGGAGTAGTCGGGATAGTTGTTGTACGAGGTCCAGCAATTGAGCAGGCGGTAGGTTGTGCAGTTCTCGAAGTCTTCGAAGTAGGGCAGCGTGGTGGCGTCGCAAGCCGTGGTGAACTCGGCATAGCGGACGATGCTCGAGTCGGAGCAGATGCCCTGGATGGCGACGGTGTAGGTGGTGCCGCCAGCGAGGCCTGTGACGTTGACGCTGTTGGTAGTAACGTTATAGACCGTGTCGTTGACGGACACCAGATAGTGGTTGGCGCCGGTGTTGGTCCATCCGATGGTAGCCGTGGTGGTGGTGATGTTGCTGAAGGTCACCGAGTCGGGACGCAGGCAAGAGGGAGCCACCTGGACATAGATATCTTCGAGATTGATATAAGCGCCATAATAATCGCTGGTGCTGGTAGAGGTGACTCTGAAGGCGATATGGAGCGAGTCGGCGGGGATGCCGGCGACGCCGGTGGTAATGAATTCATATTCGCCGTAGCCTGAGGTTAAGGTTTCGAGCGGGATGAACGTCGAGGGTTGAGACGGGTCGCTGATGAAACCGATCTGCATAGTGGAAGTACCAGAATAATAGGTTACCTCGTAAGCATCGAGGTTGGCGCGGATGTAGAGGTTGTTGGCCGGAGCAGGGATGCGCGGAGTAGCAGCCATACAAGAGCCAGTGCCCATAGTCTGAATTTCCAAACCGCTGTAGGAGCCGTTGTGGGGGAAGGTTTCGCTGGAACCGTAAGAGTCATAGAGGAAGGACTCGGGAGCGAACCAGCAGAGCGGCATAGTGCTTGTCGAGGCGCTGGGGTCGCTCATAGCGTTGAAGTACCATGGCAGGGTGATATCGTTGCAGAGCGTTGCAAAGTCTGCAGTGGTAGCCACAGCGGTGTCGCTGCCGCAAACCGAAGCAACGGTAACGGTGTAGAAAGTGGCGGGCGTGAGGCCTGTGATCTGGTAGGGCGTGCTGTTGATCACTGCGCTGCTTACCAGGGAGCCGTTGTTGTAGACCTTTACAACCCAGTTGTCGGCGAGGCCAGTGGTGTTCCAGCTGACATCGGCACCCGTGAGGGTGATATTGCTGACGTTAACAGCGTTTGGCGAGAGGCAGGCGGGGCAGGTGACGGTGTCGGTAGTAGCGAGGAGGCCTGTGGTGAGAGTCGACGATGTGTAGAGGGTATCGCCACCCAGTCCTACGACCTCGAAGCTGGCTTCGCTGTCGAAGTTGCCGGCAGTCCAGAAGAGCTGGAGCGAGTCGCCCTGGCAAACCTTGACGTTGCCTGTCAGACTGTTGCCCGTGGAAATGGTGAAGGTGCCTTTGGTGACATCATTCTGAGCGATAGCGAGCTGTGCGCCGTTCCATCCGTCGCCATAGCTGTCGTGCATATAGACCATAACGTTGCAGGAGCCGCCTTCGCAGTCGGTTAGCGCATTGATGTAGACAAACATAGCAGTGTCATCGTCGCTGCACTTGGTGGCCACGCCGATGGTGTAGCCAGTTTCGGCGGTGAGGTTGGTGAAGGTATAGAAAGTGTCGGTCACTGTGGCAACCTCGACACCATTGAGCGAGAGTACATATTCGACTTGGTCGCCGCTATATGCTGCGTTGGGCACCCAGTAGACAGTGAGGTTGTTGGCGTCGGTTAATTCTTCATCGACGGCCACAGAGGCCACCGGCATACAGGTGGGGCAGGGTTTGGTGAGGCGCACGATGGTGTCGCCATCGGTGTATTCACCGCAGGTGCCATTGAAGACTTGCGAACCGCTGCCGTCGGTGACGGTGACGGTGACATACTCATCATAGTTGCTGTAGCTTGAACCGTAGGGATAGTAAGTGAGGGTCAGTGAGTCGCCATCGCACACATCGTACTGGACGTTGACGTTGTAGGAGCTATAGTTGCTATAGTTAATCACATCGCGCAGAACGCTGTCAACATAGACATTGACGGCATTGTAGTAGCCGGCATACTGGTAGCTGTCGAAAACTCTGACGCCGACAAGGCAGTAGTCCTCGCCGCATCTGGTGATGAACGAAGGACCGTTGCGCCACTCGCTCTGCTCGTCGCCGCAGTCGCTACGCACCCAGGTGTAGTATTTGGTGCTGGGCTGCAGGTTGTCGACGACGCCTGTATTGGCGCCCGTAACCTGGACGGTGGTGGCGTTGGGGTCGTTGACGTTGTTGGTGGTGGAGACAAGGATTTCGTAGTTTTCGGCTACGCTGTCCCAGCTGATGATGGCCATATCGTGGCCTACGGTGTCGAGCGTGACCATCGAAGGACGCTGGCAGTTGCTGAGGTGCTTGATGGTGAGGCCATAGAGATAGACATAAGCACTCTGCGATGAGCCTGCGACATTGGCGCGGAAAGCGATCCAGAGGCTGTCGACGCCAGTGACGGAGCCGGTGTTGAACTCATATTCGTGACGGGTCTGTCCGCTGACTACGATGGTGTCGATGGCAACAAAGGTCGAGTCGGCATTGGGATTTGTGACATATCCAACCTCGAAATTAGCCGTGCCGCTGTAGCCGCCCTCGTAGGAGAGCTCGACTGCAATCTCGTTGCTGGCCAGGCGCATCTTGGGAGCCACAATGAGATTCGGCTCCTCGTATTTGGGATACATCACCAGGTAGCCGTATGAGGTGCCACTGTAGACGTAGGGATAGGTGGTGCTGTAGTTGACAGTGGACTGCAGCACGTTCCAGCAGGACGGTATAAGCTCGTCGCCGTATCCCATAAAGTCTTCGACGTATGGGGCCACCATGCCGTCGGGCGAGCAATCGGTGCGGGCGGAGCCGGCATAGGTCCAGTGGGTGGTGTCGTCGCCACAAACGGTGCGAACCCAGAAATGGTTGTAAGCATTGGGGGTAAGACCGGTGATGACAGTAAAGGTGTCGGTGATTTCGCCAACGATGGTGGCGTTGCTAAAATCGTAGACAGGAGCATAGGCCACCTCGTAAGAGGCCGAGCCCGACGTGGCAGGGATCCAGTGGAGGCGAACGCTGACGGTGTCGGCACTGTCGATGACGGCGGCCATAGGACGGCGGCAGCTGGTGCTGGCCTCGATGGTGAGGTCGTCAAGATAGAAGCTGCTGCCCGTCAGCTTGAAGGCCACGTAGGCCGAGTCGGCGGTGATGGTATCGGTGTAGAAATCATATTCAAGCCAACGGCCATTGGGGTCGCCCTGAGCGGTGTCGAGGGCGATGAACGTCGACATATCGTTGCGGTTGGTGACGACACCTGCTATGAGCTGGCCGCTGCCATAGCCCCAGAAGGAGACATGCATATTGTTGCCTGCAAGGTCGACCGTAGGAGCGACGACGAAGTTCTCGGCGCCATAGGTGTAGAAGTACAGCGAGCGGTTGCCACTGTGGCCAGTACCCGAAGAGATGTAAGGATAAATGGTTCCGTAGCTGTCATAGTACGACAACAAGCCGTAGCAAACCGAAAGGCTGGAGCTGGCATCGAAGTTGTCGGTGTAGGGAGCCGTGAAAGCTACGCAGGGCGTAAGGAAAGAAGCGGTGGTGGCGTAGGAAGTGTCGCCACTGGTGCAGATAGAGCTTACCGACACGGTATAGCTGGTGCCGGGAACGAGGTTGGTCAGGGTCATAGGATTGCTGACACCCTCGACAGGCTGGCCGTTGAGGGTAACGGCAAAGTCGGTGACGCCGGCGGGAGCCGTCCAGGAGAGAGTGGCGCTGTAAGGGCCGGCCACAACATTGAGGGCCGTAGGCATAAGGCAGACATCGAAGTCGCCGTCCACGTGGAGGAACGAAGTCTTGGGGATGAAGTTCTGCACACTGTTGCCATAAGAACCGTAGGTGTAGCGCGAAGCGTTGCTGACAGCCGTGCCGTAGAAAGAGGCCGATTTGTAGGTGCCCGCGGTGGTGGTGATGTCCACCAGCAGGTTGCCGCCCCTATAGGCGATGGCCGTGGTGAAGGGAATCCAGATGGTGTCGTCCTGGCCCGTCATCGTGCCCTGCCACACCTGGGTAAGGCTCGTAGTGGCATCGAGGCCCGACGAAAGGTCGCTCAGCGGAGTGATGCCGAGCTTGATGGTAACAGTGGTGTTCCAGCTGCCGGCAGCGGTCGACGACATGTAGAATGCCATACCCGTGATGCTGTCGCCCATAAGCTCGGCGAGCATCGAGGTTGGATAGATAATCTGGTTGTGCTGAGCCTCGTCGACATAAAAACCATAAACCGGTATGTACGAGTTGGTTGTAGTGCCGTCAGACACCGTCAAGGTGTCATTCTGCGCTTGCGTCACCCATGGCACACACAACAATGCCATGAGTACTAAACGTTTTAAAACTTTCCTCATAAATGTAGTTTTTGATTGGTAAAAAATTTGATTTGTAGATAATTTTAAATTGTTGGTTAATAGATGAAGTAAAATTATATTAATATATTTAAAGAGTTGCAATAATAGTAAATGTTTGGAACAAAAAAGTTAAATTATATGGTTTAACATTATTTAATATTTGCTTTCTTTCACAGAATAATTTGCAGCTTTGAACAATAAAATAAAAGATGGAACGTTTTGACAACTCATACTAAGATTTTTTTCACGATGTCCCAAATTGAAGTAGTTATCGAGAACACCGGCGAACGCCGCATGATAGAGCAAGGCATAACGCTCAGCGAACTTGCCACCCAAGTGAACCACCAATGCAAATACCCTGTACTTTGTGCTTTGGTGAACAACAAGATACAGATGATGTCGTACCGCGTTTTCAAACCGAAGAACCTGCGTTTTGTCGACATCACCCATCGTCAGGGATACCGTATCTACATCACATCGCTCTGTTTTCTGTTCTACAAGGCAGTTCGCGACTGCTATCCGAAGGCGGTGCTCACGATAGACCACTGGATGGTAAACGGTTTCTTCTGCAAGGTTGAGTCCATAGAGGAGGGCTACACCCTACCCTCTCAGTTCGAGATAGCGCGTACCGTGCGCGAACGGATGGCAGAACTGCAGCATCAGAACCTGCCCTTCATCTCGAAATCGATGCAGGTGAGTGACGCCCTCAAGCTCATTGAGAATGAGCCTATTCCCGCCACAAAAAGGTTACTCAAAGGGTTGACGCAACTCTATATAGAAATGTTCTTTCTCGGCGGCACGCCGCACAAATGGGCTACCCGCCTGGTGCCCTCGACGGGAGTGCTGACCCAATGGGACCTTCGTCCCTTTGCCGAAGGATACCTGCTCCAATGCCCCGACCCGCGCATGCCCGACAAGCTGGAACTCTATCAGGACGCTCCCAAGCTGTTCAACATATTCCAGGAACACCACCGCTGGGCCGAGCTGCTGCATGTGCCTACCATCGACGACTTGAACGAGGAGGTACGCAACCACCGCGAGAACCACCTGATACAGGTGAGCGAAGCCCTGCACGAGAAAAAATACGCTTCGATCGCCGACATGATATACCAGCGTCGCGACAAAGTGCGCATGGTGCTTCTGGCTGGCCCCTCATCGAGCGGCAAGACCACCTCGTGCCGCCGACTGGCCGTACAGCTGGCCGTGCTGGGGTTCGACGTAAAGCAGCTGTCGCTTGACGACTATTTCCTTCCGCGCGAGCGGACACCGCGCCAACCCAACGGCGACTACGACTTCGAAGCTATCGAAGCCCTCGACATACCGCTGCTCAACGAGCAACTGCAGCAGATGTTCGACGGCGAAGAAGTGAAGATACCCACCTACGACTTCAAGAAGGGCGAGCCCTACTTCAGCGGCAAGACCATAAAGATGAGCAAAGACAGCATCCTCATTGTCGAAGGCATACACGCATTGAACCCGAAACTGACCGAGCAAATCGACGACGAGTTGAAATTCAAGGTCTACGTGTCGGCATTGACGCAGATTGCCCTCGACGAGCAGAACATCATCCGCTCGAACGACAACCGTCTGATACGTCGCATAGTCCGCGACAACAACTTCCGCGGCTACAGTGCCTACGCCACCCTGCAACGCTGGCCCAGCGTCCGCCTCGGCGAGCACAAACACATATTTCCCTACCAGGAGAATGCCGATGTCATGTTCAACTCGGCACTCCTATACGAGCTGGGCATACTGCGCCCATTCGCCGAGCCGCTTCTGAAGATGGTACCACAAAGTGCCGAAGAGTATGCCGAGGCAATACGCCTGCTCAGCATACTTGAACTGATAGAGCCCATCCAGACACGCTACATTCCGCCCACGAGCATACTGCGCGAATTCCTCGGCGACAGCAGTTTCGAGTATTGAGGAAAGGTTATAGGTTATAGGTTAAAGGTTAAAGGTTAAAGATTAAAGATTAATAAAGATTAAAGGATTGCTTCGTTTCGGTCGCATGTTCTTTGGAGCAGGCAATTAGGACAAAGAAAAAAAAGTTTTTTTGTAGTGATACAATAAACGGAAAGCCTCCTCGTTAAAGGAGGGCATTTGCGATAGTAGCTCAGTTGGCAGAGCGGCGGCTTCCCAAGCCGCAGGTCGCGGGTTCGACCCCCGTCTATCGCTCAAAATGAAATAATCACCCAAAACGGGTGATTTTTCTTTTTTAAGTCTTCGAAAAGGGATAAAAATATAGCACAAAAGTATCGTTTTAACAATTATTAATAAAATTCAGTCGACTTAAAAACAACATTTTAAGATTTTAGAGCAAAAAAAGTAGATGATTGTATCAAAAAAACAGAAAAAACGATGTACTTTTGCAGCCGATTTACGAACAATAAACATAAATAGACAAAAACATAAACTATGTATCTGACAAAAGAAAAGAAACAAGAAATTTACGCAGAGTATGGCAAGAACGCTCAGGACACCGGTTCTGCAGAAGCACAGATTGCCCTCTTCACATATCGAATCCAGCACCTCACCGAGCTGATGAAAAAAAACAAGAAAGACCAAGTCTCGGAGCGAGCACTGGTAGGACTTGTCGGCAAGCGCCGTCGTCTGCTCGACTACTTGAAAGAAACCGACATCGAAAGATATCGTGCCATCATCAAGAAACTCAACTTGAGAAAATAATAGTTTTTCATATTTATTTGGTTATGGTTGAGGTACCGAGTCATTACTCGGTACCTTTTTTTGTGCGGCTGCCGGAGAGGATCACTCATGGCGGCAGGAACGCATGGGCGCAAAGCCCACAACGAGATACGAAGTGAGGAAGGGGCCGCTACCCGACCATCCTACAGGTTGGCAAGGCTGTCGAGACGGGCCGAGAACTGGGCCATGGTGGTGAGGCTGTCGAGGGTGAAGGGGGCAGTGTAATAGCCTTCGGCGGGAATGCTAACGCAGTTATTATTACGCATTGGTTACCTCTAATAATTATTTTTAACGGCGTGGTATGCCTGCGAATACATAATGAATAAAGAAAATGCAATGAGCAATTGTACGAATTAAACGAATTTTTAGAGGTTACCATTATCATTGTTGCAACCTGAAGAAAATAAAAAAAGCTTATTTTTAATTTTAATTCTTAATTTTCAACATTTTTAGTATTTTTGCACATTCCTTTTGCTGGTCTTTAGACACCTGTAGAAGAAGATAGATATTTGAAATTTAATTTTTTATAAGGCCCTGGGGATGGTCCCCACGGCTGCGGTAAACAGATAAAACAATAAAAAAACAATGAACATCATCACAAAGAAATTCGATCTCGGCGATGGCCGCATGATCGAAATCGAGACCGGCAAATTGGCCAAGCAGGCCGACGGCAGCGCAGTGGTACGCATGAACGACACCATGCTGCTGGCCACAGTATGTGCGAAGAAAGAAGTAGGAGAGTTTGTGGATTTCATGCCACTCACCGTTGACTATCAGGAAAAATATGCCGCCATGGGTCGCTTCCCGGGTGGTTTTTTCAAGCGTGAGTCCCGTCCTTCGGAACACGAGATTCTGATTGCACGCCTTGTAGACCGTGCCTTGCGTCCGCTTTTCCCCGACAATTTCCATGCCGAAGTGCAGGTACAGATAACCCTGATTTCGGGCGACAAGAACACCATGCCCGACCAATTGGCAGCATTGGCAGCAGCCTCGGCCCTTGCCGTGAGCGACATACCCTTCAACGGCCCCGTCAGCGAAGTACGCGTAAGCTATCTTGACGGCAAATATGTCATCAACACCCCGATGCAGGACATCGACCGCGCCGATCTCGACCTTATCGTTGCCGCAACGGAAGACAACATCATGATGGTTGAAGGCGAGATGAAGGAAGTCAGCGAAGAGTGTATGCTCGGAGCGCTGAAAGCCGCACACGAAGCCATCAAGATACAGTGCCGTGTACTTTCCGAACTGACCGTGGAAGCCGGCAAGACCGAGAAACGCGAATACTGCCACGAGGTGAACGACGAAGAGCTTCGCCAGCGTCTGCACGATGCAGTATACCAAAAGTGCTACGACCTCTCGAAGCAGGGCATTGCCAACAAGCACATGCGCGAAGAGGGTTTCGATGCCATCAAGCAGGAATTCATCGATGCCAACTACACAGAAGAGACCCTTACCGAAGAGATACAGTTCATGATTGACCGTTACTATCACGACACCGAGCGCGAGGCCATGCGCGACATGGTGCTTGCAGAACGCACCCGCTTGGACGGTCGCCAGCTGGACGAGATACGCCCGTTGTGGAGCGAGGTCAGCTACCTGCCCTCGGCACACGGCAGCGCAATCTTCACCCGTGGCGAGACCCAGTCGCTCTCAACGGTCACCCTGGGCACAAAACTCGACGAGCAAGTCATCGACGGTGCCGTTGTCGAAGGCACCCGCAGATTCCTGCTCCACTACAATTTCCCCGGATTCGCAACCGGCGAGGTGAAGGGCAACCGCGGACTGAGTCGCCGCGAAGTGGGACATGGCCATCTGGCTTGGCGTGCACTGAAAGAGGTGCTTCCCTCGTCAGAAGAATGCCCCTACACCATCCGCGTAGTCAGCGACATATTGGAGAGCAACGGTTCAAGTTCGATGGCCACAGTCTGTGCAGGCTGTCTGGCATTGATGGATGCCGGTGTCAAGATCCGCAAACCCGTGGCCGGTATTGCCATGGGCTTGATCAGCAAAGGTGACAAGTGGGCCGTGCTTAGCGACATCCTCGGCGACGAGGACCACTTGGGCGACATGGACTTCAAAGTCTGCGGAACCCGCGATGGCATCACCGCATGCCAGATGGATATCAAGGTCGACGGTCTGAGCTACGACGTTCTGGCCAAGGCCCTCGAACAGGCCCGTCAGGGACGTCTTCACATCCTCGACCACATCCAGGAGACCATTCCCGAGCCGCGTGAGGACTACAAAGACTTCGTGCCCCGCATTGTCCAGATCAAGATACCTAAAGACTTTATCGGTGCCGTCATCGGCAAAGGCGGAGAGGTCATTCAGAAGATCCAGGCCGAGACCAACACCATCATCAACATCGAGGAAGAAGGCGAATTCGGAATCGTCGACGTTGCTTCGCAGAACAAGGACGACATCGAAGCCGCCATCAAGTGGATTAAAGAGATCTGCACCGTTCCCGAGGTCGGCCAAGTATATGACGCTAAGGTTGTCAGCATTGTCGAATTCGGAGCATTCCTCGAGTTCCTGCCCGGCAAAGAGGGCCTGATGCACATCAGCGAATACGACTGGAAGCGCACCGACACGCTGGAGAACCTGCTCCACGAAGGCGACATCATCCAGGTGAAGATTATAGCCATCGACGAGAAGACCGGCAAGCTGAAGCTGAGCCGCAAAGCCCTTCTGCCCAAACCCGAAGGCTACGTCGAGGAGAAGCCTGCCCGCGGCCCGCGTCGCGAAGGTGGCGACCGCGGTCCCCGCAAAGACGGCGACCGTCCGCGCAACAACGGACAGCACCGCAACGGCGGCGAGCGTCACAGACAATAATCGCCTGAAAAAAACAAATATGACTGGGAAAGCATCGCAATGATGCTTTCCCATTTTTTATGCCCGAAATCATTTTTTTTGCTATATTTGCAAAAAACAAGCAGGGTTGACATTATATACAAAAATCTAATACACAGACCATTGACCCTAAAAGAACGATAGACGAACAATGTTTGAACTCCTGAAAAAAATCAAACAGCAAAACACATTTGCTCCATTGGCGACAGATATGCACTGCCACCTGTTGCCAGGAGTGGACGACGGTTCGAGCAACATCAAAGAGACAATTGCCTGCCTTAAAATCCTCGCGACATTAGGGTTCAGCAAGGTATATTTCACCCCTCACTTTCAAGCACACTATCCCAACACCGAAGACGACATCGAGCAGCGTTTTTCAGAACTGAAGAAAAAAATTGCCGAAAGCGGAGTCGAAGGGCTGCCTGAGATTGCAGGCATAAGCGGCGAATACCGCTTCGATGCGAACTATGAGCGCAAGGCCGGCGAAGGACGGTTATTGCCACTACCGGGAAAGAAGATGCTTTGCGAGTTGTCGCTGCACCGGTCGGACTACAAGCCCTTGGAGAGCTGGAAACGATATATCGACATGGGCTACACGCTGATATTGGCACATCCTGAGCGATACCCCTACATCAACATACATTCAACGTTCGTGGCAGAAGCCCGCAAGATGGGCATACTATTCCAGGTCAATATCCTATCGCTCAACGGATTCTATGGAGATGCCGCACAGCGCAAGGGGTTTGAATACATCAGGAACGGCCTGTCGGAATATCTCGGGACCGACATACACAACCTGCGCTACGCCAACGCCCTGATGGAGACAGCAGGCAACAGAGAAGTAAAGAAAATCATGAAAAAATACACATTCTTTAACAACAAACTGTAATTAGAAAAGGCAATGAAAAAGACAGCATTCATTATTGCAGCATTTGTGATGCTCGGTGCAGCCGGCAGTTCCTTGCATGCCCAAGAGAGAGGCCGTGACATAAAAAACAAAGTCGAGCAATACGCCACAATCGAGCTCAAGTGCGACATCGAAAAACTTGAACCCTACGAGAAAGAGTTGCTTAGTATCTTCATTGATATTTCGCGCGAGATGGACGAAATCTTTTGGGAGCAGTCTTTCGGTCTGAAAAACAGAGCCAAAGTATACAAACTTGACAATCCCGCCATACGCCGTTTTGCCGACATACAGTACGGAGCCTGGGATCGTCTGGACGGCGAGAAACCATTTGTTCCCGGATTCGGAGATAAACCCAAGGGTGCGAATTTCTATCCCGCCGACATGACAAATGAGGAGTTCGAAAAGATAAAAGACCCTGCCAAAACAAGCCCCTACACCATACTGAAACGCAACGAACAAGGCGACATCGAGGTCATACCCTACAGCAAAGCCTACAGGAGACAACTTGAGCGAGTCGACATGTTGCTCGACAAAGCCATAAATATATGCAGAGACGAAAGCATGCGCAAGTATCTCGAGATGCGGCGCAAGGCACTCATGAGCGACGATTACCTCGAGAGCGACATGATATGGATGGATATGAAAGACAGCCGATTGGACTTCGTGTTCGGCCCCATCGAGAATTATGAAGATGCCCTTTACGGCTACAAGACAGCATTCGAAGCATTTGTGCTGGTCAAGGACGAGGAATGGAGCGACCAGCTGAAACGATTCACCCAAATGCTGCCCGAACTGCAGAAGTCGCTACCCTGCGACCCCGAATACAAAAAAGAAGTTCCCGGCACCGAAAGTGACCTGAACGTATATGATGTAGTCTACTATGCCGGCGACTGCAATGCCGGTAGCAAAACCATCGCCATCAACCTTCCCAACGACGAACGCGTTCAACTCAAGAAAGGCACCCGACGCCTGCAACTGAAGAACGCCATGGAAGCAAAGTTCAACACAATCCTGCTTCCGATAGCAAAAATCACAATCAGCCCCGAGCAAATAGAGAACGTCAAATTCGACGCCTTCTTCAGCAACGTATGCTACCACGAAGTAGCACACGGTCTTGGCATAAAGAACGTTGTAGGCAAGAGCACCACCGTCCGTGAGGCGCTGAAAGAGCAATACAGCGCATGGGAAGAGGCAAAGGCAGATATCTGCGGCCTATACATCGTCAAGACACTCGTCGAGAGAGGCGAGATAAAAAACATCAGTGTTGAAGATGCCTACGTGACGTTCCTGGCCGGACTGCTACGCAGCGTACGTTTCGGAGTGTCGGAAGCCCACGGAGTCGCCAATATGATGTGCTTCAACTTCCTGCAAAAAGAGGGAGCCTTCAGCCTTGACGAGAAGGGATATTATGCAGTCCATCCCGACAAAATGAGCAAAGCACTTGAAAAATGGGCAGCCTTGGTCATCAAGACCGAAGGCGATGGAGACTACTCCGCAGCCAAGAACTATGCCACCAAGAACGGCGTTGTACGGTCTGAGCTGGCAGGTGTCTTGAAGAGAATCGAAAAAGAAAGAATACCCATCGACATTTGCTTTGAGCAAGGTCACAAAGTCTTAGGATTGGGTTCTAAATCTCGCATCGATGCCAAAAGTGTCTCACTTCCTTCGAAAATCGAGCCCTCTCGACAGCTAAAACTAAACACGAGATAGCAAGAACATACAGGTCACCTCTAAAATATACTTTTTGAACACGAATTGTACGAATAGCACAAGAGCACCTCTAATAATTATTTAAAACGGCGTGGTATGCCTGCGAATACATAATGAATAAAGAAAATGCAATGAGCAATTTTACGAATTAAACGAATTGATATTTAGAAATTTGTTTTGCTAACAAAACGCGAATTAAACGAATTTTCAGAGGTTACCACAAATAAAACTCTACAAAACAGCGAATTTTACAAATTCAGAGGCTGTCCTATACTAAAAGTCTGCAAAACATTGCGGACTTTTTTTATGGCCTAATGACGCAGAGAGTGCCGTCGGACGAGATCTTGACAATCCTTGACGAGAGGGATGAGACATGAGACTCGAGGTCTGGCGGTATGCAGAAATCGACCGACGAGAAAAGCGACGCATCTATATCAGCATAACAAGATGGTGACGGGCAGCCGGAGAAGTTGGCCGAGGTGCTGACCACCGGTTTCCCGTATGTTCTCAACAACGTTTGGCAGAACTCCATCTGCGGGATGCGAACACCAATGGTGCCGTCGGCAGCTGGAAGATTGTCGGCAATCAGTTTTTTTGCGTTTGGCAGTATCAGCGTCGTCGGACGGTCCGAAGAGAGCAGAATCTCGCGAGCCTTCTCTCCTATCCCACCCACATAGTGTTCCACCATCGCGATATCGGCACAAAGGATAAGCATCGACTTGCTGTGGTCGCGGTGCTTGATGGAGTAGATTTTCTCCACTGCATCGTGGATAGTTGCATCACATCCTATTCCCCATATTGTATCGGTAGGATAGAGCAGCGTACCGCCCAATTGCAGTGCATTGACTGCATTGTTTATCACATCTTTACTATCAACCATATCATGAAAAAATGATTGCAAAGATACAAAATATTGAATGCGGTGACGCGAAAAACAAAAAAAATTAGTAAATTTGCACTTGTTTTACAGACACAAAAAAAAGACAAACTCAATTAAAAATATTATTAATCAAATTTTTAGAATTATGAAAGGACATCCGAAAGGACTAATTGCAGCTGCACTTAGTAATATGGGCGAGCGTTTTGGCTACTATATTATGAATGCAGTTCTGGTATTGTTCCTCTGCTCCAAATTCGGACTGAGCAACAGCGTCGCTACGGGTATTTATTCTGCTTTTTATTGTGGAATTTATATTCTTAGCCTCGTCGGTGGTATTATTGCCGACCGTACACAAAACTACAAGAAGACCATCCAATCCGGTCTGTTGGTGATGGCATGCGGTTACATTATCCTTGCTATTCCCATCCTTGCCACTGCAGGCAACATCAACTGGCTACTGCCTCTCACCTGCTTTGCATTGCTTATGATCGCATTCGGTAACGGTCTGTTCAAGGGCAACCTGCAGGCTATCGTGGGTCAGATGTATGACAACTTCGAGGCCGAAGCCGCCAAGCACGGTCCCGAGGCACTTGCCGAAGCCAAGAGCAAACGCGACCCCGGTTTCCAGATTTTCTATATGTTCATCAACGTCGGAGGTCTTATTGCCCCCTTCGTGGCCCCGTTGCTACGCAGCTGGTGGCTCGGCGTGAACGGCATGGCTTACAATGCTGACCTTCCGGCACTCTGCCATCAGTACATTGCTGCCGGTGCCGCCATGGCTCCCGAAGCCATCGCCAAGACCAGCGAGCTCTTCGCCAGCATGAATATCGCCCTGCCTACCGACACCGCAGCAGCACAAGAGTTGTGCCAGAACTACCTCAACGTGTTCAATACCGGTGTCCACTACTCATTTATCGCCTCTGTCGCTGCTATGATTATCTCTCTGATTATCTTTGTAGCAAGCAAGAAGAAATTCCCCACACCCGCCAAGAAAACTGCTACCGAAAGCGTACAGTACACCGCCGAGGAGAAAGCCGCAATGGCAAAAGAGCTCAAACAGCGCCTTTATGCTCTGTTTGCAGTGCTCGTGATTGCCGTCTTCTTCTGGTGGTCGTTCCACCAGAACGGTACCTCCATGTCGCTCTTTGCGCGTGACTTCGTCAACACATCGCTCTTCCCGCCAGAGGTATGGCAAGCCGTCAACCCGTTCTTTGTCTGCCTGCTTACATTCCCAATCATGTGGCTTTTCAGCACCAAGTGGGGCCGCAAATTCTCCACACCTCGCAAGATTGCCATCGGTATGGGTATCGCTGCCATAGCTTACCTCTTCATGACCGTTTTCTGCAACACTCATGGATATCCTTCAGCAGCCGACTTCACCGATCCTAAGATTACCTCTGCCACCGACGCCGCAGCAATGAAGGCTGGAGCATGGGTACTTATCGTCTACTACTTCTTCATGACTGTTGCCGAGCTCTTCATTAGTCCTCTGGGATTGAGCTTCGTATCGAAAGTTGCTCCCAAGAACCTCCTTGGTCTGTGCCAAGGTCTGTGGCTTGGTGCAACAGCCGTTGGAAACGGTCTGCTCTGGATTGGACCTCTGATGTACACCAAGTTCCCCATCTGGATTTGCTGGAGTGTATTTATGGGCGTCTGCTTGCTCTCCATGATTGTCATGCTCTGCATGGTAAAATGGCTTGAAAGAGTAACCCAATAATCACTTATAACAAACCAAAAGAACAAGAGGGTGTCTATTAGGCACCCTCTTTTTACAAAATATGCTAATCTATTTTTACCGCAACGCCGAACGGCTCAGTACCGAGCTTTTGGACAGCCTTGTCGCATCGATGCCGCAACAGCAGCAGGACATCGTGCTCCACTACAAAACGCACCGTCAACGATGCGAGCAGGCCCTCGCATACACTATGCTATGCCACGCGCTGAAAAAACAGCAGCTCCGGATCCGGAAGACCCATGCCAACGCCGTTTTCAGGTTCCGCGACGAACTGCTCACGCCACGCTATATCAAGCGCAACGCCCCGATTTGGGCATTTGGAGAACATGGCAAGCCGTACATCACCAACTACGAGGGCATTCACTTCAACATAAGTCACTGTCGCGAGGCCGTGGCCGTCGGCATCAGCGACCACGAGATAGGCATCGACATCGAGGGGCGCCGACGCTTCAGCGACACCCTCATCGAACGTGCCTTCAGCGACGAGGAAAAGGCGATACTGAAAGACTGCGACGACCCGCAAAAGGAGTTTGCCTGCATCTGGACCCGCAAGGAGGCCTGGTTCAAATATACCGGCACCGGCATCCTGATGGACCACCTCAAGACCACCGAAGCCGACGCCCGCGACGCCGGCTGCATCATCCACACCAGCCCCGTCGTAGCCACCGAAGAGGGCGACGAAGTCTTCTGGCTCTCAATAGCAGAAAAGAGGCGACCAATCGAATGATCGGCCGCCTCTTTTTTCGGTGGAGCTTTAAATTAGATATTCTTGCCATAGATTTTTATGGGTTTCCCAAAATCTCTCTGGTGAAAATCCTGTGGGACGGTATGTTGAGTCTGTTATCCTAATATCACTCAGCAAATACAACGGCCAAATCGTCTCCAAACGATGGCTCGTATGTCCCAAAACGTACCAGACATAATCTTTCATTACCAATCCTCTTGGTTCAAATAGTTCCTGATGATAAGGAAAACCAGTTCTTGGATGATGGTAGTATAAATCAACACACTTTTGCTGACGGATGGCATCCATCAGAATATTCACATTCTCTACCCCTGTGGCTTTGCAGTCGATGTGCATATACTTTTTGTTTTCTTCCGAATCCTGCAGCTGCTTCATTGCCGCTGATGTTTCAAATGCCATTAGAAACGGCATTGTCCAAGGGTTGTTGTTGCTCCGTGGCTCTTCAACTAGTCGATAGCGATACCTTCGGTTCTCTTCCGACAATGCTTTCTTCCCTACCTCGTGTTGAAGGCGGTTGACACATTCTATTTTGATACCAAACCTGTCTCGGAGTTCTTTCAAATAGTTGTGAAATGTCCGCTTGGGAATAATCTTCTCCATATTCGGTTCATCGACAAGTCTGTCTATCAACTGGTCGAATGTGATTCCTGTCTCTCCAGTTCTACGGAACTGGGCAACCAACCAGGAGAGCATTTCCAAATTTTTGTAGTCCATAATATTTAATGTTGTATAATTTTGAGTGCAAAGATACAAATAATAACGTATGTGCAAAATAAATGTCACACAAATGTTAAACATACTTTCATTCATGCCACTAAATATCAGTAACTTAAGCCAATAGAATTTTATTTTCATCATAATTCTCAGTATTAATAATCATAAACAATTTTTTTAAACGATCACAGATATGGAAACAAAAAACGGAAACTCAATCTTCACCGAGCGCGAAATGAAGGATCTCACAAATTTGGCCGTCAAACTCGCCGCGCCGAGAAACAGCGAGCACGACAAACTGAACGTCATCCTCAGCGGAAATTTCCGCAAGGGGATGAATTGGATTGAAATGGTCGACGAAATGCTCGGTCTCAATCTCAAAAGTGCACCCTACCAGTCCATTTTCAAGGGCAAGGTGTACGAAAGCTGCCGACTCTTCATAGTGGTTTCCGATCTGCCGGTCAGCGACCTCAAACGCGGATTTCGCAGAGATTACACCGACATCATCAACCTCGACCGCCCCTCGGAGGCGGTTTGAGGAGTCCTCAAAGAATCACAAAACGAATGAAACAAGACACTGAAATAGAGAACCTACGCCAATGGTGCTACGAGCGCTACCGGCAAGTGGACACTACAGCCGAAGTGGAGGTTGTCTTTGGTTATGTGGATTATACCGAGCATCCGGTGATAGCGGATTATGAAGAGCGGGGATACATTCTACACGACTCTTTCACATTCGGTCATGGAGAACAATGGGGAGAAGTTCTCTTTTTTGTAAAGAAAAAATAAACTATAATTAGTATGTCACACAAAAGCAAACTCAATCAGATCAACTCTCTTTTAGGTCAAATTAGAATGAAGGTAACGCCCTTGCATCCGGTTGAAGATGCCGAAGGACGATGGGGATACGCCACTCCTGATGGGAAAGTGGTAATTCCTCACAAGTGGCGCATCGCCGGTCATTTCTATGAAGGGTTGGCCAAGGTTGTGGATGATAGCGGCAAATGTGGATTTATCGACGAAAGCGGCGCCCTTGTCATTCCATGCCAATTCGGATGTTCAAGTCATTTCAGTGCCGGGCTGTGCTGGGTAAGAAATGAGGATAGGCGAATTGGATTCATCGACAGGAAGGGGGATCTCAAATTGCCGTACAAATGGAAAGCTGTAACGCCATTTTTCGGGAATACTGCCGCCGTAATGGACGACAACAACTATTGGTATGTCATTGACCATGACGGGAGACGATTCTCCAGCATAGAGTGGAAAGAGTTGATACCCCTGAGAAATGACTATTATCTGGGCAAGGGCAAGCACGACTATTGGGAATTGCTCAACGAATTCGGCGGACCGCTAGAGCTCCTTGACACCAGTAAAGAGAACACTTTCAGACTTCCTTGGAAAGACAAGACTGGATTGTGGGGATTCGCCGATACAACGATTTCGTTTAGCGACACCACAAATGCATTCGACAACAATGCAGCTGCAGTATTCACACCAACTGACGATGGTGGCAACACTATCCGTTGTGGAACTGTTGTTATTAAAAGCGAGCCAGTTTTGGCAGGTCAATGGCTTGAAACCCGATGTTTCCGAGAGGGACTTGCCCGCGTGATGGACAAGAACAGAAGATGGGGATATGTCGACGAAAGTGGCAAGCTTGTCATACCCTGTCGCTGGCTCAATGCCGGTCCCTTTTGGGGCGGCACAGCCGAGGTGGAAGATGTCAACGGCACATTGGCAACCATTGACAGAACAGGACGGATATTCGGAGTGGAAAGATAGAAGAATATAATACATTTTCAAATTAAAACATTACTTTTATGGCATTATTGAAACGTTACAACAGCAATCCCGTTATGGAAATATCAAATGGGGAGTACAGAGAGTACAACAGCAGTTACCTCTATCAGCTTGACGGAAGATTTATCCGTCGCTACAACAGCACGTATCTCTACGAACTTGACGGAAACCTCATCAAGGAGTATAATGGCCTTCCGATCCTCGAATTTGACGGAAAATATGTGAGGCGATACAACAGCACCTACATCCACGAAGTGTCAGGCAATCTTATCAAGGCGTACAATGGCCTTCCGGAATATGAAATCGATGGCTATCTGTCGGGCAGAGAACTTATGGGGCTAATTGCAATATTGTTCGCATAAAACATGAGCAAGAGTCACCTCAAAAACAAATGGATGCGGGAGCGGGTATACGAGCATTGTGTCTATTGTCACGACGTCGGAGCCCGCAACCCGCATTGCCTCGAAGAGATGACCATACTTCCAAACTCATCGCATTTCACTGCAAAACGAATGTGGCATGGTTGCAGGAACCAGCCAACTACTGTGGACACAAACCTAGAAAAGGTGGCCGCAGGATGGTCAGCGGCCTTGTCAGAGCCTCGTTAAAAAAGCAGCTCCGTCGAGCGATGTTAAACAATGAATTGTGAAAAATTTGGTGGAATAAAAAATGTTTAGTAATTGTGCGGCGAAATAATTAAATACAAAATAACACACATCAGAATATTAAAAATCAAATATCAAACAAAAGCATATTTGCATTATGAATAGCAATGATTTTCTGAATGAATTAAGGCGTAGAGGGGTGAAGTCAATAAACGACCTGCCTTCGGGTTATGACTACTCTATTTCGAACAAAGTACTCACAATAAAACTGTCGAGTACTGGCGTATGTGAAACTATGCAGAAAGACATAAGCGCGTTTGAAAGTTGGGCAATAGTATTGAAGCACTATTGTTCAAAACTTATCAGTGAAATAGTAATTGAGTGGGAAGAACCCGAGACTGAAAATGAGCATTATAATAGATTTATATATCGTCTAACCCGTTTTATCCAGACATACAGCTGGGCGAAAACGAACAAACAAATACCTGTAATGCCATCTCTGCTTTGTTGCAGTGCCCCCAATGACAATACTGCTCCCAAGAAGGCATACAAAGAAGACTCGGAAGACTGGCTGGAAAACGATTTTGTAGAGAAGAATGCAAAAAAATTTGATGCTATAGATCATCAGTTGCCTGTTGGATTATTTGATGGAGTAGCCAAAAGCAAGACTCGCTTCACCCCAGGAATAAACAGTCAAATAGATATTTGGGGAGTAAAAGGAGATGTGTTTTCCGTGTTTGAACTAAAAAAGCCTGGGAATAAGCCTCTCGGCATCATCTCCGAGTTGCTGTTCTACACAAATGTGATTTCCGATTTGCTTAACCACACCATCTTGGTTGATGAAAGAAAAGCAAGACGTGCAATTGAAAATAAATTCCGAGGTTTTGACAAATTCTATGAAATATATAGTGGAGAAAAGCACATTTCTCAAATTCGTGCTGTTTTTTTGGCAGATGAATTTCATCCATTAATAACTAAAGAGGTATTGGATGAAATAAATGATTCAGTCAGATTTCGTCGTTTGAACATTACGTTCGAGACCGAAAAACCGTAACGACCACCATCCGTCGCAGAATTGATAAATAAACCAGATAATCAAACAAATTTGGCGGAATATAAAATGTTTAGTAATTTTGCAGCGTAAAATAATTTATTAAATATAATGGATACAAAAAATAATTATTACAACAGAATCCTTTCTGGACCCGCAGAAAAGACTATCCTAATGAATTTTAAATGGCTTATAGATTTTGTAAAAGCAGAAGCCGGAAATAAACTTGACTTTCAAATTACATTCAATTGCAATAAAAAAGGGTCTGGTAATGATGCAACGATTCCCGATAAACAGAGGGGCACATCCAGATTTTCCATCTATCGTGGTACCAGCAGAATACTGTCGCTTGTTTTCTCTACAAGCGGGAAAATAAGTATAGACGCTGCAGATTCCTACAGAAAACATTGCTCACCATCAAAAGACTTCTTCACTCCTGGCGGATTGTCAAAGGAGAAGTTAATAGTTTACCTCGAAAAAATCACTGACAATACTGACAGGTATGGGCGTTACTACATTAACAAAGAAAATATGCGAGTAGAAGGGTTTTACCAGAATCTAATAAACCGCCGATACACGCTGACACCTCAACAAGGGGATGATTTTATTATATTTGACAGAGAGTTTGAGTTTGGTTTTTCTTGTGGAGAAGCTGAAAATTTACAGAATACAGATGCGAAAGACGTTATAAAAAAATGTAAAGAAAATGCCAAACAGCATGCATTGGGGGCTAAATCCCCTAAAACGATTTTTACAAACGATTATGAAAATAAAGATAGCTTTGACGAAATTGACGGCGTTGGAATCAATCAGAACGGAGATATTCTAATTATTGAGATAAAACATCCCCAAAATAATACAGGAATCGTATATGGACCTATGCAGGTACGATACTATATTGAGCAACTAAGAAAGGCCATTAGTGACAATGTTTATCGAGAAGAATTCTATGACAATATCAAACGAATCATCGAACAAAAATCACGAATGGGCATTCTAAACCTCCCCCAAAACTGGAAAATACCAATCAAGTTATCTGGCAAAATCATTCCTTATTTGGTTGTGGGAAGTATTGAGGATACTCCAATTTTGAAATCACCCGAATTGATATCTAGATTTAACGTAATCAGGCAAGCATTTGATGATAAAGAATTTCCTCTCCAAGTAAAAGTTTGTCAAAGCCTGACTAATGGTACTTTGGTAGATTATACCATAAAATAACCATCCATCGTTGACATAACAAATCAGATGAACAATGACAACACTATCCAACGAACAACATAACGCGCAGATGGACGATATGCGATCGTTCGACGAACAGATGCCTTCGGTAGGTATTTTCTGGTACGACCCCTCAGACCATACCCTTTTCGGGGTGCGCAAGAAGGAGCTGACCCCACGCGAGGTGGAGGAAGCTGCTGAAAAGGGCAAACCCTTCATCAACTACCCACACCTCCACCGCCAAGTGTGGGCAAAGGAATATTTTCGCGCTCAAGCCAAACATTCAGAAACCAAATTCAAGGGTGACTACACGCAGATCCCCCGTGGGCGAGTGGCATGGACCATCGACAAGTTCATCGTCCTCGTCGGCCACTGGGCCGAACCCATTCAGGACGAGCTCACCGAACTGATTGAAAAAGAGTTCGCCCTACCCTATTTCGAATTCGTCTACGACGAACATTGGGACCTCGGCCACGGCTGGTCCGGCGATATGCCGGGTTCCAGATAAGACACAAACATACGCCCATCACCACCCATCGCGGAATTGACCAAATCGTTGAATACATCACGTTAATCGCAATCGCTATTTGAAATTCTTAGTTAGAAAAAATGGCTGATTGAAAAAGTATTCGTAGTTTTGTAACGTTAAAATAATAATCAACTATGGCAAGAAAGTTGAGCAATAGTCACTTAGAAATGTATAAGGCTGGTGGTAAACTATCCACTCTCTTCGAGTGTATTACAAAAGATCCGGAGTTATCATTTGAAATCAGGATCAATGATGAGGTAATGGTATATTACAACAAAAAGAAAATCCTTACAATAACTAAAGGGCTCAAGATAGAACCCCTAAATGCAAATTATTATAAACCAGGGCTTGGTCCTTCCGTTGACATTAGTGACTCCAAGAATTGGAAACGAAAAAAAACAATCGATAAATACCTGAGGGAGGCAAAACGTATTGCATACAAAAAAGATATGAAACGAGAGTTTCAGCTTCAGCAGAATATCTCTTTGGGCAATCGGGACTGTGAAGGTCGTTTTTTAGTGGTCGATATGGAATGGCAGTTCTCCCAAGAAAATATCGCAAATGAAGATCGGATAAAAATTACTCGTCCCGATTTGATTGTAGTTGACTTGAAGCCCAATTCAAAAGGAGAAAACGACATCTATCTCACGGAGGTAAAACTAGGTACTGATGCTTTGGAGGGAAATTCCGGACTTCAAGGCCATGTGAATAGTAGTCACGAGATTGTCAGCTTCAAACCTGCTTGTGAAGCATTGAAAGACGATATCACTTCCATCATTACTCAAAAACACGAACTCGGCATTCTTTATGGGAAGCTGCCTTCGTTACGATTAAGTGATAAACCAAAGATGCTTTTCATTCTAGGTCATAGAGGAAACAGAGAACGGGCTGAATTGGAAAAGGCTATTTCTAAACTAAAAATACCTACAGGTCTTGATGAACCCGAAGTACTTTTCCATAATACATTAATAAAACTATGACCATCACCATCCATCGCGGGATTAACCAGATAGGCGGATGCATCACAGAGATTGCATCCGCCTCTGGTACTAAGATACTGATAGACCTCGGCCACAATCTGCCCGAAGGTGACAATCGAGACAACGACCCACTGGATAAGGCCGAGAACATCGACCCTATTCTCGATGGTGTTAGTGCCGTATTCTATACCCATTCACATGGCGACCACGTTGGATTTGAGTCTTATGTGGCAGAAAAAGAAATTCCACAGTACATTGGAAAACTCTCGAAGAAACTGCTGCTGCTTCAACGGGGGAACATTCTCTACTACCACCCAACACCCGAATTGAGAGCCAGTAAAAAAGCCATTGAGAGCTTTATTACCTACGAAGCAGCCAAACCTGTGAAAGTCGGTGATATTGTAGTTACCCCCTACTATGTCAGCCATTCTGCTCCTGATGCCTATATGTTTGTGATTGAGTGTGACGGACATACCGTGTTGCACACAGGAGACTTCCGTGACCACGGCTATCGTGGCAAAGGTCTTGAACCTACTATCCAAAAGTACATTGCCCCTCGCCACATTGACGTACTTATCACAGAAGGCACAATGCTGAATCGTGACGATGGTCGAATGATTTCTGAAGAACAGCTGTGTAAGCAAGCCACCAAGCTGATGCAGAAATACAAGTACGTCTTCTTTATGTGTACCACACAGGATGCCGACCGTATATCATCCATCAACCACGCCACAGACACCGTGAGAGGCCGACGGATGTTAGTGGACGGATACCAATATAAAGTGCTTGAAGCTTTTGAAGAAGAATTGGGGCAAGGGAAGTTCTTCCGCTACCAGTATAATAGAAAACACTATTTCCGTAAAGACTGGAACTACGTACTTGATAAGGACTGCAAGCGTGGTTTCACTATGCTGGTCAGGAACAATCGAAACATCAAGAAGAGTCTCGATGAGATGATGCCTTTGCTGGACAAAGAACAATGCTGCTTGGTATATTCACAATTCAAAGGTTATATCGACCCCAAGCACTCGGCTTTTATGCAGAGTACATACGACTTTATCCACACATACGACTGGCATTTCGAGTATCTTCACACTTCTGGCCACGCTTCACGTGAGACACTGGAGATGGTATGTAAAAAGGTGAATCCCCAATTGGCCATTATCCCTATTCATCGTGAAGCACAAAGTGATTTTCGAGCACTCAACTTGTCAGAGGAACTGAAGAACAAGGTGATTACAAAAAGCACCTCAATTGAGAATGTGAAAATCGTCATTAAATGAAGATTCTCCATCTATCCGACACACACGGCAAACATAGAGAGCTCACCAATATGCCGCCGGCCGATGTGTTGGTGCATAGCGGCGATTTTACACTATCTGGCGGTGATATGGAGGCCCTTGATTTCATTGAATGGCTCTGTGATTTACCCTATAAACACAAATTATTCATCGCTGGCAACCACGACGACTGTATGTTGGACGCCTCATTGGAGGGCCTGCCTGATGACGTGCATTATCTTTCCGATAGCGGTATCATCATTGACGGCCTGTCATTCTACGGCGTTCCGATGTTTGCTGTATTTGATGGCGAGGAATTGAAAGAGGTAGAACACTACGAACAAATACCAGACAACACTGATGTTTTAATAACCCATCGTCCTCCGCTTGGCATTTTGGATAGCATCGACGACCACATACACTATGGCAGTTCCATCCTACTGGACAAGGTTTCCAATATAAAGCCAAGAATGCACCTTTTTGGACACGTTCATTCTGCATATGGAACAATGGACTGGAAAGGAATTACTTTCAGTAATGCAGGTTTGGCTGATTGGAAATATGACATCCAATATTCTCCTCAATTATTGGAAATAAAATTATAAATTTGAATTGGATATGGTTGAATTGGTCTTGCCATTATCTGCCATCTCTGAAAAAGCACCAAACAGCACAGCTTTTGTTAAGTGTCAATAACGACACTGCCACTCTATGCCCTCCACGTTTTTCTGAACTCATCACTGTCGTGATATCTCTCAATAATCTCCGCGAACTTTCTACCGAAATTTTGTTTGCAATTTTGCTTGCAGTTTGTTTGCAAAATTCGGGAATCTGCAAACAAAAACAAACAGAATAAGGTAATTTGATTCTTATGAACCACTGCAAACAAAGTTTAGTGTCATTTTCTTTCTATTTTAGTATTAAACAATAAGATCTGAAAAGAAAAATCGGTCTCAGTTGAGAAAAAACAGGTCTCAGATTTTGAACATTTCCTCATCACCCGTCCCCATCTCATCCGGATACCTATGTGGGTATTTCGGCGTGTGGATATTTGTCAGACTATCAACATCTTTCTGCACCATCCATCCTGATGCAACCGGTGGAATCAACCGTCCAGAGAGCGGGAGGGTGCAAAAAAGAGAAAGACACTGATAATCTTTTTGATTATCAGTGTCTTTCTTTGTGTTTCGGGGTGTCTTTACCCCGTTGAAAGTGGAGCTGCAGGGATTCGAACCCTGGTCCAAACAAGTAACTGAGGTGCTTTCTACATGCTTATTCCGTGATTGGTTGTCGGGGCAGCTCTGGACGCGGACACCCAAGGTTGCCCTTAGCCTCTAAAAATTCACCGGCAATGCGAGGCGTTATGCCGGCTATCCCGTCTTTGCGAGCGCCTCCTTGTCACACGCCGACGGTCGGGGCTTGTGGGAGACGTCTTGTCCCTGCAACTGTTGCGGGGATTAAGCTAACCTACTGTACTTCGGTTACGCAGCAAGAGCGTAGTTATTTTCGCCAATTAAATTTAGTGCATCGGTTTTCAAGGCTGCTGATGCGTGAGCCTGCATGCTTACAAATCCATTAACCTTGCTGTCAAAACCAGTCAGCCCCATAATGAAGTCAAAAGTTCAACGTTTGAGGATAAGATGTAAGACTATTTCGCACAAAAAAAGCTCTCAACAGTGAGAGCTTCGTTGTTTGGCGGTCCGGACGAGACTCGAACTCGCGACCCCATGCGTGACAGGCATGTATTCTAACCAAACTGAACTACCGAACCGTTTGCAATATTTATAAGTCCTTTCCTTAATTGCGAGTGCAAAAGTACAACATTTTTCCGTTCTGACAAATTTTTTTTTGATTTTTGATTGATTTTTTATCTAACAAACTGTTTTTCAAATGCTATTTTTATATAAAAAACACAACAAAACGTTAGCAAAAACATGAAAACGGCTCTATTTTCCACAAAAATCGTACCTTTGCAAAACGCAAAAAGCCAAGAACAAATATTAGCCACACAATATCAACACAATAGCAGCATAATGACAAACAAAAAGAACATCATATTCGACTTTGGGGGCGTCATACACGACATACGATACGAGAATGTTAGCGAAGCATTTGCACGACATGGCATCGACAATCTGAGCAATTTCTACAGCAAAGATTTCCAGACAGAGGAAATGGACCTGTTTGAAAAAGGTATGATCACTCCGAAGCAGTATCGTGACTACATCAGACGAATGACAGGCCACGACCTAAGCGACAGCGTTATTGACGAAATTGTAAATGCCATACTTATCGACGTGCCCACAGAGCGTGTGGAGCTACTGCTGCAACTGCGCAAAAAGTACCACACATACCTGTTCAGCAACACGAACCAGATCAACTACGACTGTTTCACATCAAGACTGAAGCAGAAATTCGGCTTTGACATTTTCAAAGAGTGTTTTGACGCTTCGTACTTCTCGCATCAGATGCATTGCCGCAAGCCCGACCCAGAGGGATTCAGACGTATCGTCGAGGAGCAAGGGCTGAATCCGTCCGAGACGGTTTTCGTTGACGACATAGCCAAAAACCTCGAGGGCGCCCATGCCGTCGGAATCGAGGGCATACACTTGGACGGACAAACCATCAACGACATATTTGGCCAATGGATATAAAAAAAGGGAACCGTTGAGGTTCCCTTTTATAACTTGCCATGAAGAGGATTACATAGCGTTTACCTGCTTCATCAATTTAGACTTGAGGTTAGAAGCTTTGTTTTTGTGAATAACAGAGCGCTTTGCCAACTTGTCGAGGATGGAGAGCATCTTCGGCAGTTTCTCGGTAGCTTCAGCTTTATCCTCGAGAGCGCGGAAATCACGCAGAGCGTTGCGCATAGTCTTAGCGTAATATCTGTTCTCTACTCTTCTCTTCTCGCAGGAGCGGATTCTTTTTTTTGATGACTTGTGATGTGCCATAATAAATTTGTCTTCTATTCTTTTTTTATTCGTACTCCGTGCGGGATTCGAACCCGCGATTTTAAGAATGAAAATCTTACGTCCTGGGCCAGCTAGACGAACGGAGCATGGTTTTTGGGTTTATTTACAGGCTGATTTTTATATCATTTCCTATAACTTCAACTCTCAAAAGCGGATGCAAAAGTACAAACATTTTTTGAACTGACAAAATTTTTTTTCACAGCCGACTGTGAGAAAAGTCCGTTATACATCTGTATCTGCCTGAAAACGAAAACCTAAACGTTTAGCAGTAACCAGTGATTTTTTATCAAAATTGTTACGCATCTCCCCTACCGAAACCACCTTGATTTCGTCATACGGAGGGGTCAAAAGATCAAAATTGGTGGTATATTCGATAGCCGATTCGACTATACTTTGCACCGAGTCACTATTAATCAGCGAAGTGTTGAAATTATTGTACAACATGCCAAGTTCACGTTTGCCTTCGATGAAATAATGCTTTTCGTTATTGACGAAGATGCGTCCGATGAGGTAGCCCAAATCGTTATCGCGCTGATAGAGGAACGAGTCTGTCAGGAAATTATAGACATGTATAACACCACAGTACGACCGGTTAGGGTCTTCACGGATATACTGCGACTTCATCACCTCGTGGTTGCGCGAGAACTCGAACACATTGGTGTGCATCATGAAAATCAGCGAGTCACCTCCAAAGCGGATTTCGAACTCGAAATCGCCTCGGTCAATGAATTCGAACCTGATGTTTTTCATATTCTCCTTGTTCTCTTCCTGGAAGAGCGTCAGAATCTGCTTTGACGTAGTACGGAAAAGTTCGAATGCTTCTTTTGTAGAGTCGTATACTTTTTGTTTGAGTTCTCCTTTTGAGAAGACAAGTTCGCTTAGAGACTGTTTTAATTCCACGATTAAATAAAATATGTATTATTAATAAAAAGTTATATCAAAATGCGGTCACAAGCCAACGCATTGGCTTCGAAGTGTTTTATTGCCCGCGTTTCATAAGGATGTCGACTACTTTGCACAGACGCATACTTGTCTGATTGATTTCGCCGCTGCCATCAATGCTCACCAATAGTCCCGAGACTTTATAGTAGTCGGTTACGGGCTTCGTTTTGGCGTCGTATTCCTCGAGTCGGTGGCGGATCGTATCGTCGTTGGCATCGTCGGTTCGACCGGAGATGAGAGCACGTTCATGGATACGCCTTACGAGTTCCTCGCGTGGTGCATCGATAGAGATGACACAGCTCATCCTTCTTCCATGGTTCTTAAAAAGGAAATCCAAAGCCTGAGCCTGTTGGACAGTGCGCGGGAATCCGTCAAGAATGACGCCCTGTTCGGTCGATGAAAGAGCCTTGTCGACGAGGCCGATGACCACATCGTCGCCAACAAGGTCGCCACGTTCCATGGCAGCTTCGACACGTTTCCCAAGAGACGTTCCCGCCTCGATTTCAGCCCTCAGCATGTCGCCAGTCGAGAGATGGAGCAGGTCATATTTTTCTGCAAGTATGTTAGCGTGAGTGCCTTTGCCCACGCCCGGAGCGCCAAATAAAACAATGTTTTTCATGTATCAAAAAAATTATAATCAAGTAAAATCCAATCACATTCCATCAAACATTCGACCAATCATGTCAGTTCCGGACCCGACAGGAATCTTTGGCACGACATTCCCACTAATCCGTCAAAAAAGAGTTCCGAAATGAAACTGTCGGACAAATTGTCATAGGGCTTGCCGGACACAAGGGACATGTCATTTCAATTCCCAAGTAGCGCCGTCCTTGCCATCCTTGACGGCGATGCCGAGGGCCGACAGGCTGTCGCGGATTTTGTCACTCGCAGTCCAATCTTTGTTGGCCTTGGCGGTGGCGCGGACATCGAGAATCATCTGCATCAAGCCATCGATAAGGGCGCTATTGTCGGTTGCGGCCTCGTCGCGGAGTCCCATCACGTCGAAGACGAAGGTCTGGAACACCGACTTCAGCTCGTCGATGTCGGCCTGCGTCAGTGTAGCCTTGTGGTCGTTGACGGTATTGACGACCCTTGCTGCGTCGAAGAGGTGAGAAATGACGATTGGAGTATTCATATCGTCGTTCATTGCGTCGTAGCAGAGCTGGCGATAGCCCTTGACATCGACGCTGCTCGTCTTCGACGGCTGCAGCGAGCCGAGGGTCTTGAAGGCCTGCATCAGTCGGTTATAGCCCTTTTCGGCAGCCTGCAGAGCTTCGTTGCTGAAGTCGACCGTGCTGCGATAGTGAGCCTGCAAGATGAAGAAGCGTATCGTCATCGGACCGTAGGGCTGAGCCAGCATTTCCTTGCCGTCCTTGTCCTTGTGGCTGCCGCTGAAGAACTCGTCGAGGGTGATGAAGTTGCCCAGACTTTTGCCCATCTTCTGTCCGTTGATGGTTATCATATTGTTGTGCATCCAGTATTTGCATGGGCCATGGCCTGTCGATGCCACGCACTGGGCTATCTCGCTCTCGTGGTGCGGGAAGACGAGGTCCATTCCGCCGCCATGGATATCGAATGGCGAGCCCAGATATTTGGCACCCATAGCCGTACATTCGGCATGCCAGCCAGGGAATCCGTCGCTCCACGGAGAGGGCCAACGCATGATATGTTCGGGCGAAGCCTTCTTCCACAGTGCAAAGTCGCCCGGGAAATGTTTCTCATCCTGTCCGTCGAGTTCGCGGGTTGTTGCAAGCATCTCGTCGATTACGCGGCCGCTGAGCTGTCCATATTTATGAGTGTTTTCCTGATACTTGCGGATGTCGAAATAGACGCTGCCGTTGCTGACGTATGCCAGACCTGCGTCGAGGATTTTCTGCACAAGCTCAATTTGTTCGATGATATGTCCGCTGGCGTGAGGTTCGATGCTGGGACGCAGTACGCCGAGGCGATCCATAGCGGCATGGTAGCGGTTTGTGAAATATTGCGCCACCTCCATAGGCTCGAGTTGTTCGAGGCGTGCCTTCTTGGCTATCTTGTCCTCGCCTTCGTCGGCATCATGCTCCAGGTGTCCCACGTCGGTAATGTTTCTCACATAACGGACCTTATAGCCCAGATGCATCAAGTAGCGGTACAGCACGTCGAACGTAATGGCCGGACGAGTGTGGCCCAGATGGGCGTCGCCGTACACCGTCGGGCCGCAGACGTACATTCCCACCCTGCCCGGCGTTATAGGGACAAAAAGTTCCTTCTGGCGAGTTAAAGTATTATAAATCAGAAATTGTTGTTCAGTATTCATATATATTTATTTTTATTTCTTGATGTATGACAGGAAGTCGAGGTCGATGGAAAGGGATATGAACGGTTTGACGAGCCAAGACTTTGAAGTGATGTCGTCAAGAGTCAGGTTATAGTCCAAAGTCTGGTTTGGCTGATACCCTTCGGCGAGGACTTCGTATTCGCAGATATTGACACCAACGGTAATGTAGAAGAAGTCTACAAACCTGAAACTGGGGCCGATATAGAAATTCTTAAAAAGGTTGCTGCCGCCGAAACCGACATAGATACCGAGGTCGTAATTGAATTTCTGGTCGAAGCGCGGCAATTCGGGCAGCCGCGAGGACGAGTCCTTTTCCGGCTTTCTGTTGAAGTAATCCGTCAGGTCCCACAGCATGACAGAGGCGCCTGTGACGAAGTCGAACTCGATGTCGCCGGCATTGCGGTTGCGTATCACCTTGTTGTATGTTCCCGTATAGCTGCCGTCTGCGGCGAGAATCGGCGTCAGACGGATATCCCAGTCGGGCGTACGGAAAAAGCGCATCGCGATGCCTTGTATCGGACGTACTTTTTTCTTCTTATTGAGAGTGATGGCAGCTTTCTCCTCAGCGTCCTTGGCCTTCTGAGCCAAGTATTTGTTTTCCTCCTGTTTACGAATATTTTCGAATTCGACGGCATTTACACGTTTTTGGAGCGAGTCGACAAGATGCCGGTAGTACTCTTTTTCGGTGAGCAGATGCTCGTAGTTCTCGCGCTGCGATTTCAGAGTCAACTCTTTGGCATCGATATCTTTTTGCAGATAGGCTATCTCGCGGCTTTTGGCATCGATGCTTGCCTCCTTGGCTTTCAGTTCACCTTCCCACTTGGCTTGGTCGATCGACGAGTTGGTCATGGCTTTCCTGTACAGGTCTTCCTTTTCGGCCACGAGCCTATCCTTCTCTTTTATTGCCGCCATCTGCTCGGACATGAGCCTGTCCTTTTCCTGTACTTCGCGCTGGTAGAGGTCGTTGATGGCGATGAGCGAATCCTTGAGCATGACGAGATTGCGCAGTCGTCCTCTAAGTTCGTTCTGCAGAATCTGGTTGGAGTCCAACAAGCGGCTCAGGTCCTCGACCCGAGTCCGATAGATGGCCACCGAGTCCAGATTGTCGGGCGCTATAGAGTCGATAGCGATGGCTGTCGGTTCGTTGTATGTTGATGTGTCGACAACTTGAGCGACAGTGCGTCCGCCGAGCGATATGGCGAGCAAAAGAATCACCACACTCAAGAGTCTTCCTGTTTTTAGCATTTCTCAGAATTCAAATAATATAATCACCATATACAGATGCAGCACCACAAGAATCTGATTACAAAACCATTTCGAGTGGCATTACTGCGTAATACATTCTGCAAAAATACAAAAAAAATATCGATGGCACAAATTATCATCAAAAAAACGTAATTTTGCAAAAAAGTACGGGACTGCATGAGACTGCTCAACAATATAAAAAACAACATCATAACGCTGAGTTTTTTCACACTGCCATTATTATATGCATTGTGTTTCGGGGCAAATATACAAGCCCAGGAAACAGTCGCCAACGGTCTTGACGTTGTCCGCTATGACAACAGCGTACTGACGTTCCGATTCACGACCGGAGTGCCGACATTGCAGTCTGCCGGAAACGGATACCACATACTTTCTTTGGCTTCAACGAACGGTTATTCCCGCCAGCCAGGAGCTCCCATGCTGCCACAAACAAGCACAATGATGGCATTGACCGGACGATGCCGGTACGACATCAGCATCGTCGACACGGTATGGGAATCCTTCGACCTGGCCACGCTTGCTGGCATGCCGTCACCTGTCATCATGCCAGCTGCAACTGCACGAGTGAAAAGCATCGAGCCCAGCGCCGCACTCCCCGACCCTGCCGTTTATGGGACCGACAGGATGCAAGGCTCTCCATTGGTAAAAACCGAAGAACTCGGCACAATGCGCGGCAGCGACATCATTCGGCTTGTCATATCACCAATACGTTACAATCCCGTACAAAGCCGCGTAGAAGTCTGCCGCCAGATGGAAGTGACGATACGCTTCACCTCATGCGGAGAGAAGGCTCCTGTTGCAGCAGAAAGCCTCAACCCCATGCTCAACGGACTGCCGATGATTGTTCTCACGGCCGGCAGCGACGACAGGAAAGAGTACCACAACCAGCTCAACTACAGCAATTCGCCCTACTGCTACTTGGTGGTCACTCCGGAACGCTACCACAACACCCTCAAACCCTTTCTGCGATGGAAACGACAGGAAGGCTACCTCGTCGAGGAGCACTACTGCGACGGTGAGACCTCCGAGCAGATAAGAGACTTCCTCAAGACACGCTATGACAGCGCAAGTGTCGAGCACCCAGCTCCACTTTTCATCCTGCTTGTAGGAGATGTGGACGACATACCATCGTGGCCTGGCCGCCAACGCATCCAAGGCATAGACACACACCGTACCGACTTATACTACAGCGAATTCACCGACGACAACCTGCCCGACGCCATCCTTGGACGGCTACCGGTCAACGACACCGCAGAGCTGAAAGAAATAGTCAAGAAAACCGTCGAGTACGAGCGATTCCGACTCGCCGACAGCAGTCACCTGCGCCGCTGTCTGCTCGTTGCCGGAAAAGAGGACAGAATCCCTGCACCCACAACGACAAACGGGCAAATCAACCGACTGAAACAGGCAATTATCGACTTCGATTCCACCATCGACACCCTTTGCTACTACAATCCCACGTCAGACTCGCTTTCCGACGACATCAAACGCACGTGGGAATCGGGCGTAGGATACGTGAACTACACGGCACACTGCAAATACTTCGGATGGAGCCACCCGCTGATAAACAGCGACTATATCGACACCATGCATACCGAAGGGCACTATTTCCTCGCCATCAACAACTGCTGCCGCTCCAACGCGATATTTGGCGACTGCTTTGGCGAGCACCTGCTGCGCAAAGAGGGAGGCGGAGCCATTGGCGTCATCGGTGCCACAAACGAGACGCTGTGGGACGAAGACTACTATTGGAGCGTAGGAGGCAACGGCGAACCGCAAATCGACCCGCAATACGACAGTCTGATGCCAGGAGCCATCGACCGGCTGCTGCACAAACACGGAGAAACGCCAGAGTCACAAGCGGCGACACAGGGCCAGATCGTCATCGGTGGCAATTGGGCTGTGAGCGCAAGCGGATCACCCTACGACGCTTTCTATTGGGAGATATACTCCTTGCTTGGCGACCCGTCGCTGATGCCCTACATAGGCATCCCCGCCACGATGTCGATAACTACAGACAGCCTTGCCATCGGCGACACCACAGTCACCCTGCACGGGACTGCCGGAGCCCGCGTGGCGGCGACATGGAACGACACCCTTTATGGAATCAGCACCATCGACAGCTCCGGACATGCCAGCATGCACCTCGTCAGACCATTCCACGGCAACATTACGTTCACCGCCACAGCACAATACCGAAAACCAGTGCAGCATTCTATCATCATGCACCCCGAGGATCCCATCGGAATCCACACCGTAGAAAAGACACAGGAATACAACATTTTCCCGAATCCATCAAGCAGCTCGGTAACAATCGAAGGCTTTAGCGAACCGACACAAATAGTGATAGTTGACATTTATGGCAGAAAAGTGGCAAACCATCACGTTGCCGCACACGAGAGACTAATACTGAACACTGATTCATTCCGCAAAGGGATATACAGCATAATCTTTTTCACCCAACAGGGGAACAGGCACCTGACGAAATCCACACGCAGACTTATCATCAAATGACACAAGCAGAGACATACGACAGCATAACCCCTTTCTATGCATTCGATGTGACCGACACAGCGGCTGTCGACACCTCGATGCAAGCCGACACTGTCAACTATCTGCTGATGTGCAACGACAGTGTGTTTGCGTCATACACATCCGACACCGTGACTGTACGGCAGAGCATGTTTGCCGAGAGCATCCACCACGACAGTGAAGTACGCACTGAGCTACACGTCACGCAAGGCCATTCAGACTGGACATTTGCGCTCATCGTGCTGCTCCTGACCATAATGAGCCTATATCTGAACAGCCGCAAATTCAGGCTGAAAGACATTTTCATGTCCCTCTTCGACATGCGCGTCATGGACCGTATAGCACGCGAAAGCAACACCAAGCCCCGTTCGATGCTGCCAATGGTGGGAATCTATCTTGCCTGCATAACCCTTATCGCTACAGAGATGTCGCTCCACTGGATACATCCGAGTGCGAGCATCTCGGCCATAGGGCTATACCTTGTAGTCTTCGGTGCTCTGTCGCTATTCATCACACTCAAGAACGGGCTTATCCATCTGCTTGGCAATATATTTGAAGACAAAGCATCGACGACGCTTTATGTGACCAATAGCCACCTGTTCCATTTCGTCGGGGCTGTTATTCTGACACCCTTGTCGCTACTTATACTATACGGAAACAGCCTAAGCAAAACAATGACAACAGTAGCCGTCATTATAACATGTACAATATTTTTAATCAGGCTATTGCGCGGTTTTCAACTTATTTTAACTAATTCAAAAACATCAAAATTATATTTATTTTATTACCTTTGCATTTTGGAATTAGTACCAATATTGGTAGCGGTAAAGATTATATTTATTTAGACAACAGGTAGTTATACTTTTCTTGGGGAATTATGAAAATTAAAAAAATTCTGATTTCGCAGCCAGAGCCAACCGATCTGGACAAATCGCCCTACAAACGCCTCGTCAGCGAATACAAGCTCGACTTGACATTCTACAAGTTTTTCGAGGTACAGGGAATATCAGCAACAGAATTTCGCAAAAGCAGAATTCACCTTACAGATTACACAGCCGTCATTTTCAACAGCAAAAACTCTGTAGACCATTTTTTCCGCATGGCCAAAGAGCTGCGCGAAGTCATACCCGAAGGCATGAAATATTTCTGCTCCACCGAGGCTATAGCCCTCTATCTGCAGAACTATATACAATATCGCAAACGCAAGATATTCTTCGGCAACCAGTTTTTTGCCGACCTTATCGACGTAATGACCAAGCACCGCGACGAGAAGTTCCTGTTTCCCTGTTCGGATGAGAAACAGACCGAGTACACCAAGCTCCTCGACAAAGCAAAGTTCAAATACACCAAAGCTCCAATGTACCGGAGCGTGCCGCGCGACCTCAAGCAGTTCAGTCTGGACGACTTCGATATGATTGCGCTCTTCTCGCCTATCGGAGTGCGCTCGTTGCTCATCAACTTCCCCGATGCCAAGGAGTCGTCGATTCTTGTTGCAGCCTTCGGCACATCGACACACGCCGCGCTCAATGCCGCCGGCATAAAGATTACCATTGCCGCTCCGACCAAGAACTCGCCGTCGATGGCTATGGCCATAGAGAACTACCTGCTCGGCAAGCAGCAGGAGGCAGTACTGGTCGTCAAACCGACCTCGCTCAAGAGTCCGAAGACGGCACACAACACCAAAAACGGCGTGACGAAGAAAACCAAATCGGTCTTCGCCAGCAAGACAAAATACAAACAGCTGATGGAAGAGAAGAAAGCCAAAGCTGCCGCCCGCCGTGCCGAACGAGCCGCCGAAAAAGCCCGCAAAGAGGCCGAACAACAGAAAAAACAACAGGAGTAGAACCCTGCGATGTTCACTTTCAGCAAAAACGAACGCCTTTGCAGCAAAACGCTTATCGAAAGGTTGTACACTTCGGACTGCAAGACCCTTACATATCCGCTGAGTGTAAGGTGGATGTTTGTTGAAAACGGGCAACTGCCGAGCCGGCTGCAGGTTCTGATTGTGGCACCAAAGAAAAGGCTGCATCATGCCGTAGACCGCAACAGGACAAAACGCATCATACGCGAATGCTATCGGACACGCAAAGGCCAGCTTACCGACCGTTTGGAATCGGCCAACCGTAGCGCAATATTGTCAATCAACTATATCGACAGCAAAGTTCCTGATTTCAAGAGGATGCAAATCACATTCGACCATCTGGTGAAACAGCTGGAAGAAGCCTTCTCGAATCCAAACGCACAAACCGATGTTCAAGCTGATTAAACGAGCCTTAGCATGGTTTTTCCTTTTGCTGATAAAATTCTACCAGCACTGCATTTCGCCATTTACGCCTGCCGCCTGTCGTTACACGCCAACGTGTTCGCAATATGCAAAGGAGGCCATAACCAAATATGGACCATTCAAAGGCGGATGGCTCGCCCTTAAACGTATTTTGCGTTGCAACCCATTTGGCGGCTCAGGATATGACCCAGTTCCATAATGTTAATTTTGAGCATCTTACAATAATTATTATTATTTTTAACATTCTGCTTGATATTAAATCGATTTTTATTAGTAATTTTGCACATCAATAATAAAATCCTAAAACAATGAAAAAATTCAACTTTTTTGCCATTGCAATGGCAGCATTGATGACCCTTGGCCTGACAAGCTGCAAGGGCGATGACGACATTCCGTACAAAGGAACAGTACTCCACAACGGTGAGACAGTAACCATTTATGGCGACGAACTTGCTTCATACCAGTTGCGCTTTACCTTTGGTATCGACGGCAGCAACATCGTAACAACCGGTCTCAACGACTCTGCCGACCTTAACAACGCTCCGAACTTCTTCACCAATTGCGGCACCGGCGTTGCCATTGTCGACATGGGCAAAATCAACGGACTCAACAAAATAGAAGAACTCCCATCCGACAGCGAATTCAAAGAGGCAAGTGCTCCTGCAGCCGAGAAACACGGATACGTTATCAAAGCTTGGGGTAAAGCAAATCTCCAGGGTTCCTATCCTGAAAATCCCAACCTCAAAGACCCCGAGACAAAATATGTACGTATTTGGCTTGAAGAGGCTGACGGTGACGGTTACAAACTCCGCTACGAATTCCCCTTCGTTCCCGAACAGTAAGACTGTCTGAAACTATAAAAAAAGGCTTGCACGATTGAAGTGACCCCAAAAAGTTGGACGGATTAATAAAATCAGTTAATTTGTCTACAGAAATGAGTTCGGTATTGCACCGGACTCATTTTTAGTTTCAGCTTGATGCGTTTGTTGTTGTAATAATCTATGTAGTCGGCGAGCTGACGTTTGAAATCATCCAT
>Ga0256404_1000418_pt1 | contig 111184 bp, 105 predicted proteins | sample RumenRJG_01DNA_FD_185990 | JGI IMG/M metagenome (GOLD analysis project Ga0256404, IMG submission 185990) | Bovine rumen microbial communities from Lethbridge, Alberta, Canada - RJG_01 | ecosystem: Host-associated > Mammals > Digestive system > Stomach > Rumen | place: Canada: Alberta...
ATGTCAAGCCCTGGTAAGGTTCTTCGCGTTGCTTCGAATTAAACCACATGCTCCGCTGCTTGTGCGGGTCCCCGTCAATTCCTTTGAGTTTCACACTTGCGTGCGTACTCCCCAGGCGGAGCACTTAATGCGTTTGCTCCGGCACCGAACTCTTGCGAGCCCGACACCTAGTGCTCATCGTTTACGGCGTGGACTACCAGGGTATCTAATCCTGTTTGCTACCCACGCTTTCGTGCCTCAGTGTCAGTTACAGTCCAGAAGGCCGCCTTCGCCACTGGTGTTCCTCCTAATATCTACGCATTTCACCGCTACACTAGGAATTCCGCCTTCCCCTCCTGTACTCAAGCCTTACAGTTCGCGGGGCCAACGACAGTTGGGCTGTCGCCTTATACCCTACGCTTGCAAAGCCACCTACGCACTCTTTACGCCCAGTAATTCCGGATAACGCTCGCCCCCTACGTGTTACCGCGGCTGCTGGCACGTAGTTAGCCGGGGCTTCCTCCAAAGGTACCGTCATTCTTCTTCCCTTTGGACAGAAGTTTACGACCCGAAGGCCTTCCTCCTTCACGCGGCGTTGCTGCATCAGGCTTGCGCCCATTGTGCAATATTCCCCACTGCTGCCTCCCGTAGGAGTCTGGACCGTGTCTCAGTTCCAATGTGGCCGTTCACCCTCTCAGGCCGGCTACTGATCGTCGCCTTGGTGAGCCGCTGCCTCACCAACCAGCTAATCAGACGCGGGACCATCCCTGACCGATAATTCTTTGGCAGAATGACCATGCGGTCTCTCTGCGTTATGGGGTATTAATCGAAGTTTCCCTCGGCTGTCCCCCTGTCAAGGGCAGGTTTCCCACGCGTTACTCACCCGTCCGCCGCTTTCCATCACGGAATTCTACCGAAGCTTCCTTCCGCGATTTCTCGCTCGACTTGCATGTGTTAAGCACGCCGCCAGCGTTCATCCTGAGCCAGGATCAAACTCTTAATGAAAATTGTATATTAAGCCTTCCGGCTTACTATCTCTTTCCTTCCGTTTAATCCGGTCAGACGCTAACGTCTGTTTCTACAGTTGTTTCTGTTACCGTATTACTGTTTTAGGAAATCTTGGGGATCATTTGGTACATGATCCAAGGTTTCTCAACCTTTTTCTTTTTGTCTTGTTTGACTTTCGTTTCCTGTCTATGTGGTTTTCTAGGTCCTTCCGGAAATCCTTCATTTTTCAAGGCTTTCCGTGCTCGCGTGTGCCGCGAACATTTAATATATTACCACCTGTTTACTCCCTTGTCAACATCTTTTTTTCGGATTTGCAAACTTCTTTTTTGACTTAAGTAAAATGGGCCGTTTCTACCTTTATATAGATCAATTCAGCACCTTCTCCATCCTACAGAATAAACTCTGCCTTCCGGTTCACCGTCGGCTGTGCAGTGATTCTAAATCTTGATTCTTGCCGGTGCAACAGAAATGTCTGAAGGATGTGTCACACTAAAATCACAGGAACACAAAAAAATCCGCACAGAATTTATCGCACCGAATCTCATCAGATCACCTGAAGTAGTGCTGGAACTGCTCGTTCAGGTATTGCGTAAACGCTTTCCTTGCCTTCAGATAACAGTCCCTTCCAAGTTCCACCCTGCACCCGTTGCTGAACGTAATGCTTTGCTGCTTCATACACTCCACCTTTTCAAAATTGATGATGATTCCGTCTGAACACCTGTAAAACTGCCGTCCCAGACATCCCGCAATATTATCCAGTTTCTCATAATACTGAAAATCGCCGCTTTCTGCTTTAATCTCCAGTTTTCGATAATTCCTGGAAATCATCATTACATCGCTGATTCGCACTCTCGTCGTACAAGCTTTTGTTACAATCGGCAGGTAACCCACATTCGTATCCGTCATCATAAGCCTCCTCTCCGTTTCTGTTCATTTTCTCCTTTAAAAGACGCTCGTATCTAAAAATAATATGTGTATTCTTTATTTTACAGCAAATGCGTGAATTTATCACCGGACATTTTCCGACTCTAACCGCTTCTTTGCCTCCCTTTCTCCGACCTTTTCCGACTTCTGCCGACCTCCGCCGACCTTTTCCGTATCGTTTCCGTCTACAGGTCTCCCGGTCATCAATAAAAAACACCCGCAAACGCAGGTGTCTTCATTCTTATATATCCATGCTCGCAGATTTTGACTCACATGTCTGTGATTCACATATCTTCTCCCTGAGCCTCAGCTTCAGGGACAGTTCCTTCGACGGAAGGTTCTTCCTCAGAAAGGTTTTCCGTAGGAGCCGTATTCTGGAATTCTGCACCATCCTCAGGATTCTCGAAATCCTCATCAAAAGCACTTTCATCACGGACATAGGTAATCAAGTCCTCCGCAATCTCCCAGGCCGCAATGGAAACCGGCCGGTCGCAGTGCGCGTCTTCCGTCAGCGCAGGCTTTCCATCGATCAGATCACGGGCTCGCTTGGCCGCTAGAATCGCGATTGTATAACGGCTGTCCGCTTTTTTTCTGATTTCATTTATTGACGGGTATAACATTTAGATCTCCTCCTTATATCTCTCAATCAGTTCGTTTATATTCTCCGTCACCCGGGAGTGCTCCGCGACGACGATTGCTTTGACGCGATCCACCGCCTCCTCCAGTTCCCCGTTTACGACGACATAATCATATTCTTCAATATATGACAATTCTCCCAGCGTTTTGGAAAGACGCATATCAATAATATCCATGCTGTCTGTTCCCCGTCCCGTCAGACGTTTGCGCAGTATCGACATCGACGGCGGAAGGATAAAAATGAAAATTCCGTCAGGATACGCCTTTTTCACATTCATTGCTCCCTGAATATCGATTTCCAGAACAACGTCAATTCCGGCTTCGAGTTTTTCGATGACCTTCGCCTTCGGCGTGCCGTAACAGTTTCCGTACACCTCCGCATGCTCCAGAAATCCGTCTGCGAGGACGTTCTCCCGAAACTGTTCCATCGTTACAAAATAATAACTGACCCCGTCTACCTCTCCCTTTCTGGGCGGGCGGGTCGTCATCGATACAGACAGCTCCATTCTGTCCGGATCGCTGTCTTCAATCAGTCTTTTGCAAATCGTTCCTTTTCCCGCTCCGGAAGGACCTGAAATGATAAACAGTTTTCCCGTATGCTGTGCGTAAGCTTCCATTCTAACTCCTCTGATTGTCATTTTGTCAAAATAAGATTATACCACGTTTGCGGTTACGGTTCAAGTCCTGTCCGCAGGGTAATGCACATGTCCGCCGGGTGATACACATGTCCGCCGGATCACACAGAATGTCCACGGTGTCCTCGCGGGATGTGCTCGGGACCGCAGCACACTGTTTGGCGAACAAAAAGTTATTCGATGTTCTGCACCTGTTCGCGGATTTTTTCTATTTCCGCTTTAATCTGAAGCATCAGCGACGTGATCTCGAGATTGTTTGCTTTAGAACCGATCGTATTCGCTTCCCGGTTCATTTCCTGCACCAGAAAGTCAAGTTTCTTCCCGTCGGCTCCGCTGCTTTCAGTAATGATCGTCTTCATCTGGTCCATATGACTCTTCAGACGGGTGAGTTCCTCCGTTATGTTACATTTGTCGGCAAAAATCGCCGCCTCCACCATGATCCGGTCCTCGGGAATTTCAACGCTTCCCTCCAGCAATTCACCAATGCGGTCACGCAGCCGTTTCGCATACTCTCTCGGAACATCATCCGCTTTAACCTCTATCCGGGATACCAGCTCGCGAATAAGGTCTGCCCGCATCAGCAAATCCTGCGCCAGTTTCCTGCCCTCCGCTGCACGCATTTCTTCCAGATTCTCCACTGCCTGCATCACCGGCGTCAGAATACAGTGCGTCATTTCCTCTTCGTCCTCAACATCCGGAATCTGTTTCAGAACCTCCGGCATCTGCGCGATCAGAGACAGACTGATCTCACCATCCAGACGGAATTCATTTTTCAGCCGATTCAGATTTTCGATATACTGATCGGCGACAGGCTCGTTCAGACGAATCGTCACATCGCTTTCTGTAATATTCTCCACAAGTATGGAAACGTCCACTTTCCCCCGGCTGATCTTTTCCCGGATCGTCTTTCTGACTTTGTCTTCCACAAAGGAATATCTGCGCGGCATTCTAACCGCGATATCGCAGTAGCGATGGTTTACCGTTCTGATTTCAACGGTAACATTCCGTTTTCCATCGGAAAACTCTCCGCGGCCGAAGCCGGTCATGCTCTTGATCATTTTCTGTCCTCCTGTACGTCCTCTGCCCTGTATAGTCTACCATAATCCGCCTTCATTGACAAACCAATATCGCTCAAGTAGAATAATACTGTTCCGCCGCAGCGGGCGTACCGACAGGATCAGCCGGACCGGAAGAAAAAACGCAGAGCGGCAGAACAGCGACATCGCGGCTCCAATCAATGACAGTATACACGCCGACAGACACGGCTTGTTACCTGTGCCCGGGAATTCCGGCGGAGCCTGCCGGATGACGATAGAAAGGAAACAGAAATGGCATTTGACGGAATTATTACCCAGGCGATTGCCAAAGAGCTGGCAGAGCAGATCACCCTGGGGAAAATCGATAAAATTTATCAGCCGGAGGCGGACGAGCTGGTTCTCCACATCCATACCCGGAAGGGAAACCGCCGGCTTTATATCACAGTTGACAGTTCAGCGGCCTGCATCCGGTTCATCGGAGAGAATCCGGTGAATCCGCCGCAGCCGCTGCCCTTCTGTATGTTGCTTCGCAAGCACATACAGGGCGGCCGGATCGTAGCTGTGGAGCAAAAGGATTCTGAACGAATCCTGGAGATTTCACTCGAAACTCTGAATGAGCTCGGATTTACTGTGGCACGGAAGCTGATTATCGAAATCATGGGAAAACACAGCAATATCGTACTGGTAGACATGACGACAGGAAAAATCATAGACAGCATCAAACGGATTTCTATCGATGTCAACCGGGCGCGGCAGCTCCTTCCCGGCAAGCTCTATGAATATCCTCCGGCCCAGAACAAAATCCCATATAAAGAGGCCACCGAAGAAGATCTGAGAAACGCCGGAGACACAGGGAAGGCTGTCCTTTCTAAAATCGGCGGAATTTCCCCTGCAATCGCTGACGAACTGGCTGCACGGGAAGATCGTTATGAATTTCTGGCGAGCGTGATGCGAAGCATCGAAGAACTTGAATTTGTTCCCCGTGTATACGTCGACGAATCAGGTACGCCCCGGGAATTTCATATCGTCCCGCTGACCGCATTTGAAGAGAGCTGCAGTGTCATGACCTTTGAAAGTCTGAGCCGGGCTATGGAATGGTACTTCGAGCATAAACGGAGCTCAAACCGGGTGCGGCAGAAATCACATGATCTGGTACGATCGGTGAACGCGTCTCTGGACAAGCTGTATCTGAAAAAGCAGCGGCTTTCCGAAGACCTTCTGCAGGCGGAAAACTCAGACAATCTTCGCCTTTACGGGGAGCTTCTGACCGCGAATATCCATCAGATGCGCCCGGGAATGAAGGAAATCACAGTGACAAATTATTATGACGGCAGCGATGTGACCATCCCGCTGGATCCACGGTACTCTCCCAACAAAAATGCGCAGCAGTATTTCAAACGTTTCGGCAAGGCGAAAACCGCCGTGAAGGAGAAAAAGCTTCAGCTGGAATCGACACAGCAGAACATCGACTATCTGGAATCCGTGCTGACATTTCTGAACAACACAGACAGCATCCGGGAAATCGAAGACCTTCGTGAAGAGCTGGAAGAAACGGGATTCGTCCGCCGACGCAGACAAACCGGACGGAAAAGGAGGCAGAAGTACAGGCCTGAACCCCGCCGTTATACGACAAGCGACGGATTCCGGATTCTGGTGGGACGCAACAACCGGGAAAACGATATCCTGACATTGCAGACGGCCGGAAAAACCGATTACTGGTTTCACACCAAGGATATCCCGGGGTCTCACGTGATCCTTTTCACCGAGGGACATGAGCCCACCGAAACTGCGATACTTGAGGCGGCTTCTCTGGCCGCGTTCCACAGCAAAGCCAGGGAATCCGAAAACGTTCCGGTGGACTATGTCCGGGTCCGTTACGTAAAAAAACCATCCGGGGCAAAGCCGGGGATGGTTATTTTCACAAATAATAAAACGGTGTGGGTAAATCCCGGCGAGCCGGTGTCAGCGAACAGCACGCGCACCTGAACGCACATATGTACGCCCGCGTGAGTCCGGAAATCTGCTTACGTACGCTCGCGCGGGTCCAAAACACGCGGAGTCTGAAAATCATTTCTTCTTTTCTTTGTCGCCGCGAGTCCCCAGTTTCTCACGGATCGCCAGCATTCTGCGGTCGGTGTCCGCGATGGTATCCGCACAGGCCTTCAGCTCTGCAGCGATTTCATCCGCCTTATACTGCGGCAAATCTTTTTTGTACCTGATCTGATGCTCCAGGCTCGCCCAGAAATCCATAGCGACAGTACGAATCTGCACTTCGACCCGGATCGGCTGTTTCTCGTGCGTAAAGAAAACAGGAACCTCCAGAATCATATGATAACTCCGATATCCGTTGGGTTTGGGATTCTTGATATAATCCTTCACCTCGATCAGCGTGATGTCATCCTGCTGTACCAGCATTTTCGCAACTTTGTAGATGTCGTCCACAAATGCACAGATCACACGCACGCCGGCCACATCGTTCAGATTTTCTTCAATCGAACGCAGATTGATGTCATTTCCCTGTCGAACAAGTTTTTCGTAGATGCTTGCCGGTTTCTTCAGCCTGGAATGAATAGAGGAAATCGGGCTGTCATCCTGTGTCAGCGTCAGTTCGGAATTCAAAATCTCCAGTTTGGTCCGTACCTCCAAAATTGCAGACTCGTAGCGCATCATCAGATACTCGAAATCATCGAATGCGATGAGCACATCCTCCGGATGGCTCGGCATCAGCTGTTTCAGAAGATCGCTGGGAATCTCATTCACACTGGCAATTTTCGCCTCGCTCATTTTCAAGACCTCCTGCAGTTCATTTCTGCATTTCGACATTCAGAGTCGAATCCATGACATCAGAAAAAGTTCCTCTTGCTTTCCCCATACAACGGTTTTACAGTATCCATACAGCAGTCCCTCACTGTGCGATGTATCGGATAAGAGAGGAGGAACCCATAAAAGAGTGCAAATATACACATTGCTGATCGCATGAAATCAATCGACAAACCAATTCAAATTCCCCTGTCTCACAATACGAAGAAAATCACTCCCCTACCGTCATCCTCAGTACCGGGTCTGCATCGGAACGTCTCTCACGGGCGTTCCGTTTTACTTCTCAGCGTGCAGACCACACGCCGGAACTCTTCCGGAGGATCAACCCGGAATTCCATATATTCTCCGCAGGAAGGATGGACGAAACCGAGAATTCCTGCGTGAAGCATCTGCCCCTTAACATTGAATATCTGTTTTTTTGATCCGTACAGCGGATCGCCGATAAGCGGATGCTTGATATAGGCCATGTGAACCCGAATCTGATGAGTTCTTCCAGTCTCCAGTTGACAACGGATCAGCGTATATTCTCCGTAGCGCTCCAGCACGCGGAAATGCGTGACCGCATCCTTGGCTCCTGCGCCGTTCACCGCTTTTTTCAGCCGGTTTTTCGGGTCTCTGCCGATCGGCAGATCCACCGTGCCCTCGTCCTGACGGATGTTGTCCTGCACCAACGCCAGATATTTCCTTGTGATTGTGTGCTCATACAGCTGTCTTGAAAGGGAAACATGGGCCCGGTCATTCTTCGCCACCATCAGAAGTCCGCTGGTGTCTTTGTCGATCCGATGTACAATTCCCGGACGGATGACCCCGTTGATGGATGACAGGCTGTCGCCGCAGTGATACATTATCGCATTGACCAGTGTTCCATCCAGATTCCCGACGGCCGGGTGCACGACCATTCCCACCGGTTTATTCACAACCAGAACGTCATCGTCCTCATATACGATGTCCAGCGGGATGTTCTGGGGCTCGATTTCCAGCTCCACGGGATCCGGGAGAACCACATCGATTATATCACCGGCAGCAGCCTTATAATTCTTGGATGTGCACTGTTCGCCGTTGACGCGGATTCCTCCGAGATCAAAGATGTTCTGAACATGAGAACGGGACATCCCGTCAATTGCCTTCGCCAGCACTGAATCAAGGCGTTTGCCTGCTGTTTCTTCACTGATTTCATACCTGAATCTTTCGATCGTTCCTATCCTCTTTTCTGTGATAATTTCTCTCCTCGGAAAACAAATATCATCAGAAGGCCGCAACCCACTGTCACAGCAATATCTGCCACATTAAACACCGGCGGGAACAACGAGAAGGAAAACATATCCGTCACATAACCGAATACAATACGGTCAATAAAATTCCCGATGCCGCCTGCCGCGATCATAGTCAGAGACAGCTTGCCCAGCCAGTGCATCTGACGGTTTTTCAACAGGAAAACGACGATCAGAACCGTCATGACCAGAGGAAAAACCATCAGAAATCCCCGCATGCCCGACAGGATTCCCCATGCAGCCCCGTTGTTCCGGATATATGTGATCCGAAAGAAATTGCCGAGTACAGCAACGGCGCCTCCCACCGGCAGAGCCGCGCGGACGGCTGCCTTCACAAACTGATCAGCAAGCAGAATCCCCGCCGCAGCAATAAAATATCTCATACAGTTCTTACGGGGCAGTAAACTGCCCCGCCTCCGCTTCATATTTCAATACTTCGCATCGAACCGACAACTTAACGGCCGTCCGGGTTCTGATGCAGAAAATCCTCTGAACCGTTCATCACGATCGTCTTGGCGTTTTCGTCGAAGTCTGGCGAAGTTTCTCCCTGTTCGAGCACCAGGTCGGTCAGGGTTTTGTCAGTCATATTTTCCGTCGGTTCCTCGTCAGCAACGTCCGCCTGGACCGCTACAGGTTCAGAGAACAGATCATCCATCGGGGTCCTGACAGGCGCGACAGGTTCATCACTGATCGTCTCGCTGAACAGCCCTGCAGCGATGGCCGGATCCTGCATATCATTCTCAACGGCCGGAGCCGGTTCTTCCTCCAGCTCTGTTCCCGGATAGAAATCACTCCGCAGATCTGCGAACAGATCGTTCTGAACACCGTCAATCCGGTTCAGTTCCTGCTTCAGAAGTTTTTTATAGTTGCTCCTGAACGTGTTCAGGTGCGACTTCATCGTATCACTCTGACTGGTCAGATTGGCGACGGATTCTCTGGCGTCCTGTACGATCCGGGACGCATCGGCGTGCGCGTTCTTAATGATCACTTCCGCTCTCTTTTCCGCACTCTCGGAGATGTCGCTCATGAGACTCTTCGCCTGTTCGATGGTTTCCATCACAGAAGACTCGTTCTGCTTGTGCTCCTGAATTTCCGCCTGCAGATCAGCAACGTTCTTTTTCAGTCGTTCGTTCTCCGCCAGGAGGGACTCCATTCCCATCATGATCTCGTCCAGGAACTTGTCTACTTCTTCCCTTTTGTATCCCTTCAGCGCGGAAGTAAATACTTTTTGTTCAATATCCTGTGGTGTTATCATATGCCTCCCCCTTCACATCGTTACAATGCGATTAAGACTATAATCCGTATCAGCACCCTCTCGACAATCTCGACCAGAAAGAACGCCAGCAATACTGAAAAATCAAACATACCGGTATTCCATCGGCTGAGCAGCTTCCGGCAGGGCGCCACCATCGGTTCCGAAAGCCGTACAAACGCCATATAGGCCTTCCCCATAGATGAATATGGATCTCTCGCAAACCAGCTGAGAATCGCTCTTCCCATCAGGATAAAAATCAAAATGTTGGCGAACCAGCTGATCGCTCTTATCAGTGTATAGACCAAATTTTACTTCCTCCAAGGGTTATCTGCTTTCATTGTCGCTCTGTCATCCGTAGGGAATTCCGGTCCCGACCGATCCTCGGAAATACCTCCCGCAATATCAACATTCTCTGGCGCGAAAATAAAGATATTATTCGCTACCTTCTGGACGTTTCCGTTCAAAGCATAGGTTGCTCCGCTCAAGAAATCGAAGATTTTCCGGGCAGTTTCGGTCTCCAGTTTCTCTAGGTTGATGATGACCGGTTTTCTGCTCTTGAGACTGTCTACGAGTTTCGGACATTCCTCAAAGGTCTTCGGCTCCAGCAATACAAGCTTGAACGCATTGGTACTGGTCACTGTAAATCTCCTTTCTCCCCGGGCGGGACTGGAGGATGTCATCGGCGGTGTCTGATGACGCTCCGGCGCGGGCGCCGGTGCCGCCTGAGGAACCTCCTTCGCAGCGCTTCTCATCGGCGCCTGCTTCGTCAACTGATCTTTTGCCGCATTTACTTCCTCTTCCGTGATCTCATCAAGCTCCTCGATGCCGATCAGCTTCTTCATGGAATCCCCAATGCTCATAATTTCTCCTCCTGTTATTTCTCTTCTTTTCTATAATCACGATATCCGAAGATCGCAGTTCCTACCCGGATCAGGTTGGATCCCTCCTCCACGGCTACCTGAAAATCGTGTGTCATGCCCATGGACAGGTACCGGAAATCCACCCGGTCTGTTTTCTGACCCGCATATCTGTCATATATCTTCTTCACCGCCGCAAAATACGGTCGGGCGTCCTCCACATTCTCCTCGAACGGCGCAATGCACATCAGTCCGCGGATCCGAATGTTCGGGCATTCTTCAGAAATCTGCTGAATAAGCTCGTCAGTCTCATCTGTAGTAATTCCGAATTTGTTTTCGTCCATTGCCGAATTGACCTGAATCAGGATATCCATCGTCAGATCATGCTGCGCAGCCCGTTTGTTAATCTCCTTCGCCAGGTGGAAACTGTCAACGGAGTGAATCATGCAGACCTTGTCGATGATATACTTGACCTTATTCGTCTGCAGGTGGCCGATCAGATGCCAGCGAACTGGTTTCACCGAGTCATATTTGTCCATAATCTCCTGGACTTTATTTTCCCCGATATCTGTAATCCCGGCGTCGATCGCTTCATTGATCTCTGCCGGAGTATGGAGCTTGGTCACCGCGACCAGAAGAACATCCTCCGCCTTCCGTCCGGACTTCTCCGCTGCCTGCGCCTTCAGCTCGTTTACATAATCGATGTTTGATTTAATTGACATTACTCTCACCGTCTTTTCTTATAAATCTTTATTTCAGGCTCTTCTGAGCACCTCATCGTAATTCTGCACGGTACTGACCGCATTTCCGTCGGAATCATAGAAACTGGAGCTGCTGATCACGGATTTCTTTCCGTCTGTGGTAATCACCTGAACAGGCGTGAATCTGTATTTCCCGTTGTTCTGCCGGACATAGACTCCCTTCCGCCCGTTCTTTTTCGTGATGCTGGAGTTGTAAATCACAAGCCCCGTCGCATCGGATGTGATGATTTTCACCGGCACCGTCCGCACCGATGCGAAGTCTTTATAATAATAATCTGTCCGGATCACCAGTTTCAGACGGCCTTCCTCTCTGTTCACTCCCGTCACCCTTCCGTAGATCTCTGTCTTCTGATTCAGCACCAGAGTGTACCGTTCGCCGGTCTTGTACCGGCTCCTGTTTTCGAGAGGAACATAGCACACCAGATACCAGCCGGACCGATCCACAATTTTGAAGACCGGATCGCCCTTCGCGACCTCGCTCCGTGCCAGATCAATACTTTCCGCCTTTCCCAGTTCCCTGAAATCATCGTATTTCTTTTTGTCAATATCAGAGGGGGTAAACTCAGCCTCGTATCCGTCGGCATAATAACTCACAACTCCCTCCGCCTGTGCAGCGAAACTGCTGGTCGTGATTCCCGCGTTGCCGACATTCTCCCGAATCCTCCGGTATCTGCGCTGCTCCCGGTCATCATTGCTTCCTGTCAGCGTCATGACCTTTGTGCCCTTCCGAATCAGTTTGCCGGCACTGATGTAGCGGTTTTCCTCTCCGCCCGTACCGGCAAAGTAGATCTTCTCATTCCGGACAATGTATCCGTCTGTTTCATCGGAAATCTGAAGTTCACCATATTCCACGGTATAGGAAGACCTCAGCGCACCGGTCAGCGTTGGAATCACATAGATTACACAGTAGAGCGCCGCCAGCACGAGAATGAACAATAAAATTGGCTTTCCTTTAATACCCTTCATAAAATCCTCTTTTACCTATTCTACAACATTCCCAGTACTTTTTCCATCACTTTCTGTTCATCTTTTGGCAATTCACCGTGTTTCTTCACAAAATCTTCAAACAGCTCCGGTCTCCTCTCCGCCGTCAGCCGCAAGGCCTCTTCAAACCTCCAGAGATCTATTTTTCTGTGATCCCCGGACAGCAGAATTTCCGGAACCTCCAGTCCCCTGAAGGAGCGCGGCCGGGTATACTGCGGATACTCCATCAACCCGGAATACACTGATTCCCCCATCGCGCCCTCTTCGCTTGCCAGCACTCCGGGAATCAGTCTGGACAGCGAATCCATCAGTACCATCGCCGGAAGTTCTCCTCCTGTTACGATATAATCTCCGATGGAAAGCTCCTCTGCATTCCAGTAATCCAAAACCCGCTGATCTACACCCTCGTAATGGCCGCAGAGAATCACCAGTTCCAATTCCTCTGCCAGAGATTCCAGAATCTCTCTGCTGATGATCTTCCCTCGGGGAGACATGTAGATAACTTTCTTTGTTCCCGCATCCACAGCCTCCATCGCACCGAAAATCGGTTCTGCCATCATGACCATGCCCGGCCCGCCTCCGAAGGAATAATCGTCCGCCCGATTATGTGGATCGCGGCTGTAATCCCGGATATTCACAAAATTGAATTCCAGAAGTCCCCGGTTCGCAGCCCGTCCCAGGATGCTCGTCGTCATCGGAGTGAACATCTCCGGAAACAGCGTCAGAACATTGAATTTCATGGCAGCATCCCTTCTATCAGAGCGACCGTGATGCGCCGGGTCGTCTCATCGATTTTTTTAACAAAGACAGGTACCCCCGGAATCAGAACCTCCCCACCGTCTTCTGTGTTCACGACATACACCGGCTGCGCCCGCTCAGTGAGTACATCCTTCAGCGTCCCGACGATACGGCCGGAGGGTTCATCATACACCTCCATGCCGATCATATCCCGGATATAGTGCTCGTTCTCCGGTAGCTCCGGAAGTTCCTCCTCACTCATATAGACGTTCTTCCCCCGCAGCCGCTCCGCCGCGTCGCGATCATCCACGCCCTCCAGTTTCAGCAGGATCATGTTCTTCTGATGACGTACCTGCTGAATGCGGTACCGGTTCCCGCCGGCAAAAATCTGTTCCAGTTTCTCGTAGCGATCCTCCGACCCCGAATAATTATAGACCTTAACTTCGCCGGAAAGGCCGAACACGTTCACGATTTTTCCGATCAGTATCTTCTCACTCATAGTTCTCCGTATTCATCCGCAAAAAATCATCAAAGCACATGGAACCCTGCCCCAGAAGTTCAGGTCTTCCATGTGCCGATCTACTCTTAGTTCACACCGTTTTCCAATGCTTCCCCTCCGCCGTTTTCCTCCTCGAATTCCTCCTCCGAGATGATCTCGACGATCACTTTCTTCTTCTCTCTGGTAGCGGCCGCCTTGACAACCGTTCTCAGAGCCCTGGCGATGCGGCCCTGCTTACCAATCACCTTGCCCATATCGTCGCCGGCGACCCGAAGCTGCAGAACGCTGCCCTGCCTGTCATCCTTTTCCGTTACAATTACCTGATCCGGATGATCCACAAGGGATTTTGCAATGGTTTCGACTAACTTTGTCATTGCGTATCACCGCTTTCCTATTCAATGATTCCGGATTTCTTCAGCAGATCCTTTACAACATTCGTCGGCTGCGCACCCTGGGCCAGCCATTTTTTCGCCTTTTCGTCGTCGATGCGAATGACATTCGGCTCCACCATGGGATCGAAATAGCCGATCTCCTCGATGAATCTTCCGTCTCTCTGTGTGCGGGAATCTGCAACAACAACTCTATAAAAAGGTTTCTTGTGTGCTCCCATTCTCTTCAATCTGATTTTTACCATTTTATTTCCTCCATCTTTTTATATGTTTTGTTAAACAAAATATGAAACAATTTGTTCCGCCGCTTCCGGCACTTTCCGGCGCTCATCACGCTGCGACGCTCTCAAAGTTGTGCTGCGGCGCATCCGGGCGCTTTGCTTCAGACCCCGTGGAGCTTTCATCCCGGTTCTGATGCAGTCAGGTTTTTTAAAACAATCCGCGCAGCATGCGGTTTTTCTTCATGGCACCGGGTCTGCTGAACTGCTTCAGCATTTTCTTTGTTTCCTCATAACGCTTGATCAACGTATTGATCCGGCTCACCGGAAGTCCGCAGCCCGCTGCAATCCGCTTGCGCCGGCTGGCGTTCAGGATACTCGGATCCTGCCGTTCTTCCTTTGTCATGGAATAGATGATGGCTTCGTACTGACGGAACTCTTTTTCGCTCTCGTCGAGGTTGACATTCTGCATCTGCCTGCTGCTGACGCCCGGCATCATCTCCAGGATCTTGCCTATGCCCCCCATGCGTTTGACCTCGCCCATCTGCTCCAGAAAGTCCTCCAGCGTGAACTGGTTCTTTTTCAGGCGCTCCAGCTGCTTTTCCGCCTTCGCCTCATCGTAGTCCCGCTCAGCGTTCTCGATGAGGGAGAGCAGGTCTCCCATTCCCAGAATGCGGCTGGCCATACGATCCGGATGAAAAGCTTCCAATGCGTTGTATTTCTCGCCGGTTCCCAGGAACAGGATCGGTTTTCCCGTAACTTTTCTTGCGGACAGTGCGGCTCCTCCTCTGGCGTCTCCGTCCATCTTTGTCATGATGATTCCGTCCACATCCAGCTTTTCGTTAAAGCCCTTCGCCGCATTAACCGCATCCTGACCGGTCAGTGCGTCCACTACCAGCAGAATCTGGTGAGGCTTGACCTTTTCCTTGATGTTCTGCAGTTCCTGCATCAGCTCTTCATCGATCTGCAGGCGGCCGGCGGTGTCTATAATCAGAACGTTATAGCCTTTTTTCTCTGCCTCCGCTCTGGCGTCATTTGCGATCTTAACCGGATCCTGGCAGCTGCGGTCGGTATAAACCGGAGTCCCGCAGCCCTTTCCCACAACCTCCAGCTGGTCGATCGCCGCCGGACGGTATACGTCGCAGGCCGCAAGCATAGGCTTTTTCCCTGATTCCTTCAGGTAGTTGGCCAGTTTGCCGCAGGTGGTCGTCTTACCTGTACCCTGAAGTCCCGCCATCATAATAGTCGTAAATCCTGTCGGTGAATAGCTGAGTTTGACATTTTCGCCTCCCATCAGCTCCGTAAGCTGCTGATCGACGATTTTAATCACCTGCTGCGCCGGGGTCAGACTCTTCATGACCTCCTCGCCCAGACACTTTGCCTTGACATCCGCCACGAATTCCTTCACGACCTTGAAGTTGACGTCTGCTTCCAGCAGAGCCAGTTTGACCTCGCGCATCGCCGCGTCGATATCCTTCTCTGTCAGAACGCCTTTCCCCTTCAGATGTTTAAAGGTATTCTGTAATTTATCTGATAAACTCTCAAATGCCATCTCATGCCCTTTCCAGTTCCCCCAGAAGTTTCCGGAGTTCTGCAAGTTTCTTCTGCATAAGCGGATTCTCTCCGCAGTCCTCTGCAAGCTCCGCAACGACTCCGAGAGCCTGTCCGCAGGTACTCCGCAGCGCAGTCATATGCGCCACCATTCCAAGCTTCCGCTCGTATTCCGCCAGCTGCCGTTCCGCACTTTTCAGGGAATCATGTACAGCGGCTCTGGAGATCCCGAAATTTTCCGCAATCTCTGCCAGGGAAAGATCCTCCTCGTGATAGAGTTCCATGACCCGGCGTTTTTTATCTGTCAGGAGGCTTCCGTAGAAATCGAACAAAAGACTTTCCTTTGCTATTTCATTCATCCCGCATCCTCCGTTCACAGTATTAACGGGGCTCCTCACCTTTTATTCCTTCTGAGAATACACACGGAGATGCTACGCCCCCTTTCCACGTTACCTGACAAATATACCACAGGCCGCATGCGGTGTCAAGTATTTTTGCTTAACATCCTGTTCGTATCTTTGACTGACTTCTTCTCCGTTCCGGAATAGTCTTCATCCGTTCCACATATACGATGATGAGGTGACATTATTTCCTCACCTGAGACAGATATGTAATCGTGAAGGTCTGGTTTTCCTGCATAACCGATTTCAATGCCTCAAGCTCCGAAGCGCCGGAAGAGTTCCCTTTTCCCAGCACCCTGCTCAGGCTCTCGCTCAGAAGGCTCTGCAGAAATCCGGTATTCTCGTCGTATTCGATTTGCTTCGCCTTCACAGCGGAGCTCATCTTATAGCGTGCCTTCATATCGGCGACAGCCTCGTCATAAGTTCCGATCTGATCAACCAGACCCAGCTTCTTCGCCTGCTTTGCGGTATATATTCTGCCGTCTGCAAGTTTCCGAACCTTCTTCAGACTCATATTCCGCCCTTCAGCCACGATGCCGGTGAACTGTTCATAGGCCTCGTCCACCAGACCCTGCAGGATTTTCTTTTGTTCCCCGGTCATCTTCACCGTAGAGCTGCCCATGGCTTTGTTCTTCCCGGAAGTGATGGTCACTGTTCTGATGCCGTACTTCTTCAGCAGTCCGGTTATATCATACATAGTTCCCAGAGTGACTCCGATGGATCCGGTCCAGCAGTTGCGGTTCGCAACAATGCGGTTGCAGTTCGAACTGATGTAGTAACCGCCGGAAGCCGCCTCGCTGGCCATGTAGGAATAAACCGGCCTTCCCGTCTTTTTCTGATAATGCCGGATTGCCAGATACAGCTCGTCGCTGGCATAAACACTGCCGCCCGGCGAATTGACATAGAGAATCATGCCTTTATTATTTGAATCCTTAATCATATCGTCGATGCGGCTCAGAATCCAGCTGTGATGATAGCTCGAGCTGCTCAGCAGCCCGGAAGTGTCAGACTCTGATATCGTCCCCTCTACAGAAAGCACTCCGATATACGGATCACTGAGTTTCAGCGTTCCCCCGTCGCCAATGACCGCGTCAGATGATTTCATATGCCCTCTGATCAGAATTCCCGCCGCGATGATCACCGCAAGAATAATCAGAAAGACCAAGATGCCCTTCTTCCAGGTGAACGGCTTTTTCGTCTTTCCGGCCTGAGAATCGAATGTATTTACTCTGTTTTCCATAATATTAATCTCTCCTCCTCGTTCCTGCTGAATAATATGCTCTTCGGATTAGTGATATTCCAGGCTTATCCAATCATATTCAATGACTGTGCACGTATTAAGTATTATACCATTGAGCCGCTTTTGTTGTAAAGAAATCGCACAGAACAAATTCTCTCTTGACAGTGTACTATCCGGAGTAGTATACTTAGCACACAACAGGGGTAAGTTAATACATCAGCGTCTGTCCTCCCGGGCAGGCGCAAGGAGAAAAGGAGGATGCGATGTTTCAGCTCGATATGAAATCAGGAAAATCGATTTACGAGCAGATTATCGACAACATCAAAGAGCTGATCATGACTGATGTTCTCGCGGAAAACACCAGACTTCCGTCGGTAAGAACACTCTCCCGTCAACTGACCATCAATCCGAACACAGTCCAGAAGGCCTTTAAGGAACTGGAACGTGAAGGCTACATCTTCACTGTTTCCGGCAGGGGGACCTTTGTCGGCCCGAAGAGCAGCATCAAGGCGGATCCGGCCCAGGTGAAAAGCGCCCTGGCAGACGTGATCAGCGCTTTTAAGCAGCTGCTCTATCTGGGACTGTCGCCGGAGGATGCACGGGATATGAGCGTCAGCGCCATCGACGCGCTGATAGGATCAGTCGGAAAGGAGAAGGGACTATGATTGAAACAAGGGGACTGACAAAGAAATACGACGGCTTTCAGGCATTGTCCGGTCTGGATATGACAGTACCTTCGGGCTCGATTTACGGCCTGATCGGCATTAACGGTTCCGGCAAGACCACGGTACTCCGTCATCTGGCCGGAGTACTGCGGCAGGACGCAGGCGAAATCCGCTTCGACGGAGAAGATGTATGGGAAAATGCCGCCGTAAAGCAGCACATCGGACTGGTTCCCGATGATCTGTTTTTTCCGAACGGATATAATCTGGCCGGCATGAAAAAAATCTTTGCGGGCAGTTACGCCGCCTGGGATGATCGGAGGTTTCACGAAATGACACAGGCCTTCCGCCTCAGCGAGACCGCACGTCTGCGGAACTTCTCAAAGGGGATGAAAAAGCAGGCCATGTTCTGTCTGGTTATGTCCACCATGCCGAAATACCTTCTGCTGGACGAGCCGATTGACGGCCTTGACCCCATCGTGCGCAAGCTGGTTTGGAAGTATATCGTGGACGACGTGGCTAACCGGGAAATGTCAGTACTGGTTTCCTCCCATAACCTCAGAGAAATGGAAGGAATCTGCGACCATATCGGAATCCTGTCTGCAGGGAGCATGAAGATGGAGCGGGAGATGGATTCTCTGCGGGGAGATCTGCACAAAGTCCAGATTGCCTTCGGAGCCGGCGTGCCGGAGAATCCCTTCGCAGGGCTGAACGTGCTCCATCATGAAAAAAGAGGCTCGGTAGAACTGCTTCTGATCAGCGCTCCCAGAGATGAGATCGAAAGCAGACTCCGGGTTCACGATCCGCTTATCTTTGACATCCTCCCGCTTTCACTGGAGGAAATCTTTATCTATGAGTTGGGAGGTGACGATGATGAAATCAGCAGTCTCATTTTCTAAGACCTGGATGCGGGAAAACTTCCGGCGCTACTGGATTGTTCCTGTTCTCGGATTTATGGGATATTTTCTGTCTTCAATACTGCCGGTGCTCCTTTGCTATCAGCGCTTTGACATCGTCAGCAGCTACGCTTCTATATCAATTTCCAATCAGAATCCCGCGATCATTGGAATTGACTGCATTCTCGCTGTCCTGATGGCAGTCTGCGTGTTCAGTTATCTGCACAACAGCGCCTCAGTCACGATGATTCACAGTTTTCCGTCGGGGCGCGGTCAGCTGTTCGACGCCTCCGCTCTCAGCGGATTCTTCATGATGCTGATTCCCGTCGCCGCGAACGGCATTCTGATGATGTCTCTGTCGGGCGCCAGAACCGATGTCAGTGACACGGTTCTGGCATCGGAACTGTTTTCGCCGCTTCGCTGCCTGGAATGGATCGCAGAGACGATGATCATCATCTTCTTTGTCTATGCGCTCTCTGTACTGGCCGGAGTTCTGGCCGGGAACCGGACGATCCATACGCTGCTGGCGCTTTTCCTCAACGGACTTCCCTTTGTTCTGGTCATTATCGTACGCATGGCAGAATCAATGTTTCTCTACGGATATTCAGGCGATATCCTGGCAAACTGGACTCTGAGGCTGTCGCCGGTCAGCTATATGGCTCTGAAAGAAAGCGGAGCAGCTTCGTCCGGTCTGCAGTACGAGCTTCTATATCTGCCGGCGGCGGCCGCGGTACTGATCATCGCGCGTCTCGTCTACCGGAAGGTGAAGCTTGAGCGTGAGGAGCGCGCCTGCGTCTTCCCGCTGATTGCGGACATTATCTGCATTCTTCTGACCTTCATCTGTGCGGTGCCGTCCGCATGCCTCATGATGGTTGTCCTGACCTCGGGCGCACATATCAATAATTCGTTCCGGATCCGCTATCTGATTCTGTTTGTCATATTCTCCGCGGTATACTACCTGATCAGCCGCGCCATCGCAGACGGAATCACCCATGTATTCAACCGGAGCACGTTGAAGAAATTCGGCATTTACGCAGTTATCGCAGCGGTCTTTCTCTGTTTCACGGTCTTTGATCTGAGCGGTTACAGCACCAGAACTCCCGAAACTTCCGATGTCGCCGCGGTCGAAATCTCCTCCGATCTGGTCTCGGACGTCACTGGATACGCACCCTTGCGGCTTACGGGAAGAGCTGCGGTGAACAAAACCATCGCCCTGCAGAAGGAGCTTATCGACTCCCGCGAGGTAAACGACACTGATGCTGACTGGGGTACCGATATCACGATAACCTATCGCCTGAAAAACGGAACCGCAATGCGCAGAACCTACAGCTGCATGTACAGCAAGGATCATCCTGAATCCTTCCGGGCACTCCAGACTCTGTTCGCGGCTCCTGAGGTAATTGAGAAATTCACCGGCAGAATTTCTAAATTCCAGTCAAGGGCTTCCAATATCAGCCTTAGTCTCGATGAAGCGGCGCTGCAGATCAGCCGCTCTGACTGGAGCCGACTGTTCAGCGCATACAGAAAGGATCTGCGTTCCATCTCAGGCAGCAACCTGAAAGCTCTGATGGAAAATTCCAACCTGTACTTTCTGAATGTCGAGCAGGGAAACAATGAGAGCACCATCTATCTTCCGGTTCAGAAGAGCGACCGGAACACCATGAAATTCCTGCAGCGCCGGGGATATCTGAAGGAATTGAAAACGCTGAACTCCGAAAGTGACAAATAGTGTCTGCCGGCTAAGTCCCCGTCGGACTTAACAGGCGCTGAAGGCAGTTTGTCAGAAGCACCGCGGCACACAGCACAGTCCGGCTGAAGGCTGTGCGCCGACGCGAATTAATGTACGGAAGCCTTTCCGGTTTCCGCTCCTCACAGAAAAACGGCTGTGTGCCGGCGTTCCTGATATCGCCGGCTTCACAGCCGTTCTTTAATGCGTGCTCATCTATCGAATATGCCTGAAATGCCAATCAGGACTCTACTCCACAGAAACATCTTCGCAGTCGTCCAGATCTACCGGAACGATGACGTTCCTCGCGTCCTCCAGACACTCCGCTGGCACATACAGCTCGATTTCACCTACCGTATTCGTCCCGAACACGATCTCCAGATAATTACTGGAACCGACGTATTTTTTCTCACAGGGGATGTTCTCACTTCTCAGCTTGGATTCCAGAATATCTGCCTGGAAACTGTCGGTGACTGTGCAGAGATATACTCCGTCCCGCCATCGATAGCTGTCTTCCTGCTCCGGAGAGGCCTTTCCTCCCCGTCTTCTGAATATTTCCGCCATCCGGATATGACCTCCTTGATCGTTCTTCTGTCCGTCAACCCAGCTTATTACTATTTTACAGCTTATTCGCCGTCCTCTGCCGTTTCTCCACCGGTACCGCCTGAATCGCCGGAACTGCCCGAATCGCCGGAGCTGCCGGATGAGTTTCCGCCGGAACTGCCTGAGGACCCGGAGCTTCCCGAGCCTCCTGTGCTGTTGCCGGAGGATTTCGGCGCGGATGAGCCAGACGACCCGGAGCTCCCCGAAGTTCCTCCGGATGCACTTCCTCCATAACTGCTGCTTCCGCTGTAAGTGCTGCCCGAGGTGCCTGCCGTTCCCCCGGAGCTCTGCGTTGAACCTCCCGCCGCACTGGCAATCTGCGCAGCAATCGTAGAAACCGTTCCTGAAACGTTGTAATCCTTCTGCCCGAACATCTGCTGATGTAATTTCACCACATTCGCCGCCAGGTCGGACGGGAACACGTAGGAAACGCCGTTCAGGTTCCCGGTGGTCACATTATACGGCCAGCCGATGCTTTTTCCGAACTCCATCTTGGAGAGCCGCTGCGCCAGACCGATCATATCGTTATTGGACAGATTCGTTTCAATCTGCGGAAGCAGATCATCCATAATGTCCATCAGCTCCGCCAGATTCTTCTCCTGCAGTTTTTTTGTCACCTTCTTAATAACCACACGCATCCGGCTGGTACGCTTAAAATCGTCCCCGACGCCCTTGCGTATACGGCCGTACGACACTGCCTGCACGCCTTCCAGCGTCTGCTTTCCCGCCTTCTTGACAAGCTTATATTTTTTTTGTCCTATATTGTGGGCAGTCTGCTTTGTATATTTGTTCAGCTCTTCAATTTCATAATCATGGACGTTCACTGTGATTCCGCCCACCTGATCCACCAGGTTCGCCACCATCTTGAAGTTAAACAGCACATATTCCGATACATTCAGATCCATCGTCTGGTTGATGGTCTTCATGGCGCCGGTCGCACCGCCGGAGGCGTATGCGCTGTTGATTTTGTTGTAGGTGTCGGTTCCGTTGATCCTCGTATAGGTGTCGCGGTATACGGAAATGAGATTGACCTTTTTTGTCTCCACGTTCATGCTGACGATGATAATACAATCTGTATTATGCTGCTTCAGGTTTTTCTTATTCATGCTCCGCGAATCCACACCAAGCAGTGCGATATTCACATACCCGTCCACATCCACACAGGACAGTTCCTTTGTGCTAAGCTTCTTTGTCTTCTGCACCCTGTTCAGCATACTGTAGACAGAGGTTGCCACCAGCGCGCCCGTCACAATCAGGAACGCCACCAGAAGCAGCGCAACAACCGCCGCCGGTTTTTTTCTGAGTTTCTGAATCAGCTTCATAGATTCTCCTTTTTCTCCAGCGCCCGCTTTTCCGCAAGACGCCGTTCTCTCCTTTTCCTTCTTCTCTCTGCCTTCTCGGCATCCTCCCTTTCAATCATTTCATCGTAAAACGCTGCAGCTTCGCTGATTTCGCCGTCGAAGATCAGTTTTCCCTTCTTCATGACGAGACCGCGGGTACAAAATTCTTCGGCCACTGCTGTGGAATGAGTCACGAAAAGAAATGTGACATTTTCGTCCTCTACCAGTTCCCTGATTTTCTCTTTGCACTTCTTACGGAAGGATTTGTCCCCCACGCTCAGCGCCTCGTCCACGATCAGGATCTCCGGATGGATACTCACGTTAATCGCGAAGCCAAGACGCGCTTTCATTCCGCTGGAATACGTTCTTACCGGCTGGTCCATATAATCTCCCAGCTCAGCGAATTCAATGATCTGCGGTTCCAGTTCCCGAACGTCCTCCTCCTTCAGTCCCAGAAGGTTTCCCCGGAAATAAATATTCTCCCGCCCTGTGAATTCCGGATCGAATCCGGCGGTCAACTCAAGCAGCGCACTTACTCTCCCGTTGACCTCGACTTCTCCGCTGGAGGGATAGGTGACCTGGGTGATCATTTTCAGCAGTGTGGACTTTCCGGCTCCGTTCCGTCCGAAGAGCGCAACCGCTTCCCGCGGCATAACGTCGAAGGAGACATCGTTAATCGCCTTCCTCTGCTTGCATTTCACATTTTTGAAAAAAATCGCACGGAACCGCTGCTTATCGTCTTTATACAGCTTATATGTTTTTGTGACATGACGAAATGAAATCGCCGCTTTTGTATTATTATCTTCCATATCTCATTATCTCTTTATTTCTTTATGTCCGACCCTGTTTCGTCGGTGCCGCTTCACGAAGAAAGCTTCCTCGGTGCCCGTCTCACGAAAGAGGCCTCACTCGGTGTCACCGTACAGGGGTCTGCCCGTCCTGCAGGGCGAAGCAACTCTCGATGCCCGCTATACGAAGCGAAACGATTCTCCGGTGAGCCGTCAGATCACGTCCGGAATCTCCTTCTTCAATCTTTTGTACGCCCAGATCGCAAGGACGCACATAATCACCGTCATGATCACAAAGTTCCTGATCTGTCCCGGATATTCCCAGATCCAGCGGTGGTAAATCATGGCATTGCGATAACCGTTGGCAACCAGTGTAATGGGATTGAACAGCATAGTTTCACGAATCCAGGGGATTGTGATCCGGTTTGCATCGTAAATAACCCCTGACAGCCAGAACAGCGCCTGCGTAACAGACTTCACCAGATTAAGAAAATCCTTGCTCATGGCAGACAGCATCCCCGCCATAAGACTCCATGCGGTGAAAAAAATAAACATTCCGATAATAATCAGCGGAATCTGCAGACAGTATTTCGTGGGCATGAATCCGAAACCCATAAAAATGAAGATCATGATGATCTGCAGCGCCAGATTCACGATCAGATTCGACAGACTCACGAAAGTCGGAATCGTATCCACCGGAAACTTGATCCGCTTGACCAGATACTTATACTTCCGTATAGAGCCCGCGCCGCCGGTCAGCGTCGCCTTCATATAGAACCACGGAATGAATCCGCTGATCATCCACAGAAAAAAAGGGTACCCGTCCACATCGTGTCCCCGCCGGACTCCGATGGAGAACGCGAACCAGAAAACAAAAATCGTAACGGCCGGTGATATGACCGCCCACATCCATCCAAGCGCCGCGCCGCGGTACTGCTTCACGATATCGGATTTCGCAAGCTTCAGCAGCTGCCTGCGGAATTTAATATGATCGCTGACGATCTCTGAAAGTGTATTCAAATCCCTTCTCCAATCCATTTTTTGCAAATCAGTATATAGTATTATAGCCTAAAATCCTTCCCTTCGCAACAGTGCATTGAAAACGGATCGTGACAGGCGCTATGCGCGTTGCCCGCGAGGTCGAGAGGAGCGCTGCGCACGTCACGACTTCGCAGCAGGCTGCGATCGAAGAGTTGCATCGCGACATCGCGAACGTATTTCGGCGATGTGAGATTCTGCCTATTGCAGCGGTGCGGAAACACCGCCCATTGCGGCGGACGTTATTGCCTTTTCTCAGAATATATGGTATATTTAATTCGTGTTTCGTGCGCATCTGTCTTGTAAGCGGAAGCTTCGCGGAGGGCAGCGCGCACACTTCAAACCGTGTCATTATCGTTACAGAGAGAAAAATGTGAATGTGGAGGTGTGAATGAGTATCAGGGCGATACTGCTTAACCTTGCAGATCGGGGCGTGACAGGCACTTATGATCTGCACAGAAGAAGAAAGAAAGCGCGGAGTGTCTACGCAGAGCTGACGGACTATTACAAAAAACGACCCTTTCTGCATATGGACGCCCGGCAGCGCAAGGAAACGATGGATCATATTCTGGAACTGGAAAATTCTTTTCAGGGTCTGGATCACGTTCTTGCCAAACAGTATCGCAGGGAGGTAAAGGCCTATTATCTTAAGGACCTCGGTCCTCAGTGCTATGCGAAATATGCGAAGCAGCCTGTGAAGGACAAAGTTGTATTTCTGGAAAAAGGCGGTCCCAGGAGCGCTCCAAACGGATATCTATCTGATGTCCTGAAGGCTCAGGGGAAATACCGGGTCGTCATGATCGGCGCTCAGCTGCGTAAACGCTCTGACATAGAAGCCTATGAAAACATCCTGAAGTTTTATCGTGAAGCCGCTGACGCAAAGGCCATCTTCATCTCCTCCGCCAACGAATTTCTGAGCCAGTTTGATCTCCGTCCGGAAACAAAGCTGATTCAGCTCTGGCATGGTCTGGGAATCCTAAAAAAAGTGGGATACAGCACAATCGACAATGAAAAGTTCGGACGTTCCCGGAAAGAGGCGGAGGAGTACGATTCATATCGGAACTATGATTTTGTTACCCTCCCCTCCATGGAGCAGGCGTGGATCTTTGAGGAATCCATGCACATCCCCGCAGATTCCGGAAAGCTCCTTCCGATCGGCGTTTCCCGCACGGACCAGTTCTATAAGCCGGACATCATCCGCAAAGGCTACGAGGATCTCCACCGGAAATTCCCCGCAACTGCCCGGAAAAAAATCATTCTCTACGCGCCGACATATCGCGGCAGGCTTTCCAACGCATCCGCACCGTCCGCCATGAACTACAGAGCGATGGCGCAGGCACTCGGCAACGAATATGTGCTGCTGATTAAACAGCACGGCTCCGTCAGGAATCTCCCGGGCTATCCGGAAGACCTCCTGAACACCTTCCTCTTTGATATGAACCGGACTCCGATCGTCGGCGCCATTGAGCGACTGCTGATGATCGCAGACATCTGCATCACGGATTACTCCTCAATCGCTTTTGAATACGCGCTTCTGGAGCGCCCGCTGCTGTTTTTCGCCTACGACCTGGATGAATATTATGTAGATCGGGGCTTATATTACAAATATGACGAAATCACGCCCGGACCGATCTGCTCCACGACAGAGGAACTCATCGACTGCATTCAGCATATCGACCTGTGCTTCGATAAACAAAAAATCATCGACTTTAAAAACCGCTTCGTCGGAGCCTGCGACGGCCATGCAACTGAACGGACGATCGCGCTGATCGAACAGGCGCCGCAGGCCGCGCGCCCGTGAAATACCCTCGACGAAGCGCGTGAACGTGCCGCCGCGAAACGAAAGATGAAAATGAAATAAAGAAAGACGCAAAGGAGAGAAAACTGATGAAGAGAGTTATTACCTACGGAACCTTTGACCTGCTACATTACGGTCATGTTAATCTTCTCCGGAGAGCAAAAGAATATGGCGATTATCTGATCGTTGCCATCTCAACCGACGATTTCAACTGGAATCAGAAGCACAAGAAGTGCTACTTTACCTACGAACAACGTAAAAACCTCGTAGAAGCCATCCGCTATGTAGATCTGGTTATTCCTGAAGAGAACTGGGAGCAGAAGCTCAGCGACGTAAAGGAGTTTAAAATTGATACCTTTGTCATCGGAGACGACTGGAAAGGAAAGTTCGATTTTCTTAAAGACTACTGCGATGTTGTCTACCTGCCGCGAACACCGGAGATTTCTACAACACAAATTAAAAACGAACTAAAAAAATAAAAGAAAGATGCCCGTTATTCAGTAGCGCATATTGTCTCATTAAGTTAGAAGCTTTGAACCATAGCTGTCAGTTTCAATCCATCTCACTCAGGCCGTCAGATAGTTAGTCGATTAAGGTTAGAAACCCGGCTGCCGCAGGTTTATGCGGGCACCGGCCTATGCCAGTGAGTTCCCGTCGTCGTTTCCGAAGATCAGGTCAATTACGCGGTCTGTGGAATGGCCGTCCAGATCACGGAAGTTCTTTGTCAGGAAGCCCTGCAGTTTTTCTGCTTCGTAGTCCTCGTTTCCGATAGCTTCAACGAGGGCCCGAAGGGTCTTCACGATTTTGCCGGGCACGATTTCCTCGTAGGGTTCGTAAAAACCTCTGTCATCATCGTAATTGTCCAGGTCGAAGGCAAAGAAAAGCATCGGGATGTTCAGCAGCGCAGCCTCATAGATGACCGAAGAATAGTCCGTGACCAGAACATCGGTTACTGTCAGCAGTTCGTTGATATCCGGATAAGCGGTTGCATCGATAAAGCAGGCCTGATATTCCTGCGGAATGCGGATTTCGCTCTTTACAAAGGGATGCAGTTTAATCATCATGCAGTAGCCTTTGTCCCTCAGAAAATCACCGAGAATATGGAAGTTGATGATCTGCAGCGGGAAAGACGCACTTCGGGCGTTATTTCCCCGGAAGGTCGGGGCGTAGAGAATCACCTTTTTCGCCTCCGATATCTGCGGATAATGGGCGCGAACCTTTTCTGCAGTGCGTTCCAGATATTCCCGGTCAAAGAACACATCTGTTCGGGGGATTCCTACCGGATAGAATTTGCTCTCACTGAGGGCGAACGCCTCCGCGTTATGACGGGCGGAATGCTCCGAACTCACAATCACATGAGTGTAATTCTTATGTGTCTTAGTCAGGAGCATCGGTGCGCCCTTCTTTCCCAGTCGTTCAAATCCGATGGTTTTGAATGCGCCACAGGCATGCCACAGCTGCACCAGCTTGACATCCGGGTCGTACTCATTTTTATACAACTCCGGCTGATAATCATCCGTGAAAATCACATCCGAGGTTGCCAGATCATGGGTAAAGCGGAATTTCTCCCGGAAACTGCGCCGCGCCTTGATGCCGTCCTTGAAAGAAAATTTGAATACATATTTGTCCCCCAGACCCCGCTCGAGCATACGTTCATAGACGAACTTCTCGTTCCCGGCCAGCTCATTAGTCCTGTCGGAAGTGAAGAAGACCTGATTTCCCTTCTTAGGTTTGTTGTTGAATATATTAAAGACCGCATGAAAGCCCCAGGTGGCCAGCCTGCGATACTGCCGGTACAGATTCTTTTTCAGCTGCTGTATGAATTTCCGGAATCCGGTCAGCTGTTCCGGGAAAATGAAGGTAACGTCCAGATAATAAGTCCAGTCTTCAGTATTTAAAGCCGAAATGCCTTGCCAACTTTCGCCCTCGTCATTGTCCATTACAAAATTTATTTTAATCCCGTCCATGGCAGCCATATGTACTTGGTCATAGACCGAATCAGAGACATAGTCTCTCAGCCGTTTCTCATCACCGATATCGGCGCGTAGATACCATTTCCCTGTTCGAATCGGGTATTCCCCGTCCAGCTCCATGACATTGACGCGCAGACGGAAGCGATTCCCCTCTGTCTCCACAGCCTCAATATCCAGTTCCCGCTTCTGCTTCTGTTCCCGCAGATAAAAACGGGCGCCTTCGAGGGTGTCCACATCCTCCACGTGCCCGATGATGTGAAGAATAATCCTCTGATACTTTACCTGATCGATAATCAGCTTCGTCATATACCGATTCCTTTACTTCTCCCAGACCATCACGGTTTTCCCCCCGCTCTTGCGAATGTCCGCGTCGAACGCGCGGTTCATGTCCGCAATGGAACGGACCGTAATAGTCTCTCCAATGATACTCTCCAGGTATTCCTCCACATCCTTGTTGGAGTTGTACAGTTGAATCGTATCCCGAAAATCCTGTACACCGCTTCTGCTGGAGCCGAACACATTCAGTCCCTTCTCCAGAATCATGCGGGTGTTCAGGGGTACCGGATTCTCCGATACTCCCATGATCGCAATGGTTCCTTCCGGATTAATAAAGTCGATAATCTGATTGATAGCGATTCCCGAGGCCTCCGTTCCGACGCATTCGAACGCATGATCCACCCGCAGATCCTTCGGGATGTCCGTGATGTCATACGTCGCGTCCGCAAACACGAAATCCGCCATCTTGTAGTCGTTCTTTCCGAAAATCAGCACCTGACTGTCCGGCATCCTCTTTTTCAGCAGCAGCGCCGTGATAAACGCCAGATTTCCGTCGCCCCAGACGCCGATCCTGTCACGGCGGCGATGTGCCCTGACATCGAAGCGGTTAATCGTGTGGTAACTGACCGACACGAGTTCTGTAAACGCCGCCACTCTTTTGTTGATCCCCTCCGGCAGAAGCACGAGGCGGTCTCTGCCGATAGCGACACTGTCCTGCATGAAGCCGTCGAAGCCGCTGGCCCGGAACTTACTGCTGCGCAGATAATTCTCCGCGATAACATCGTCCTTTTCCACCGGCGTATTCGGCACCATCGCCACCGACTGCCCCGGCTTGTACTCCCCACGGGGGTCGTACAGCACATCGCCGATGCCTTCGTGAATCAGCGCCATCGGAAGCTTCTTCTTCAGCACCTCCGGCGCCCTCTTGCCCTGATAATATCTCTGATCCGCATTACAGATCGACAGATGAGTGGGCCGAACGATAATATTGTCATCCTTCAGGCTGATATCAGAGAACTCCGCCTCGAAACGCCGGGGCGCTACCAGCCGGTAAATCGTATTCAGCACTTTTTCTCCCCTCCCAGCAAAGTTTCTGCCAGCTGCAGATCATACGGATACGTTACCTTGATATTGAACGTCTCGCCCTGTACCAGCGTGACCTTTTCTCCCTTCATCACAAAGACCTTCGCCGCATCTGTCAGGACTTCCCGTTCCTCCTCCGTCAGTTCCTGATAAAGTTGTTTGAAGGCCGCCGCCCGGAAGCTCTGAGGCGTCTGCCCCTGATAATAGAACTTGCGGTCCGGAATCGCGCTGATCACCGCTCCGTCCCGGCTTTCCACAATGGTATCCGTCGCGGGAATCACCGTATCACAGATCACGCCCTGCTGCGCCTTCTCGATATTCTCTTCAATGATGCGGTGAGTGACAAAGGGCCGGACAGCATCATGCGTAACCATGATGGTATCCTCATCCAGTCCATAATTTTCTTCGACATACCGGATCGCATTCATAATCGTCTCATTGCGAACCGCACCTCCCTGAATCACTTCCACTCTGCTGCCGTCCGGAAGATACTTGCGGAACAAATCCTTTGTATAGGAAATCCACTGCTCCGGGCAGAGCACGATCACCTTCTCGAACTTGTCATTCATTACAAACTTTTCTACCGTATGAACGATAATCGGCTTTCCGCCGATGGTCAGAAACTGCTTCGGTTTATCTACATTGCCCATGCGGGTTCCCTTGCCGCCGGCCAATACTGCTCCAAAAATCATATCTGTCCTCCTCTCCATGTATCAGACGTTAGTAGATTGATTATATAATAATCCCACAAACTGCGCAAGTTTATTCGTATTTCGCGTTCCGCCCGCCACGAAGCGATCTGCGAACGCTTTCTGCTTCACCGGATCCCAGCGTTCCTCCTCAATCGCCTTCATGACCTTCTCCGGTTCGCGGTACAGCTCCTGCGGCATTTCTGACGGAAAGTCAATACAGAAGCCCCGGCGCTGAAGATAGACGTCGAGATCCCATGTATAGAAGAACAAAGGCCGGCCCGCAACGGCTGCCTCAAAAAGAAATGCCGAATAATCCGTAATCACATAATCCGCCACAGACAGCAGTTCCATACTGCTGTACTCAGGGCACCGAAAGACTCCCTCCAGATCCAGTTTTCTCCGTTCCACCGGATGGAGCTTGACGATCAGATTGAATCGGGTCCGGTCCGCCGCATCGATCAGCCCGCGGACCGCCTCCGCGGTATCCACTCCCTTCCTGAAGGTGGGCGCGTAGAGGATGTTCTTTTTTCCGTCTCCCAGCTCCGGATAAGCAGCACGGATTCTGTTTCCTCTCTCCTCCATGAACACACTGCTCCGCAGCAGATCCACACGCGGAAGCGGCAGAACCTTCACCGTTTCCTCCGGATAATGAAACGCCTTTGCGTAATACGGGCGACAGAATTCACTGCTTGCCAGAATCGCGTCGTAATTGCGGTGCATCCGCAGGGCACGGATAAGTTTCGGACTGTAGCCCTCTGCTTCACCCTCAACATAGTATCCGAATTTTTTACAGATCCCGAGGGCGTGCCACATCTGCAGGATCTGCAGTGAACGTCTGTGCCGCAGCACGCTGGCAGTGATACAGTATCCCTCCAGAATGACGACTCTGGAAGTCGCAAGTGCATGCATCTCCGGTCCCATCATATGAAAGAGATATTTCACCTTTCCGAACAGTCCCGGAGGAATCATCCGATACAGGGCCTGTGTTTCAATCTCCGGATATTCCTTTCCGATTTCCTCAAGAAGCAGCTTCACATCAGGCGACGGGGCCGCGCTCTGTCTGCTGATGACAGAAACCCTGTTTCTGACCGGAGCAAGCTTGTGAAAACAATAGATCAGGTTCAGAAACGCAACGCCGATATTAATCACGATTTCCATCTGTTCCCGCCTCCTTCCCGAATATCCACTTACAGGTTCTCTCCGTGGAATGACCGTCGCATGCGCTGAGGAAGCGCTGCCCGAAGGCTGCTCTCTTTTCTTCCGCCATGTCCCCCTCCCGGACGGCGCGAATCAGTTCCTGCTGTCCGGTCACAACCGGACCGTACAGATAATCCTCATAGGGATAATACAGCCCCCGCCCGTCAGCATACACCTCCCGGTCGTAGGCGTAAAATACAATAGGTTTATTGACAAAGAAATAGTCGAAGATAACCGAAGAATAGTCAGTAATCAGAACATCTGTCACAAGCAGAAGATCATTGATTTCCCGATGCTCCGACAAATCCAGATAAAAGTCTCCGTATTTTCCGGGATCCCATTCTCCCCCCTTATGGCGGAGAATATTGTTGTACACCGCCGGGTGCCATTTGAACACAAAGATATAATCCTCTCCCAGTCCCTCGCGAATCCGCTCAAGATCCAGCCGGTCGAAATCATACCCCGCATCGTCTGCCCGGAGCCCCCGGTAGGTGGGTGCAAACAGAACGACCTTCTTCCGTCCGAGCTGCGGAAATTCTTCATACAGGACGTTCTGCGTCTCCCGAATCTTCTGTGCATCGAAAAACAGATCCGTCCGCGGAACTCCGGTGGCCCTCACCTTCTCCGGCGGCAGCCCGAAGGCCTCTGCATAACAGCCTCGAATGCTCTCTGCACTGACGATGGCCTTCGCGTATTTCCGGTACCCTTTATGAATGCGGATTTTCTCATTTCCGGCGGCGCGGCTGTAGCCAAATTTTTTGAACGCGCCGGCGCCGTGCCAGAGCTGGCAGATCTGCTGTCCCTGCCTGACGCTGTAATAGGAGGTATATCGGAAATAATCCTCCAGGAGAATCGTTCCCGCCGTGGTCATATCGTAAACGAACCGGAGGAATTTCCCCGGTCCTGTGATCTGTCTCCGGTCTGCTTTCAGGTACGTCACTTTTTCGTAACTTCCGTCGAGATAATCATAAACGTCCTTCAGATTTCCGCCCAGCTCTGCCCGGACATCGGAGACGAAAAAAACTTTGTTTTCCCTTACCTCTGTAAAAATAGCGATCAGCCGGCTCAGCAGGATAAACGCCACCGCGCTGATTCCGTTCTTAAAATATCTCATGAATGCTCCAGTAGTTTTCTGCCGTGCCGCCTGCGGCACGCACTCTGTGTCACCGTTTCTCTGTTCCCGGGTTTCTTCTCGCCCTCCTACACTATACCATAATCCGGCGGGCCCGGTAAAGTCCGCCTCCCGAAATCTGCGCGCCGAGAACCGCTCTTTGTGATATAATCAAGAGGTATCGCACAGTACACAGTAATAGAAACGGAGGTTTCATCATGATAGCTTCAGAATATATCCTCGCATCCGCATCTCCCAGAAGGTCCGAGCTGATGAGGGATCACGGCCTGCGCTTCCGGACGGTCCCCGCGGAGGTCGATGAGACGCTGCCGCCGGACACGGACGGACCGGACGCCGTCATGTATCTGTCCCTGAAAAAAGCGCTCTGGGTGGAGTCCCGTTATCCTGAGTTTGCCGGCAGACGGATCATCGCCGCCGATACGGTCGTCTGCACCGGGCGCATTCTCGGAAAGCCCTCCGATATCGGCGAGGCGCGGGAAATGATTACGGAGCTTCGCGGCACAGTGCATCACGTGTACACCGGCGTGACGCTCCTGGTCGCGGGGGAACCGCGTCGGAGATGCTTTTGTGAGGGTACAGAGGTATTCGTCCGCGACATCAGTGATACGGCCGTCGAAGAGTACATCCGCACGCAGGAGCCGTATGACAAAGCCGGTGGTTACGCCATTCAGGGAGCCTTCGGGAAATATATCGATCACATTGACGGCGACTTCGAAAATGTGGTAGGACTTCCCTGCCGGCGTATGCTGCAGGAACTCGCGCTCCTCTGACCGAAGATCAGTAATTCCGGACCAGCTTCCGGAATTTTTTCATGGTCATAAACCCGTTGACCTTCAGCCTGCGGATGTTATAGGGATCATCGCTCCTGCGGGCGTACACGTGCCGGTCGAAGCCGAACGCCATTTTCATTTCGCTGTGTCTGGCCGCCTGCAGGTAGTTTTCCGGTGCGAAGCCGTAGGGATATGCGATGTAGTCATATCCTGCGTCTGTGCATTTTTTCAGATCCTCCGTCAGTTCATCGTAGCTTCTGCTATAAACGGCGCCTTTTCCGTTCTCATAATGATGCAGATCCCATGAGTGAGCCTGGAATTCAAACTGCGGATATTCCTCCCGGACTTCACGAACCTTGTCCCATCCGATGAATCGCTCTTTGGCCGAGCCGTCGTAAGGCTCTGTTGTCTCCTGCGTTCTGGTGCCGACCAGAAAGGACGTCATTTTCATTTTGTATTCGCGGATCACCGGATAGACGAGATAATATCCCTCATAGAACCCGTCGTCCATGGTCAGCATCACACTGTTCTGAGGAAGCTCAATGTCTCCGCGGTACCACTTCCGGAACTGATCTGCGGAAATGGTTTTGAATCCGTTGTCGTGCAGATAACGGATCTGTTTTCTGAAATCTGACAGAGCCGCCACCCACTGGTTATCCGCATAATAACGTTTCTTTATCTTATCCGGCACGATTCGATGGAACGTGAGGATCGGCACAGTCTTGATTTTCTGCTTCGGATCCATTCCGACCATGACATGAATTTTCGCACGCTTCCCGTTGTGAGCGATACAGTAAATATAGCATTCGCCCTGATCCTTCGCGCGTATCCTGCCTTTCGCGGAGACCGCGGCAATGCTTTCGTCACTTGAGTACCATTTCTTTGTCATTTTATGCGGCTTCTGTCCGGCACGTCCCGTTTTCAGCGTAACAACAGGTTTCACCGTCGCTCCTGTCACCAGGCGGTAACTCTTTTTTTTCGTCGTTAAACGGCTTACATTATTCTTCTTTGATCCGTCAGGCGCCAGATATACACCGATGCTTCGGGATGTTTGTCCGTACAGCGCGTTTCCGTCCACATCTTTTCGGATCCGGATCCGGTAGCAATAATAATGCCCTTTTTTCACGCCGCGATCCACATAACGACATGTCGAGGTTCCGGATTTCGCAGTAAGCACTGCGATTTCCCGATACAGTCCGGTGCGCTTGCTGTACCGCTGAATAGAGTACGCATCCGCCTCAGTGTTTCTCTTCCACTTCAGAACGATCTCCTTTTTCTTTGCTGCTCCTCCCCGGAACTCGCGGATCGACAGCTGGGAAATTTCCTTCCGGACCGTATCACTGCTCTTCTCTGATGCAGCGACTGCCGTATATAAAACCGCCGGGTCAGTATCTTCCGCCCAGACCACCGAAAAGAGTCCGGGAATCATCAGTGCCGCCAGAGCCACGGACGCAACTTTCTTTCCGGCTCTTGTTCTGATCTTCTCTCCTATATGCTCCTCTGTTCTCATTATCTTCATTATGCCGCCTCTCCGCGGCGAAATCACCACGCTTCTCTCTGCACTGTATTTTCGCGATCACCACTTAGCGGCGATACGGTTCACGATACGCTCCGCTGAATGCCCGTCGCATTTTTCCATAAACCTGTTACGGAACGCCGCCCTGTCATCCGGTTCAATCCGCGGATTCTTTAAAGCGTCAATCAGCTCTTCCTCCGAAAAGACCTGCTGTCCCCACGCATATTCGGTCAGCCTGCGGCCGGGCTTTTTCCGCAGAAGATAGTCGTTAGCGTCGAACCAGTAATGTATCATCGGCCGATCCAGGAGACTGTACGCGAACCCCAGGTCAGTATAATCTGTAATCAGAATGTCTGCGGCCAGCAGCAGCCCGTTGAGATCCGTCTCCCGAGACAGGTTGAGATCAAAGGATTCCACCGTTTCCCTGTCGCGAAACTCCGTCTCATCCTCCAGAAAGCTCTTTGTCCGGGGGTGCCAGCAGAGTGCCAGCACAAAATCTTCCCCAAGAGCGTCACTGACGCGCCCGGGATTGAAAAATTCAAAATCATATCCGGTCTGAACAGAGAGTCCCTGGTGGAAGGCCGGTGCGAACAGCGCCAGTTTCCGCCCCCGCAGACGGGGATAACGGCGCTCCAGGCGCTTCCTGGCCGCCAGGGCGGCTTCCCTGTCGAGAAACCGGTCTGTTTCCGGAATCCCGTACTCCTGCGTCTGCGGGCAGACCAACGGCGAATGCTCAACAAGATCCCCTCCTCTCGTATGCCAGAGACGTATCAGCTCCTGGTTTTTTCTGAGCTCCAGTCCGTCCGTTGCCACATCGTCGTCCTCCGCAATCAGCGTCCCGGCAGTCGCATAATCCGCAGCATAGGCAACGTTGATCTGTTCGCTCTGTTTCAACTCTGCCGCGGCCGCATCCTGCAGAACATCACCTCCTCGGTCGTTCAAGGCGTCTGCCAAAGGTCTCAGGTTCCCTCCCGGCTCATGAGCAACCACACCGAGGAACAAAGTTTTATCTGCCTGTACTCTCCGCAGCTTCCGGGCGATCCGGTAGGAATTTCCCAGAGGAAGCCCGTTCCGATCCTTCTCTCCGGCCTCCTCCGTCCCGAAAGGCTTCAATCCCTCCGGTTCCGCCGGCGCCTTGGGTTTCTTCGGTTCATATCCGGACTGAAGGCCAATGCGGACATTGGCGAAGCGCCGGTATGTCAGCTTCTTGAAGGCGATTCCGCAGACCTGCTCCGGGCCGGCGGTTTCATCCAGTTCCTTCAGCACCTCCATCAGGGCGCTTCTTCGGAAAAGCTTGTTGAACAGGCGGCAGTCGATTTCATTGTGTCGCGCCATCACCTTCGGATTTTTCTCCGCGTTTCTGCGTCCTTTCTTTGTAAAACAGCTATTCAGACGGTCGATGCGCTCCGTCGTTCCCTCCCGGTATCCCAGAGGAAGAACGGAGATGAAGTCAAGATCCAGTTTCTGCCGATTCCGCAGCATCAGCCTCACTGTATTCTCGTTATATATGGCGCTCCCGTCGATAATCTGCAGGCAGCGGCCCTTCGTCTGCGAAGCCAGTTCTCTTAACCCGCAATTATCCTGTTCGGAGATATACAGATTCTCCTTTTTCGTATATTCCTCCGGAACGCTCTGACGATAGCAACCGTCCAGCCAAACCTCGAAATTCGGGCAGTCCTGATAGTACAAAGTGTCAAGGAATCGGGAAAGTTCCTTTTCCTCCAGCCCTGCGGCGACCGCCACACTCAGATACGGATCCTCCAGAATTTCCTCTTTCGTTTTCAGCCTCTCCTCAGATTCCAAATCTGTCATCGCCGGTCCCAGCGCGGCCAGGTCTTCTTCCGTCAGCTTTTCACGGTACTGCTCCGCTGTCGTCATAACCTTTGAAAGAGTCTCTTTCTCCAGAATCCAAAGATGCCTGTAATACTCATTCACAATGGATGTACGGAATATCCTTGCATTAAGCGTTCTCTGCATAGATTCCGTTCTTCTCTCCTTCACCAGTTTTTGGATCTCCTCCACAGCCACAATCAGATCGTCAAACATAAGCGCGTCCAGCCTGCTCAAAGCGCTTTTCGCCTCAAAGGGCAGTGCTTTGTGATATTCGTACACGACTCTGGGGCATCCGATGATTTTCCCGCAGACATCCAGAAAAGAATGCAGGAATACGCCATCCTCCGCATGTCGGATTATAGGAAAACGGAGTCGGTGCTCTTCAATTATACTCCGCCGGAACATTTTATTGCAGACACTGAAACTGTTTATGAACCCCACATCATCTCTCTGTATTATCACCTTTTGTGAAAGCAGTCTGCTGTTTTTCAGGATGCTTTCACCGAAGCTCTGAATTCTGCGAAACTCTCCCACCACGAGATCCGCTTCCCACTGCCCGGCGAGGAAAAGCATTTCCTCAATCGCATCAGGACGAAAGGTATCGTCTCCGTCCAGAAAGGCCACGAACTCCCCGGAAGCAGCATCCAGTCCCGCGTTTCGCGCTGCGGATACACCGCGGTTTTCCTGGGTGATGACCCGGATGCAGGAATGCTTCCCCGCCAGATCCTCAAGAATTTCTGCGGAATTGTCGGTAGACCCATCGTTAATTACAATCAGTTCCAATTCCTCAACTTCCTGATTGATCACCGAATTCACCGCGCGTTCTATATACTTCCCGTTGTTATATGTCGGCAAAATTACTGAAATGTCCAAAATCCCACTCCTTCTGTATTTTGTGAAACCTCAACTTCACGGGTTCATCCTACTGTTTCCCCTTATAAAAAAACTGAATAAACGTGTTCAGCAATGCTGTCAGCAAAGCACTGCCCGCAGTCCCTGTTAAGCCCGTCAGAGGCTTAATAATCAGACACCCAACTACTTCTTCAGTATACCATATTTTTTCGGTTCGCCCAATAGAAAATCCCCGGCAAAGCCGGGGATCGGTAAGCATTTAATGAACTTTATCAGTTCTTCTTGGTCGCTGCGTCGTGGAGGTCCTCTGCCTTATCCCACTCTGCGATGATTTCCGGAATAACCTTATACAGGTCACCTACGATACCATAGTCCGCAACCTCGAAGATCGGAGCATCCGGATCCTTGTTGATCGCGACGATGATGTCGGAGGTCTGCATTCCGGCCAGGTGCTGGATCGCACCGGAGATTCCGCAGGCGAAATAGATTTTCGGCTTAACGGTGGTACCGGTCTGTCCAACCTGGTGAGAATGATCGATCCATCCTGCATCGACTGCCGCACGGGAAGAACCGACAACTCCGCCGACTTTATCAGCAAACTTCTTGATCAGTTCAAATCCGGAAGCATCGCCCAGACCACGTCCGCCGGAGCAGATAATGTCAGCATCCGTCAGGGAAACCATTTCCTTAGCGGATTTAACAACATCGACAACCTGAACGTGGATATCGGACTCGGAGAGCTCCGGCTTGACATTGATGATTTCGCCGGTAGCTCCCTCTACCTTTTCTCTCTTCTGCATTACGCCGGGGCGTACTGTGGACATCTGCGGTCTTGTCTTCGGGCAGATGATGGTGGCCATCAGGTTTCCGCCGAAAGCAGGACGTGTCTGCTTGATTCCTGTGGAAGGATCATTCGGATCCAGAGTGGAGGTGTCCAGAGTGGTCTTCTTCTTGGCGAAGTCAATGTAACTGGAAACCTTAACATCCAGTCTGGTGCAGTCTGCGGTCAGACCGGTGTTGCATCTCGCGGCGATTCTCGGAGCCAGGTCGCGTCCGATATGGGTCGCACCGTACAGAACGATTTCCGGCTTGTATTCGTCGATAGCATCGGTGATAACCTTGGTGTAAGCATCTGTGGTGTAGTGCTCCAGAAGCGGATCCTGGATCATGTAGACCTTATCAGCACCATACTCGAAGCACTCGGAAGCCAGATGGTCGATGTTGTTTCCGACCAGAACTGCGCATACCTGCGTGTCCTCACTGATTTCCTTCGCCAGTCTGTAGCCTTCGCCGATGAGCTCAAGAGCAACATTCATCAGTTTGCCGTCTCTCTGCTCAGCGTAAACCCAGATGTGCTTGTAAGCGGAAAGGTCAACCGCTCCGCCAACCTGAACTTCCTTAATCGCGCCGAATTTGCAGGATGTCAGACACTGGTTACAGAAATTGCACTTGTCATTCACTTTGCAGACTCTGCCGAGCTTATTTCCATCATAAGGCTCAAACTCGAAGGCGTCATATGGGCAGGCTTTGAAGCAAAGTCCGCAACCGGTACATTTTTCTTTTATAATTTCAATAGCCATTGTTACTCCTCCTCATTAGATGACTTGCTTTTCCTTGAGATTTACCAGCAGTTCGTCAGCGATTTCCTTCTCGGTATCGCCTTCCAGAATCACGCCCTTGCCCTTAGGAGCAGGTGTGAAGGATCTGAATACGTTTGTCGGAGAAGCCTCCAGACCTACTGTGTTCAGGTCAACCTCGATATCCTTGGCGTTCCATGTAGTCATCTTCTTCTCGCCGAAGATTCCGGACATCGACATGTATCTTGGCTCGTTCAGCTCTTTAATCGCAGTCAGCATGCAGGGAGTCTGCAGCTTGATCACTTCATATCCGTCTTCCAGCTGTCTCTTGACCGTGATGTTCTTCAGATCGTCATCGATCTCGAAATCCTCAACATAGGTAACCTGCGGCAGACCGAGTTTCTCAGCCAGCTGCGGTCCGACCTGCGCAGTGTCTCCGTCGATTGCCTGACGTCCTGCCCACAGAAGGTCGAAATCTCCAACCTTTCTGACCGCCGCTTCCAAAGTGTTGGAAGTCGCCCAGGTGTCGGAACCGCCGACCGCTCTGTCGGATACCAGGATGCCTTCGTCAGCGCCCATTGCGATGCACTCGAACAGCAGATCGTTCGCCTGAGGAGGTCCCATGGTGATTACTGTGATATGAGTATCAGGATACTTGTCCTTGATCTTCAAAGCTTCTTCCAGCGCGTTCGCATCGTCATTGTTCAGAATGCTCGGCACGCCTTCTCTGATCAGAGTACCAGTCTTGGGGTTAATCTTGATAACGTTCGTATCCGGTACCTGTTTTGCGCATACGATAATCTTGAATGCCATTTCTATTTCCTCCTACTTTTTATTTTCCGAAAGTGTTAGCAGCAATTACGATCTTCTGAACCTCAGAGGTACCCTCATAGATCTCGGTGATCTTGGCGTCTCTCATCATTCTTTCAACCGGATAGTCTGCAGTGTATCCATATCCGCCGTGGAACTGTACACACTTTGTTGTTACCTTCATTGCGGTCTCAGCAGCAAACAGCTTCGCCATGGCAGCAGCCTCGCCGTACTTCGCATGCTGATCCTCGAGGAACGCGGCTTTGTAAACCAGCAGTCTCGCTGCCTCGATTCTGGTTTTCAGATCCGCCATCTCAAACTGGAGCGCCTCCATCTGAGACAGCTTCTTGCCGAACTGCTTTCTCGCCTTCATGTAATCTACGGTTACATCGAACGCACCCTGCGCGATTCCCAGTGCCTGGGAAGCGATTCCGATACGGCCGCCGTCCAGTGTGGACAGAGCGATCTTGAAGCCGTCGCCGACCTCGCCCAGCAGTCTGTCCTTCGGGATTCTGCAGTTCTGGAAAATAAGCTCTGTGGTGGAGGAAGCGTGGATACCCATCTTGTCCTCGGTCTTTCCGATGGAGAAGCCCGGGTCACCCTTCTCTACGATGAAGGAACTGATTCCGCCGTGTGTTCCCTTCTTCTTGTCTGTCATCGCCATAACAACAAATGTGCTGGCATATCCGCCGTTGGTGATGAATACCTTGGCTCCGTCGAGAACCCACTCATCTCCGTCCAGGACAGCTCTCGTCTGCTGTCCGGCAGCGTCGGTTCCTGCGTTTGGCTCAGTCAGACCGAATGCACCGATCTTTCTTCCGGAAAGAAGATCCGGCAGATACTTCTGCTTCTGCTCTTCTGTACCATATGCGTAGATCGGCCAGCAGCACAGGGATGTATGCGCAGATACGATAACGCCCGTCGACGCACATACTCTGGAGAGCTCCTCAACAGTAATCGCATAGGATACTTCATCTCCGCCTGCTCCGCCATACTCAGTAGGGAACGGAATGCCCATCATGCCGTACTTCGCCATCTTAGCGACAGTTTCCTCAGGGAATCTGTGCTCTTTGTCGATGTCAGCCGCCAATGGTTCAACTTCGTTAGTGGCAAACTCTCTTACCATTTTCCTTACGAATTCCTGTTCCTTCGTCAGTTGAAAGTTCATGTAAATGCCTCCTTAAATTATAATAACGGCCCCTATCCCACAGGGAGGTTTTTAACCGTTTAACTTTAGTCAGATGAACGCACGCAAAAAAAATGCGAAAATTCTGCGGACGCACAAATGCACCATCTATAGTTAACCACGAATGTATACTTTTTGCAAGTGATTTTTGCCATTTTGAAGGGCATGAATCTTCAGATTTCCGATGATGCGCAAACGAATCACCCGGTAAATCATCCCACATCGATACGGACAATCTCCTCAGACTTCACCGCAGCGTCCACCAGACCTTCCACGTCCAGAAGTGCCTCCGACGCTTCAATCTGCGCCAGCCTGGGCTTTGTTGAAGGATGTTTGGGCAGGAACACCGTACAGCAGTCCTCGTAAGGCTCTATGGATTTTTCGTAGGTTCCGATCTCCATCGCCTTATCCATGATGTCCACCTTGTCCATGGCGATCAGGGGACGCATCACCGGCATCTGCACGCAGGCGTCAGTCACCACCAAGGCTTCCGCCGTCTGACTGGCCACCTGACCCAGATTCTCCCCGGTAATCAGCATCATGCATCCGCTGCGTCGGGCGATTTTCTCGCCTATCCGCATCATAAACCGCCGCACCAGAATCGTGGTCTCCTCCTCCGGGCAGTTCTGTACTATCTGCTCCTGAATCGGCAGCAGATTAATCACATGGATTTTCATCCGACCGCAGTAGGATGCCACTATGCCGGCCAGTTCCTCCACCTTCTGCTGTGCCCGCGGACTTGTATAGGGATAACTGTGAAAATGCAGCGCCTCAATTACCATCCCCCGCTTCGCCATCATCCACGCTGCCACAGGGGAATCAATACCGCCCGACAGCAAAACCAGACCTTTCCCGTTAGTGCCCAGCGGAAGTCCTCCGAAGCCCTGGATTTTTTCATCGTAGAGATAGGTCCGGTCTCTGCGGAGATCAACGAACAGCTTGCAGTCCGGCTCATGGACGTCCACCTTCAGCACTTTACAGCCGATCAGAACGCTTGCGCCGATAATCCGGGCAATCTCAGGCGATTTAACAGGAAAAGTCTTGTCTGCCCGTTTCGCCTCCACTTTAAATGTCCGGATTCCTCTCTCTCTGATCTGCTGTTTCATGAATTCCACCGCAGTTTCGCCGATGGCGTCCAGATCGCTGGGAGCTTCCACCGCAGGGCTTATGGAGGACACGCCGAACACTCTGGACACCTGACGGATGATTTCCTCTGAATCAAGGTCTTTAGGACTGCGTACAAAGATCAGCCCTTCGTGCCGTTTAACCTCCACGCCATCGTAATCCTTCAGATTCCTGCGGATCCGTTCCGCCAGTGTTTTCTCAAAATACGGTTTGTTCATTCCCTTCAGTGCGACCTCGCCGCACCGGACGATAAAAATATTTTTCTCGTTCATTTACCGAAAACTCCCCAATCTTCTGAACCGGTTCACAGCCGCTGTGAGGCGGCCGAGCACCACGTCCATCTCTTCTACGGTGTTGTAACGACTGAAGCTGAATCGAATCGCGCCCTCGATTTCCTTCGGAGAAAGCCCCATAGCGCTCAGCACATGACTCCTGCCTTTTTTGTTGGAAGAACACGCCGACCCGGTCGACACATAGATTTCATCCTCTTCCAGTGTATGAAGAATCACCTCCCCGCGGGTTCCGAGAAAACTGATGTTCAGCACCGATGCAGCCCCGTCCTTCGGAGAATTCACCCGGATGTCCGGAATCTGTTCACGGATTCCCTCCAGAAGATACATTCTTGCCGCGGCCATCTTTTCTGTGGATTCCCGCTCCAACAGCCGGCACGCCTCGCCGAGACCAGCGATTCCCGGCACGTTCTCCGTGCCGGATCTCATGTTTTTTTCCTGGCCGCCTCCCGGCAGCAGCGGCGGAAGATGCGTCCCCTTTCTGATATACAGTGCGCCGGTTCCCTTAGGCCCGTGAATTTTGTGACCGCTGACAGTAATGAAGTCTGCGCCGATCCCTGCGAGAGGGATTTTCCCCAGCGCCTGTACAGCGTCTGTATGGAACAAAATCTTCTTCGCATGGGCTGCCTCCGCCATCCGGCGGACAGGCATAACCGCTCCGGTTTCGTTATTGACTGTCATCACGGAAACCAGAACAGTCCTCTCATCCAGTTCCGCTTCATACCGCTCCATATCAATCCGGCATTCTCCATCCACAGGAATACGAACCACCTCGAAGCCTTTATGCTCCAGGCGCGCGCACGCCTCTAGCACCGCCGGATGCTCCACCGCGCTGGTGATGATTTTGTTCCCCCGGTGCCTGCGGCTTTCCGCAACGCCGGAAATTACTGTGCTGTCACCTTCTGTACCGCAGGAGTTGAAGCAGATCTCCTCCGGAGTTGCCCCCAGGGCCTTAGCCACCTGCTTCCGCGCCAAGGTTACGCGGTTCTGCGCCGAGAGCCCCAGCCGGTGCAAGGAGGACGGATTTCCGAAATCCTCGCGGGCGACCTCGCTCATCAGCGCTGTAACCTCGTCCGCCTGCCTCGTTGTCGAACTGTTATCCAGATAAATCATATCCACCTCTTAACAAAGGAAGAGCCGGCACCAGCGGTGCAGGCCCTTCGCGTCTTTTCTCTGTGTCGTTACTTCGCATATTCGATCGCGCGGGTCTCCCGCACGACGTTGACCTTAATCTGTCCGGGATATTCCAGTTCGGATTCGATCCGCTTGGAAATATCTCTCGCCAGCAGTGCGATCTCATCATCCTTGACCTCCTCGGGCTTCGCGATGATGCGAATCTCGCGGCCGGCCTGAATCGCATAGGACTTATCCACGCCCGGCGTCGTATTGGCGATTTCCTCCAGTTTCTCAAGCCGTTTGATGTAAACGTCCAGAGTTTCCCGGCGAGCACCCGGTCTCGCAGCAGAAAGCGCATCCGCAGCTGCAATCAGCACAGCTTCCATACTCTTCGGCTCATAATCGCCGTGATGTGCCGCCATTCCGTTGATCACAGCCTCCGATTCTTTATATTTCCTCAGGATCTGAATTCCGATGTCCACATGAGTTCCCTCGTATTCATGATCCAGCGCTTTTCCGATATCGTGCAGTAATCCGGCCCGCTTGGCGAGCTTCACGTCTAGTCCCAGTTCTCCTGCCATCAGCCCGGCCAGATGACTGACCTCGATAGAATGCTTCAGAACGTTTTGACCGTAGGAAGTTCTGAAATGCAGGCGTCCCAGAAGTTTAACCAGTTCCGGATGCAGATTGTGGATGCCGACTTCGAACGTAGCCTGCTCTCCTTCTGCCTTGATCGTCTGATTCACTTCCTTCCGGGCCTTCTCTACCATCTCCTCGATTTTCGCCGGATGGATGCGCCCGTCTACGATCAGTTTCTCCAGAGCCAGTCTGGCGACCTCTCTGCGTACCGGGTCAAAACCTGATACAATCACAGCCTCCGGCGTGTCGTCAATGATCAGATCCACTCCGGTCAGAGTCTCAATTGCCCGGATATTACGTCCCTCACGTCCGATAATTCTGCCCTTCATATCATCGTTTGGCAGATTCACAACCGAAAGGGTCGTCTCTGCCACATGGTCGGCAGCGCAGCGCTGAATCGCTCCACAGATGATTTCTTTTGCATTTCGATCCGCTTCTTCTTTTGCTTTTGTCTCAATGTCTTTAATCATCTGTGACGCTTCATGCCGGCAGTCCTTCTCAATACCTTCCAGCAACAGCGCCTTGGCCTCTTCCGCTGTGTAACCTGAGATTTTCTCAAGTTCTGCGATCTTACGGTCAAAGACCTTACTGATTTCCTCTCTTTTCCGTGCGATATCCTTCTCGTGCTGTGTAATGCGTTCTTCTTTCTTCTCGATCCCCTCGAGTTTGCGGTCCACGTTTTCTTCCTTCTGAACCACTCTTCTTTCCGCGCGCTGGATCTCGGCCCGTCTCTCGCGAACCTCCTTCTCCACGTCGCTCCTCATTTTATGCGCTTCTTCTTTTGCTTCTAATGTAACTTCCTTCTTTATCGTCTCAGACCGGTTCTCTGCGTCGAGTATCAGGTTTCTGGCCTTCTGCTCCGCACTTCCGATCGTCTTTTCTGCAACGTTTTTTCTGAGTATATATCCAATCAATATGCCCAAGGCAATTGCTACAATTCCAACGATAACAGCTAAAACAACTGGAGACATTAAAGCACCTCCTTTTCTGTCAGAATTTATTCAGTTTTCATCTATAGAAAATCTGCATTACTTATATTGCACGGTGATATATTCAATATCTTTTATATTATAATTGTTTGCCTGATACAATGTCAAGTGTATCGGAGTGCATTTCTCGGTAAACACAAAAAAACCGGAGCGGGTTCGCCCCGGAAAGATTTTTCGTCATGCTTTATCTGTCAGCGATTATATATTCAGAAGTACTTCGTTCGTCATTTTTCAATCAGTTCAATTGTCCGCTCTGTGGCATGCCCATCGCACATATTAACATACTTTTGCTTAAAATCAAGAATTTCCTGCTTATTAAATCGCTCCGCAATATGTAAAATATAGTCGATCATTTCATCATTTGTCCGGCACACCGGTCCCGGTGTGATTTCCTCATAATCATAGTACATTCCTCTGCGATCCAGATATTCGTCAAGATCATAGGCAAAGAAAATGAGGGGACGTTCTAAAATCGCATATTCAAACGCAATTGAAGAATAGTCCGTGACGCATATGTCAGCAATTGCCAACAACCGCTCTATGCCAAGGATTTTTCTTTTCCCCATATCAAAGGCGAAATTGTCGCGCCACTTTTCGGGAATTTCCGGAACATTCTTCGCAAGGCCGTGATGCTTAATTAACAGAACATAGTCATCTGAAAGTGCCTCGCCGAATGCATTGATATCCAACTGATCCGGAGCTTTTCCCTTATCAGTACTTCCACGAAAAGTTGGCGCGTAGAGAATGATTTTTCTTCCTCTGATCTGTGGCAATGCCTCATAAAGTCGTTTATATGCGGCATCAATATATCCCTGATCAAAAAAAACATCGGTACGCGAGACTCCGATCGGGACAATGATACCCGCATCTCTTCGGATACGAAACGCATCTTCAAAGATCCACGCCTGTTCCTCTGCAGGGATTGTAACATACGAGTAATTCCGATATTGATCATACTCCTGCCGTTCCTTTACACCCTTACCAAAGTGGGGATTATCCACGGTGCTGTAACCGACCTTCTTAAATACACCAACCCCATGCCACAGCTGTATCACCTTCGTCTCCGGGCGAACATCAAAGTGGCTTAAGATATCATTTGCAGTTGAGAGAAACACTGCTTTCGCAGTGGCAAGTTCCCGAACAAACCGCAACGCATTCTCATAATATTCAATTTCCGATACAGAACGTATCTTGAGTCCCATAAACTTCAAGCTATATTCCCCTTGAGCCTTCATGACCTGTGACAAATGATGGGCGCTAGGCGATGGAGAATTTCCATTTTCCATAAAAATAACCTTCTGCTCCACCGGCCCTATTGCATGTTCTCGATATTCTAGGGGAATTCTTTCTTTTATATAAGTCGCTTTAATTTCTTTGAGAAGTTCCCGATATTCTCTGTGCATCTGTTCGTCCAGAATCTGCTGAACAGAAAAGAGCGTTCCCATAAACTCTTTATATTGCGATGTGCTTACACCCATAAACGGACGTTTCTGAAATGCGTATCTATATTCTTCCAGCAAACTACACAAGGCCTCCTGCAACTTTTTTTCGTCTTCTCTCTCCGCTGCATCTTTGTACCTGTTTAGTACAATTCGATATTCCTCCAACAAACGTCGCAGTTCAACATTTTTCCGTCGAATTTTCAGCGTTTCACGGAATCCTTTCTTTTTTAGATTTTTCATTACTGCCTTTACATTCATCGCTTCATTTCTCCTGGTTTTCAGAAAACCCCTTCACTTTCGAGATAAGTAACAGTTCGAACAATACCATCGTGCAAACTGCACTTTGGAGTCCATCCAAGCCTTTTGAGTTTCTCGCTGGACAAAATTCCCAGTGTAAAGGGTGCCGTTCCCCCGTTTTCCACCGTCTCGGGAATATCGAAAGAGAGAGAGAGTTTTCTTTCCGGATATGCATCCACCATCGCTTCCGCCAACTGACGAATGCTTACCGTGGCGTCTTCACTGCTGATGTTATATACCATCTCATCATCCGGCGAATTCAGAAGAATATAGAAGATCGCAGATACCGCGTCTCTCACGTAAGTATACGTCCGTACGGATGTCCCGTCACTTTTCAGAACGATATTTCTGCGATTGATTAAATCACGAAAGAAATCCGCCTGCACCCTTCCGTCATCGACAGACATTCCGGGTCCCAGTGTATGTGCGAGACGAGCAAGTTTAACATTAAGTCCATATTGTGCATGATAGCAGGCCGCCATGGTTTCCGCCGCTTTTTTCCCCTCGGGATAGCATGAACGGGGATCCAGAGGATCTACCAACCCGTAAGTGTTCTCTCGAAAGAACTCCTGCCCTTCATAGGGTTGTCCGTAGATCTCTCTGCTGGAAATAAAAAGAAATCCCTTGGCACAACTTTCAGCCGCTACCTTCAAGGTGTTCCACGCCCCCAAAGCGTTCGCTGCAATAGTGCCGACCGGATCATTTCTCATAATTTTCGGACTAGCAGGACTCGCTGTGTGCAAAACGTAGTCGAACCTGACATTTGTATCAATGGGATCTACAACACTCTGGCGGATAACATGAATACGGCTTCGCATTCGATCAGGTAACTTGTCCGGATTACGCATAAGTCCATAGACAGTCATCCCGTAATCACGATCTTCATTCAATGTGATCAGCGTATCCAGAATATAACTTCCCAGCATTCCACTGGCTCCGGTCAAAAGGATCGCCCCGCCGCGAAGTTTTTCCCAGTTTATCGGCTCTGCAAGAATACTTGCCACATCATCCCTGATAATTTTATTTTCTGGATTCATAATTTCCTCTCTGTTTTATGTCATTATCTATATTGAGTATTGATTGTTTTCAATCTTCAACGATCTTCCGTTCAGCATGCAGATTTACTTTCTTAAATTTCTCGTAACTTCCTGCGAGTTGAATCCGAAGACATTTGCTGTCTCTTTGTACTGAATCATCGCCCGGAAAAGGTATAAATCCTCCGGTGTTGTCACCTTGATATTGCCCCGCGGTCCAGGTACAATGTGGATATCATATCCAAAATACCGCATCAGTGTGCATGTATCAATGATTCCTGTGTATGAAGGATCAATTTCTCTCATTCTTCGATGCGCTTTCATCACATCTTTCATATAAAAGCACTGTGGTGCCTGCGCTGTATAGAATTTGCTTCTCTGTGGCATTTCATCCACATGCTTTCCATCATCACTTATAACCGGCGTTTCAAACAGGGCAGTGCAAGTAACGGCATTGCCATGAGCCTCTACACAAGCTAGATTATCATCGATGGTTTCCGGCAGAATGCAGGGACGAACCCCGTCATGGATTAGCACAGTGGAGTCCTGTGAATTCTCCTCCGCAGCAGCAGACAGCGCGCGAAAAATAGAATCCTGTCCTGTGCTTCCTCCGGAAACAATTTTTTTCACCTTTTCAAGATCAAACCTTCTTACAAGCTTATGCAATTTCCCTATATATTCTTCTTTACACGCCACATAAATCTCATCGATTTTAGGATGGTCCTCAAAAATTTCCAGTGTATAGATGATAATCGGTTTCCCATCGATTTCCAAAAACTGCTTCGGAAGCCCGCTTCCCATTCTTGCTCCGCTTCCGCCTGCAAATATTATCGCAATATTTTTGTTCATGTGGTTCCCCTTTCCAGAATCATATTACTTTTATCTCGTTCATGCGAGGTGATATTACGATTCAGATAGACTTAGAACATCCGCCGAAGGATTAGTCAGAAACCAATCGATGAAACGGTCTGTGGACTTTCCATCCATGTAATCGAAGTTTTCCTTCAGGAATCGTTCTGCCTTTTCAGTTTCAAAATCCCTGTTTCGTATCGCCGCCTCCATCTGATCAAAGTCCGTACATACTTTTCCGGGAGCAAACTCATCGTAATCGTTCTGAAACCCTCGGATCGCTGAATACGCTTCCTTGTCATAGGCGAAGAATAACATCGGTTTATGAAAAACAGCATAGTCATAGATAATGGATGAGTAGTCTGTAATCAGTAAATCAGTCACCCTCAACAGTTCATTAACGTCCGGATAATGACTGAAGTCAATGAGCCGATCGCTGCACTCTTCGGGAATTGGCGGTTCTTCCCTGATAAATGGATGCATTTTAAACAAAAAGAGATATTCTTCTCCACAAAAATCATAAATTCGATGAAAATCGAGTTTTTCGTATGGGTAATTTGCCGTTTTCGCTCCCATTCCCCTGAACGTCGGCGCAAACAGAATCAGCTTTTTACCCTCGAGCGAAGGATATTCCTCAAAGAATTCTTTTTCAAACTTCTTCTGTCGTTTGGGATCAAAGAGTACATCCATTCGGGGGAGCCCAGTAGGAATAATCGCATCTTCTTCGATCCCAAAGACCTCCGCATAAACCTTCTTCAACGCCTTAGAACCGACAATCGCATAGTCATATTGGCGATGGCCTGCGTCCAAAACGGGAGTTCCCAATTTTCCAAATCGTGCGAATCCAACCGCTTTGAACCCCACGCCGGCATGCCAGACCTGGATCAGTCTGGTCTTTTTCTTCAGCGTCATCCAGTTCAAAAAGGGTGCATAATCATCAATCAGAATCGTGTCGCAGATCGCAACCCGTGTCATCAGTTTCAGCCAGGTCAATGCGCCCTCATTACCTCCGCTTGCACGGCGAAATGAGGTATATATATGGAATTTCTTATCCAATCCGCGTTCGTACAAACGGTTATAGATCGCCTCGAGATTCCCCTGGAGATATCCTCTGGTTTCTGTTGCCAAAAGAATTCTCTTCCCGTTGTGCGGCACGAGATGGTAAAGCAAAGAGTAATAGAAATCGATACAGACTTTTATTACATGATCTCGAATCCTTCTGAACGTGATTTTCTTTACACGTTTTCTCTTATACAGATACGTACGCAACAGGAAACTGGGATCCGCCTCATTGCTGCTTGTCAGTACATTAACGACATAGCATTCCTCCGTTTTGTTAAAAATAAACGGACGGGAAAGTTCCAACGCCTGCTCCGCGATTTTCGGCACGGCACGCAACACGGAATCGAAACCGCCATGAAATACGGAGATGCGAAATGCACCGTTGGGAATCTGCTTCCGGTCGCGAAATTCCGTGACGTTGATTCGAATAGAAAAATTTCCCTCTTCCGATAGTTCCGGAGACAAGAGATATGTCTGTCCATACTTTTTTGTACGAAGAAAAAAATAAGGTCTTTGGGGATCGTAATCTTCTCCGATAATCTGTCTCAGCTTTTCGGCAATAGCTGGACGCTCCTCATCCCAATCCGGTTCCTCTGGATTAATCGTTCCCCTAATTGTTATAAACACACGCTCCCAAGAAACCTCAGTTACTAAACCTGTATACATAATCGATGTTTAATCCTCATTAAAAAATAATCCTGTTCACTAAACTTTGTAAAAATAATGCGCGCAGTAATGTAAATTTACCGTAAAAAATCTAGTGACATTATACAACATTCGACGGATATTGACAAGGATATTCATCCCCTCTTATCACTCGTCTGTTGCCATCTTCTCACACAAAATGCCGCCTGTACAAACGATTTGAGGCTTGTTAGACTTGCTTTCCGTCTATAACCGTCCGAACTGGTTAAGCAAGAATAAAGCAGGTTAATAACAAACAAAAATACTTCAGGAAAGTTGGTTTTAAAGTTCACTTTCCTGAAATTTGCAGCATCTCCCTTTATCTCCCCTCTTCCTCAATCAGTCTGTCACAGATGTTTTCAAAATTCTGCTGAATATATGTTCCTTTCTTCAGCACAATAGGCTGCCCCAGGTTGGTCGATATGTTGATGTTCATATCGAACTGGATTATTCCGATCAGCTTCGCCCGCATGATGGAGCTGATTACCCGGAGCCGCGGAATGTACCCGGAGTTCATCATTTCCGCAATCAGTTTGTTCAGAACGAGATACCGTTTCTTCACGCCCAGCCGAACCAGTTCCCGGTCTACCGCATCAGCATCCCGAAGCGCTGCGTATTCTGGCGTCGTAACGATGATCGCCGCGTCCGCACCGGCGCTGGCGAGCACAAGTCCGTCGTCGATACCCGATGGCGAATCGATGATGATATAGTCAAACTGTTCCTTCAGTTTTTCACAAAGAACCTGTATATGCAACGGAGTAAGGTCGCCTTTATCCCGCTCCGGGGAAGATCCGATCATGTACAGTCCGTCGATGCGCCGATCCCGGATCAGCGCCTGACGAATCGGGCAGACCCCTGTCACTACGTCATAAACGTCAAACACAACGTTGTTCTCCAGCCCGAGATACAGATCCAGGTTCCGGAGTCCCATATCCATATCGACCACTACGACACGATATCCCTTTTGTGCATAAGACGCACCCAGGTTCACAGAAAACATCGTCTTTCCCGTGCCGCCCTTTCCGGATGCTACTAAATACACCTTGCTCATTGATTTCCTCCGTTTGATTCTGTCTATTGCTCTATAAGCCCCATTCCTCTGAGGCTGGCGTAGGCGCCGTCTCCAATCACGATATGATCCAGCACCCGAATTCCGAGAACCTCTCCACCCGCAATCAGTCTCTTCGTAGTCAGGACATCTTCCTCGCTGGGCGTGGGATCGCCGCTGGGGTGATTGTGCACAAAGATCAGTCCGGCAGCGCTCCTGCGCACCGCCTGACGAAATACCTCCCGCGGGTGAACCACCGTGCTGGAAAGTTCTCCAACGGAAACATCATCAATTGAGATCACATCTCCCCTGGAATTAACCATAACCGACTTAAAGTGCTCTTTCTTCTCATACCGGAGCGTCTCCATGAACAGCCCCGCCACCTCATCTGCGGACGATGCGGACAGCCGCCGGGCTCCCGGACTGGTTGCGATTCTTTTTCCCAGCTCGATCGCAGCCAGCACGGTCGCTGCCTTGCTCTTCCCGATTCCCGGAATTGATGTCAGTTCCTCCATCTCAATCGCACCGAGATCAGACAACCCCCGGGCACAGACACTTAAAACATTCTCCGCGAGGCGTATGGCCGAACCTCCCGGCGTCCCCGTGTGAATGATCAGCGCCAGAAGTTCTGCATTCGACAGAGTTTTCTGCCCCGATCTGGCAAGTTTTTCCAATGGCCGTTCTTCTTCAGGCAATGATTTGATACGCATAATAACCTCCAAATCCCTTCGCCTGAAACCAATCTAACTCAATTAAGGTCTTACAACACTCATAAAAGAATACAGTAATGTAAATTATACCATTGTTTCCGCCCGCTCACAAGTGCAACTGTCTCAGTTCTGCCCGTCTTTAATCCGGCGGTAAATAGCGTCAATCACTTCCTGCGGACTCATGTCCGTGGAATCCACCTCAATGGCGTCCTCCGCCTTCCGCAGCGGATTCAGTTCACGGTGGGTATCGTTATAATCCCTCTGCCGGATGTCTTCCAGCACCTGCTCCATCGTCTCTGTCCCGCCTTTTTCCTGAAGTTCCAGGAACCGTCGTCTGGCCCGTTCCTCCGCATCCGCCGTCAGGTAGAATTTGAACTGGGCATCGGGAAATACATTGGTTCCGATGTCCCGGCCGTCCATGACAACGCTGCGCCGGTGGCCGATTTCGCGCTGCGCTCTCACCAGTTTCTCCCGCACCGCGGGAATCGCCGAGTAAACCGAAGCAGCTTCAGAAATTTCAGGAGTCCGGATCCGCCCGCTGACATCCTCTCCATCCAGGCAGATTACGCCGTTCTGAAAGTCGATTTCTGTATCCGTCAGAGCGGCTTCCAGTCGTTCCTCCTCTCCGGGGCCTATCCCTTCCCGTTTCATTTTGTATCCCACGGCGCGGTACATGGCGCCGGTATCGACATATTCTATGCCCAGTCTCGCAGCCACGGCCTTCGCTATGGTGCTCTTCCCTGCTCCGCTGGGTCCGTCAATTGCGATTCTAATTACGCTGTCACTGCTGCTCATTCTGATTTTCCTGCACCCTTTCCGGATTTTCCCCGGCAGCGTCGGCCGATGCACCGCCGTTCGAATCCTTGTTCCCCATCAGTTTCTCAATTTCCTTAATGAATGTATTGACATCCGTAAACTGGCGGTACACGGACGCGAACCGGACGTAGGCAACCTCGTCCAGTTTCTTCAGTTCGTCCATCACAAGCTCTCCGATGAATTCACTCTTGACTTCCTTCTTCATCAGATTGCTGAGTCCCCGCTCAATATTATTGGTAATGCTCTCAATTTCCGCCATGGAGACCGGTCTCTTTTCGCAGGCCTTGATGATGCCGTTTGCGACCTTGCTGCGATCAAAAGCCTCCCGTCTCCCGTCCTTCTTGATGATCATGATAATGGATTCCTCCACCTTCTCATAGGTGGTGAATCGCCTCCCGCATCTTTCACAGCCCCGGCGGCGGCGGATTGCGTGGCCGTCCTCAGTCGGCCTCGAATCGATTACCTTGGTATCCTCGTTTTCACAAAACGGACATTTCATCTTCTGCCTCCTTCGCACGCACAGTCATCCTTCCTGTCTGACCGTACATTATCATTTTACTACACATCCGTTCGCTTTACCATATTTTTTCCCTCTGACACAAAAAAACCGCCGCGTCGCTGCGGCTCCGCTGATTGCGGATGCCCGGCGCGGCAGTTTAACCGAATTCGATTTTCTGCAGTCATCCTTACTTAGATTTCTCTTTTCCGTACTTCATGACCTTGTTCAGAACCTTCTGCAGCAGCAGGTTGGTCTTATAGTCGTTGTCTTTTCCATACTCCTCGATGGACTGACCGTACTGGCTCTTAAAGCTTTCCTCGGTAAAACCTGCCTCTTTCAGGAGCTTGGACAGGTAGTTCTTATATTCCTTGTTCGTAACCTTCAGGCCCTCCTTCTTGGCGATGGAGTGCATGACCAGTTTCTGCTTCACAACACTCTTCGCATAGGATTCTGCCTGCTTGTTAAAGCTCTTGGAATCAGTCTTCATGTAGGTCTTAAGGAATTTGGACCAGGACAGGTTGTAACTCTTGGCCATCTTCTTGTAGCGGGCGATGACCTGATCCTGCTCGTACTGAAGCTGCTTCTGCGGATATTTCTTCACCTTGGAGGAGGCGACGACCTGATTCCATAGAGTGTTCTTGACCTCGTTCTCCTTCTCAGACTTCTTTGTTGCCAGCAGCTCCTTCTTCACGGAAGCCTCATATGCTTTCAGTGTCTTGTAGCTCGTGTATTTCTTGACAAAGGCAAGATTATATTTCGGCGTTGTCGTAACCTGTTTGGAATTAATCGTTACGGTGAAGACGACCTTCTTGTTGGACAGCTTGGTGTTTGCGGAATAGTTCTTGGGGAACCGCAGATTCAGCTTCACCTTGCTTCCAACTTTCTTCCCGATCAGTCCGTCTGTAAAGCCGTCGATCATGGAGGTCTGTCCGATGGTGATATTGCTGTTTTCCGCACTTCCGCCGCTGAAGGTCTTGCCGTTCACTTTTCCGACATAGGATATGTTGATGGTGTCTCCGTCCTTGACGGTTCCGGTTTTCACGGATTTGGTGGTCGCTTTGGCCGAAACGTTGCTCTTGATCTGCGCCTTCACTTCCTTGTTGGTTACGGAAACCTTGATCTTATCGTAGGACAGTCCCTTATAATCGCCGACCTTGACGTATTTGTCATAGTTCAGCTTATACTCAGAGGTAAACAGGCCGAACGTATCGAATACAAACACCATCAGCAGGATGATCACCGCAATGACTGCGACCGCAGCCGAACATCCAATGATAATCTTCTTTCTTTTTGTCATCTCTAAATCTCTCCTGTGTCGTTAATATGCGATAAAATTCGCCTCGGACAGTCCCGCCCTCAGCGTACTTCATAATTCTACCATCACGGATATACATTTTCAAATGATATCAATTTATTTCACTAAAAAAACACATAAAACCGCTTGCATTCATATTCAAATTCGCATATAATTAGTTTGTCAAAAGGAAGGGAAACTAATCCCCCTTTTGAACGTTCTTTCTTAATTAAATAAATATCGCAACCAAAAGACCCTGTTTCTTGAAATCAGGGCCTTTTGGTTTTTTGATTCATTTGTCCGGTTTTCAGCCCAGAGTACGGCGCAGGGTTTCAAAGCCGTAATCCAGCATCGCCGCACTGTGACAGTCGCTGGACAGCAGGACCGGACAGTCCAGCCGATCGATTTCATCCAGCAGGAACCGCGCAGGGTACGGACGGTCCATATAGCCTCTGGCCATGGCTCCTGTATTGATTTCAAAAACCGGTCGGTTCCGGGCCGCTTCCCTGAGCGCACGCAGTGCCGTTCTCCTGTACCATTCACTGTCCTCATCGAAGAAACGGTTCCCCCGGTTAAACTTTGTTACAATATCAAAATGCCCGACGATGTCGCAGCCGGTCTTCTCCACCACCTGCGCCGCCGTGTCATAATACTGCTCCACCACCGCTCTGTAATCCCCACCGAAGAGTTCCTCAGTCTGCCGGATCAGCCGCTCCGGCGTATCCTCTACACACATGTATACGCCGTTCTTCCTGAGATAATGCACCGATCCGATGACGAAATCGTAGGGGAAATCGTCCGGTTCACCGTAAAAATCCTTCTCGATTCCGAGAAGGATCCGGATCTGGCCTCTGTATTTTTTCTTCAGCTTGAGGATCTCGTTCCGATACTGCACCGTCCCCTCCGGGCTCATACAGACGTCCGTGTCGTATGGGGCGTAGCCGTGCCCGGAAAACCCCAGCTTCGTAAAGCCAAGCTCAATCGCCCGGCGCACCAGGGCCTCCGGCTCGTCCTTTCCGTCGCAGTATTTTGTGTGCGTATGGAGATTCCACCTTCCATCGGAATTCAGGATCTTCATTTCGTCATCTTCTCCTGCTTCACTTTGTGGTCGATGATGTGGCGGTCTGCAAGCTCCTTCCGGATCTCCTCCACGCTGATTCCCAGCTCCACCATCAGAACCAGCACGTGATAAGCCAGATCCGCAATCTCATAAACAGTCTCCGCCTTATCCTCCGCCTTTCCGGCGATAATTACCTCTGTGGATTCCTCGCCGACCTTTTTCAGGATCTTGTCCAATCCCTTTTCAAAGAGGTATGATGTGTAGGAACCCTCCGGCATCTCTGCCTTCCGTCCCTCCAGCATTTTATACAAAGAATATACAGAGAAGTCATCCTTTCCCGGCTCCTCACCGCAGCCCGGATCCACTTCTCCCATCAGCGGATATTCAAAGCAGGAGTCGGTTCCCAGATGGCACGCAGGTCCATCCTTAACCACCAGAACCGTCAGTGCATCCCGGTCGCAGTCTGCGATAATGCTCTTTACATGCTGATAATTTCCGGAGGTTTCACCCTTCCTCCACAATTCCTGCCGGGACCGTGACCAGAAGCAGGTCTTTCCTTCCCTCAGCGTGATTTCAAGGCTTTCCCTGTTCATGTAGGCCAATGTCAGCACTCTCTTTGTTACAGCGTCCTGCACAACTGCCGGAATCAGTCCCCGGTCATCGAATTTGAGTTCATCTATATTAATCATCGTCTATCTCCTTACATTAATTCCGGCTTCCGCCAGCTGTCTCTTCAATTCCGGGATCTGCACCTCGCCAAAGTGAAAAATCGAAGCTGCAAGGCCCGCATCAATGTCCGGAATCTCCCGGAACAGATCAATAAAGTCCTGAATACCCCCGGCGCCTCCGGAAGCGATTACCGGAACGGAAACGATCTCCTCCACAGCCTTCAGCATCTCGATATCAAAGCCCGACTTCACGCCGTCTGTATCTATACTGTTGACCACAATCTCCCCGGCTCCGTCAGCCTCACCTCTGCGGATCCATTCGAGGGCATCCATACCGGTGTTCTCTCTGCCTCCCTTTGCGAATACAGTAAACCTGCCGTCCACCCGTTTCACATCCACGGAGAGCACAACGCACTGGTTTCCGTAAAGTTTAGCCGCCTTTCCGATCAGGGACGGATCCCGGATCGCCCCGGAATTGACCGAGACTTTATCAGCCCCGCATTTCAGCACTCTGTCGAAATCCTCAAGCGTATTGATTCCGCCGCCGACTGTCAGAGGAATAAAAATTGTCGCAGCCACCTCCCGCAGGATATCCGCGAAAAGCCTCCGTCCTTCCGCAGACGCGGTGATGTCGTAAAACACCAGCTCGTCCGCGCCGTTTTCACTATAATATCTGCCCAGCTCCACCGGAGAGGAGACGTCCTGAAGTCCCTCGAAATTGACGCCTTTCACTACTCTCCCGTCCCGCACGTCCAGGCACGGTATGATTCTCTTTGTTATCATCTCTCAGCTCCGTCTGTTCATTTCCGTCTATTCATTGTATCGTTCTACAGCTCCGGCAAGATCGATGGCCCCGGTGTAGAGCGCCTTTCCGATAATCACGCCGTCCACGCCGATCTCCGCCAGCTGCTCCAGCTCGTTCTCCGAGGAAATCCCGCCCGATGCGATGATGTCAGCGTAGCCGCCGTATTCCTTCACAAGATGACGATACAGATCCATGTTCGTTCCCTCCATGGCACCGTCTTTGGAAATATCCGTACAGATAATCGTATGCACTCCGTCATCAATGAGCGTTTCAAACATCTGATCTACAGTCGTCTCGGTCACCTGCGTCCAGCCGTTAATCGCCACCCTGTCGCCGGCAATGTCCACTCCGACCGCTACGTTTTTCCCGTGTCTGCGAATCATCCTGGCCGTAAACTCCGGATCCCTGATCGCCATGGTTCCGATAATGACGCGAAGCGCACCGATAGATGCATACTCCATCACGATCTGTTCGTTCCGGATCCCTCCGCCGATCTCGACCTTCAGATCCGTCCCCTCGATAATTTCACTGACCGCGGCGAAATTAGGCGTGTTCCCATCCTTCGCACCATCCAGATCCACGACATGAAGAAACTCCGCCCCGGCATCCTGAAAACCGCGCGCCACCTCCAGCGGATCTTCCCCGTATACCGTCATCTTGCTGTAATCTCCCTTGAGCAGACGTACCACATGTCCGTCTTTCAGATCAATTGCCGGAAAAATCTTCATCGTTATCCCTCCATGTCACAAAATGCTTTCAATATCTTCATGCCGGTTTCCCCGCTTTTCTCCGGGTGAAACTGCAATCCGTAAACACTGTCCGCGGACACCGCTGCGGTGAGTTCCGGTCCGTACTCGGTGGTGGCAATCACCGATTCACTGCAGTCCGTGCCGTAGTAGGTATGCACAAAGTAAACAAAGTCGCCCTCCCGGACATCCCTGAAAATCGGACTCTTCGGTCTGTCCTTCGGAAAGTGAAGGGCGTTCCACCCGATATGCGGAACCTTATAGCCTTCCGGCACCACCGGTTCCATCGAAACCACACATCCGGGAATCAGTCCCAATCCTTTGTGCTCCCCGTATTCAAAGCTTTTCTCAAAGAGCAGCTGCATGCCCAGGCAGATTCCCAGAAGCGGTTTCCCTTTCTCCGCCTCCACAGTAACAACGTCTGCAAGCCCACTGTTCCGCAGCTTACATGCAGCGTCCCCGAAAGCGCCCACGCCGGGCAGAACGATCTTGTCCGCCCGCCGGATTTCTCCGGGGTCCGAGCTGAGCCGCGCATCCGCACCGATATGCCGGAACGAGCTGTAAAGAGAAAATATATTTCCTACTCCGTAATCAACTATTGCAATCATCTAAAGAACACCTTTCGTTGACGGGATCTCATCCCTGTATTTTTCGTCAATGGCGGCCGCCTCTCCCATTACCCTTGCGAAGGCCTTGAACATTCCTTCTATAATATGATGGGAATTTTCACCTGCCAGCTGCCGGAAATGGAGTGTGACTCCTGCCTTGCGTACAAATCCGAGAAAGAATTCCTTCACCAGTTCGGTATCCATGTCCCCCACCTTCTGCGTAGGTATCTGCACATCAAAACCCAGATAATCTCTTCCGGAAATGTCAACTGCGCAGAGAATCAGCGCCTCGTCCATGGGAAGCGTGATATCCGCATAGCGCCGGATTCCGGCTTTGTTCCCCAAAGCCTCATAAAAAGCCTCTCCCAGGGCGATTCCGATGTCCTCCACCGTATGGTGATAATCCACATGAGTGTCTCCCGCACATTCCACGAACAGGTCGAATCGCCCGTGACGGGCGAACAGCTCCAGCATATGGTTAAGGAAACCGCACCCGGTGTTCACATCATATCGTCCGCTCCCGTCAACGGTCAGCGCCAGATTGATCTGGGTTTCCGTCGTGCTTCTGTCAATTCTGCTGCGTCTCATATGCTCTCCTCCTCCCTCAGGATCTCACGGATCGCGGCCATCAGCCGTTCCATCTCCTCCTGTGTTCCGATGGTGATTCTATTGTACTGTGTAATCCGCGGGTTGTCAAAGTGTCTTATCAGAATCTTCCGTTCCTTCAGTTTCCGATAAAGGGTTCCGCCGTCGATACGGTCGCTTTTGGCGAATACAAAGTTGGCAATGGACGGAATAACCTGAAAGCCCGCTTTCTCCAATTCACCTGTAGTCCATTCACGGACAGACATGGTCCGGAGGCAGTTCGCCGAATAGTAGTCGTCTTCCCCGATTGCGGCGACTCCCGCCGCTGCCGTAATGGAATTGACGTTGTACGGGTTGGTGGAATATTTAATTCTTTCCAAATCTCCGATAAGCGTCTCTGACGCTATGGCATAGCCCAACCGCGCTCCGGCCAGGCTCCGTGATTTGGAGAAGGTCTGCACCACCAACAGGTTCTCAAATTCCTTTGTCAGCGGAATCGCTGATGTGCCCCCGAAATCAACATAGGCTTCGTCAATCAGTACGACGTGATCCGGATCGGAGGCACAGAGATCCGCGATGTCCTCCTGCCGGATCTCCAGGCCGGTAGGCGCGTTGGGATTCGCGATCACGATCATTCCGTCCCTTCCTTTGTAATCCTCCGGATTCAGTGTGAAATCCTCCCGCAGCGGAATCCGCGTATAATTCACCTGATGCAGATCGCCGAAAACCGGATAAAACCCGTAGGTGATATCGGGGAAGACCGCTCCGTCCTCCGCGAAGGCCATGAACGCGAAATTAAGGATATCGTCAGAGCCGTTGGAAACAAACACATTGCTTTTTCCGACGCCGTAACGGTCCGCGATGGCGTCCTTCAGTCTGACGGAATCCGGATCCGAGTACAGGCGTAGTCTCTGCGCCGTCTCCCTGCTGCATACGGCCTTTTGGGTCTCCGGTCCCGGCGGATACGGTGATTCATTGGTGTTCAGTTTGGTATACACAGTGTCTTTCGGCTGTTCGCCGGGAGTGTAGGCGTCCAGCGTCCGAAATCTCTGATTCAGATATCTGCTCACCTGCGGCCTCCTTTCTGTTCTCCGCCGGTCTTCACCGCCTCCGGCGCTTCCTTCAGGTTTTCCTTTGTCACATCCTCTGCGAGAGCGTCCCGAATCGCCTCAATCTCCCCGGTCTTGAACCGAAAGCTCGCCTTGTTCGCGATCAGCCGGGCGCTGATGGGAACGACAGTCTCTATGACCTCAAGATTGTTCTCCTTAAGCGTCTTCCCCGTCTCCACAATGTCCACGATCACGTCGGAAAGTCCTACCAGCGGCGCAAGCTCGATACTGCCGTGAAGCTTGATGATGTCGATGTCCCTGTTCTCCCTGGCATAATAGTTCGATGCGATATTAGGGAACTTGCTGGCCACCCGGAGAGTCCGCTCCGGATTGTCGTGGTACCCCTTCAGAGCCGCCACAGCCATCCGGCATTTTCCCATGTTGAGATCCAGCAGTTCGAACACGTCTGGCTCGTACTCCAGGATGATGTCCTTTCCGGCAATACCGATATCCGCGGCGCCTCGCTCCACATAGATAGTCACATCGGTAGGTTTCACCCAGAAATAGCGTATTCCCTTTTCTTCATTCTCGAAGATCAGCCGCCGGTTGTCTTCTCTGATCGCCGGACACTCATAGCCGGCCTTCTCGAACATATCGTATACTTTTTTGCCCAATCTGCCCTTCGGCAGCGCCACATTAATCATTTTCTTCAACCGTCACAACCTCACTTCCATCCAGTCTGATCAATTTGCGGTAACGCAGTTTCTCCGGGATTTCCTTCTCCACCAGCACCGTACTTCCCTCCTGAATCATCTGCCGTACAGCCTTGTACATCGCGCCCAGGTCGTCCTCAAGCGTATACAGGAACACGATATCCACGTCGTATTCCCGGTCGCTCCCCTCCATCCGATCCAGATCGTCCAGATAAACAGCAAACCCCAGTGCACCGCCCTTCTTCCCCATTCGGCTCATCAGTCTGTCGTAGCGTCCGCCGGAAAGCACCGCTTTCGGCACACCTTCCACAAAGCCCTTGAACAGGATCCCGCTGTAATAGGTCAGGTCATTGACGATGGAGAAATCAATGTTCACCCTGGAAGCCATCTTGTACGAAGCAAGCAGACTGACAACGTCGCTGAGCTGATCCAGCGCCTCTCTGCCCCTCTCCGTCAGCGGCAGTTCCCTCATTTTCCGGATCACACGCTTATGATCTCCGTAAGTGGATACCAGCATCTCCAGCGCCCGTATCGTCTCCTCCGCAATTCCGTTCTCCTCTGCGACCTTTCTCAGTTCGTGGATGTTTTTTTCTCCGATGCACTCTACGATTCTGTCCTGCACCTCTGTCTCCACATCCCTCAGCAGGTCCGCCACAACGCCCATATGGGAAATCTCCAGTACGTAGTCGCTGTGGATGGACGCGAGCGAGCGGAGCGCCAGCATCGTCACCTCGAAGGTGTCATACAGACCGACGTCTCCCAGGCACTCCAGTCCGGTCTGCGCGATCTCCCGATAGCGGCGGGAGTTCTGGGACGCCCTGTAGATGTTTTCGCTGTAATAGACCTTCTGCACAAAGCCGGGACGATAACGGTAATTTTTTACGATGGACAAAGTAAGATCCGGCTTCAGCGCCATCAGTCTCCCGTTCAGATCGCTGAATGCGATGATGTTTTCCGTCCCGATAAAGTCTTTGTTCCTCAGATACAGATCGTATTCCTCGAATTTTCCCATCTTGTATCGGGAATAGCCGTATTTCTGATACAGAGAATGCAGCTCAAGCTGTGTCTTCTCCTCCGTTGTCATTCGGTTTCTGTCGATTCTCATTATTTCTCCCTTCACCAGTATAGAATTGAGGACGCCTCCGGGCTCAGCATTTTCAGACTCCGCGCCGCATCTGCCCGTCAGCCATAAAAAAAGCACCCCGGCGAAAAAGTTCGTCAAGGTGCCATCATGCGCCAATACACGTCAAGACCGCACCTCCTGTCAATGGACAGGGGCGCTGGTATGGTTGTTTTCCTGCTTGCCGCAGTTCCCGGACAGGGCACAGCCGCTGCATCCCATGCTGCAGCTCCAACCGTCGCTGCTCGATTCTCCGTCTGCCTTCTTCTGCTCCTCCCAGCGGGCGGCGGCAAAAGCCCAGACACAGCAGATTGCACCGATCACCAGTCCTGCAATTATGATATAGATGATGTGATCAAGAAAATATTCCATTGCAATCTCCTTTCATGTTCTCTTAACGCCTATTAGTATACCACATCTGATACAAAAAACAACACAAAAATTGAAAATACAGCCTAAATAACAGGCTGTATTTTTGTTGCTTTTCACAAAAGATAATTGGCCGCGGCAAACCGCTGCGCAGACACACGGCGCGTCAGACAATACGGCGCTCCGCCGGTAATGTCTCTGCGGCTCCGCAACCCCACTGCTTCGCAGTGCCGCCGGCCGCTGCACAGGCGCACGGCTCCGGCCGCCGGCCTATTTGCAGTGCTCCTGCACCGCGACGGCAGTGGCCACACTGGCACCAACCATCGGATTGTTTCCCATGCCGATGAAACCCATCATTTCAACGTGAGCCGGCACGGAAGAACTGCCCGCAAACTGTGCGTCCGAATGCATTCTGCCCATGGTGTCCGTCATTCCGTAGGACGACGGACCCGCCGCCATGTTGTCCGGATGCAGAGTTCTGCCTGTACCGCCACCGGAGGCAACGGAGAAGTATTTCTTTCCCTGCTGGATCCGTTCTTTTTTATAGGTACCCGCGACAGGATGCTGGAATCTCGTGGGGTTGGTTGAGTTTCCTGTAATGGAAACATCCACGTTCTCATGATGCATAATCGCGACGCCCTCTCTGACGTCAAATGCACCGTAGCATTTCACCTTCGCCCGGTCGCCGTCGGAATAAGGAACCTCCTCTACAATTTTCAGTTCCCCGGTGAAAAAGTCGAATTCTGTTTTCACGTAGGTGAAACCGTTGATTCTGGAGATAATCTTCGCGGCATCCTTTCCGAGACCGTTCAGAATGACGCGGAGCGGTTTCGTTCTGACTTTGTTTGCAGAGTTCGCGATTCCGATAGCTCCCTCTGCAGCGGCAAAGGATTCATGTCCTGCCAGAAACGCGAAGCACTCGGTCTCCTCATCAAGAAGCATGGACGCCAGATTTCCGTGCCCGATTCCCACCTTCCGGTCATCCGCGACGGACCCCGGAATGCAGAAAGCCTGAAGTCCCTCACCGATGGCGCGGGCCGCATCCTTCGCGTCCGTCGCTCCTTTTTTTATCGCAATGGCCGCTCCAAGCACATAAGCCCATGCAGCGTCCTCAAAACAGATGGTCTGGACGCCCTTAGTGATTTCATAGGGGTCAAATCCCTTATCTGTACATATTTTTCTCGCTTCATCGAGACTGCCGATACCGTACTGGCTCATGACCTTCTCGATACCTTCAATTCTTCTCTCGTAATTCTCGAATACTGCCATAGTCCGCACCTCCTATTCCTTCCTCGGATCGATCTTTTTGACCGCTTCATCGAATCTTCCGTAGGAGCCCGTGGCGTTGTCAATCGCTTCCTTCGGATCCATTCCATCCTTGATGAATTCCAGGAGTTTCCCGGTATTGATATATTTGTACCCGATAATGTTATTATCCTTATCCAGCCCCTGCTCCAGAATATATCCCTCTGTCAGCTGCAGATAACGGGGACCCTTCAGTGCCGTGGAATGAATCGTTCCCACCTGACTGATCGTGCCTTTTCCGAGGTCCTCCAGACCGGCGCCGATCGCCAGACCGTCCTCGGAGAATGCAGACTGCGTTCTGCCGTAGATAATCTGCAGGAACAGCTCACGCATAGCAGTATTAATTGCGTCACAAACCAGGTCAGTGTTCATCGCTTCCAGGATCGTCTTTCCTACAAGAATCTCTCCGGCCATGGCCGCAGAATGAGTCATTCCGGAGCATCCGATGGTTTCAATCAGAGCCTCCTGAATAATTCCCTCCTTCACGTTCAGAGTCAGCTTACATGCTCCCTGCTGCGGCGCACACCAGCCTACGCCATGTGTCAGGCCGGAAATATCGCTGATCTCCTTCGCCTGCACCCATTTCCCCTCTTCCGGGATCGGAGACGGACCGTGAGTTGCATCCATCCTGCCAACAGGACACATGCTTTCGACTTCTTTTGTATATATCATAAGCCAAAACCTCCATAAAAACAGTGCAATCACGTACTCAGGCGAAGCGCAGCCTTCCCGGCGGGAGTACCCGCCAAAGGTGAAACGACCGCCTGCTTCCGGAGACTCCGCCGTCATGCATCACTGCGACAGGCGCATATGTGCCCCATCAGCTGCAGACGCGCGCTCCGGTATGAGTTAAGTATAGCATCAGTTGATTTTTTTAGCAACTAAAAACCGGCACCCTTCGGTACCGGTCTGTCTTATCGGATTCATCCCTGCGCCGCCTCTGTTCGAAGCCCGAACTGATTGTCAAAAAGCGCGGGACAGCCTGCACCTGGCCACTCTTAGCCGGTCGTCTGGAAATCGAATCAGCCCGCGGCTACTAGTTGACTGCCTTCTTCGGCGGCTCAACCGCCTCACCCGGAAGTGACTTCCCAGTTTCTTTGTCCCAGAGTTCTTCCGCATACGGTTTCCAGCATTCCGCATACTCCCGGCACTTGGCGCAAAGATGCTCTACACTCTCCGGTGACTGCAGATCTGTGGACTTCGCTCCGCTCTCATGAACAAGCTTAGGCAGCACGTCCGGGTTCTCCAGCATCGGACAAGGCCTCAGATGATTGTCGTTGAACGGCTGATTGTTGTGATACGCCATAAACAGCGGCGACTGCAGAATCTCAAGCAGTGAATTCTTCTTGATATTCGTGTTGGAATAGTGGATAAACACACATGGCTCCGCATCTCCGTTAGCGTTGATATGGAAATAGTTTCTACCACCGGCGATACAGCCGCCTACATACTCTCCGTCATTCTGGAAGTCAAAGCAGAACAGTCCCTTACCGTCCTTCATCGCTCTGATCTGTCTCAGTCTGTCCTTAATCATTATTCTCTGATCCGGCGTCGGCATCAACTCAGGCGATGCGTCGTTTCCTACCGGCATCAGATGGAAATACATCGAGAACTTGACGCCCTTCTGGATTTCCATATCAATGAATTCATCTGATGTAACATAGTCGATATTATTCTTTGTATACGCAATCGAAGTGCCGAACAGGCACCCGTTCTCCTTCAGCAGATCCATCGCATGCATGACCTTCTGGAAAACTCCTGAGCCGCGTCTGTCATCGTTAGCCTCCTCGAAGCCCTCCAGGCTGATGGCCAGGTAGAGGTTTCCGACCCTCTTCAGCTCTGCAACAAAAGCCTCATCCACCAGCGTTCCGTTGGTGAAGGAAATGAATGCGCAGTCCGGATGCATCTCACAAAGCCGGATCAGATCGTCCTTCCGCACCAGCGGCTCTCCGCCGGTATACATATAATAGTAGATTCCCAGTTCCTTGCCTTCGCGGATCACCTTGTCCATGTCCTCAACGCTGAGGTTCAGACGGTTTCCGTACTCTGCCGCCCAGCATCCGGTACAGTGGAGATTGCATGCGCTGGTGGGATCCATCAGAATCAGCCACGGCACATTGCATTGATACTTTTCTCTTGCCTCATGCATGACCTTGGTTCCGCAGAACATTGCTTCATAGAGAAAATTCAGCAGGAATGTTTTCAGAACATGCTCGTCGGTCTCATCAATGATACGGCAGATGTACTTGTTCAGCGCACTGTTCTCGTCCTCCAGGCAGGCTTTCATGCCGCTGAGATCTATGCCCATACCCAGATTATTGATATACTTTTCGGCGAGATTGAAAATGTCCATCATTCCCTTCTGCCGATCCTTGCCAACTTTATTGTAAGCCACATCAAACGCTTTGCTGAACGCCATGCGTCCCATCTTATGTTTCATTGTCGCCATAATATTACTCTCCAATCTCTAAATTTTTACCAACATAAATCACAATTCTCCCGAATCTGTGCTTATTATAAAGCATGTTTTCGCGGATTCCAATTTACAAAAAAGCCCGTTTGTCTAAAATTTTGTCAAACGGGCAAAGTTTATCACCATTGTTATTTCTGTTTTACTGCCGAGCCGCTGCCGCATTGCTCATCCCCGCATTTTACCACGTGCCCCGGTCCGGACATGGTTAATGCGAATATCCCTGATATCAGACTCACTGTCACGTTCTACCAGCGCCCCGACCGAGGCAGCCGGCGCATATGCCATAGATCACCGAATTCCTGCACTGGATCTGAAATCCATGCTCCTTCATGATATGTTCTTCAATCTCATCCATGAACCCGCAGTCCAAATGCTGAATGCAGCCGCATCGCACGCATTTCAGATGCAGATGCTCGCTGCACCGGCGTTCCCGGTTCATCAGCTGATAGGAGGCTTTTTTCCCGTTTTCTTCCACAAAACGAGCCGCCGTTCCCTCCTTTTCCAGCTTGTCGAGATAACGGTAAATCGTGGTTTTGTTCACTGCAACGCCCGTCTCATCCAGATGCGCCTGAATCTGAGCGACGCTGACCGCACGATCCCCATTCTCCCTGAGAAACTCCAGAATTTTCACCCTGCTGTTTGTCCTGTATTCTCTGTCTGCCATAACTTTGTTTTCTCCCTAAAAACTGATTCCCAGAACCTCAATCACAACGCCCCAGAAGACGCTGACCATATAGAGAATTCCGATGACCATTCCGTCCTGCTTCCAGTGATGATTTTCCCGAATCAGGACAAGCAGGCCCACTCCGGCGCTGCACAGAAGTCCGCTCATCATCGGACCGGCGCCGATGACCCCCTCCAGATACATCTGCGTGATCACAACGGATGCCGCGCAGTTGGGAATCAGCCCCACAAGTGCCGCAATCAGCTCACCCGCAACGGGCAGATCCTGAAAAAGACCTGAAATTGCCTGGTGTCCGACAGCTTCGATGGCGCACCCGATGACAATTGAAACCAGCAGAATAAATACGAAAACCTGCAGCGTCTTCTGAACAGATTCAATGAAGAGCCCCGTCCCGCATCCACAGCCGCAGCCCGGTCCGGATTCCCCGTCGTAACCTTTCGGTATTCTACGGCGTCTGGCCAGCCATCCGAAAAAGAATTCCACCGCATATCCGGAAATCACGCCGATGATCACCTTGGCTGCCATAATGGACACAATCGTCCCGACCGGAACCTTCTCAGAAATAAAAATCGGAAGCATCTCATCCGAAGTGGACAAATAGATGGAAATAAGCGTCCCCAGTGTAACAACCTTTCCCACATAAAAATACGTCGCCGCCGCGGAAAAACCGCACTGCGGGATTGCACCCAGTAAGCCGCCCCAAATCGGTCCGACCTTCCCGGCCTCTTGTATAACTGCTCTGGCATGCCGACCCGCAGCCCGTTCCAGCGCTCCCATCACCAGATAGGTGACAAACAGAAACGGAACCAGCTTGACGCTGTCTACCGCCGCCTCAATAATCGCTTCCTTCATAAAACTCCATATTTCCCATTATTTGCAACTTGATATCATTTGCAACTCAGTTGCATTTTGTATTATAACAGGAGATTTGCTTTTGTCAATATGCAAAAGTCGTCTGGGCGGCGGGAAATCCATAAGGAGTCGCGACGGCGAGGACAAAAGCCATATGGAGCCGGCTCGCCGGAAGGTCCGCGGCGCAATCGTTCTGCCGGACAGTCGACATCAGTCGTCGCTTCTTCAGGGAATGCTTTCAGTTCTGAATTTCCCGAATCCGGTCCGCGATGAGTTTTGCCACATCAGCTTTGCTCATCAGGGTATGTGCCTCGTCTGTATTGGCGGTGATCAGCGTCACGAGATTTGTATCGGTACCGAAGCCCGCGCCGTCGTCCTTCAGATTATTTGCAACGATCATATCTACATGCTTGCGCTCCAGTTTCCTGCGGGAATTCTCCAGCAGGTTCTCCGTTTCCATGGAAAATCCGCAGAGAAACTGCCCTTCCCTGCGATGTTCACCGAGATACGCCAGGATATCACGGGTTCGTACCAGAGGAATCGAAAGGTCGCCGTCCTTTTTCTTGACCTTCTCCTCTTTATATTCGGCAGGCGTATAATCCGATACGGCGGCCGCCATCACGATGACGTCCATTTCCGGCGCACGGGAGGTGATTTCGTCAAACAGCGCAGAAGCACTCACGGCTTCCACGATGTTGCAGAACATCGGCGGCTCAGCAGTGACGGCCGCCTTAACAATCGTAACGTCCGCTCCCCGCAGCATGTACTCCTTCGCAATGGCGAAGCCCATCTTTCCGCTTGAATGATTTGTGATAAAACGGACCGGATCCATCGCCTCCCGCGTTGCACCCGCGGAAACCAGCACATGCTTTCCGGTCATATCCTTCGGGCGGGCGATTGCCTTCTCCACGTATGCATACAGCACTTCCGGCTCAGGCATCTTGCCGGCTCCGACGTCGCCACAGGCCAGATACCCTGAAGCCGGTTCGATCACCTCAAAGCCGTAAGCCCTGAGCTTCTCCAGATTATCCTGCGTTACCGGATTTTCATACATTCCGGTGTTCATCGCAGGCACCACAATTTTAGGACAGGAGGCGGCCAGAACCGTGGTCGTCAGCATATCATCCGCAATTCCACAGGCCAGCTTCGCCAGAACGTTTGCCGTTGCCGGTGCAACCATGATCAGATCCGCCTTCTTGGCCAGTTCCACATGCTCAACTTCATAATGCCCCTTACGCGCAAAAGTGTCAGTCACACACTCCCGGCCGCTGAGAGTTTCAAAAGTCAGCGGCGTGATGAACTCACAGGCGTTTTTTGTCATAATCACATGAACCTCCGCCCCCGCCTTATGCAGGCGGCTGACCAGATACGCTGTTTTGTACGCCGCGATTCCCCCACTGACTCCGATTACTACCGTCCTTCCATTCAGATTCATGCCCGATTCCTTTCTATGCAAGCCGCCGCAATTTTCTCGACGGCATCCTCAATCAGATCCGATCCCGACTGTGCGTTGACACCCGCAATGAGATTGTCGCACATGTTCATCGGGATCAGGACACGCACCGCAGCGCTCTGGCATACAGCCATCGCCATTCCGGGCGTGACCTCGCCCATCAGAGAATCCGCGATTACTATTCCCAGCGGTCCCACAATAAAATCCGCGTGACGGCATGCGACAACCACGGGATTCTCCCCCGTCGCGCCTTCGTTTGCGCCCGCCTTCAGCATCGTTGCCGTCGCCACACTGTTCGTCCCGATCGCCTGAATCACTGCATCCGGGAAACGCCTTCTCAGAGAACTCACCAGTTCCCTTCCCAGCCGACCGCCCTGACCGTCAATTGCGACAATAATCATTCCTTCTCTCCCTTCATGTCGATCAGCGAACCGTCCCGGCTCCGCGCCAACTCCGCCAGATCTTCATATTCCGGTTTGCTCCGTTCCACGCCGTATCCGCGATAAGACTTGATCCGGAGGCCGTCTCGTTCTGTACTTTCTCTTTGCAGCACGTATCGCACAAAATCCTGTCTGCGGATCCCTGCGGTACGGGTGTGTCTAAAGATCACTTCCGCCATGTCTTTCGCTTTCTCCCTCCTGCAAAGGCAGGACAGCTTCACAGCCGGCCTCGATTTCTTCATTACTATGGGCGTATAATAGACATCCAGCGCTCCCGCTTCCAGAATCCGTTCCATGGCAAAGCCGAGTTCTTCTCCGGTCATGTCGTCGATATTCGCCGAGAGCTCGCAGATCCGATCCATCTGAGAGTCATCGCTGCTGTCACAAAACATTTCTTCGTCTGCAGCCGGCCGGAAATCTCTGACTTCCGGCTGTGTTCCGTCATCATCGCCGGAGGTTTCCCGGGCTTCACCCAGGAAAACCCTCAGAATGTTCGCCTTAGGAAAATCCTTTGTTCCTGCACCAACACCCACAGAATCAACCCTCATGCGTGGTCTCTCCGCAGTCTCATCAGCAAAATGCGTCAGGATTGCCGCACCCGTAGGCGTACAGAGCTCGCCCCGGATCTCATCACTGTAATATTCTGTTCCCTTCAGGATTTCTGCAGTTGCAGGAGCCGGCACCGGAAGAATTCCGTGCGCACACCGGACGCTTCCTGATCCAACATTGACCGGAGAGCTCACGATGCGCTCTGCACCGATGGCTTCCAGCAGAAAGCAGTTACCTACCACATCTGCGACAGCGTCCATAGCGCCGACCTCGTGGAAATGAATTTCACTGACCGGCTGTCCATGTACCTTGGATTCCGCGGATGCGATACGTGTGTAAATGGCCAGAGCATTTTCTTTGACCGATGCCGACACGGGGAGCCCGTTGATAATGCTTCGGATATCCTCTATTCCATAATGATGGTGTTCGTGGTGATGAACATGCTCCGCGTCATGGTCGTGTCCGCCGTGGCTGTGGTGATGAGCATGCTCCGTGTCATGATCGTGTCCGCCGTGTCCGTGGTGATGAACATGCTCCGTGTCATGACCGTGTTCGCCGTGGCTGTGCTCCCCGGCGTTTCCGTGTCCGTGCTCCCCGACGCTGCCCTCTTCCTCTCCGTGTACCAGGACGTGCGCACGCGTTCCGCCGATGCCGCACTTTTCGCCGTGCTCAAATGAAATCTCTGTTCCGGGAATTTTCAGAGCGCGAAGTTTTTCGACCGCTTCTGCCGGTGCGATTTCCGCCAGCGCGCCCATCAGCATGTCACCGGCAATGCCCATATTGCATTCAATATATAAAGTTTTCATACAGCAACTCCTTTGTGATTAATCATGCTGGCCAGATAGCCGGCGCCGAACCCGTTATCGATATTTACGACGCTGACGCCGCTGGCGCAGGAATTCAGCATTGAAAGCAGGGCGGTCACTCCGCCGAAGGCCGTCCCGTAACCTACACTTGTGGGGACGGCGATCACCGGACAGTCCGCCAGTCCGCCCACGACGCTGGCCAGAGCGCCTTCCATTCCTGCGATGGCGATGATAACGTTGGCTGCCATAATAGAATCCGTGTTGCTCAGCAGGCGGTGAATCCCGGCAACGCCCACATCAAACACCCGCTCTACTTTGTTCCCCAACGTTTCCGCTGTAATCGCAGCCTCCTCCGCGACCGGGATATCACTGGTACCGCCGGTAATCACAAGCACCGTGCCTTCGCAGTCCGGCTCGATCATCGAGCCGACCACGCCCGCATGTGCATCGCTGTAATAGGTGAATGGAATGTCCTTTGTCAGCGCATCCGCGGCCTCCTGTGTCATACGCGTGATCAGGATCGTCCTCTGTCCGTCCTTCCACAGCGCATGAGCGATGCGGTCGATCTGTTCAGGAGTTTTGCCCGCACCGTAAATCACCTCACCGATGCCCTGCCGCAGTCCCCGGTGAGTGTCCAATCTGGCGATATCGATATCATCATATGGCGCCATTTTCAGTTTCATTACTGCGTCCTCCACAGAGGATGAGCCTTCCGCAACCGCCTGCAGCAGTGTTCTTGTCTCCGATTCAGTCATGAGCTTTCCTTCCTTCAAGATCCAAAGCGATTTTTTCAAAATAGGGACGTATACCCAGAGCGATTTCCTCACGCAGCCGGATTACTGAAACCATCTGGCATTCCGGGACCTGAATCAGCCCCGTATCGCCTCTTTTGCGAACCCGGAAATCAGAGAATCCCATCATTCGGAGCACGTTTTCCGCGCCCTCTACACGATGCAGTTTATCATCTGTGATTTCCTCGCCGTGGGGAATGCGGGTCGCGAGACATGCATAGGAGGGTTTATTCCAAGTGAACAGCCCGGCATCCCGGGACAGACGGCGGACATCGTCCTTAGTGAGTCCGCATTCGCGAAGGGGCGACCGGACCTTCATTTCCGCTAAAGCGCGGGTTCCCGGGCGATCTGATGCATCGTCGGAAGCGTTGGTTCCGTCAATGATTACGGTATAACCGTCCTTTGCCGCCTGTGCGAGAATACTTCCGAAGACGTTGTTTTTACAATAGTAGCAACGATCCTCGGGATTCCTCACGACATCCGGATCGCACAGCGCATTCAGCTCCATTATACAAAGTCTTGCTCCGACTTCATCGGCAAGACGCCGGGCGTCCTCCAACTCAAACTCAGGCTGGAACTGACTTTTGACAAAATACGCCTGAACGTCCGCCCCATATTTGGTCGCCGCATAAAGCAGATACGACGAGTCAACGCCTCCGGAGAACCCGAGTGCAACTTTGTTGTTTTCGCGAAAAAAATCCTGTAATGTCATATTGTTCCTCCATCTGAATCAGCAGCGCCCGCCCGTTATACAACTCTTCTCAGGCCTGATGGGGCAGGCGGTCTCGCCCCGTCGGCGCCGCCGCGCGCTGTTCTGCCCTGCCGCCGGTACTGTCGCACCGATTCCCGGCACACATTTAAGTAAAGGATAGTACAGCGTCAGAGAAAAATCAAGTTATTTCGACGGCAGTTCGAAATCGCGGATCAGCGGCACACCCGAACCGCTTCCAGTCACAGATTTGCAACAGAATATGCGTAATTGCAACGCTCTGCCCTATTGACTTGACCTGCTGTCACTGCTAAAATATGTGAAACAGAGGTCACGAAGACCGAAAAACACCCACGAAGGGCTGCTCAACGCGGACGATCCGCGGATTTTACGATACAGTGCCCTTGGTGGTTTTTTTGTAGGAGGTAAGCAATATGCATATTCCTGACGGATATATGGCGCCGCAGACGACGATTCCGGCGCTGGCGGCGATGGTTCCGATGTGGGGAATCGCCGCACGGAAGGTCAAAAAAGAAGTCGGTGAAAAGAACCTGCCGACACTGGCTCTCGGAGCCGCTTTTTCCTTTACTGTAATGATGATGAACGTACCGGTGATCGGCGGAAGCTCGGCCCACGCGGTAGGAGCGGTTCTGGTGGCTGTCCTGCTGGGACCGTGGGCCGCCGTAATCGCTGTGTCCTGCGCCCTGCTGATACAGGCGCTGATTTTCGGTGACGGAGGGATTCTCGCCTTCGGGATGAACTGCCTGAATATGGCTGTAATCATGCCGTTTGCGGGATACGGCGTTTACCGGCTCATTGAAGGCCGGAACAAGATCGGGAGCAGCCGCAGTATTCTCGGTGCGGCGATCGCCGGCTATGTCGGCATTAACCTGGCGGCGTTCTGTGCCGCCGTCGAGTTCGGCATACAGCCTCTGCTTTTCCGCGCCTCGGACGGAAGCGCGCTGTACTGTCCATATCCGCTCTCTGTCTCGATCCCCGCGATGATGCTGCCGCACCTTCTTGTTGCGGGCGTTCTCGAGGGCGCGGTCACAGCCGCTGCAGTTGCGTATATCCGGAAAGCCGCGCCGCAGATCTTTCTGCGTAACCAGACGCTTTTACCGGCGAATCCGGGAGCAGCGTCAGAAACGCAGCCGGGAACCGTGCCAGCAGCTCAGCCGGAAACGCAGACAGAGCCTTTCCTGCGGCGTTACAAAAAACTTCTGATTCCTCTCGGCGTACTCGTTCTTCTGACACCGCTGGGGCTTCTGACCGGTGCAACCGCCTGGGGTGAATGGGGCGCAGATGAACTGAAATCCCTTGCCGGATACGTTCCGAAGGGATTTGCCGCCGCCGCGGAATGGTGGAACGCAGCCATACCGGATTACTCTGTTGCGGGACTCGGCGAAACCGGAGGGTATATTCTCTCGGCTGTGATCGGGATTCTTCTCATCGCGCTGCTGATCCTCGCCTTGTCTGTCTTCATGAAAAAATCCGACAGAAGGGAGCAGTAATGCGAAAATCCGTGAATGTCTGCGGAACGGGATTTCTGGCCCGCACTCTGGACCGTTTCGCAGCGCTTTTTGAGAACGAACTGTATAACGACTATTATTCCAGAAATGAAAAAATGCTACAAAGCCTTGATCCCCGGATCAAGGTTATTGTCGTTCTTACTTTCATTCTCTACGGGAATTTCACCACAAGTCTTGTGATTCTTCTCGCCCTCGGAATCGTCGCGGCGCTGTACGCCGCTGCCTCCGGTCTTCCCATGAGCAGTTATCTCCGCCGAACCTGGCTGTATCTTCCCGCACTGCTCTTTTTCTGCTCGCTGCCCGGCGCCTCAAGCCTTCTGACACACGGAACTCCTCTGATCGGAAATGAAACATTTTATTTCACCGCCGCCGGACTTCAGATGGCGTGCCGTATCGGGCTCCGGACAGGTGATTCCCTGGCCTTCGCTTTTCTTCTTCTGATGACCACGCGCTGGACAGATCTTATGGCAGGTCTGCGGGCGCTGCATCTTCCGTCGCTTTTCATTTCCGTGCTGAACATGGCCTACCGTTATATCTTTTTAATCGCAGAAACCGGAAGTTCCATGATGCAGGCACGGTATCTCCGGACAGTCGGCCGGATATCCGCACGTTCAGGGCGGCAGTATATGGGGAACAGCTTCGGGCGGATTTTCGTCAGTGTTCATTCATTCAGCGAAAGCATCTACGACGCCATGGTCCTGCGAGGCTACGACGGCACGCCCCGGACGATGCGCTGTCTGAAAATACAGGCTGCGGACTGGCTATTTCTCCTCATTAATATTATAATATTGATGATTCTAACAGTAGGAGGTTTCATCTTTGGATAAATATGCGTTTGAACTGAAGGACATCACCTTCTCCTATCCCGTCTCCGAGCCGGTTCTTCGAGGACTGACGCTGCGGATACGCAGCGGCGAGAGCCTCTGCATTCTCGGCGCGAACGGCTGCGGAAAGTCCACACTGCTCAGAATTCTAGGCGGGCTGCTGATTCCTCAGGAAGGTAGTTTTTATTTTCACGGAAGCATGATCGACTGGCGGTCGATCACAAAAAAAGACGCCGCTGCTTACCATCTCCGGGTCGGCTACGTTTTTCAGGACTCCGACGTCCAACTGTTCTGCGGCAGCGTCCTGGAGGAAATCGCCTTCGGACCTCTTCAGACCGGACTTCCGCGGGAAGAGATCATGGATCGGGTAACCTCTCTGGCCCGTTCCCTTGATATTGAAAAGCTCCTGGACAAGGCTCCCTACCACCTCAGCGGAGGAGAGAAGAAAAAGGTCGCCATCGCCAGCACTCTGATTCTTGATCCTGATGTTCTCATCCTGGACGAACCCACCAACGATCTGGATCCCCGCTCCCAGACCTGGCTCCTGAAGCTTCTGAAAGATCTGCGGAATCAGGGAAAAACTCTGATCTTCGCCACCCATAATCTTGAACTTGTTCCCCACGTCGCCGACCGTGCGATTCTGTTCGCGGAGGATCACACGCTTCGTGCGGACAAACCGGTACGCGAGCTCCTGGAAGACACTGCGCTCCTGCGGGAGGTCAATCTGGTGGACGAGCATTTCCATACCCATCCCTGGGATTTTGAATAACGTTATTTTCCTCTGACGATGATACAGGAGAGCAGCATCTGAACAATTTCATTTTCGTTCAGGTCGTCCAGATGCACTCCCAGAAAATTCTCCGCAGTCTGAAGGCGATAGGTCAGCGTATTGCGATGGATAAACATCTCCCGAGCCGTCGACGCCACACTGCGGCCGTTGACGAGATACATCCGGATACTTTCCAGCAGTTCCTCCCGATTGTTGCGGTCGCTCCGGCTCAGCGCCAGAATGCCCGGATCGCAGAGAGAACGCAGTTCCCCCGTCTTTTTTAATTCATCCAGAAGAAATTCCATATATTTTTCCGTGAAGGCGACACATCGCTTCTCGTCCGCGTCGAGCTCCGCATAATGCAGCGCATTGCTGCACTGTACAAAATACGTCCCCAGATCCATAAAATCATGGAAACAGTTGCTGACGCCGCAGTACATCCGGCTTCCCAGACAGAAATTCTCCAGTTCCCCGCGCTCTCCGGGCTCCAGCAGATCACAGTCTTTTTTCCTCATAACGGTAATGATGTAATCGTTATAATAGAAAATCAGCGCCTTCGGATATTTCTTCTGGATCCTCCGGTGATAGGAATGCCCCTCGCGGGAAATCGTAAAGCCGTCGGAAAACCGGAAAGCAGCCATGTAGTAATCATCTTTTGTCGTCCACCCCAGACGCGCCAGATGCTGCTCCACAGTCCTGGTGTCATTGCTCTTCCCGGCAATCAGCTGCAGCGCATAAAAGACATCCTCCTCGTTGGAATAGGCGTGGGTTCTGAACTTGAAAATATAATTCAGAAGCTGTCCGATGCGATGACAGAGTTCCAGCTGTCCCTGAGTGATCGACTCCCGCAGATCCACCATTCCGATTGAACCGATCTGCCGCCCGTCCGCCCGTATCGCGCCCATCAGATAACAGTGCTCCGGATCCCGTCGGGGATTCATCAGCACCGGTTTGTCACCGGACATGAATTTCCGGTTGACCCACTCGATTTCAGAGCGGTTGAAAAAACTGACCGTCGGATATTCCTGTGCCAGTGATTCCTCCCATATTGTCCCTCTGGCTTCCTCCGGGGTAATGGATGAATGATAGATCAGCGCCTGGGCTGCGTCATAGATGCCGATCGGATTTTTCAGTTTCTGAATCGCAATGGCCATAAAGTCATCCAGGCTACGCTCCTCCATCACCTCGGTACACAGATCCGAGTCCCAGGCGGAATATTCCTCACAGATGCGCGCCACGGCGGGAAATATCCGGTCGGCGGAAATATTTTTTCGCAGCACAAGCATGTTGGCGTAGAGCGCCCTCCCCAGCTCATTCTTTGTCTTCTCTGAACAAAAAATAAGATTCCCCGGAATCTCTTCTGCCTCCTCCAGCAAATTCTCGTCCTCCGCGATGTACAGATATCGAGGATCGCCGGCCCCGTCTCCCGGTTTCCACCAGCGGATCCCCCTCGTTCCGGCAGCATCCGGAATCATCTCTATATATTCCGGGGCAAACCCGTTCAGCTCGTCTTTTATCACAGCCAGATGTACGCTCAAAAAAACATCCTTTCGTCATATCGTGAGAAAAAATTATAACTTTTTCTAATTATATGACCATTCATCGTAAAAAGCAACAGTGCTACAATTTTTGTATTAAAACAAATACATACGCACAGGGTATTCAAAGTTACTGGCCACACATTGAATTCTTCTCCTGAAGTCACGAAGACTTTCAGGTAACTGTAGTTGCTGTATGAGGAGGTACAAATTATGAGTAGCACAAACAAAGGAGCGGGCGGAAAGGCCTGGGCAATCGTAATATTTTTTACACTGTTCATGGTCACGATGACGTTCAATCTGATCGTCTACCCCGCATGCGCCGCGGATACGATGCGGCAGTACGGCATTTCACAGGCGGGTCTGACGACACTGTCGTCCGTCACCTCTGTCGTCGGTCTGTTCGCCGGATTTATCTTCGGGCCGATTCTCGACAAACGGGGCTCCAGAAAAACCATTCTTTTCGGGCTTCTTGTCGGAGCGGTTCTGTTCTTCGTGAGAGTGCTGGTTACCAGCTACGCACTCGCTATCGTTCTGACCTTCCTGGCGTCCTTCTTCGTCGGAGTCTGTCAGGTGGCAGCATCTAAAGTTCTGGCCACCTGGTTTACGCCGCAGACGGTTTCCGTCGCTTATTCGTTTCAGGCCGCCGGAGCCGGCTTCGGTTCTGCGGGGGCGTTCATTATCGGCGCGGCTCTCGGACTGAAAGGCTCGCTTCTTTTAATCGCCATCGCCTACACTGTTCTGTTTATCTACTGGCTTATCGCCGGGAAGGACGGCCCGATCGCCGTACAGGGCGCGCAGCCGCCCAAAGGAAGTTCCGCCATGGTCTGGAAGAGCCGGACGCTCTGGCTCATGGCCATCGCCGCTTCCTGTGCAGTCGGCTCCACACTGCTGATCAATTCCTACTGCATCAACGCTTTTGTCGGAAAGGGAATGAACCCCGGACAGGCCGCTCTCATCGGCACCGTGCTGAATCTGTCACTGCTGGTCGGCGGATATCTGGGAACCTTCCTGATGGGCGTGATCAAGCGCTACAATATCGTCACTCTGATCTGCTTCATCGGGGGCGCTGTCGGTTATCTGATGAGCTGGTTCTCTCCTCTGGGCGCCGCAACATGGTGCTGGCTGGTCATCGGCGGACTTCTGATGGGAGGCACTGTCGGACTGACCATGGGCAGAACCGCCCTCATCCCTCTTACCGGACAATTCCCCGTGGAGGCAATCGGAAGCGCCGGTGGTGCGCTGGAAGCCATCAAGGGTGCCATCACCTTTGTATTCCCCATCGTGATCGCGAACATCTTCGCCACAAATTACAACGCGATTTTCATCACCTTCGGGGTGCTCTGCGTCATCGGATTCGTGACCGGCGGTCTTCTTGTTCCGGAACTGGGACCGAAGGGGAAGCTGCAGCAGGAGCAGGCACAAAACTCACACTGACCGGTATCTGCCGACGCGCTCTGCAATCGGCTCTCGCGCCGAGGCGCTGTCGAAAGAACGTCGTCAGCGCCCGCCGAATCCGGCAGGGGCACAATAAGCAGACATTATTTTTCATTATTTATCGTATTTAACACATAACAAGGAGGTTTACATTATGAAGGATATGCTGAAGGATCAGGTTGCGATCGTTACAGGAGGAGGCTCCGGAATGGGAGAAGCCACCGCGAAACTCTTTGCACGGGAAGGAGCTAAGGTCGTCATTGCCGATTTCAACGAAGCAAACGCGAATAAAGTCGTAAAGGATATCACCGACGAGGGCGGCGTTGCCAGATTTTATCAGAAAATGGACGTTTCTGACCGGGCGCAGGTCGAGAAGATCGCAGAAATGACTTATGACGAATTCGGACGCATCGACATTCTCGCCGCATACGCGGGCGGAACCTTCGACGGAGATCCGAATCTGAGCCAGCAGGAGGTTCTGGAAAAGACCACTGCTGTGAATCAATGGGGCATGTATTACAGCTGTTTTGCTGTCGTTCCGTATATGAAAAAGGCGCACAGCGGCAAAATCATCATTTGTTCCTCAAACGGTGCCTTCAATCCCACCGCACCGGCCTATGAATATCATATGGCGAAGGGTGCCTGTGAATCTCTCTGCGTCAACCTGGCCATGGATCTGGCGAAGTTCGGCATCCGCGTGAACTGCATCAAGCCGGGCCCCATCGTCACCGCCTTCTGGGACGAGCTGATGGAGGACGGACCGGAGCGGAAGGCGATTCTGAAGGGAATCGCAGACGTGGAGATTCCGCTGGGACGCACCGGAACCGCAGAGGATATCGCCGGACCCGCTCTGTTCTTCGCATCTGATCTTTCGCAGTATGTCACCGGTCTGTGCATGTATGTCGCAGGCGGCGCGGGATATGTCTACGCCTTCGGACAGTCATCCATCGCTCACGCCGGCGTCGGCCGCAGTGATCTTTAATCGGTGACAGAGCACAGACTGATCATATTTCGCTAACAAAGAATAATTCGGAGGACTTTCTGATGAAAAAGGAAATTGATTTTGGGAAACGCCTCGCCTACGGCTGCCTGCGTCTCCCGATTGTGGAGGCCGGTTTTGTCGCTCCGGGATTTCGGGACGATTCCAATGTGGATGAGGCCGCATGGCAGAAAATCGTGGATCGCGGCATGGCGAACGGATATAACTACTTTGACACCTCCTGGTTTTACCATAACGGTAATTCCGAACGGGCCATCGGCCATTGTGTAGCCGACAGATATCCGAGAGAATCCTTCATTCTCTCGGATAAGATGCCGGTCAAGTTCATGAAGGACGGGTCGGAAATGGAGCCGATCTTTGAGGAACAGCTGAAAAAATGTCACGTGGACTACTTTGACTTCTATCTGATCCACGCCATCAGCTCGGAAACCTATGACAAATGGACGAAGGAAGGACTCTTTGACTTCCTCGTCAAAAAGAGAGAAGAAGGAAAATACCGCGAATTCGGGCTGTCGCTCCACGAGACCCCGGAATTCCTCGACCGGATTCTGACGGAACATCCCGAAGTGGATTTCGTAATGCTGCAGATCAATTATCTGGACTGGAATTCTCCCGCGATACGCTCCCGGGAACTGTACGAAACCGCTGTCCGACACGGAAAACCCATTGTTGTCATGGAACCCTGCAAGGGCGGCACACTGGCGAATCCTCCCGAAGAGGCAGTAAAACTGATGAAAGACTACAATCCCGACGCTTCCATCGCCTCATGGGCATACCGGTTTGTCGGTTCCCTGCCGGGAGTCCGGGTCGTCTCCGTCGGAATGCCGAGGATGGAATTCCTGGAAGACAACATGAAGACCTTCGACAACTTCCAGCCACTGAACGATGAGGAATATAAGATCCTCGATCAGGTTACAGACATCATCAACAGCAAAACCGCCATTCCCTGCACCAACTGCAAATACTGTGAGGAAGCATGCCCCTTCGACATCCCCTCCGGCGACTATTTCCAGCTGTTCAACGACTATTACCGGATGACGGAAAGCTCCGACTACAACGATGTCTGCACACCGGCCATCACGTACGGTTTCATGAAGGAACGGCGCGCCGGTGCAGATAAATGCGTCGCCTGCGGCAAATGCGAGAAGGTCTGTCCGCAGCACCTGGATATCGCGAATCTGCTGAAGGAGAAAATCGCCGGCGAGCTCTACTCACATAACCCCGATTCCATGCTGACTGACAAAACCGATGAAATGGGGAAGCCGGAATAAAAAAACTCACCAAAGAACTTATTATAAAAGGGAGTGCGAAAAAATAAATTATTTCACACTCCCTTTTCCCGATATTAAAAACTCATTTATTTCGCGACAGCGGTCTTCGCTGTTTCACAAAGCTTCGCGAATCCGGCCTCGTCATAGATCGCCATCTCGGAGAGCATCTTTCTGTTGATTTCGATACCGCTCTTCTTCAGTCCGTCCATCAGACGGCTGTAGCTGATGCCGTTCATTCTCGCGCCAGCGTTGATCCGGGCGATCCAGAGCTTCCGGTAATCTCTCTTCTTGCGCTTTCTTCCGACGTATGCAGACCGCAGTGATCTCATCACCGCGGGATTCGCCGCGCGGAAGACCTTGCTCTTCTGTCCGTAGAAGCCCTTTGCCTGCTTCAGAATTTTCTTATGTCTCTTGTGAGCGTTTACGCCCTTCTTTACTCTTGCCATATTCTATACCTCCTGTATACCGATATTTCAACCTTTAGTAACGCGATCCTTCCGATGCGCTATTTCGCCATTGATCTGAGCATTCTCTTCTGATCCGCTGAGGTCAGAACCGTGGATTTACGCAGACCCTGTTTTCTCTTCGGCGTCTTCTTGGTCAGAATATGACTCTTGTATGCCTTATGTCTCTGAATCTTTCCGGATCCGGTGACCTTCATTCTCTTGCACGCGCCTCTGTGAGACTTCATCTTGCATTTTGCCATAATTATACCCTCCTATGTCAATTATTATTTCTCGTTATCCTTGGATTTCTTATGCTTCTCAGCAGGCTTCGGCGACAAGAACATGGTCAGGCTTCTGCCCTCGAAGGAAGGTTTTTTGTCCATAACCCCATATTCTCCACAGGCCTCTGCAAAGGAATTCATGACCTGACGTCCTCTGTTGACGTAGTCGCGTTCACGTCCTCTGAACCGGAGACTGACCTTGACTTTGTCCCCGTCCTTCAGAAACTTGCTGGCAGTCTTCGCCTTCACCAGAATATCATGCTCCTCGATAAAGGTGCTCAGTCTGATTTCCTTGACCTGAATCGTCTTCTGCTTTTTCTTGGCCTCTTTTTCCCGCTTCTGAAGTTCATAGCGGTACTTTCCATAGTCCAGTATTTTCACAACAGGCGGCTTCGCGTTCGGTGAGATTTCCACTAAATCCAGCTTCCGCTGTTCTGCCAGTTCCAAAGCCTCGCTCCGGCTCATGATTCCGACCATTTCTCCATTGCTGTCGATCACTCTCAGTTCTCTGGCACGAATCTCTTCGTTGATTCTACTTTCTCTGCTAATTTCTCTACCTCCTACTAAAAAACGGATACCTTCTGTATCCGCTTCAAAAAACGCAAGCTACGCTGTTTTCAACTATTTACCCAACAAACACGATCGTCTGAAAGGTGAGAAGCGGATAACTTCTTCTTGATTACTTCAACAGTATACCATCCGTTTCCGTCTCTGTCAAATATTTTTCAGGAATTCAGAGGCCGCCCGGACAATCCGGGCGACCTCTGAAAATGTAATTATTTCTTCCGTTTTATTTACTCAATAATTTAACCTGACTGCCGCAGAACCGCGATATCTCATTACAAGTCCGCGATCTGCTTATGCACAACCGGAATCGGCGTCGGATCCACCTCGTCGATGTTGTGTACATATTTATGCACGTCCTCCATCAGGTGCCCGCTCAGCAGCCATACTCCGATAACGTTCGGGATGACCATCAGACCGTTCAGGATATCCGCAATCGTCCAAACGGTATTCAGTGCGATTACGCAGCCGACGAAGGACAGAACCACAAACGCGATCTTATACGGCATAATGATCTTCGGTCCGCAGAGGTATTCCGCACACCGCTCACCGTAGTAGGACCATCCGAGAATCGTTGAGAATGCGAACAGTGCCAGCGAGAGGGCGATGATCGGACGTCCGACAACCGGAATCAGTCCGAACGCATGGAAGGTCAGAACTGTCGTGTCAGTATTGCTTCCGGTCTCGATGAATTCAGGATGCGCCAGTGCGGAGCTTACCAGCGTAAGTCCGGTCAGCAGACAGATGACTACTGTATCCCAGAAGGTACCGGTCATGGATACCAGAGACTGTCTCACAGGGTTTCTGGTCTTCGCCGACGCCGCTACAATCGGAGCGGAGCCCATGCCGGACTCGTTGGAGAACAGGCCTCTCGCACATCCGTAACGCAGTGCGACTGCAACGCTGTAACCGAACAGTCCACCGGCGCCTGCCTGTACTGAAAATGCCGATTTGATAATGAGAACGAGCGCTTCACCGACGAAATGACCGTTCATAATCATGACCCAGATGGAACCGATTACATAGAACGCCGCCATAAACGGTACCAACTTCTCGGTAACCATCGTGATGGACTTGACTCCGCCGATGATTACGATCGCCGTGAATACCGCGACCAGAATTCCGGCCACCCATTCAGGAAGTCCGAAGTTCTGCTTCAGGGCTGTGGAAATGGAGTTCGCCTGCGTCATACAGCCGATTCCGAACGCCGCGATAGCACCGAACAGTGCGAACAGGACGCCCAGCCATTTGGCGTGCAGACCTCTCTCCAGCGCAGTGAACGCGCCGCCGATCATGCGTCCGTCTTCCGTCTGCTCTCTGTACTTGACAGACATCGCGGTTTCCATGTATTTGGTCGCGATGCCCAGAACGCCGGTCATCCACATCCAGAAGACTGCTCCCGGTCCGCCGCTCGCCACCGCAGTGGCAACGCCGATGATGTTTCCGGTTCCGATTGTCGCCGCAAGAGCGGTCGTCAGCGCACCGAACTGCGATACTTCGCCTTCTCCATCCGGATCCGGCGTAACGGATAACTTGATCCCCTTAAATGTATGCTTCTGGATAAAACCTGTTCTGATGGTGCAGAACAGATGAGTTCCGAGCAGAACAATAATCAGGGGCAAGCCCCATAGAAAAGCGTCAAAGTTGTCTAGGGCCTTTACCATACTCTCATGCCTCCTTTGCAAAAGTGCTAAGACAATAACGAATAATAATTACGTTCTTATTATATCACACACTCTTCACGAAGCAAACCCCTTTTCTAAATAATCACATTATTTTAAGTGACTTTTTTGTGGTTTTCAGACAAGCATACCGTATATTTTATATATTAAGCGCACAAAAAGCGCTCCGCAATATTCGGCGAAGCACTTTTTGTGTATATTCCGTGTATATTTCAGAGGCATTTCAGCGGAAATTATTCCGTGCCAGATCGTATCCCCTACTTCAGAAGCGCGATCAGCTGGCCGGCTTTGACCTGCTGTCCCTTCTTGATGAAGATTTTCTCCACCTCTCCGGAGGTTCTCGCAATGATATTGGTCTCCATCTTCATGGCTTCGATTACCGCGATCGGCTGCTGATCCGCCACAGTATCACCCTCGTTGACCAGCACCTTGACGATGTTCCCCGGGATGTTTGCGCCGATCTCCATGGGGTTTTCCTCATCCGCATAGCGTGCTGATGAGCTGGAGACTGCGGCCTCCACCTGATTATCCTTGATGCGGACGACCCTGCGGTTTCCGTTGACCTCGAAATCCAGATCCCGGAACCCTTCTTTGTCCACATCCCTGACCTCCGTCAGACGGATGACCAGCTCTTTTCCTTCGTCCAGCTTGACCTCACAGGTTTCGCCCTCACGCAGCCCATGGAAGAACACATCAGAGCCCATCAGGGTGAAGTGCCCGTCCTTCTTGATACTCTTCTGGTACTCCTCGTAGACCTTCGGATACATGGCGTAGCTGATGACCTCACGGTCTGTTCCCTCCAGTCCGAAATAGTTCTGCAGGCCCGTGCGTATGTACTCGAAATCCTCCGGCTCCAGCAGTTCTCCCGGCCGTTTGGTAATCGGCTCCTTGTCCTTCAGTACCAGTTTCTGCAGATCCTTCGGGAAACCGCCCTCCGGCTGTCCCATCATTCCCTCGAAGAAAGCGACGATGGAATCGGGGAAGTCGATGCTCTTTCCCTTCTCCATGATATTTTCAGGCGTCAGGTCATTCTGCACCATGAAGATCGCCATATCGCCGACCGCCTTGGAGGACGGAGTAACCTTGACGATGTCGCCCAGCATATCGTTGACGCGCTTGTACATCTCCTTGACCTCACGGAGCTTGTGACCCAGTCCGAAACTCTCCACCTGCGACTGCAGATTGGAGTACTGCCCGCCCGGAATCTCATATTTGTAGATCTCCGCGGAAGCCGTCTTCAGATCACTCTCAAACGGCTGATACACCGGCCGCACATCCTGCCAGTAATCCGAGATCTCCTGCAATCTGTCTGCGTCGATTCCGGTCTCTCTGTCGGAAAATTCCAGCGCGGCGACGATAGAGTTCAGCGCCGGCTGCGAGGTAAGGCCTGACATGCTGTTCACCGCAGCGTCGATGATATCCACTCCCGCATCCGCCGCCCGCAGGCAGGTCGCAACACCGTTTCCGCTGGTATCGTGGGTATGAAGATGAATCGGTACGCCCACTTCCTCCTTCAATGCGCGGACCAGTTTATACGCCGCTTCCGGCTTCAGCAGGCCGGACATATCCTTGATTCCGATAATGTGCGTTCCGCGCTTCTCAAGTTCTTTTGCCATCCGAACATAATACTGCAGATTATATTTGTCCCTGCTGGCGTCCATGATGTCGCCGGTGTAGCACAGCGTCGCCTCTGCGATCTTGCCCTGGTTCAGCACCTCGTCCAGCGCGATTTCCATTCCCGGAATCCAGTTCAGCGAATCGAAGATGCGGAACACGTCGATACCGCCCTTCGCCGCCTGCTTCACGAACTCCCGGATGACATTGTCCGGATAATTTTTGTACCCCACCGCGTTCGCGCCGCGGATCAGCATCTGGAACAGGATGTTCGGAATCTTCTCACGCAGCTCGTCCAGCCGCTTCCACGGCGATTCCTTCAGGAATCTGTACGCGGTATCGAAGGTCGCGCCGCCCCACATCTCCAGAGAGAACGCATCCTTCTCGTACAAAGCCACTGCCGGAGCGATCTTGGTCATATCGATGGTCCTCACCCGCGTCGCCATCAGGGACTGCTGCGCGTCCCGCATCGTAGTGTCGGTGACCAGCAGTTTCTTCTGGTCCAGGATCCAGTTTTTCACAAATTCCGGTCCGTGTCTGTCCAGCAGCTGCTTGGTTCCGGACAGCTGATTGATCTGAGTCATCTTGATTTTCGGGAATACCGGTACGTTAAACTCCGGCTTGTTCCCGTGGGTCTCGTTAACCACAATATTCCCGATGTAGCTGAGCACCTTCAGCTCGCGGTCCACCTTGGTGCTGATGTCCAGCAGCTCCGGGTTCGCCGCGATAAATCCCGTATCGCATCTTCCCGCGATGAAATCCGGGTGGTTCAGCACGTTAAGCAGGAAGCCGATATTGGTTTTAACCCCTTTGATCTGGGTTTCCTTCAGCGCCCGAATAGCCTTCCGGCGCGCATCCTCGAAGGTGAGCGCGCTGGCCGTAATCTTGACCAGCAGGCTGTCGTAATACGGGGTGACCACCGAACCGGTGAAGCCGTTCCCGCCGTCCAGACGGATTCCGAATCCGGAAGCGCTCCGGTACAGTTCAATCGTGCCCGTATCCGGCGCGAATCCGTTGGCCGGATCCTCGGTGGTGATCCTGCACTGAATCGCCGCTCCACGCATGTTCACATCGCTCTGCCCGCGGATCCCGATCTCATCGGAATCCAGGGTATAACCCTGTGCGATTTTAATCTGCGCCTGCACGATGTCGATGCCTGTCACAAGCTCCGTCACGGTATGCTCAACCTGAATTCTCGGGTTCATCTCGATGAAATAGTGATTTCCGTGCTTATCCAGCAGGAACTCCACCGTTCCGGCACTGCGGTAATTCACATGTCTTGCGATTTTCAGCGCGTCCTCACAGATTGCCGCTCTCTGCTCTTCTGTCAGACACAGCGCCGGCGTGAACTCAACTACCTTCTGGTGTCTTCTCTGAATCGAGCAGTCGCGCTCGAACAGATGCACGATGTTGCCCTCTTTGTCCCCCAGAATCTGGACCTCGATGTGCTTAGGATTCTCCAGATATTTTTCGATGAAAATGTCGTCATTTCCGAACGCCTTCGCCGCTTCGCTCTTCGCCGTCCGGTACTCATTGATGATATCCGCCTTTTCGCGAACCACCCGCATTCCCCGGCCGCCGCCGCCGGCTGCCGCCTTCAGAATCACCGGGTATCCGCATTTGTCAGCGAATTCCACTGCCTCGTCCTCACTCCGGATCGCCGCCTCGACGCCCGGAATCGTCGGAACTCCTACTTCCTCCGCCACCAGCTTGGACTGGATCTTGTCACCCAGCTGATTCATCATATCCGCAGTCGGTCCGATGAACTCGATGCCTGCGTCCTCACAGGCCTGAGCAAAATCGGGGTTTTCCGAAAGGAAACCGTATCCCGGGTGAATCGCATCTACGCCCTTCGCTCTGGCGATTTCAATTATCTCATCGATTCCCAGATAGGCGTCCACCGGTGATTTACCCTTGCCCAGCTGATAGGACTCGTCCGCCTTGGTACGGAAAAGGGACGTGTTGTCCTCCTCCGAATAAATGGCGACCGTCCGGATCCCCAGTTCACTGCAGGCTCTGAAAATCCGAATCGCGATCTCACCGCGGTTGGCGACCAGTACTCGCTTGAATCTCTTGATTTGCTTCATCTCTCGTTTCTCCTGTTCTCTAAAGATGCTGTTAAAAAGATGTTGTTTCTGTCTCTCCGTTTTCTGTACACCGATACACTTCATCCTCGCGTTACCGCGTTGGATCCTGTCCGGTTTTCGTAACCTCAATATGCGGATACGGGATTCGTATCCCTCGCCTGTCGAATTCTTTTTTGATTGCTTCTTCCATATAAATCAGGGCTTCGCCGCGGTTCTCGGTCCGGCACCAGATGCCGACGTCGAACACAAGTCCCCTCTCGCCGTGCTGTTTCAGGCATATCCAGGGCTCCGGCTCTTCCAGAAGCATCGGTCCCTCGCGAACAACCTGACGGATAGCGTCTCTCGCCTGATCGATGTCCGAGTCGTAACTGATGATGAATTCTCCGCTCACCCGACGCAGCTCGCGCCTGGACGCATTGATTACCATGGACGTCGTTACATTTCCGTTGGGAACGATGATATCCCGGTTATCATAGGTATGCAGATGAGTCGTCAGAAGATCGATCCGGTCAACGATGCCTGTGGTTCCGTTAATCTCGACCTCATCTCCCGCCACAAAAGGTTTTGTGAACAAAAGAATGATTCCGCCTGCCACATTGCTCAGCGAGTCGCGCAGCGCCAGCGCAACCGCCACCCCCGCAGCGGCAAGCGCTGTCACCAGAGGCGCCATGTCCACGCCCAGTTTGGACAGAATCGTCAGAATCAGCAGAATCCACAGGACGATGCCGGTGGTTCGCATGATCAGAGTATGAACCGACCGGTCCAGGGCGGACTTTTCCAGCGCCGTTCTCTCAATGCGGCGGACGACCCGGATGAAAATCCAACCAATAACCAGAATGAGCAGTGCCTCTCCGAATTTTTCCAGCAACGCCCATCCGTTTTCCGCCGTAAAAATATTGCTGAAATTCATGAAAGGAACCTCCTATCTCCCCGCTCTGCGGCGATCCAGTTCATGCAGGAGTTTCTTGCGCAGGCGGATATCGTCCGGCGTAACCTCCACCAGCTCGTCGTCGGCGATAAACTCCAGCGCCTCCTCCAGTGTAAAGGTTCTCGGCGGTGACAGCTTAATCGTCTCATCGGATCCCGCCGCGCGCATATTGCTGACTTTCTTGGCCTTGCACGGGTTGACATCCATATCGTCACTCCGGGAATTCATCCCCACAATCATGCCTTCATACACATGTGTTCCCGGCTCTACGAACATCTGAACCCGCTCGCCGATATTGAACAAAGCATACGGGGTGCAGTTTCCTTCCTCGATGGCGATGGCGACGCCGTTGGTCCGTCCGGGGATCTCCCCTTTATATGGTTCGAAATCGAAGAACCGCCGCTCCATGCTTCCCTCTCCCCGGGTATCGTTGATAAACTCAGAACGGTACCCTAGCAGTCCTCGGGTAGGCACATGGTATTCCAGCCTGGAATACCCGTTTTCTCCGCTCATCTGCACCATCATTCCCTTTCTCTGATTGAGCTTGGAAATCACAGATCCTGAGTACTCATCCGGAACGTTGATGACGACCTCCTCCACCGGTTCCAGTTTCCGTCCGTTCTCATCCTTATGGAAAATAACCTCAGGCTTGGAAACCGCCAGTTCATAGCCTTCCCTTCTCATATTTTCTATCAGAATCGACAGATGCAGCTCGCCTCTTCCTGAAACCTTGAAGCAATCGGTCGAATCCGTATCCTCCACCAGAAGTCCCACGTTGACTTCAAGTTCTTTGTTCAGGCGCTCCCGGATGTGGCGCGAGGTCACATATTTCCCCACTCTGCCGGCAAAGGGCGATGTGTTGACCATGAAATTCATGGACAGGGTCGGTTCTTCAATGTGAATCATCTCCATCGGCTGCGGATCGGAGGGATCGCAGATGGTTTCCCCGATGGAAATATCCGAGATTCCGGAGACCACAACGATGTCTCCGCACTCTGCCTGCGGCACAGCCATGCGCTTGAGGCCCCGGTAAACAAAGACCTGGTTGATTTTTTTGTTCTCGATAGTTCCGTCTTCTCTGGCGACAGCGACAGTCTGTCCCTCCCGGATCACGCCCCTGGTGATCCTGCCAATGCCGAGCCTGCCGATGTAATCGTCATACGCCAGCGTGGAAACCTGAAACTGCAGCGGCTCATCGCGCAGATCAGGATAAGGCGCACAGTGCTCCACAATCGTGTCAAACAGCGGCGTGATATCCAGTCCGCCAATTCCTCTTGGCGTATGGCGGAGTTTTTTGTCGCCCTCGCCGACCTCGATGCCTTTTACCTCCTCCGGATCGCGTACCGCGATTCCCTGACGGGCGATGCCGTAAAGAATAGGGAAATCCAGCTGCTCATCATTGGCGTTCAGATCCATGAAGAGTTCATAGACCTCGTCCACCACCTCGTCGATGCGGGCGTCCTTCTTATCGATTTTGTTGATCAGAAGAATAGGATTCAGCCCCTGCTCCAGCGATTTGCTCAGCACGAATCTCGTCTGGGGCATCGGTCCTTCGCTGGAATCCACCAGCAGGATCACCGTATCCACCGTCTTCATGATCCGCTCCACCTCAGATGAAAAGTCCGCATGTCCCGGAGTGTCCACGATGTTGATCTTGGTATCTCCATGCATAATTGAACAGTTCTTGGAATAAATCGTGATTCCCCGTTCTCTCTCTATATCATCGCTGTCCATGACACAATCCACGACCTCTTCGTTTTCACGGAAAACGCCGCTCTGGTTCAGGAACGCATCCACCAGCGTAGACTTTCCCGCATCTACATGGGCAATCACAGCGATATTGATTATTTTTTGTTTTTCTGCCATAAAATATAATCCCCTCCAATGTGTAGGCTTAACAATTAATGTTACCATAATTTCAAAGCCAATTCAACACCCGGAAGGGATTTTCTTAACTCACCCGGAAGGGATTTTCTCTCACTCATCGACAGAGCGATCTTCTCATGCTCTCCCGTGACTTCGCAGATAGCGGGCAAGAAAAATCTCGTCTTCGATTTCCAGACCTCTCTCGCCCGACAGGCTCTCCAGATGATGACGGAACTCATGGCGAAGCACCTCCCGGATCTTCCGGGTCACCTGTTCCTCATCAGCGTCCTCCATCATCCGGACAAATGAACCGTAATACAGCGTGATTCCTCTCCCGAAGTTCGGCGAGCGCGTATACTCTCCGAGGATGTACAGATCGTCCGCTACGCCTCTGGGATGGGGCCTGGCATATTCCTGAACGATCACGCCGTTGTTCAGCTCCCGGAAGAAGACTTCCGGAAGCTCATCCATCATATTTCCCGTGATTTCGCGGAAGCGTGCGAGGCTTACCATGCTCCGCCTCCGCCGCCTCCGAAACCGCCTCCGGAAAAGCCGCCTCCGCCGAAGCCTCCGCCGCCGTCACCGCCGATGTCGCCCCAGCCTTCTGACACCGCATCCGCGACAGCTGAATCGAATTCGCCGGCGATTCCCCGTCCCCAGGAGTTCAGCATACTCCCGTACCACAGCGGAGTCCATACAGAAGCAGTATCATAGCTGTCGTACCATTCCGGCTGCGGAACCTTGATATCGGTGAATTTCTTCGCCCATCGGGTTGACATTCCCATGACATACGCATACGGCATGATATCGAAAAAGTATTCCGGATCCTGATCGGACAACGTTTTCAGGCGGTCGTACTCAGCGTCCCGGATGAAGTCGCGGAAGCCCAGGATCTTTCCCTGCCACTCCGCGCTTTTCTTTGTACGGGCCTTCATCAGCGCCACGAAGACATAGGATATCGCAATGGAAACAAGCACTGCCGCCGCAACCGGCATGCTGCCCAGCCGGTCGAAAGCAAGCGACGCCGCCAGCATCGCTCCGGCTCCGGTCAGAGCGATTCCCACGGAAAATCGGACTATATTGGAAGTTCTTGTCCGGGCGTCTTTGTGATCGAATGCACTCATGATGCTCCCGATTCCAACAATCTGAATGATCAGTTCAATCGCGATCCACAGAATACTCGTTCCGGCGCCCGTTTCCATACGGGGCAGCTGAATCGCCGCAAGCGGCGGGATAACCAGAAGAGCCATTCCGATCCCGCGGCAGACCTTGGACGCTTCTGTGAACAGCCGGTTCTTCTTTTTATTGTAATGGCCGATCAGTTTATCCTTTGTCACCATCAGCGCATCACCGAACCCGGCGGGCGGGTTCTGCATATCCACCTCATCTCCCGCAGCAAACATCTGATTGAACAGATATTTTGCAAAGCTCTTTTCCTGATTATCAATCTTCCGGAGCTTTGTCACCCGGAAGGCATTGCGTTCGTACTCCCGGATCTTCAGATAGCCCTTTGACGCGTAGTACATCAGGAGAGAGGAAATGTCCGTTCCCTCCACGTTCCCGTCGATGATGTACCCCAGTTCTGCCGGCGTCATATTCTCTGGAGGATAGAATTCCACCGTCCTGACCACCCTGGGATCCCGTCCGAACAGGAACCACAGGAGCAGGAGAAGCAAAGGAATCAGCGCCAGCACACAGTAAAGCAGAATCCTGAAAATGTGCCGGCTGGCAGGATCCACCCAATAGCCCTGAGGCAGCGTCGCCTTGACCGTCACGCCGTAATGGCGCGGCAGATTGCTGCCCTGAATAGTGAGCGTATTGGTCTTTCTATCCACCGTCTTGCTGAACATCGGATCCAGGCCGCCGACCGTCCGGTATGCGCCGCTGTAATAGCTGACCTTATCCCAGTCTATCGCTTTCGGTATCGTCAGGATCAGTTTCGTCTTTCCGATCGCGGTCACCCACTCGGTGGGAAGCAGATCTAGTGACAGGTAGTCCTCCTTTTCCGAGTCGTCCTCATAACAGACCAGATCGTAGGAAAGCGTATAAGTATGCTTTCCAGTGATGACCTCGTCAGGATCGCCGATCTTGATGTAACAGAAGGAATACTGACCGCCCAGACTGCTGTCGGAGCCGGATTCCATCTCATAATCCGACGGATCCTTACCGCTGTCAATATTCCGTATTTTATAATACTTCTCCGGTACAGGTATGTACCGGGTGATGCCGTGGTGCGCAGACTGATTGAAATTGACCCGTATAGTCTCCTTCACATGGATCACATGGTTTTCACTGACGGTCGCGCTGACATTGAATATCTCCGTTTCAAAGTCGTCCGATGTCGCGAACGCGTCGTGTGGCGAAGACCAGATCACCGCAATCAGCGCCAGAAACAAAACAAAGGCTGCGATCCGCGGCCTTTTAAATGATGCGCTATGCATTGAAATCCACCTTGACGTTCCGGCGTTCCTCCTCGTTTTCCACCTCAAACATCGGCTTCCGGGTATAATGGAAAACGTTCGCAATGATGTTGCTCGGGAACATCTGACATTTGTTGTTGAAAATCTTGACGACCGCGTTGTAGTACTTCCTGGAGTTCGCGATCTCATCTTCGATTCTCTGGAGCTGCGACTGCAGATCCATGAAATTCTGATTCGCCTTCAAATCCGGATAAGCCTCCGAAATCGCAAAAAGAGACTTCAGCGTGCCGGACAGAATGTTCTCTGCCTGCGCTCTTTCCTCCACTGTCGATGCGCTCTGCGCCATGTTGCGGGCCTCCACGACCTTCTGCAGTGTGTTCGACTCATGAGCCGCATACCCCTTGACGGTTTCCACGAGATTCGGAATCAGATCGTATCTCTTCTTCATGTACACGTCCATGGTGGCAAACGCCTCTTCACAGTTGTTGTTCGCCCGGACAAAGCCATTGTACGCGGCAATCAGCCACACTACAATGACGCCGACGATGACGGCGATAATAATACCGGCAATAGCAATCATTCAACTACCTCCCTGTCTCCCAGTTGACCGGTTCCTGACCGGTGCTGACCAGGAATTCATTCGCTCTGGAAAAGTACCGCCCTCCGAAAAAACCGTTATAGGCCGACAGCGGACTGGGATGCGCTCCTGTGAGCACGAGGTGTCTGCGGTTGGTAAGCAGCGGCCGTTTCGCCTTTGCGTTCCCTCCCCACAAAATAAATACCAGCGGTTTTTCCCGTTCGTTCAGCAGCTGGATGATCCGGTCTGTGAGAATCTCCCAGCCCCTGCCCTTGTGAGAGTTTGCCTGATGTTCTCTGACCGTGAGCACCGTATTCAGAAGAAGCACGCCGTCTTTCGCCCAGTTCACCAGGCTGCCGTTATCCCGGGGCGGCGGAGAGATTCCGAGATCCTCCTGCAGCTCCCTGAAAATGTTCACCAGCGACGGCGGCTGCGGTACTCCCGGCATCACGGAAAAAGCCAGACCGTGCGCCTGTCCCTCTTCATGATACGGATCCTGCCCCAGAATCACAACCTTCACATCATTGTACGACGTATATTTCAGCGCATTGAAAATATCGTACATATCCGGATAAATTCTGCGGCTGCGGTACTCCCGGATCAGAAACTGCCTCAGTTTCCGATAATAATCCTTATCAAATTCTCCCTTCAGGATTTCATCCCATTCATTTCCAATACTAACCATGTCACAATTATACCTGAAAGACACATGAGATTCAAGATAAATGCGGAACGGGGGAGCGGCTCCCGACGCCATCTCTGACGACAAAGGATCTGCCCCGACGCCGCAGAGCGGCGGATTCCCAAAGCCGCGAAACGACTGCTCTTAAAGGCGGAACGCTTCAGACAGCGCGATGACCGCTTCGTTCTTTTTGTCAGAATCAATCGCCGCGGAAATCGAAATCTCCGAGGTCGTGATGTTATAATGCCGTATACCGTTTTCCGCCAGTGTCGCAAAGGTTTTTCCGGCAACTCCCACATGAGTAGTCATCCCCACGCCCACCAGCGAAACCAGGCAGATGTCTTCCTTCTTCATGACCTCCAGATTACAAAATCGGGAATTTCCGGCAAAAGCTTTGTCGATAGCCTCAATATCCCCGCCGGAGCAGCTGAAGGATACCGCGCACGCATTCTCCGAATACGTCTGCTGCGAGATCACATCGACATTCACGCTGAGATCACCCAGCATCTCAAACAGCTCCGACACCGCGTCCCCGCTGGTGGCGATATCCTTGATAGTATAAATCACGATGTCATCCGACACGCTGATTCCGCTGACCGCAGCTTCCTGCACAATCACACTTCTGTCCACGATGAATGTACCTCCAATCCTGTTTTCATTAAACGCCGGACCCACAAAGACCTCAACGCCCAATGTCTTCGCCAGTTCTATAGCGCCTGCCTCCAGATCCGTTTCGCCCAGAGCTGTCAGTTCCATCGCCTCTTCATAGCTTATTTTCGGGAACACGGTACGGCTTTCCGAAACCTTCGGATCCACGACACAAACGCCCTCAGCATTTCCGTAGAGTTCGCAGCCGCATTTCAGGCCGCCCGCAATCGCCACGGCCGTCGCAGCGGAACCGTACCGTCCCAGCCGGTCCTCCATGCCGAAATCCCCAAACCCTTGAAATCCGGGAATAACCGCAACCTCTCCGGCAAGGAACGCGTGCTCTATACGATCCAGCATAATCTCATGCTTCCCCCGATACCGATCCACGATATCCAGAGACTGCCCCCGGATGTCCTCGATCACACGGGCTCCGACACCTCTTTTTTCCAGAGCGCACGCCATCAGTGCCGCAGTCTGAAGCTCCGACGCCGAAAACAGCGCGTCCAGCTTATCCCGGCTGATCTCTTCCCCGAAGGTTTCTGCACGTGTCAGCGTCTGCTCCGCGATTTCGTGCATAGACGCCATAACGAGCACCAGCCCGTCCACGCGGCTGCGGTATTCCGCCACATGATCCGCGATCCGGTTCAGATCCTCCATGTTCCTGAGGTACTTTCCCCCATATTTCTGTACCAGATTCATAGTTCCTCCATTTTCTCCCGGTTCTTCACAACCCTGTCTTATATCGGATATTCTAACATAATCGCACAATTTAACAAGTCTTTTTTTGTTGTTTTTTAACAAATAATATTGTGCACCGCCTTCGCGAAAAATACTGCCCGGCATTTACATTTCCGTTCCGCATGTATATAATGTTGGCAGCGTTATCCCGCCGGCAGTTACTGCATAACGACGGCCGCCGGCTGGCATCCTGCAGCAGATTCTGCACCGGCGACGAATCAAAAAGGAGAAATCTGAAACTGATATGAAGAAGCATGCGATCATCCCGATATTCATTCCGCACCTCGGATGCCCCTATAACTGTATTTTCTGCGACCAACGCACGATTACGGCTCACACGGCACCCGTCAGCGAGGAGGAAGTCACGGAAACCATTGAAACCTGGCTCTCCACACTGGAACACGTGGAGACGCGGGAGATCGCCTTTTACGGCGGAAGCTTCACAGCCATTCCCATGGAACTCCAGAACCGGTATCTGCGGATCGCCGGACGATACAAGGAGAGCGGCAGGATTCACAAAATACATCTGTCCACACGGCCGGACGCCATCAGTCCGTCCATTCTGGAAAACCTCAGACGACATGGCGTCGATACTGTCGAACTGGGCGTGCAGTCCTTCGATGACCGGGTTCTGACCCTGAGCCGCCGCGGACATGACAGCGCCGTCGTTTACCGGAGTGCCCGTATGATACAGGAATACGGCTTTGAACTTGGAATTCAACTGATGATCGGCCTTCCCGGTGACAGCCCCGAAGCCTGCATCCGCAGCGCCCGTGAGACGGTTCGCATCCGTCCGCAGATCGCCCGGCTCTATCCTGTCATTGTCATTGAAAACACCGAACTGTATCATCTGTGGCAGAGAGGCGCCTATCATCCGCTTACGCAGTATGAGGCAGTGCAGTGGACAAAGGAAATGTACAAAATCCTTGACGCCGCCGGTATCAATATCATCCGCGTCGGTCTGAAAAGCAGTGATCATATCCGGACGGGCGGAAGCATCGCGGGAACCACTTTTCATCCCGCTTTCCGTCAGCTGGTGGAGGGGGAAATCGCAAAAGAGCGAATCGAAGAGCAGCTCGCCGCATCCGGCTTTGTTCCCCGCAGCAGCAGAAATCCGAAGAGGGAAGTCCTGTGCATGGCGAACGCCCGCGGACTCTCGAATCTCGTGGGAAACGGAGGCCGCAACCGCAAATATTTCCTTGATAAATACCCCGGAATTGTTTTATCATATAGAGTATGCAATGAACTACACGATGGTGAATACATCGCGAGAATAAAGGGAGACAAATAATGAACGAAACACAGAAAGCAGTCGTTACTGTCATCGGAAGGGATATGGTCGGAATTCTGGCCAGGGTTTCCACCGCGGCAGCAGAAGGAAACGCGAACGTTATGGAAGTGACTCAGTCCGTTCTGGACGGTTATTTCTGCATGATCATGATCATCGACATCACAGAAGCGACCCGGTCCATCGAGGAGCTTCAGAACAGCATCCGCACGGCCGTACCCGATATGCAGGTCCATGTCATGCACGAGAACATCTTTAATTCGATGCACCGGATCTAGGAAAGGGGGTGGGCACAGTATGCTGAATATGAGCGACATCATGGAAACCATCACCATGATCCGGGAGGAAAATCTGGACATCCGGACCATTACTATGGGAATCTCTCTGATCGACTGCGCCGACGCAGATATCGACCGGTCCTGTGAAAAAATCTACCGGAAGATCTATTCCCACGCAAAGAATCTGGTGAGAACCGGCGAAGTCATTGAAAAAAAATACGGTATTCCCATCGTGAACAAGCGTATCTCCGTCACTCCCGTCTCGCTTCTGGCGGGAGTCAGCGGCGGCGATCCTGTAAAATACGCCCGGACTCTGGACCGGGTTGCGCATGATGTAGGCGTGGATTTTCTGGGAGGCTATTCCGCGCTGGTGCAGAAGGGCTTCAGCGCCGGAGACCGGGAACTGATCGATTCCATTCCGCAGGCGCTTGCGGAAACGGAGCTGGTCTGTTCCTCTGTCAACATCGGATCCACCAAAGCGGGAATCAACATGGATGCGGTAAGTCTGATGGGCGAGAAGGTTCGAGAGGCTGCAGAACTCACAAAAGATCGTCAGTGCATCGGCGACGCCAAACTGGTTATATTCTGTAACGCCGTGGAAGACAATCCATTTATGGCAGGGGCCTTCCACGGAATCACGGAGGCCGACACAGTTGTCAGCGTCGGCGTGTCGGGTCCCGGCGTGGTTCGCTCCGTACTCTCGAAAATGCCTAAGGACGCTCCTCTGAACGAGGTGGCGGAAACTATTAAGCGCACCGCCTTCAAGATCACGCGGGTCGGTCAGCTGGTGGGGACGGAGGCCGCAGAGATGCTGGGCGTCCGGTTCGGCATCATCGATCTGTCACTGGCCCCCACTCCTGCGGTCGGAGACTCGGTCGCCCATATCCTGGAAGAAATCGGTCTGGAGCAGTGCGGCGCTCACGGGACGACGGCTGCGCTGGCAATGCTCAACGATGCGGTGAAAAAGGGGGGTCTGATGGCTTCCTCCAGCGTCGGCGGACTTTCCGGCGCCTTCATTCCGGTCACTGAAGATGCGGGGATGATTGCCGCCGCCCGCGCCGGTACCCTTTCCATTGAAAAACTGGAGGCCATGACAGCTGTCTGCTCTGTCGGGCTGGACATGATCGTCATTCCGGGCGATACGCCGGCGGATGTGATCTCCGCAATCATCGCCGACGAAGCCGCCATCGGCATGGTCAACTCCAAGACCACCGCCGTCCGTGTGATTCCGGCGATCGGGCTGGCCGAAGGCGAGGAGCTGGACTTCGGCGGTCTCCTGGGCAGCGGGCCGGTCATGAAGGTTCGGAGTCAGTCTCCTTCCGTCATGATCCGCCGCGGTGGAAGAATCCCCGCACCGATGCAGAGTCTGAAGAACTGACAGGTTATATAAAAGCGCGCCTTGCGGGCAGCAGCGTCACACAGCTGTCCGCAAGGCGCTTTAGTATTTCAACATTTTGGCATCTCAGCGGATTTTTGTTTTCAGACTTCCGGCGTTTGCGGTTTACTGAATCGACAGGACCTTGTAATCCTTCGCCTCTACCGCCTGTTTCAGTGCTTCGTCAGACACGTCTCCGCTCAGTGTGACCACGGCTTTGTTCGCCTCGTGGCTGACCTCAGCACTGTCTACTCCCTGCACCTCTTCCAGTGCCTTCTTCACTGTCGCCTCACAGTGTCCGCACATCATTCCTTCGATATTCATTGTCTTTTCCATTTCTGTAACCTCCTGATTTGCATTTTCCTTTTGCTTTATCTTTTTATCCTTTGAAGCGTCATGCAGTCTGAAAAGATTCAGGCGCAGCGCATTCATACACACGCAGAAGCTGGACAGGCTCATGGCCGCGGCTCCCAGCATGGGATTCATGGACCATCCCGTCAGGTGGACATAGGCGCCTGCCGCCACCGGAATAAGGATGGCGTTATAGAAGAACGCCCAAAACAGATTCTCATGTATATTCTTCACAGTCTGACGGCTCAGCCGCAGTGCGGCCGGAACATCACTGAGTCTGCTGTTCATCAGCACCACATCCGCCGCGTCGATGGCGACGTCTGTTCCCGCACCGATGGCGATGCCGGTATCTGCCCGTGTCAGAGCAGGCGCATCATTGATTCCGTCTCCGACCATGGCGACCTTGCCCTGCTTCTTCAGTCTGCGGATCACGGCTTCCTTGCCGGTCGGCAGAACGCCTGCGATCACCTCATCCACGCCGGCCTGCCTTCCGATCGCCCGGGCGGTGCGCTCGTTGTCCCCCGTCAGCATGACCACATGGATGCCCATATTTCTGAGCTGCCGGATCGCCTCCGGGCTGTCCTCCTTGATGGTATCCGCCACCGCGATCATTCCGGCGAACCGGTCGTCCTCTGCGAAATACAGACAGGTTTTTCCTTCCTCTGCATGTTTCTCTGCCCTGTCAAGGATCGCCTGAGGCACCGGGCATTTCTTTTGTACAAAATCAAGGTTCCCCCCGGTCAGAGACCGGCCGCTCCGCATCCCCTGCAGCCCGTGACCGCTGACGGCCTGAAAAGCCGTGACACCGGCGGGTACGACCCCCTGCGATTCCGCCCGGGTCAGCACTGCCCGCGCCAGCGGATGCTCACTCTTTCCTTCCAGCGCCGCGGCCAGGGACAGCAGTTCAGTTTCTGTGAAGCCTTCTGCAGGAACCATATCCGTCACCTGCGGCTCGCCTCTGGTAATCGTTCCGGTCTTATCCAGCGCGACGATCTGCGTGCGGCCGGTTTCCTCCAGCGACTCCGCAGTTTTAAACAAAATCCCGTTCTTCGCGCCCAGGCCGTTTCCGACCATGATTGCGACCGGCGTCGCGAGCCCCAGTGCGCAGGGACAGCTGATTACCAGAACAGCAATTCCGCGGGCCAGCGCATATCCCGGATCCTGCCCGACGAGGAGCCAGATAATCATCGTAACGATTGCAATTCCGATGACAGCGGGAACGAAAATTCCCGAAACCTTATCTGCGATCTTGGCAATCGGAGCCTTTGTCGCCGCAGCATCGCTGACCATCTGAATAATCTGCGCCAGGGTAGTATCCTCGCCTACGCGGGTCGCTTCGGCCCGGATGAATCCGCCCTGATTCACCGTCGCTGCTGAAACCATATCGCCTTTTCCTTTGTCCACCGGAATACTCTCTCCGGTCAGCGCCGATTCGTCAACCGCGGTCTCACCCTCCAGAATCACGCCATCCACCGGAATGTTCTCCCCCGGACGGACCACGAACTGATCTCCCGCACGGACCGAATCAACGGCAACCTCCGTCTCCACGCCGTCCCGCAGAACCGTTGCGGTTTTCGGCGCAAGTTTCATCAGGCCTTTCAGCGCGTCAGTCGTTCTTCCCTTCGACATTGCCTCCAGCATCTTTCCGATTGTGATCAGCGTTACAATCATCGCGGCTGCTTCGAAATAAAAGTCGTGCATATCCGCCATCACTGCCGCGCTGTCTCCGGCAACCTGATCCCCTGTCATGCGGAACAGAACGAATACGCTCCATCCGAAGGAAACCGCCGACCCAATCGCCACAAGAGTGTCCATGTTCGGCGCGCCGTGCATCAGGCTTTTGAAGCCGCTGACAAAGAATTTTTTGTTGATCATCATAACGACGGCCGCCAGGATCATCTCCAGAAGTCCCATGGCCACATGATTTCCCTGAAAGAACGCCGGCACCGGCCAGCTCCACATCATATGTCCCATGGAGAAATACATCAGCACCAGCAGAAATCCCACGGACGCGATCAGGCGGCGCTTCAGGACCGGCGTTTCATGATCCACAAGAGCCTCCTCCTCCGCCGCGTAACGGTCATAACCGGTTCCGGCCGAAGATGCTGACGAGGCCACTGGTGATGACGCGTCCGTTGATGCTGACGCGCCCACTGATGCAGGCGATCCCGGAGCTCCTCCGACAACTTTTTGTGCCGCGCCCTGCACCGAAACGCCACCTGCATTTCCCCGCGTCTTCGGTGAAGCGCCGTACCCCGCGTCCTGCACTGCTTTGATGATTTCCGCATCCGATGCGGTGCCTTCAACCCCCATGGAATTGGTCAGAAGACTGACTGAGCATCCGGTAACTCCCGGTACTCTGTTCACCGCCTTCTCCACTCGGCTCTGACAGGCCGCGCAGCTCATCCCCGTAACAATATACTGCTTCAAAATCTCGCCTCCCTTGCGTTGTATCTCATTATTTCATCAGTTTCTGAAGTGTCTTCAGAAGCTCGTCAATCGTCTCGTCATTTCCCTCACGAATATCGTCAGCCACACAGGTGCGGATGTGATTCGCCATCAGTACCCGGTTGAAACTGTTCAGCGCCGAGCCGGCCGCCGCGCTCTGGGTCAGGATGTCAGGACAGTAGGCGCCCGCCTCCACCATTCGTTTCAACCCGCGAATCTGGCCTTCAATGCGGCTCAGCCGATTGATCAGATCCTTATATTCCTCCGGAGTCCGCTCCTTGGTCCGATGATGGCAGCAGCAGTTCGGTGCTGATCCTGCCGCCATATCCGGCGGCGTTGGCAGAGTCGTCGGCTCGGCTGACGGCGAGACCGCGGGCACTGTTGACGGCGAGACTGCGGACGAAGTTCCGGACTTTGGCGAAGCACCGGATGCTGACGAGGCTGTGGTCGCTGTTGGCGGCGAGGCCGCCGTTTCCGCTGTTTCTATTTCTGATTTAGTACGGTTCTCCATGATTTTCCCCTTCCTTCTTCCACCGGCACTCCGCAGACTGTGCTCCACCTGCCGCGGCACATACATGCCGCATCGTTTTTCTTTTGTTGTCCCTACATACCCCATCGGGGTATCTGCCAGACACAGTATTATATACCCACCTGGGGTATCCGTCAAACATCAGATTCTCTGCAGTCTGCAGCAATAATTTCCGTCGGTTATTGCGAATCATCTCACTCTGTGGCATAATGACCGCAAGGAGGAATCACTCATGAAAAAAATCAGTCTTGGAAAAACAGGAATCACTTCCGACAAAAACGGATTCGGTGCGCTGCCCATCCAGCGCATTTCCTTCGAAGATGCCGAGCGCATCATTCTCAGAGCTGTCGAAGGCGGCATCACCTATTTCGACACCGCCCGTTTTTACACAGACAGTGAGCAGAAGCTGGGACGCGCACTCGCGGGCCGGCGGCACGAAGTCACTATCGCCACAAAGACAATGTGCAAAACCACCGAAGAATTCTGGACGCAGCTTAATCAGTCGCTGACCGACCTGCGCACCGACTACATTGATATTTATCAGTTCCACAACCCGGACTTCTGTCCCAGGCCCGACGACGGTACTGGACTTTACGAGGCAATGCTGGAGGCGAAAAAGCAGGGAAAAATACTCCACATCGGCATTACCAATCACCGTCTTCCGGTAGCAGAGGAAGCCGTCGACTCCGGCCTTTATGAAACACTGCAGTTCCCGTTTTCTTATCTGGCGGCCCCACAGGATCTCGCGCTGGCCGAAAAATGCGCACAGAGCGGAATGGGATTCATCGCAATGAAAGCTCTTAGCGGCGGTCTGATTAACCGCGCCGACGTTGCTTATGCATTCTGCGATCAATACGATTACGTGCTGCCTATCTGGGGAATCCAGAAAATGTCTGAACTTGAGGAATTCTTGGAGTGCGGAAAAAATCCACCCGCATACGACGAGAAAATGCGAGCTTTCGTCGCCTCCGAACGTGCCCAGCTCTCCGGTGATTTCTGCCGCGGATGCGGTTATTGTATGCCATGTCCCGCAGGTATAAAAATCAACGATTGTGCCCGGATGTCACTGCTGATACGCCGTGCGCCTGTCGAGATTTATATGAACAAAGAATACCAGGCTGAGATGCAGAAGATAAAAGGATGCCTGCACTGTGACAGTTGCCGGCAAAAATGTCCCTACGGCCTGGACACACCGGCACTGCTGGAGAAAAACCTCCTGGATTACGAAGAAGTTCTGGCCGGAAAAGCTTTGTAACTGCAGCAGCGCTTACTTTGCTACAACGACGCAGCGAGGCCTCGTACCCCTGCAAGCAGACGGACAGCCCCGGGAGGCCTCGTACCTCTTCGGCAGCAGACGGACAGCCCCGGGAGGCCTCGCAAAGCCCGGCATTGTTTCATACCTATTGTCAGCAGCAAGCACTGCATCACAATGCATCGTAATTAGCCGATTTCAAAGCTTCCTAAATGGCCCTTGATCTGAAAATCTGCCACATTTCTCGAGAAAAACAAAAATGTGGCAACTCTGACCATCATCTAACCTGCACCTGGCTTTAACTCCGGCACCGGCCGTTCTTGGCCGGCAAGTCTCCAGGCTAATTCGAAAATATTTCAAAAATAATCCGAAAACAATCGAAAAAGACAGTCGAAAAAGAGGCTGTGCATCAGCATTTTTTATTGCCAGATGCCGCAGCCTCCTGTTTGTACATATTCCGATGTTTTAATTTCGGCCCTACCCAGTTCCGCAGGTTGTTCTGCGTTTTCTCCGGTCTTATTGTCCCCTGTGCAGCAAATCCGATTAAATTCTGTCAACTTCGCCGGACTCGGCTTCATTCCCTTGCGGGCTCGTTCGCAGTGCCTTGTGGATTCGGTCACAGTTTCCTACGGGCTCAGCCGCAGCTATTTAACCTTTACGGTTTTGGTTGCGGAAAATTTGCCGAAATAGTTTTTTCCGCCGACTGTCTTGTAAGCGCGGACTTTGACGGAATACTTCTTTCCTTTCTTCAGGTTCTTAATGGTCTTTTTGGTCAGCTTGGTGTTGACTTCGGACCACTTGCTTGCGCCCTTCTTCTTATATTTGATCTGATACTTCGCGCCTTTGATCTTTTTCACGGAAACTGTGGCTTTCTTTGTTCCTGCCTTAAGCCCGGTAATCTTCGCAGTCGCGATTTTCGGGGCTTTGACAGTGACGGTCGACGCCTCGCCGAAGATTTTGCCTGCAATATCTGCGCCGGTCCAGCTCTTAATGTTGACGGTTCCTGTCGGCGCAACTGTATAGGTACCCGGCTTTGTCAGAGTAAATGTCGCCGCACCGTTCTTGTAGGATGTCTTGACGGCGGTCAGTTTTCCGGTACGCTTATCGACTATATTCAGCCTCGCAGCGGCCGGCTTGATGATTCTGCTGCTTACGGAGTTAAACACTGAAACCTTTACCGTGATTTTCTCGCCTGCCGTCGCGGTGTACGCGGTCTTTGTCAGATAGCTGTACTGATCCGAGTAATTTTTGTCGCTGTAGGCTCCCGCAAAAAGCCTGTCTCCGCTCTTCACCGCGATTTCAGAAACGCCCATCTTATTATATTCGCCGTTTGTAAAATAGTATCCGACGATATCATGCCCGAACTGCTTTGTGACCAGCGAACCGTAGTCGGTTCTGGAGAGCCCGAGATACTCCGTCACCTTGTCTTTTCCATATTTCTGAATGGTCGCCGCGACAAGGACGTCAGCGTAGGACACACCGTTCGCCTCCACGGCTTTCAGTTCCGGGAAATACGTTTCCGCCAGATCGCCGGTGGCCGTAACCTTCTCATTTACCATATCATACTGATCCGGAATGCCGGCACTGAACGTAACCGTCGCCTTCTGCGACGCCGTACCCTCCGCGAACGCCATTCCCGGCATAAATGCCATTACCATTGTCAGGGCGAGCACCGCGATCAGTGCTCTGGAAAACTTCTTCATCACTTAACCTCCTCTGATAATCTACTTTACCTTCTTATATACGATACCGGAATATGCTCCGTATATCTTCTTACCTCTTACTGTGCGGTATGCGCGAACCTTGTAATAATATGTCTTGCCTTTTTTGAGCTTCTGGTTGGTGTATTTCACGGAAGATCCCTTCTTCAGGGTCGCGGCGGTTTTATACTTTCCGCTTTTACTGGTGGCGCGAACGACCTGATAACCGCTGGCTTTAGACACCTTTTTCCAGCTCACGGTAATTTTCCTGCTTCCCGCTCTGGCTTTCACTGAACCCGGCGCCGGTGGCAGAGCCTTCACCTTGAGTGTCGACGAATTGTCCGTCACCGAACCGTCCATCAGCTCCGCGCGAATCCGGAGGTAATAGGTTTTCCCTGTTTTCAGACTTCCGACGGCCGCCGATGTGGCGCTGTTCTTTGCGGTTTTCACCTTCCTGTATGTCCCTTTGTCTGTACTCTGGTAAATGACAAAGGATCTTACATTCTCCCGCGGCGACCAGGACAGCGTGACCGACTCGGTCGTCTTCGGCGCGGATTTCAGACCGGTCACTGCCGAAGTGCTCTTGCCGCTGCCGACGGCCATGATGTCGCCGGCGTCATTTTTGTAGTACAAATTCCCGTCCGCGTCGCTCACGACCGGCGAAATGCAATACTGCTGCAGGGGCGGTATAAAGGTTTCGCCCTGAGCCGAGACTCTCAGATCGTCAGTCAGTTCTATGTAATAAATCCCGCCCGGCGGCCGGTTGTAGGTGGAGTAGATGCAGATCTTTCCGCTGTTTCCTGTGGAGATCAGCATTTCACCCTGTACGTTTGCGGGAGCCTTCACGGTTTTCGCAATCTCCATCTTATTCTTGTCAATCGCGTAGATGTTCCCGCCGTTGCTGCCTATGTAGAGGTTATCACCGCTGATGAGCGGCGTGTTGACGGAGGGACTGATTTTGACCTTTCCGGCTTCTGTCAGACTCGTTCCTGAAACCTTATACTTTGTCAGATAGCCGACCCCTGTGCTGTCCATGGACATGGATGTGGCAGTCTTGGATGCAACATAGACACTGCTGCCGTCAGACACCGGGGTGGAACGGATGGTCATGCCCTCTCCGGCATTCAGGACCTTGGTAACAGTTGTTCCTGTTTTCGACGCGATGTAGAGATTCCCGCCGTCGCTTCCGAAGACCACTGAATCGCCCACCTCACAGGCGCCGTCCCAGTAATACCCTTCTTTGTCATACTGTCCCTGCTCCCAGGCAAGGGAAAGGTCTGAAAGCTTCAGCGCAAAGTATGTTCCGCCCTCGGTACTGTCGTTCCAGGTTCCGCCGTAGATCCGGTCTCCGATGATCTTCAACGGTCCTTCGTTCTGTCCTTCAAATTTCTTGCTCGTTGCGAGCTCCTTCAGATCGCTGCTGTACTTCACCACGAAGGAGCCGTTCACAAAGACATATACGTTGTGGCTGCTGTCGATGGCGACCGGCGATGTACCAAAGCCCGCCGTACCGGGCAGCGTGCTGCCGGCCAGCACCTTGCCGGTGTCTTTGTCCAGCTTGTACAGCTTCTTTCCCGCGACGAAGTATACATAATTTCCGTCCACTGCCGGCGGTGTCGGCGCGTTTGTGAAGTCCATCGGCTTACTGGACGTGATGAAGCGCCACTTCAGATGTGTATTCCAGGTTCCGACCGGTGTCGCAGCTGTTGTAACCGCTGCAAACGCACTGGCCGGCATCAGCATCGCGACTGCGATGACAAAGGTCAGAAGACCGATTGATATTTTTTTCTTCATTTACTCACTCCTCATTGAAACAACAAAAAACTGCGGCTTGCGCCGCAGTCCGTTTTCACTGCTGTGCATTCTGCATAGGAGTACACCGCTCCCGCAGAATTCCATTCATGCAGGTTTCCTGGCTCGTGCTCTTCATCCTGACCCCGTCTTCCCGGAAATACCAGTGACTGCCCGTGCGGGCGGGGGCCGGACTCCCACTTACAGTGGCGGTACCGCGCAGGTCTCTCACCTGCTTCCCTCTCAGCGCCGCATTCCGCGCGGCGAACATGAACTGACTTCTTTTACTATCGTACCCGTCTTCACAGAAAAAGTCAATCATTTTAATGTTCTTGACTATATATCGGTTGACCGTTATAATATAGATGAAAGCAGGTGAAAAAATGTCCCTACGTGAAGCGTTAAAGAAAAAAAATATGTCCATATACCGGCTGTCCAAAATAAGCGGACTCCCTTATACAACTGTACATGATATTTACAATAACAAAGCACAGCTGAAAAAATGTAGCGCCGAAACAGTTTATAAGCTCGCCCGTACGCTAGGGGTTTCCATGGAAGAACTTCTGGCGCCCTCCTTCTTTAAACGCGGCAGTTTTGAAAACTTCAAAAGCGCTGTCTGCCATCGTGTCAGGGAACTGGGAGATATTGATTTTATTATCAACACACTGGAAAGCGGGGATATCCGCACTTATTATAACCTGCAATGGTATCCTGAGAGCCTTTATCTTCTTGGCATGCTGGATTATATAAGCCGGGAAAATGACATACCGCCGGACAGTGAATATGATGACCTCCGTCAATGCCGTCTGGAAAAACCAATTTATCCGTCCAGCCTCCTGGCTCTGTCCGCAGCAGCCGGGAACAGCAGCGCTTTGGAAGAAGCGGTGAAAACAGCAATTCCAGAGTTTATTCGATTTAATATTGTAGAAAATGAGGTTCGAGATGTCATCTGATCTGCGATTTGAATTTACCAAAGAGAATATTGACATTTATCTGAAAGAGCTTGGAAAGGAATATCGCAGGCAAAGTGGTAAGGGTATGCCTGCCGAACTGATATTGATCGGTGGAGCCTCAGTTCTGATCAATTACGGTTTCCGGAACATGACGACAGATGTCGACGCTGTGATTCAGGCAGCTTCCGGCATGAAGGATGCAATCAATGCGGTCAGAGATCGATATGGGCTTCCCAACCATTGGCTGAATGATGATTTCAAGAATACGAGTTCATACACGCCAAAGTTAATCGAGTTTTCCGTCTACTACAAAACCTTCTCCAATGTTCTCTCCATCCGCACCATAGCATCGGAATATCTGATTGCAATGAAATTGCGTTCCGGGAGACAATATAAAAGCGATTTATCCGATGTACTGGGCATCCTGGCAGAGCATGAAAAAGAAGGAACACCGCTCAGCATGAAACAGATACGAAAAGCTGTAACTGACCTGTACGGTGATTGGGATTCTCTTCCGAACGCATCTCAGGTATTCATAGAAAATGTCATGGAGAACTCCGGATTTGAACAACTGTATGAGCAGATCGCACGAGAGGAGCAGGAAACTAAAGAATTGCTGATTCAGTTTGAAGAAAACTATCCGGGTATAATCACCAGAGCCAATGTGAACGGCAACGCTGAAAATCTTCAAGAAAAGGCTGACAGAGCTTCAATTCTTGCCAGGCTCAGACAAAAGAAATCTGTCGATACGAAAATAACTGACGAAAAGAAATCAGGCGGCTGAACGTATCTGGAGAAACTTTATTTTACTGTAACTCACATCCAGCCGCCTTCTTCATCACACCATCTTCGACGGATCCACCCAGGCGTTGAAATCCTCCTCAGACACCAGCCCCAGTTTGAGGGCCGCTTCCTTCAGCGTCGTTCCTTCCTTATGCGCCAGCTTGGCGATCTTCGCCGCGTTTTCATATCCGATATGCGGGTTCAGCGCGGTGACCAGCATCAGCGATTTCCGCAGATTTTCATCTATTCGCTCCCTGTTCGGGCGAATCCCCTCCGCGCAGTTTCTGCGGAAGGAGTCGCAGGCATCCGCCAGCAGGTTCACCGACTCCAGGAAATCGTAAATCATCACCGGCATGAACACATTCAGCTGAAAATTCCCCTGCGACGCCGCCAGCCCGATGGTCGTGTCGTGACCCATGACCTGAACGCAGACCATGGTCATCGCTTCGCACTGCGTGGGATTGACCTTTCCGGGCATGATGGAACTGCCGGGCTCATTCTCCGGAATCGTGAGCTCGCCGATTCCGCATCGGGGTCCTGATGCCAGCCACCGGACGTCGTTGGCGATTTTCATGAGATCTGCGGCCAGAGCTTTCACGGCTCCGTGAACAAAGACCAGTCCGTCCTTACTTGTCAGGGAGTGAAATTTGTTTTCTGCGGTAACAAAATCCCTGCCCGTGATCCGGCTGACGGCGGCAGCCGACTCTCTTCCAAATTCTTTGTGCGCGTTCAGGCCCGTTCCGACTGCCGTACCGCCCAGCGCAAGCTCCCGCAGATAGCGCAGAGAGTCCCGAAGCATGGCGGCGTCGTGCTCCAGCATAGACCTCCACCCGCTGATCTCCTGGCCCAGCGTCAGCGGAGTGGCGTCCTGCAGATGCGTCCGCCCCGTCTTGACGATGTCCGTATACTCCGTTTCCAGCCGCCGGAAAGTCTGCGTCAGACACTCCACTGCGGGAAGCAGACGGTCCTCTGTGGCGCAGAGCGCCGCGATATGCATCGCGGTCGGGAAGGTGTCGTTAGAGCTCTGAGACTTGTTGACATGGTCGTTAGGATGAAGGAGCTTTTTCCCGGCGATTTCGTTTCCGCGATTGGCGATGACTTCGTTTACATTCATGTTCGACTGCGTTCCGCTTCCTGTCTGAAAAATCACCAGCGGAAAATTCCCCTCCAGCTTTCCCTCTGTAATCTCATCGCAGACACGGCCGATTAACTCCGCACGCTCCGCGTCAAGCATTCCGAGCTTTTCGTTGGCCTGCGCCGCCGCCTTTTTCAGCACCGCGAATGCGCGGATCACCTCTGGCGGCATCCGGTGCGTCCCGATTTTGAAATTCTCAAAGCTTCGCTCCGTCTGCGCGCCCCAGTATCTGTCCGCGGGGACTTTTACCTCGCCCATCGTATCGTGCTCGATTCTGTACCGTTCCATTCGTCTCCCTCCTCATTTGTATTCCGTGCTCCGACCTTCATCTTCGTGCTCCAGGCTTTCGTTCGGCTTTCATATCATGCTCCGGGCGACACTGCGCATGCCTTATGCGGATTGCTCCGTGCTCCGGCCTGTCGCCCGGTTTTCGTATCATGCTCCATATTTGTCCCAGGCCTCTTTTACTGCTGCTGCTACGCGCTCCACCACAAGCGGGTTGAATCCGTCCGGGAGCACGTAATCTGCGCTGAGTTCTTCCTCAGGAATTACTGCTGCGATCGCCCTCGCCGCGGCCTCCTTCATCTCCTCAGTAATCTTTGTCGCCCGGCAGTCGAGCGCACCGCGAAAGATTCCCGGAAAAGCGATGACATTATTGACCTGGTTCGCGAAATCTGAGCGTCCGGTTCCCACGACCGCCGCGCCGGCTTCTCTGGCCAGTTCAGGCATAATCTCCGGAACCGGATTGGCCATCGGGAACACTATGGGATCCTTTGCCATAGAACGGATCATATCCTGCGTCACGACGCCGGGTCTGGAAACGCCGATAAAGATATCCGCACCCTTCATCGCGTCAGCGAGAGAGCCTGCCAGGTTGTCTTTGTTGGTCGCCCTTGCCATGGCCTCCTGTTCCGGATTGTTATACGGTGCACCTTCATAGATCGTTCCCTTACTGCCACAGAGAATAATATCGCCGAAGCCGAACCTCAGAAACATCTTCGCAATGGAAATTCCCGCCGCTCCGGCGCCGCTGAAGGCGATCCGCAGTTTTCCGGGTTTCTTGCCCGTGACCTTCAAGGCATTCAGAATTGCAGCTGCGGTGATGATGGCGGTTCCGTGCTGGTCATCATGGAATACCGGAATATCACATTTCTCGATGAGCCTGCGCTCAACCTCAAAGCAGCGCGGAGCAGCGATATCCTCCAGATTGATGCCGCCGAAGCTTTTTGAAATGTGAAAAACCGTATCCACGATCACATCAGGATCCTTACTGTTCACGCAGATCGGCACCGCGTCGATATTCGCGAAGGTCTTGAACAGCGCGCACTTTCCCTCCATAACCGGCATTCCGGCCGACGGTCCGATATCCCCGAGTCCCAGAACCGCGCTGCCGTCTGTGATCACAGCCACGGTATTGCCCTTTCCCGTGTAGGTATAGGCCAGCGATTCGTCCTTACTTATCTCCAGGCAGGGCGCGGCGACTCCCGGCGTATAAGCGACCGACAACTCATCCCGGTTGGTTATCGGAACTTTGCTCTCGACGGAAAGCTTTCCTCTCCATTCCGCATGTTTCTTCAACGCAATTTCATTATAGTCCATAGTATATTCCCTTTCGTTCAAAAAGAAAAGGGCTGCGGTCTTCTGGTGTGCTACCCGTCAAGAGGACAGTGAATAATTAAAAAGTTTCGCGCCGCCAGTCGAGCAATCGGCTGGCGGTATTCTTATGCAGCCGCGTAGTAGCTTTCATGGTATTCAACAGGGGTCATCAG
>Ga0256404_1000419_pt1 | contig 111102 bp, 166 predicted proteins | sample RumenRJG_01DNA_FD_185990 | JGI IMG/M metagenome (GOLD analysis project Ga0256404, IMG submission 185990) | Bovine rumen microbial communities from Lethbridge, Alberta, Canada - RJG_01 | ecosystem: Host-associated > Mammals > Digestive system > Stomach > Rumen | place: Canada: Alberta...
CCCCTTTTTTATATAATGATAGTGATTTTCCCATTTATTTTTTTTATTTATTTTTTTCACTCGATCATTTATATAAAAAATATAACTATATTTTTATATATAGTTATATGATTATAAAAATATACCGCCATTTTGCGGCGGTATATTTTTAGATGTTTTTATATAGTTTTAAGCTTGTTCTAAGCGGTGTGCCCATGCTTTAGCTTGTGCTTGTGCGACCTGTTCTTGCGTCGTGATATCATTATTTTGATGTGCCTCGACTTGTGTGAATTGCAAAAGCTTAGCCATATCGATATAATGGCGTGCGCGTGCGCCCTTGTATGATAGTTTAGCCCCGCCATTACTGTAACGTTCTAAACTCTTTACGCCATAGCCCAAAAGTATATTGTATGCTTTTAGATTAAATTTTACGGTGATATTTTTAGAAGATAGCGTAACGGTATAGCATGGCAGTTCAGTGCTATAGCCTTCTTCTTGCGCTTCTTGTGCAAGTGCTTCTAATTCTTTGATTTTGTTATTGATACTTTCGAGTTTAGCCATAAAAAACTCCTTGTTATAGTTATTATTATTTTGTGTTTTGTGTTTTGTGTTTTGTGCTAGTCCCTAAATAGTTATAACTAGCTAATACTATTATTGCACAAGTGTGCTAAAAAAGAAAGCTTTCGTTGTAAATTTTACAACATTATATTATAACATAAAACGCCAAAAAATCAAGGAATAAAAGTTGATCGGATATTATAACATAAAAACAAAAAAATGCAAGTGATATAGTTTTGGCTTGTGTTTTAAGTGTTTTATGTTTTTATATGCTTTTATACTTTTTTTAGCCGCAAAAACTAATCTAAAAAAATATAACTTTTTCTAGTAACTAATTTAAAAATTTTAAAAATTTTCGTGTAACTTATAACATATTATAAAATTTTTTCAAGCCTTTAGGATTTGGCACACCCAAGACACCCCCATTTGACCGCATTTTGCCCCCGGCTTTGCTGGGGGTGGTTGTGGGGGTCTTACCTATTTCAAAAGCATATTACCTATTTCAAAAGCATAGAATTACCTAACAGATATTGCCAAAAAACAGTGGTAAAAATAAAAAAATATATTTTTTCCCGGCAGCGGAGATCTATGCTATAATAGAGGTAGGTAAATGAGGTCTATTTGACCCCATGAAAGCCTGTTTTAAGCATTTCCAGAAAAAATAATCCCCACTTGAGGGGATTGTTTTTTTGTGTTGTAATATGGTTTTTACCCGAAAAGTGGCAAAAAAGTATTTCGGGTAATTACAAGTATACCCCTGTTAAAACGTGTTTCGGGTAAAAAAAGTATAACAACCCAGACACTGCCCACAATCCACCCCTGTTACAGGCTTTATTAAATGAAAAAAATATTTTTTAATAATTTACAATAACAAAAAATATTATATGACGCTAAAAATGCAGGAAAATTGGGTATACCCCTGTTAGGCATTTCGGGTAGAAAAAAGTATATTTCGGGTAAATGAGACCAGAAAAAGTATTTTTTTCAAGACTACCCACTAAATAGCCTTCCATATATAATGAGAGTATACAAACAATTTAACTTTAGGGAGAATGCGGCATGCAACAGACAGACAATTATAAGATTCTGGCTAGACTAGCGGAAGAGGATATTAATATATTTAACGCCCACCAAGAGGGGGGCCAGCTGGTGATCGAGTATGAGTATGGGTGGCAACCGACGCAATACAAGACTAAGTGGACGAAGGCTATATATATGGTGGATTACCCTATCGAGCTGGGGACGGCGCTTCGGCATATCTTAGCAGAGGTGCAAGCTATTAGAGGCGAGTTGAGGTAGGGGGCTGTCATGGAGGGCGCGGTTTTACAGGGAGCACAGCCACTCACACCAGAGCAGATGCAGGAGCTTTTCAGCAAGATGCTGCAGACCAATGATGCAGAGCGGCTGGCCCAAGCTAAAGATAATGGCTTCACTAAGAGTGACTTTCAGCAAGAGAAGGTCAAGGAATATATATATTCTGAGTATGACTTCGTGAGGGTACGGAATGTGGGGCAATTTGGGACTATCTATTATTTGCCCAAGGATGGGGGGAGTGCTCACGAGCTTAAGGACGTGGATGCTCTTAAGATTGTGAGAGAGGCCTATATGCACATGTTTAATATGGCGCCGGCTAGCAAAATGCAGGCAACTATTGATACACTTAAGATGGGGGTGAGCAATGAGGTCGAGTCTATTAATAACGAGGTGGTGCGAGTGGCGGACACTCTTTACTGGGACACTAGAGATGGGAGGTTGACAGAAACCCCGACTAGCATGTGCATGAGGGAGCTTTTTGATTCTCGTGGCACGCGCGAGATTAAGATTGACATTAATGACGTGCATGCGCCATTTATTATGTCGGCTCACCGCAAGATTGTGAGGGTGCTAGAAGAGACGGATGGACTTATTGAGCCGGGCGACCCTAAGTTTGACGTGCTTGGGTATACCGCGGAGCATCCTGTGTTTAAGACTTTTATGACATGGGCCAATAACGACTTGGACACATTTAACGATTTACTGAAGGCGACAGCGACTAACTTTATGTATAACAAGCCCAAGGGGGCATTTGTGCTTATTGGTCTTAAGCGCAACGGCAAGTCGACTTACATAAAATTGCTACATGCGCTTTTTGGAAGAAATAACACATCTAGTGTCAGGCTTTCTGACTTTAATAACCATGGCTTAAATGGTGAGCTGTGGACCACTATGATGAATGCGCCGGACGAAGAGGATGAAGGTAGGGGCAAAGACCTGCTGGAGGCCCAGGGCAATTTTAAGAGCATAGCGGCTCACGAGAGTCTGAAGTTGCGCAAGCTATATGAGCAGAATGGTCAATGGGTCAACTCTGACTTTATGTGCTTCTTTCCTATGAACCATTTTCCAGAGTGGAAGGGGAATGGTGCGGCGGCCTGCATGCACAGGACATTACCTCTGTTTTTCAACAATGACCTCAGTAAGTACGATAATAACGGCAAAGACTTTGCGACTGAGACTTACACATCAGGATTTTTCGAGACTTTTATCCCACTGATTTTGGCTATTGCTACATATTATCATGACAGGCCGATTAGCTTCTCTAATAAGATGAAACAAGACCAAGAGAAGGTTGCCGAAGAGGTGGATAACATATCTCTGTATCTTGACCGATTCAAGAGCTGGTTCAACGGATACAAGAGCAAGAAGTTGGTCTACGAGGATTACAAGCTTTGGTGCCAAGAGAGAGACTTGCGCTGGCAGGAACGCTCAGTGTTTAACCATACCATAGAGATGCGAGGGCCAAAGCCAACTTCGTTTATTGACGGCGAACAGAAGATAAACGTCTATCGTCTGGGGGATAGACCTGGCAACGACTACTTCTATGAAGAATATGTGGTTAAACAGCTGAAATACCGCTCGGTCGGAGAGATTATTACGACTGATACAGAGAAGAAGCGCACGGAGCGAAGTGTGATAGCTATGCTTGATGAGCTGAAGGATGCTGAGGACAACGAACCATTGGCCACTTCTACGCCAGAAGAAATACAAATGGACTTAGAAGAGATTGGGTGGTAGGTATGGATAATTTAGCTGATAAAATCATCCAAGCTAACGAACAAGAGACAATGCGCAAGGGCAGTGACGACACTGCTCCAGAGGGGTATTACACTGACGACATGGGGATGTGGGTGGAGCAAGACATCCGCAAGAGCCCCAGTCGTTTCGCGGAGTATGTGTTTGTGCGCTGCCGGAAGCGCAACGAGCATTTATATTATGACACCGACTCACTGACGCTATTTAACAGGCACAGAGAGATTATGCCTACCCAAAGGGATATAATCGAGTTAGCGAATCTGCCTGACACGATTTCAACAGCTCAGGCGATATGGGTTCATAACAAACTCAAAGAGACCGTCCCTAGGTTGGATAAGAATCGGATAATCATTGCACCGGGGCTAGCCTGGGACATAGAGAAATCGGAGATTGTTGAGATAAAAGGAAAATATTATACTGTAGGAGGTGAAGATGAGCAGTAGCACGCCAGAGGGGAATTTTAAGAAGAGTTTTTGTTCTAGGTTGAGGAAGCTCGGATGCACCGTATTCCAGAATCAAGGGGTTGGAGTGCCGCGCGGATTCCCGGATACCTCTGTGCTCTTGCCAGAGGGGCTAACTATTTATATAGAGTTCAAGGCAAGCAAGCGAGCAAAGTTTCAGCCACTACAGAAGGAGTGGATCAAGAAATTAAATGAAAGGAACTTCTTTGCCTGGGTCTGTTACCCAGAAGTATCAGACAAGATCATGGGCGAGATTAGGCGTCTATTATAATATCCATGCTATAATTGGTTATGTTATGGATAAAACCTTCAAAAATAAGATTTTGAACCTTCCGAGGTATACCGGAAAGAAGGTGTCGGAGCATTCGCTATATAGGTGTTGGGCATCTATGAAGAATAGATGTTACAACAAAAACGACAAAAAGAATTATATATGGTATGGTGGCCGCGGAATTAAGGTGTGCGATAGGTGGATCGGCGAAAATGGTTTTTGGAATTTCGTAGACGACATGGGGCCACGGCCGGACGGATGCTCTCTTGACCGCATAGACCCGAATGGGGACTATACACCAGAGAATTGCAGATGGGCGACGGCTAAAGAGCAGGCTGACAATAGAAGAACGTCATTAAAATCGTATATGAATGGGGAATTAGTCACCCCGGCCGAGATGAGCAAGATAACCGGGCTAAATATCGCGACAATAAGGAAAAAGATTAGGGATGGGATGTCTGGAGATGACATCTCTCTAGTGAAGTCGTCCGGCAAGCCGAGAGGAGTCGTTTGTGTTGAGACCGGAGAGGTATTCAATAGTATTGCAGAGGCCGCGGAGGCTCATGGAATGAAAGCCCCGACTAGCATTAGTTCTGTTTTGGCGGGTAGAGCCCACAGCGCCTATGGGTTACATTGGAGATATGCAGAAAACGCCGACGAAATAATGGGGGAAATAAGGAGGCTCTTATGAGCAAGGGGGATAAATTACTATTAGCCGCAATTATAATATGTGGAGTGATAGCAGCTCTAATTTGGTTTATTATTGGTAAAGCAGTGGAGCTGCTTTTTACTGGAAGCATCCGCACGCTCTGTTTTGGGCTGTCGGTGTTTGCCATTGTTTTAGTTGTTGTGTGTTGTATTGGAGCGAGAAATGAATGAGTTTTTAGTAGTATGTAAATGTTCGGGGGTAAAAGAGAAGGCAGAAGCCGCATATAAGATTATGCGGCCAAAAGCCGAGCTCCCACCAGTGTATAAGGGGAAGGACGCCATCGTCAGCCTGGCTAATCAGTATAGTGGCACCGACTTTGGGGGATACCTTTTAGCGATTAGCAAGAAGAACGGACGATACGCCTATCATCTGGGGGAGAGTGGCGGAGAGGTAGCATTAAGCTACGATTTAATAAAAGGAAAGAAGGTGGCATAATGGCATTACTTTGTGTTGCGTGTACTTGTGGATCCGTCGATAAGCTCGTGCGGTCGCGACTAGAGCACTATGGCTATCGTGATTTTTTGACTATCCCTATTATCCGAGGAAAAGAGAAATCTAAGAGCGCCCTTAACTCTATTCCGCAGTATCCAGAGGTAGATATGGCGAAGCATTATTTAGACGGATGCTCAAAGTATGCTCTAGTTGTCGGCTATGACGACGTGGGGTGTCGGTGGGTAGACTTAGCTAACGGAAAGGCGGTACAGAATAACATAGACCTAGAGTTCATATTGCGAGATTTTACATAAAAAATTTTTTAGTATATCATAAAAGTAATTAAGGAGACGTAAATGGACAACAATTCTTTACCAAACGGCTTCATTTCTATAGATGATGCGGTGGAATTAATCAAAACTAATACGTATAAGGCGCCAACGATCGACATCCGCTGGCTAGTTGGGCATATGGACTGGATTGAGGAAGCTCACAACTTCCGCATCCCGAAGGTTCGTTTAATTACGAAAGAAGAGTACACGGATTATACGGAGAAGCACCATGGCCGTCGTCCTAGCGAGCTCGTGCAGCTAGGCTCTGTATTCGTGGCAATCAATACCTCGTTCGAGAAGGAGCTATTGCGTAAAACTATCCGCGACAACTATCGCGATGTAGCTGGTCGTGAGTATGTCCAACAAACAACGCGCGGCATCTCGACAGTTAAAGACGAAGAGACTGGTGGTAGCGAGCGCCCACGCGTTACCAAGAAGACAATTGCTAAAGAGGGCGAAATCATTGGTGAGTCTAGGGGCTCGGTAACAACTAATTCAGCCGATGGGGCAGGAGTATAAAATGGAAAACGAAAAATATTTCAAAGAGATTCTTAAAAGGTTCGACAAACAGGTGAAGACGCTCAAAAGCGCAAAGACGCCAAATGACGTATCGACCTGTGAGCGCGAGATTGCTCCTATTATGAATGAGTTGCAGATGGTGCTTCCTCGCTTAGGTGATGACATTTTCAAGGCAGCCCGTGACCGCCGCAAAGAATTATTGGAAGGCAAATAGAGATGGACGGAGAAGTGATAGAGACTCGCGTTGAGTCTACTTCTCTTGAAACCGTCAACCGTCATATGTTGAATAAACTGGACGAGCTGATTGAGAGCGTCGACGCCAAGACGAACCCAGAGCTCGTCAAGGTCCTTACTGAGTCTGTGGCTAAACTCAACTCAAGTTTCAAGGGGAACAATATCTTTGCTCCCCAAGAAACTGACGAGCAGCGGAGGGAGAGAGAGCAACGGGAGATTCTCGAAGGAGTGATGAGTGGCGAGGCTACTTAGTAATGAGTACGCAGATTCGGCGCCACTAGAGAATGAACAGATAAGGCGAGCCCTATCTGGAAATTTTGAGGGGTTTAAGTATTGGTTTGAGAATTGTATGGTCTTACAGGACCGCGATACTCGCCAATACGTCCACCCCAAGATGAACAAAGGCCAAGAGCTGATTGCTCGGACTATCCTGGGGTATGTAGACAAGGATACTCGTGCCACAGTCCACAAGGAGTGTGTCATCTTGGGCCCGCGCCAGTTTGGTAAATCTACATTGCTGACGGCGGTGGCTAGCTACATAGAGGCCTACGTCCCGGGCATGGAGAACCTCAATGTGGTTCATACGCTACAGACCGGAACGACGGCCACTAAGTTTTTTAAGCAGAAGATTCAGCCAATCATTACAAACGTCCACCCCGCAATTTATCCAACTATAGAAAGAGACACTTTAGGCACTTCTACGCTTTTACACTACAAGGATGTAAAGGGGATTAGGCGTGGTGGCTATTATGAGATTACTTCGGCCGGCTCTAACTCTGTCCGCTCTGGCACTGTATCGGTCTGGCTTTGCGACGAGCCGTCTGAGTATAGAAATCCAGAGGCGGTCGAGGATGCTATCTCTGGCGCAATCTCATCTTATGGCTGGTCGTTTACAGCCTACATTGGTACCTTTTCTGACCGGCTTTCTTCCTATTTTCTAAATAAGATTCAGACCGCCTTAGACAACCCAAAGGAGATGGAGCTAGTTTTTATTCCGTGGTTCCTCGTCTACGGACGGGAGGGAGACGGCATCGGTTTAACGGCCGATGAATATACAGATTATGATAAGGACGTGATTATCCCAGCCATGATTAATTACGGCGTTCCCCAATCCGAGTGGCATGACAAGATAGGTTGGTACCATAGGCGGGCGCTGCGTACATCTAAAATGAAGTATGAATTCCCAACGAGCGTGGAAGACATCTTGGCACTGACTTCAGATAGGAGCGTCTTTAGCGCTGAGTCACTAGGCAAACAAGAAGATAATATTAGGGCTGGCGGTCATTACCGCTTTCTTACCGATAATGCCACGGGGAAGGTTGAAGCTCACGAGACGGATGTTAGTCCATTTATTATATACAGGAAGCCTATATACGGGCATAGATATAGAATCGTGATTGACCCGATAACTGCTCGCTCAGAGGATACTGATAACTTCGTGATGCACGTTATGGATTTGGAAAATAATGAGCAGGTCGCCACATTTGCGGAGAAGGGATTGCCCGATGAGGACTATGCCGACTGGGCTGTGTCGATGGGCACAATATATAACAACGCTGAGCTTTGCCCGGAAATAAATGTGGCCAATGGCTTTATTGTGGCTGTGAATTCTCGTAGATATTATCACTGGTATTACGAGAATAAAAAGGCGAGAGTTGACCGTATCCCCGGACTAAGAACTTCTGTTGCCACTAAGGAAAGAATGATAGACGCGCTGTCCAGTATGATTGACCGCGGGGTCATAATTATTCATGATGAGAATACTCTTGACGAACTGAGAACGGTCGTGAAGAAAATCAAGACCAGGTCTGATGGCACTAAGTCTATGAGACTAGAGGCGAAGAGAGGGCACCATGATGACCGCGTTGCCGCGCTTTGGATTTATGCCGGAAGCCTTAACCAACGCCAGCTTGAGGGTAGAAAGGGTCACGGCTGGGCGATAATTTAGATTTTTCTTCTTAGTAGAATTGTTGTGTTATATATAAATTATAGCCTAGCTACCAGATAGACTAGATTGCGATAAGCCCGGCGAACCGCTAATTTGCAGAGCCAATGTCGTGAGAGAGCCGATTTGAGATAGCAACTATGAGTTTAGACGACTAGCACTCGCCGAAAGACATAGGGGCAGAAAAACGTTAAATTTAATAGGATTTTTATGGCAACAATTAATACTGGCTATACCCAAACGGTTGTAACCACTCCAACTAAGCCATCGACGACCAGCGTATTCGATTACGATATTATGTTCCCACTTTATCGTGACATCGTTGCTCGCAACCTCATCGATGAACCTAAGCTCCAACAGGAACTTAACTCCGCTCGCTCATTCTTTACCGGCGAACGCATGATTGATGACTCGACCCTCCTTTCCAACTTGAAATACGGTCAAGAACTCATCGTCAACATTAAGAAAGACCAAAACCCATTCAGCCTCTTCCAGAAAAAAGATATGCAGTACGCTGCTAACGAAGGTGATGAATGTCATGTCCACGTCGTCCTCGACTGTGAAGTCCCTTGCATCAACACATTGCCAACCTTTGAGCAACTTCGCTTCCGCTTTGACTGCGAATATGCCTACGGTGTCCGCATGTGCGACAAGAACAAAGATTTCTGGGATACTGCATTGTTTACTCAGCAATATGCTTTGTCTAAGCGTGCTTATGAGTTCGGCCGCGAAGTCGATCTCTGGAACAAGGTTATCGATGGTCTTGTAGCTGCTCCTGCCGCTACGGTTGATGCCTTCTTGGCACAGACTCACCCAACTCACTACTGGGCTAACCAAGGTACGGTTACTGCTAACGCTCGCTGCTTAGTCCCAGAAGCTGTCCAATACATGATTGACTCCTTCCAGGATGTCCGTCCTACCGTATTCATCACTAAAGAGTTCGCAACGGAACTTGTCAAGAGTGTTGAAACTCTTTACAACCTTAACTTCCAAACTCAACGCATCAATACGTTCGAGGATTGGGAATTGCCTGGCTTCGCTTTGGCTCCACGCGTCAAAGAAATCCTCGGCATCCCTGTAGATGTCGTCGTCTTAATGCGCAGCCCATGGATGACCACTGGTACCGGAACTCTCGCTACCCAATATCCACTCTGGAACGCTGACGCCACCAAGCAATATGTAGCTATCCTCGATCCACGCGTCGGTTATAGCTTCGAGAAGGAAGGCTACCACCTAGACATCAAGCCATACGACTGCGACAAGCTCTATGTCGGTATGATTGATACTGTCTATGTTGGTACCGGTATCACCTTCCCTGTCTACGGCTTGATCATCGAATTCGACCAGTTTAATGCTTGCTAATTCCGGGAAGTCTTAGCTGTTAGAAAAACCTCCTTCGGGAGGTTTTTTGTTTATGCGGATTTACTCCAGGAAGAATTGGGTAAGATAGACGGTCGTAAAGTATAATTAAATTAGATTAATAGAGGATTTTGCAATGCCAGATTATAAACAATACAATAACTACTCAGAACAAGATAAAGATTCGATGCGCACTGACGCAGACATCAAGTCTAACACGAATGAAGAGACCATCATATCTCAGACCGACCAAGTTGAGACATTGTTGGGCGACATCAAGACCGCTCTTGCTACCGTCAACACTAATTTAACTACCATTGCTGGCAAGATAGATACTGTAAATACAAATCTTGGCACCATTCAAGGTAAGCAAGATACGGCTAAGGGTGTGCTCGACACGATTGCGTCAAATACCACTCCTACGGTTTAACGCATTATATAATTGAATAGGTTCTTACCCACTCAAGAGCCGTAAAACCCGCCGCAGCTTTTCTCCCGCAGGCGGGTTTTTGCGTGCATAATAAAATTAGACGCAAGTCGTACATTCGAGTCGTTGCTCAGATAAGGGGGTGTTATTATGAGCAAGAAGAAGAGAAGGTGCAGGAGAACTCCGCCGCTTACTGCTAAGGACCGTCACCATATCTGCTATCAGGGGAGATATTGGAGCTGTGGTTATGCCAAGGCTATCCGCAACGCCTTTGTCCGCCCCGTGCCAGTTGTGTGGCATCGTGAGCTTCATTCTAAGCTCAGCACTGTGCCCGTACCTGACGGCTCGCTTCTAAAGCAGGCTTGGTTCGAGTATCAGAAGAACGCCGAGATTATCGACTCTATGGGAGTCTGCCAGGCTATCGCTTGGCTGTATGTTCATATCCCCGACGTTGAGTTTAGAAAGGCTATGCAGTATCAGTTGGACTTTTTCGCGACTCGCTCCGGGCAGCTTTAATGGCTGCCCGTTTTTTTGTATAATGAAGAAAAAGGAGGGTTTATGCCAGCAGGCTATAGTTATCTTTATAAGGGGACAGACGGGTTTAAGGAGCACGCGATTGCGTCACTGGCCACTATTACTGACGTTATTCAGTGGGGACGCAATAAGGGGTTGGACGACCCGAAGGCGCAACTCAACAAGGTGATTGAAGAGGTGGGAGAGATTGCGCATGAGATTACACGCAACCACTACGATTTAAATGCTCTCGAGCAGCCAGACGAGCTATATGATGCCATTGGAGATTCTCTTGTAACCATCATTATTCTTGCCGACATTCTTAATATGGACCCAATGGCTTGTCTTGAGATTGCCTATGAAGCCATCGCCAACCGTACTGGGGAGACGAAGAATGGTACATTCGTCAAGGCCGAGGAGTGAGAGCGGCCCCTGCGAAGGAAAAGTGGTTTATAAGGGAGAGAACGACGCGAAAAAGACTAGCAAGTGGCTGAAGAGAAAGGGGCTAAACGAGCATCCGTACTTTTGCAAATATTGCAAGGCATGGCATCTTACGAGCGATAAATTAAAACAAAGGAGAAGAAGAGATGACGATAGATATAATTGGTGAAATATTGAACCATAGTGATGAGGAAATTGTGGCTTATTTGGCTGCCGAATTGGCCGAGATTAAGCGTGTATACGTTAGAGCGACAAAAGAGAAGACCCCGGAGCTGTTGTATATGGCGGCGCCTAGCCTAGACGAGGTATATAAGGTCGTGACGGCATTAAATAGACGAAACGAAGAACGTAAGCTAAAATAAAAGTATTAATAAATAGAAAGGAACTTCATGGAAAATACTCCAGAAGCGCCCGCTGCAGCACCAGCTGCAGAGAGTGTAGCAACTCCTACCAACTCTAATCCAGCTCCAGCTCCAGAAATGCCAGACATGCATGGCTTCACGAGCGAGCAGCTTGCCGATATGCGCAAGTTCTACGACAACAATGGTGGGTGGGAAAAAGTTAAGGCTCGCATCAGCAACCCTACCCCGGCTCCAGCAGAGCAAAAGCCTGCTGAGCCAGCACAACCTGCTGAGCCTCCGAAACCAGCTTATAAAGCCCCAGCCGGGTCGATTACTCCACAAGAGTTCTTAGCTCAGCAATATTTCGGCGCTCTCTCTCACGAGGAGAAATATGCAGCTATCGCGAAAGAGGTAGAAAGTGGCGCGGTTCTCAGGGACATGGCCGCCTTTAATATTCATCCAATGAATGAAGATGGCTCTATTAATGATGTAATGGTTCGCCGTTTCTTGGATATGAAGGCCGCAACGGTTGCTGCTCGCCAACCAGCTTCTATGCCAGAGGCAGGCGCAGCTCCAACGGTTGATTATGTGCCAGTAGAAGGCAACATTAAAGATATGCAACAGGCTATGGCAGTTCTCCAACAAGATTCTGCCCTTCGCGCTGCCGGTATGGCCGGGCACCCGTCTGCTGAAGCCGCGGAGAAATTCATGCGCGAAACTCTCAATCAGGCCAAGAAATAATGGTATACTAATTGAGTAGCTTTTTCTCCAATTAAAGCTCGACACCACCCCAGCTTGTTTAGTTCCAGGGTGGTGTTTTTATTGCTTATTAGGGACATATTGTAAAATAAAGTTATGAACTCGTACGACTATTTTAATAACGAAGAGGTAGAGTAGGATGCAGAATTATGACTTTATAGACTGGAATCATGATTGGAACTATCCAATTCAATGGCTCGAAGAGTCGGATTTTGCCCGAACCTCGTACCATTACTGGCTTTGGAGGGCCAGTTTGGCTAAATTAGGCAAGCCTTGTAAGAACCTGTACCAGGAAGAGTTAAAAAGCAATTTGAGCAAAGTCGATTCCGTCGATCGTGCGAAGTATGAAGAATATTGTCGTTGCGTTCCAGAGGGAACCTCTTTCGCTATCAAAAAAGCTGTAGACAACCGCGCCAATCAGATGGCGTCTGGCGTGGATACTTATGAGTATAAGATTAACGACCCATTTGGTATTATCGATGACGATACTGAGGACTTGCTCTCAGCACAATGCCAAATAGACTATGTCCGCAACCGCCTCAACATCCTCTCGGCTACTTTCTCCCGTGACCTAACGTGGGCTGGGTTAGCTGCCGTTATCGTCAAATACGACCCAGTGTCCGACAAGAACAAAGTGCTTCGTGTTAACCCGAAGAACGTCTGGTTCGACACCAAATATTCGTCTCTCGGCCTCGAACGCTTCCGCGGCTATTCCACTATGATTAGCTGGAAGAAGCTCAAGGAGATGATTGCGAACGATGACAACGAAGAGGTGAACCTTGATATCAAGGCTCCAGATCGCTCAATTTTGAAGGAAGAGGACGACGGCAAAGGTAAAAAAGTTTGGAACGTTGACAAGGGCGCAAAGTATAGCAACCGCAAAATCCGCACTCTTAACGGTCTTGATATCTATGTGGAGGATTTAAACCGCATTGCTACTTCGACCCAGCTTATGGGCGGTATTAACCAGTTCGATGAATATGACCATGACCTTCGTACTTGCTACAACCTTAACTGGTATCGCACTTATGCCTCTGACCCGAAGGTTCGTAGCAAGTCGCTCTACAACGGCGACGATGTTGAGTTGACGGTTCTCTATGACCTTGACCAGAAGATTGAGTTCAAGATTATTAACCGTCGTTATGTGATTTCCGCAAATGGAAAAGCCTTCCACCGCAAAATCGCCTTTACGATTACGAACCCTGTTACGGGTGAGCAGAAGACTCGCATGGACGACTTTTGTCTTGACTGCCCTCTTAAAATTCAATTTGAAGAGGAAGAGAATATGGACAAGTTCCCACATCCGTGGTCCCCAGTCTTCTCCCTTCTCGACACGCATGACGAGCTATGTGGTTGGCGCGCAAAGCGTGACCATGTGAGCAAGATTCTCTCGATTCTCCGCATTGAAACTAACGCTGCTGATGCCGCCTCTCTCCGTGGTGTGCTCAACATTATGGGCATTGTGCTTGATGACATCCAGGGCGATATCAACTCAATTAACTTCCAGTACGACTACACTCCGATTGATAGCGAAATTGCCTTCCGTGAACAGCGTATCCAGCAGATTCTCCACTCTTATGACCAGTTTGACGCGTTACAGGCTATGGGCGACCGTGCAAGTGCTGCTGAGTCTGGTATGGCTTTAGGCGCTGTAGCACAGGGTCTCTCGACACACCAGAACGCAATCATGCAGCTTTACGCAGATATTGCTCGCCAATGTATCGCTAACCGTGTGGCCTACTCTCCTCGTCAAGATTTCCCTATCAGTAATTATGGTGGCAACTCTTCTGTATCGATTCAGCAGATGGCGCTCGAGGCGATTGTCAATGTCCGCCCGGCCATGGCTGTTCAGATCCACGAGAAAGCAGTCGCCGCTAACGCACTCCAGCTTGTCGCTAACCTTGCTCAGAGTGGGCTTATTAACAAGGACGGTGTCGCTTATCTCATGGAGCGTGCTCTTATGGGAACCGTACCTCGTAAAGTGGCGTCCAGCTTTGTTCGCGAACAGGGTCCAAGCCAAGAGGAGATTGCTCTTGCTCAGCAACAGGCCCAGAATGAGGCTATGGCGCTTCAGCAGAACCAACAGGCGTATGAGCAGAACCCAGTTCCATATGAGGTGGATAATGTTATGCAGAATCAGTCTCCTGACGAAATTGATGCCATTATTGACGAATTAGCTGGAGGACAACCTATCCCAGATGAGCGTCAGCTAGCCGAGATGTCCGCAAATAGCGGTGGCCCTCAGGGCGTTGATATGGAGATGCAAGATGGGGCGATGTCTACTGGCTTAGAGGGGCTGACCCCAGAGACTGGTGGCGAGTACGCGAACCCAAACAGTATGTTATAAGGAGGCGGTATGGAAGTCCTATACCATGATGACGGCATAGAAAGCTTTAACAGGTCGTCTGCCGATAAATATGATGGCTTCCTAGCAGTAGAGCTTGGCGGGGTAAAAGTCCCCGTCGAGTTCGACAATGTAGATTATATTAGCTGCGGGGAGGTGCATACGACCCCTGCTATCGTAAATGTCTCTAATAAATCGGGCTATACTGAGTACCCGAATGGGCATTTTGTGTCATCTAACATATTGACTGGCGACGACGCAGACGACATGGCTATAGCTTTTCACGCGGACGATGACCAGGTTATTGTTGAGTCGTCCGAAGCGCAGTTTAAAAACTTTTTGTCAGTAGATAATGGGTCGGAGAAAGTTCCTATTGAGTATGACCAAATCAACTATATTAACTGTAATCAAGTGGATACTAGTAGTGCTATTGTTAGCACTGCTTCTGACGGCTACATCTACCCATCCGGCCACCTAGTACGAGCAAAAACTGGCATTGATGGCGATGACATGGATGCCCCAAGCATCTTATATAACGAAGACAAGAGTGGCGTTCGTGTTCATTCATCTATTGACCAGTTCTCGACCTTCTTGTCCGCTGAGGTGGGCGGCGTAAATGTTCCGATTGAGTTTGATGCTATTGATTATATTGATTGCGGAAAGGTGGTTAGCCATCCAGTGATTGTCGATAATGGGCGCAATATCGGATATATCTTCTCCGACGGGGCGCACGAGTATATCACAGACGAATATCCGCTTACTGACCGAAGCGAAGATGTGCTCAAGGAGTTGCCTGAATGGTTTGGGGACGGGTTTTATCAAGACCACGAAGACTATCAGGCTATCACTAACTTCGATGATTCTGCTTTAGGCACGCGCAACGTGAATAGGCTTCGTGTGGGGCAACATTACTACTTGGCTGACGAGATTTTACCGGCCGAAGACTTTGAATAATATAATGATAATATGAAATGTTGTGATGATTTCTTAATCATTGATAGTTCCACCGATAAGAATTGCGACAATGCTTGTAATTGCTTTGGTTTAGTTAAAACTATTATTCCGGCTGCTCTCGGCGACGATTCTGCAGACTCAGAAGCCAAGCCTGTTAATGGGGCTTTTTCTAATAAGATTGTTGAATACGAGGCCAATGGGGCTGTCTATATTTACGATAGGGATGGGCTTTACACTAAAATAAAAGATGGAGCCTAGCTATGGCTAAGAAGATAAAACAAGTCGAAATGAAAGTGCCTAGGGAGCCTAGGAAGATAACTGTTAAAAAACCTAAAGAGAAAATGTCCGAAAAAATTATCAAAAAAACGAAGAGTCTTGCTGACGTCATTACTGCTGTTGGAATTATAGGCGCTGCAGCTGTTGGAATTGGCTCCTGGTGCGTTACTCAGATAAACGCTGGCACAAATCAGAAACTAGACACGATTATTGAGAAGGTTGATAAGGCCGAGCTTAACGCTACTCGTAGCCAGCTGCTAACACTTATGAGCGATTATCCTGATAACGAGAGTGAGATTCTGAAGGTCGCCGACTATTACTTTAATGAGCTTGATGGTGATTGGTATATGACGGATCTATTCACGGAGTGGGCCGACTCTCGTGGCATAGATGTCACAAAGATAGTCACCGTCAAGAAATAACGGCAAAAACGCCTCATGGTCGGGGGCGTTTTTTGGTGGAAAAAGAGTCGTCAAAAGATGGATAATATATACTAGAGGTATGAACTTAGACGACTTTTCATACATCGACAACGACCGGAGATACGTCAATCCTCAGGTCAGTCTCAATGAGCAGAACGCCTTTATTGATAATTTGCGTAATACGCAGGGGCAAAACACTGCTCAAATTCGTCAAGATACTTACAATCTCGGTACCGCCGTACCAAGCAATCTTGGCGGTTTAGCTGGCGGCAGTAATTATTTCAAGTCGCGCTATCAGACACCACAGACTAATTCTATGGTGGCAGACTTGCGCGCGGCGGCTCAGTCTCAGGCGCTCAGCACGCTTCTGAGCAACGAAATCGGCAAGGCGCAGAAACGCTATAATGACGCCTATCGGGCAGCTCAAAAACGCGCGAATAATGCTGGTGGCGGAAACGACCCGAGCGATTACCTCGAAAATCTCAAGTTGCAGACTGAAGACGATGGGTCTGGTCCGAAACTTCCGACAGCTCCTAGTGAGCCTGGTGAGGTGGAGACATCACAGGGGACCGTTTCTGGCAGAAAGTGGGATTTAGCAGACACGGGAGCGGCATATGCTACAAATGTGGCGCTTGGTTTGGCCTCTCCGTTCATAGGCACTCTCCCGTTCTTTGCTCAGACTGGGTATGACATTTATAATGCAATTCACAACAACCCGTCGGCGCTCGAACAACTATATAACGCGATAAGAAACCGTTAATGGAGTGGCTCACGATATGGCGAAGATAAAATACGAAGAAGTTAATGTTCTCGACGAGAATGGCAATGTGATAGGGACGCAGAGGTATCCAGAAGGGGGGTCTCTCTACGCAGAAGCTAAAAAGGCTAGGGAAGAGGGTGGTACTTACAGCGTGTACCAGACTAATGCTCCAGACGAAGAGGTTTATACCCCTGTATCTGAAGCAAAGGCAACAACCACTATCGACCCAATGACCGGCACGATTACTGTCAGAGGCCCTAAATGGCTGACTGGCGAGATTATTAATTCTGACTCTTTTAAGAAGAATTACTCCGAGAATAAAGCGCTTCTTGGCCTTGTAAATATGTTCCGCGCTGACCCTAATTCTACTATTGCCGACCCAACGACTGGAGACCCAATTAAAGTGTCTGACGCATTGAGAACTTTCCAAGATTCGGCAAATAACTATGCGGGGTCTTTCGCGATGATAAAGAACTATAAGGAAGACATTTCCGCTAAGTATGGTGCTAGCTTTACAGACCAGGATGTTGCCGTTGCTAATACTTTTTACAACAAGGATGACTACAATAAGAGCGGCGCAGTTTATGTCCCCGACTGGGCAATGGATAAATATGATTGGTCTGGTTTAGGGTCATGGGACAGCGAAAATAAAACTGTAAGTGCCGAGGATTTTTTCACGGCTGTATATAAACAGGATTTTGACGATGCTACTGGCTCAAAACTACAGGAAGAAGCCCTGAAGCGCATGGAGGGGTTCCTCGATTACAACGTATATGACCCGAGCGACGAGGAAGAAACTAAGACACGCCAAGAGGTTATGGGGGATGCTGGTTATGCAACTGAGCTGGCGCGTACGATTCAAATGTACAATCTTGTAACACAGAATAGGCCAGAAACAACGGCGCTATTTGATATGGCGATGTTTGGCGCAACAATGGTGACGGGCGTGGTGGGTTCAGCAATGAATGCTGGGTATAATTTTTCTGCCGTGTTGACGCAGTCTTTTGAGTCGATTGTGGACTGGGGCCTTGATGCGGTTGGAGTTGAAGACGAGAACAGGACGGGAGTGGGGTGGCTTCTTCTCGGTAATCCAGCGTATCTCGCTGGTTATATGGCTGGCGAGTTCCTCAACCTTCTGCGAGATGGTGGCGACCCACAGAAGATTATCGCTGACCTTCAAGCTGATGCGCTAGCCTTAGCGAGAGGCCACCTTGGCGATCAATACGATAAATATAATGAAGAACTAACAAAAACTTTCGACGAATTCAATGAGCGGATGCAGATGATTTCTGGATCCGCTGCGGCTGGCGAGATGGTCGGCAACCTTATTTGGAAAATCGCTGAGAATATTATTCTTCTCAACGCTGCTGGTGGCGCGATTGAAAAAGGTATCTCTGCATTAGGTAGTGGAACTGGCATAGCCACATTTATGGGCAAGGCAATGTCTGCTAAGAGTGTCGCTACTGTGTTCAAGGTGCTTGGCTTTGCCAGTAACGTTACGGCGCAGGGTTTACTCGAAACCATGGTTGACGATAAACAGCTCGTCAATAAGGCTTTTGCTAGCGGTGAAATAACCCCAGAGTTGGCTGAGAAAATCGTCTCCAATATCTGGTGGAACACCATCGGTGAGGGCGCGATGAGAGGTCTAGAAGGCTTCTTCAACAAGACTGTCAGTGGTCAGGTGATTTCTATGGGGGCCGGCAAAGTCACTGCAGCCGCCGGAAGGGCTCGAGACACTATTTTGAGTAAAATCTTTATGAGGCTTAACGGCTTTGGGGCTGGAGAAAAAGTCGCTGAAGTCGCCGCTCAAACTGGACGCACCGTAGAGGCGTTCAATATTGCCGGGATGGACATGGCGAATGCGATTCGTGACGCAATTCTAAAGAACCCAATCATTGGCGAAGCGAGCGAAGACTTCGATGCTCTCGTTAAAAACATTTCTGACATTTTGTTCCCTGGCAAAACTTTAAGCACGGAGGAGCTTGAGGCTTTGTCCAAGGAGACAGCAGACGCGCTAGAGGATGTCCCTGGGGCTACTACTAAGGGCCTAACTCTTAAGGAGCGTGTTAATGCCAACTTCGAGCGTTATCAGAAGTTGCGCACCGCTAGAATAGACCTAGAAAACCAGATAGATGCTATCAGCAAAGGCGTTTCTATTAAGCAGACTGAAATTGAGCAGGCTATCGATGCCGATGGAACCTTCACCAGATTCCAACAGGCTGAAGCCGACATGGCAACGATTGAGAGCAAGCTTGCTTCCGAGGGGGCAGATTTGACTCTCCGTGAATCTGGTAGCCTGCTCTCGAAAGAGGCGAGCGAGACTATTAGCCTTAAGTCACAGCTAGGCCACTATAAATGGCAACTTGAGAATGCCGATGCGATTGGCTTGCCATCCACCAGGATTAACACTATTAAGAAATTCGTAACTTCTGCTGAGGAAAAAATCGCTGGGTATGAGGCTAAATATGGCGCAGAGTGGGCAGCGTCAACCAATAGAACGCTGGAGGCGATCGGTCGTTATAACAAAGCATTAACGGACTATATGATTGACCATGGTTATGTGGACAGAGATTATGTAGACCTTATTTATAAGCTTCGTACTCAGGGCTACGGCGATGACGGCTCTTTGTATATACCGACGTCGCGCTTGTTCACTGACGAGGATATCGAGGCTGGTGTTAGAAGGTTTGCCAACGAAAACTTTAGCGACAAGGTCGCACTTTTCCGCGCCCGCAAGGTTGTAGGAGATGACCCATTGTATCTTGAGCCAGGGGATATTGATAGCTCATTTATAGACCCGACAATGGTGATTTTCACGAAGACGAGGGCTGCCGCTACGGTGGCTCAGGCGCAAGACCTTGGCCGAGCGGTTGAGGCCGCAAACATGATAACCAGACAGCTTAAGGGCTTGTCGACTGATGGTTTTTCTGATTATGAGGTTTCGTTAGTTGAGAAGGGGCTTGCCGGACTAAAGAACGAGCTTAATAGTGTCGTGTCTCCGAACGGCGATGCTTTCTCTGCAATCATTAAAGATGAGTTCCTTAAAACGGACACTATGCGTGCAGCTTACGATTATCGCAAGTTGTTCGACAGAGCGCGAGCCGCAAAAGGTGCGGCCGACAGGGCTGAGAAGGCTTATAATGCTGCCATTAAGAAAGAAGTGACCGCAGCAAAACGATGGGGAATTGTTGAGCAATCTAGCAGCGATGAGCTGACGGGTATTATTGATGCTATGCCGGCCGATATCTCGAAGCCGTCATTTGACATCCTTGGGCAAAATGCGAACACCTTTAGGAGTTGGTATGACAATCTCCCAGATTATTTACAGAAAAAGATTGTCAAGGATTTAGATGGCCAAAAACTTAATGTCACCAACGTGAAAAAATTGGCTCGCGGGTCTGATACTTATATCCGTGATTTGCAGAGCGACTTCATCTTGCACAACAAAAAAGCGGTGTCGAAGCTCGAGGAGTTCCAGGATTTTACCTTTAACAAGTATGACGCTCAGTTAGAGGCGGAGGGTAAGACTGTGCTGAGCAAGCCGCGCGAGGATTATTTGAGGGCGCTAGAGAAACAATATGCAGCCGAAGCTGAGTTTGAAGGTGCGCCAAAATGGGACCCGAAAGACCTAGAGACGCTAGGCAGCGACTTCAACAGTGGGGTTGTAGACCTTCGTCAAAAGGTTGTAGATGGCATGATTGAAAAGCTTGAAAAGTCTACTGCCTTTAATGATGTCGTCAAAAATGTGATTAAACAGAGTAACGGCGCGTTCGGTGAGGGCGACGAGGCCTTAGCCGCGGCTAAGGAATATGTGGTTCTCAACCAGCTTCATAATATTAGTAATGGTAAGAAATTCGCGGCTCCACTTAATGAGAGTGTTAAGGGGGCGCGTTCGTTAGCCTTTAAGACGGCGCAAAAGGGGTTCGGCAAGGAACAGGCCAAACATAGCTACGATATTGCGAACGCTATCGGTAACGGACTTAAGGCTGATATCGACAGTGAATACGCAAGGCTCGTCAACATCCTAAAGACTGGTGGCGGCAGCGAAGCCATAGATATGAAGACCTACTGGAATGACATCCAGAAAGAGATGAAGGAAATCGAGGGGCGTGGGCTGAAGGCTCCTAAGGATGGTTCTCGTATACCAGAATATAATTCGCGTAAAATTGTTCAGCTAATTGGTCCAGATGGCACGCTTAAGTATTATGAAACTGACCCGATGTACGCATTCGCTGCAAATGCGTCTATCGACTTCCGCAAGACGACTACTGACGCTCTCGCAAAAACTATTCTTGGGTTTAATGCTCAAACTAGCCAAATTTTCCGTTGGGGTACGACCGGTATTGACTTGGCTTCTTATGTAAATCAGTGGTTCCGAGACCCTATGGATGCTGTGTTTGTCGGCGCAGCTAAGCCATTTACGAATCTCCGTACGGGAAGCGCGAAAAGTTTTATGGCCTCTGTTGCTTCAGATTCTATCCCATTCGGCCAGAGAGTTTTCGGAAAGGCTGTTACGGACACCTTCACTGATAGTTTTATAGAGTCTGCCTATGAAAGCACCCAGAAGGGGTTAGTAGCCCAATATGGCCAAGAGTGGTGGGACGCGTTCGCCGAGAATGCCGTTAAGGGCGTTGCTCCAGAAGAAGCCGAACAAGCGCTCAAGCGTGCGACCGTTACTTTCTCCGTCGATACTATGGGGATGAGCCGTATCCCAGGGCAAGGTGGTATGACAGAGGCGGAGTTCTATCGTGCCGGTGGCGGCAAAGTCGAGATGAAGGATGTGCGACGCGAACAGATGCAGATTGCTTTTGGTGCGAAAGAGGGGCTTGGCACGGCCGAAGGGGACTTGGCCCAGTGGCAGGCCGCTTCTAGAAAGATGCAGGAGAAGCTTGATAACTTCTTCCAAGACACCTCTCGCGGCAACTGGCGTGAATCGTTTGCCCGTAGGAGTGTTTACGCATCCCAGTACCGTATTGCTATCGAGTCTGGCATGACTATGCAAGAGGCACAAATTTGGGCGACCAGGTTTGCATTAGATGCGACTACCGATTTCGGTCGTACCTTTGCGTATGCCAACAGGTTCATTAAGAGCGTCCCTTATCTCGGTGCGGCAATTAATGGCCATAAATCGTTCTTTAGATTGCTTGAGCTCGACCCAGCTGGCGTATCTACTCGCTTCACTTTTGGTTTAATTCTGCCTTATATGACTCTTCTGACAGAGAGCCTAAGTGACCCGAAGAACCGCGAGATTTACCAAACTATCCGCGAGTATGAAAAACAGGATTCTGCGTTCTTGGTCTATAAAGGGTCTAAGATACAAATCCCAATTCCTCAAGAGCTGTCCCGCTTCTTAGCTCCATTTCGCCATGTTGTAGAAAAGGCCGCCGATGCGCAAGACGCTTCTTGGAGGGACTTAGTGGCAAGTGATATCCTTGGGGTATTCCCGATTGACCTATCTGGCTTTGTCGATCTAGACGCGAATGATATTCTTATGGACGATGAATCTACTGGGCTGTGGACTCGCATTGGTCGTGGCGTAGAGAAAGCGGCTTCTTCCCTGATGCCTCCAATCGTTAAGAGCGCTTACATGATTAAGAGTGGCCGTGACCCGTACACGGGGCGCGACATTGATACCAGCCATGTCTACATTGACGAGAACGGCGAAGAGCAGATTATGGATAGCACTAAGAGTGATATCGCTAAGAGCTTTGCCGAATTCAGTAAAAAGTTCGGCTGGAATCTGAGTGCCTCTGCAGCAAACAAGGTGTTGCAGTCTCTCTTTGGTCGCTCTACGATTAGCGTGTTGGATAATGCGAAAAGCCTGTTCTCTGGCGACATTAAGTCATTTAATGAGGCGCTAGCAGCCGAAGTTACGAGCCCGGTAGATGGTGGCTCCGACTATAATGAGGTCAGGTCTAATTGGCAGAAGGCGATAGACATTGCCTACGCAAAGCGAGAAGAGCTTATCAATGATGATGGTTTGCAGAAGGCTTTAGCGGTTATTCGTGACGAAAAGTGGGACAGTGTCAATCCGACGAAACGCGAGAACGCTCTGCAGGTTTACCGCAATAAGATTGACGAGTATTCAAAGTTCGTATTGGACATTGCAAACAATATGCGTCAAAAGTACCCAGACCAGTATACTGATGTGCGTGTTGCTCAGATTGTAAGCTTGCTCACGTTCCCGACCGGCATAACCTACAATGATACTGATTATTCGCGCGAGCTTCAGAAAGATAGCTATTACGATGCCCGTAACGCCGCTATCAGCACCCTCATAGACATGGGGTTCCCAATGGAGACCTCCGACAATAACCTTCTTGGTCACGGCTATTACGATAAATATGGCCAGTACCAATTCAAGGTGAACACACCTTATGAGATACAATATCTCCAGAGCGCCAAGTATGGGAACACCGACCAAATCCAGGCTATGATAAAGAAGCAGCTAGACGATGCCGAGATTACATCGTCGAAGATGTGGAAAGCTTACTATTCCGCCGGAAGTAAGGCCGCGCGCAAGCAGGTCAGCGACGAATGGAATACAATGGTCGTGAAAACGTTATATCCTATCATTAGCAGATACGGCGCGAACTCTGTTTTGAGCGACTCGGCGACCAGAGATATGCTAGAAGATTATCTCTTAATAAGTAACCCTTATAAGAAGAAGCAGTATATGTATCAAATATTTGGAGGTGAGCAGTAATGTTTAGTGAACAGGAGCTAGACGCTAGAATAAAAGCCGCTAATGACGCATTTGTGACTGGGGACGAGATACCGAACGCTCCCCCGGATCCAAATGCTAAACCAAGTGAAACCAGGAAGATTGGCTCGGGGGAGGAGCCATGGGTTCCGGTTGACCTTTATCAGCGTGACGCAACTCGTCGCATTGAGAATGCAAAAAAGAAATTCCCGAAGGGGAGCTCGAAGTTAGTCAAGGCAACCGTCGCGGCCATCATCGACGGCGACGGCGTGCCAATGGCTGGCCTTGCCTACGCCCGAAAGAGAGCAGAAGATGATAGTGAATCTCTTATGAGAAGAGGCGAAAAACAGAGAGCGAATATCGTTATTCAGCAATACATGCAGGAGAATTTCCTCCCTGCCGTTGAAGCGGTCATTGAATACACGAGCCCAGATGAGCTCCTTAACAGCAAGGAGGCCCTTGATATCTTAGACAAGATGGCTCTAGGTCTTGGCTCGATGAGCGGATATACGGCGTCTTATGTGCGTCAGGCTTACGGCAACCAGCTAGGCCAAAAAGAAGGGGCAAGCGACCCAGCCGTGCGTGACGCCGTACGCAAGATTGTTATGCTCTCGAATAACGACGAAATCAGTACGGCTATCGGAATGGCCAAGAAGATGAAGCGTCAAATTGACGAGGGTGAGCATATCGCCTCAGACGACGACTACGCTTTAATTGGTCGCGTGGTGGCATACGCAAACTAAATTTAATGTCTCAGGGTGGGTACTATTTATAATTAAGGTATGAATCCATTTTGTAATACATGTGGCGGACCATTAATGGGATGCGGGCATTGCGGACAGTGCCAGCCTAAATGTGGCTGTGAGAAGAAGTGCCCAAAGCCATGTGGCTGCCCAGAACAAATCCTCTCTATAGAGGCCGATACGACTCGCCCTGCGTATTTACGCTTTAACCTAGGCGGTCGCTCCGTTTGGTATGACTTTACTAGCGTTGTTAAGAGCGCGGAAACTTGTACCACTCTAAAACCAGACATTACCGCTCGCACGCTTATTTATGACGCTGAGTGCGGTCGTCAGACGATATCCGCTCCAGAGCTTGGCTCGATTCTTCACTTGGCTGACATTGGGGATGTGGACGCCACGACGATTAAAGATAACGCTATTCTTGTCTATAAGAAAGACGCTAACTGTGGCGAAAACTGCGACGGCAAGAATGGATGGGTTGGCATGGACCCAAGCGAAGAAGCTGGAGAGTCTCTAGATTATGTCATGGGGTCTGACGCTAATGGACGCGTTAGTAGCTTACAGCCACCGGCAAACTCCACCCAGTTTTATCAGCTCACCTGGGCTGGCGGGGATAAGGCAAAATGGCACCAACCAACAGAGGTGTCTGTTATCCCGAGAGATGGCGAAAATAAAGCGTGGCGTGTTTATATGGACCCGACGACTCGCGAATTAGTAATTGTGAAGGAGGATTAACGATGACTAATATTGACGAGTTTTACCACAAAGACTGTGAGAAGATTGACGCTAACTGCGTTAATGCCTATGTTGACTATCATTTAGATGAAGAAAATCCGGCTGGGTTATGTGTCAACACTTCTTGGGGCGGCGATTGCTTAGACCTGACAAGTATCGTTAAGGCGGCCGAGACTGTTACCTCTCTTGAGCTAACGCCAACGGAAGACCCGACATGCCTTACGTTTAATCGCGAAGATGGACAGGCTGACTGCATTCACGGTGATGACCTCTCTCGTATCATCTCAATGACGAAGTTAAAGGACGTCGACCAGACCACAGCTCCAGTTAACGGCGATGTTTATATGTATAATAACGGCAAGTTTTATACATTTAACCTCCAGCAGTATATGGACGATACTGCTAACACGATTAACAATATGCAAGCTGCCATCCGCCAGTTGCAGGTATTGTTGAACTACTGGCAAGTTCCAGAAGACCTGCCAGCGAACGCTAAGATTATGCTTGGCAACATTAACCTGTATTCGGATACAAATGCTGTTATTAACAGCGATGGCACGGTCCAGTCCCTCAATAAAAACAATGGTATCTATGGCCACGACTTGGATATCGACAGAACGCAAGATGAAATCTTTGGTTAGAAAGGAGTAAGATGAGTTGCGGTTGTGAAAATAACAAAGTAAAAACAGTGAAGATAGCAGATGTCGCGGTTGACACTCTCAACTCTTTGCCAGATTACATCTTGGCGGAACGTGATGTCTTAGATGAATCTACCGGCGAAACGAAGCGCACGCTAGTCCGTGAGCCTGCCGACAAGCTATTTCCTAATGCGAACAACGATAACGTTACTGGTGAGGCTATCAACAACCTCGCTATCACGGTCCCAGCAGGACAGGTTCGTGCTGGCTACATTAAGAATGAGGTCGGCATGAACACGATGCAGTATGCCGGCACAGACCATCCAGCAATCTTCCTAATGCTAGGCCTTCATACTGATGGTGTTATGCGCATCCAGAACAGCGGTTTCGTAGTCATCCCGGAGAAGCACTCGTATATTGTGGATACTCAGTATTACTTGGGCACAAATGGCGAGCCGGTCACAGACAGCACGATTACGGGGCAACCCCTGTTTGTTCCGATCAGTGACACGAAGTTAGCAATCACCCTTGACGTTTCCAGGTGGCGCAGTCCGGCTCAACCCGATCCAACGATACACTAAGAGATACCCCTTCGGGGGTATTTTTTGTATGGCTATCTTGGGCACTCGTTATAATAATGGTATGAGTAATGTTAATCAAAATCCCTGCAACTGTGAGCCTATGTGCACCACCTGTGGCCGCCCTTGGGTCGTGTGCAAAGGAGAATGCGGGTGCAAGAAATCTTGCTGCAACAATGTAAACTTCTGCGAATATGGGAAGAAAGTCTCTGGATGTCTTCGCAGTGTCGAGCCTAGCTGCCCAATGCAGGCGGTCATCCCGAGCGTAGTGGTAGAAGATGTGACTGGTCTTAAAAACTTAGCTGATTGCTTTGTTCATGTCACAAACATCAATACTACTTTCTACATCGACGATAAACATCGCACGATGGTTACTTGGGCTGGCCCAGTAGAAGTAGAAAACTATGATTATGAAAATAATCCTTTAGGTCTTCGCAGCCAAATTGTATATGATTACGCCAATAACAAGGCCTATTACTACAACAAAACTGGCGAATGGAGACGGATAGAACTCTTTGGTGGCGACCCTGAATAGGAGATGATAAATGCCTAAATGCGATTGCGAAAAAGATAACCACCTTACACCACAGGCGCTGGAGATTCATAATCATGAATGCCCTGTACTTTTTCATAAGGTGCTAGTCCCTGCCGCGATGGGGGATGATATCGACAACCCGCCTCGTAATGGACAGTATCGCAATGTACTTTTGCAATACGAGGCGAACAAACATATTTATATGTTTTCGTCAGACGGCATCCCGACCTATATATCAGACGGTAGCGAAGACAAAGACACTACCGATTACAATGAGTTGACCAATAAGCCGCAGATTAATGATGTTGAGCTTATTGGCAACAAGTCATTTGAGGACCTTGATGCCTGGAGAATGACGAACACAGATATTCAAAACATAATAGATTCGGTCGTTTAGGAGGCGACCTAATATGCCTACACAAATTAAATATTTAGATTACGATGGCTTGGTCTACTACCACTCAAAGGTAAAGACAGCCCTCGGCAATAAAGTTGACAAGGTGAGTGGCAAGGGCCTCTCGACCAATGACTTTACGAACGCTTATAAAACTAAACTCGACGGGATTGCAACCGGGGCTCAGGTAAACGTTATCGAGGGTATTACCGTTAATAGCACCGCCGTTCCGCTAACGAACAAGATTGCTAACCTCACCATCCCGACGAAACTTACTGACCTTACCAATGACGGCAACTTCGTTACCGATGCGAACTATGTCCACACCGACAACAACTTCACCACTACTCTAAAGAACAAACTAAATGGTATTGCTTCTGGCGCCGAAGTTAACGTCCAGTCCGACTGGTCTGTAACATCAACTTCTTCTGACGCTTATATCAAGAACAAGCCAACCAAGGTCTCTCAGTTTACTAACGATTCTGGCTTCCAAAACGCTACACAGGTTCAGAACGCGATCAATGCAGCAATAGAAGATATTACTGGCATCGAGTTCCAAATCGTCCAAACTCTTCCGTCTACTGGCGAAAAGGGCGTCATCTACCTTGTCCCGAACAGCGGTTCAGGCAACAACAGCTATGACGAGTACATTTGGATTACTAATGGCAGCACGAGCAGGTTTGAGAAGATCGGCACGACCGATGTCGACCTATCTGGCTATGTGCTTTATACGGACTTAGTGGCTATCACCAACTCAGAAATTGATACAATAGTAGCGTAAGGAGGACTCCTATGCCTACTATAAAATATCTTGATTACGATGGTCTAGACTATTTCTGGGATAAGATTAACAATAAGAAGCAGGATAAGCTTACTGCTGGAAACCACATCGACATCTCTAACAACACAATCAAAGCAGTCGATTATGTTCACTCTGATAACCCAGTTCCTGCCTCTCAAGTGACGCCAGTTGTTACGAATAACATGATTGCGGATGGTACAATAACAGCAGATAAGTTAGCGTCTGGCGCAACCGTCAAGCTCACCTTGTCCACTTCGGATATCGGCGAAGGAGCCGCTTTAGCAGCTAATACGTTATATGGAGTTTATCAATAATGGCAAAATTAAATTGTAGTTGCGGAAAACCAAAGGACGACTGCTGCCCGTTCCGCAAAATCGTAATACCAGCAGTAATGGGTGACGACTCGGAAGACAGCCCGAGCGCACCAGAAAATGGAGCATACCGCAATGCTCTAGTCGAATATGAAGCAAATGGCACTATGTACATGTATGCCAGTGATGGCATTTTTACGAAGCTGTCCATGGTGACTGGCGGCGCTGGCGCGGCTAGCATTACTTATGTGGATGCACAGGACGCGAGGATATTGTCCGAAGCTAAGGCTTACACCGATGAGCACTCTGGCCAAGGCGGCGTTTCCCAACAGTATGTTGATGATAGAGATGCCGCTATCTTAACCGAGGCAAAAACTTATGCCGACAACATTGGAGCGAATACTTTAAGCAGCGCTAAAACTTATGCCGAGGGAGAGGCAGAAACTGCCCTAAGTGACGCTAAAGATTACGCCGATGGCGTTGGCGCAGCAACACTCGCCTCTGCGAACACAGCTATTTCTACGGCTATTGCCCAGGCGAATGTCCCTACCTTTACTTTGTCTACCTCAGATATTGGAGAAGGCTCACCGCTCGCAGCTAATAACTTCTATGGAGTATACGAATAATGGCTACTAGCGGTTGGCAAAATGAGCAGACGATTATAACGCAGACCTTCTCCAGATCTGTAATGCTAAAGGGTAATGTCTATATCGATACTATTACTCATAGTGGCACGAATCTGCGTGTAACCGGTACGATTGCTCTTTGTACTCGTCAGCGACAGGGCTCTGGCGGTTCTATCACTTATTCTTACGACCAGTACGCAACTCCTGAAGGAGGTCCCGAGCGTGTAATCTGTTCCAAAGGGACGCGTATGCCAGTAGGAACAGATTTTTACTCCACATTCGATGTCACTATTGCGAATGTCCCAGCAACAGACACTGGCAGAAACTTTACCGTTAACTTCCGTTGTCCGTCTGGGCAGTATGGCTATAATGTCAACCTTACTTGGTGGTTAAGCTTTGATTCCTCTGGTACTGCACCAACTGGTCTAGATGTTTCTATCACGTCCATCCAGGACACAGGTGCAACCATGGCCGTCACTCTCGGTTCATATGGCTCGCCATCTAGCGAAGCAAACCGTTATATCGAAGCCGCTATTATGGGGCAGTCTACTTATGGCGGTCAATACCGTTTTGATATTGCGAAGGCTACAACGTCTGCCACGATTACAGTCAATAATAACTCGAGAACAAATACCTCTAACCCATTGACGATTGTGCCAAACACCCAGTATTGGTATGGCGCGTATGCTTCTAACACCGTAATGTCTACCTATATGGTGAAGGGCACATTCATCACACTGCCGGCTTATATCACCAGCATTACGGCAAACGACGTTGGGCAGGGAGAAGTCTACTTTACCGTTAACCACGCCTCGGAGGGCACAGCAGATACGGCGATAACTGAACTGTCTTATAACCAAACCACCTGGCAGACAGTATCAGATAACTTCCATCTCGCCCTAACCGGGCAGACTACCTTATATGTCCGTCGGACTAACAGCTCAGGCTCAACGCCAGTTTATTCAATCTCGGTCGTACCAAGCACGCGCATTAAGCTTTATGGCTCCGTGAATGGACAAGCGCAGGAGATTACAAAGCTCTACGGCTCTGTAAATGGTCAATCTAAGCGCATTCGTAAGCTTTACGGCTCAGTGAACGGACGTAGCAAGTTAATATTCGTTGATAGCGGCGACCCATGGTCTTCTCGTGGTTCCGGCACGGCTGGCGACCCGTATGTTATCTCGTCTAGCTTCGGGGATACAATTTCATAATGGGAAAGGAAAAGAATGGCAGCAGATGTTTGGCAGTTTAGTGTGAGCGCGTTAGCGAACGAGCTGAAAATCGCCGTTCCGACTTCAACGGCGGTCTATTATAAAATAATTCTCCCGGTTGCATTAGGCGGAAACGGCGACGGGGTGCGCGTCGATATAAGCTCTTCTTGCATGGAGAGCGGAACTTCACTTTCCTTCAGCGGGACTTGCAATGTTGCCGGTGCCAATGCCGTCACATTTGCGTATGACACTACGTCAGCTAGAATCGTCGCATGGTCAGTGGAATAAAGAAAGGAGGGCTATGGCTACATATATTAAGACACTAAAAGAAGACAATGGGGACATTACCTATCCCCAAACCAAGGCAGAAGCCGTCCTATTAAATAACGGTTCTGACCTCGAGACCGAGATTTCCCAGTATGTGACGGCCGAGGAGATTGGTTCTACGGCGGCGGTTGATTATAGCGAAATATTGAGCAGGATATACCCAGTTGGTTCGATATATATGTCGGCCACCTTATCCACTGCAGCCCAGGTCAATGCTACCCTTGGCGGAACATGGGTCGCATGGGGATCTGGTCGTGTCCCTGTTGGCGTCGACTCTTCACAGACGGAGTTTGATACGGTCGAAGAAACAGGGGGGAGCAAGTATATACAAAACCACACGCATGACATTCGATGGAATGGTCAGTCTGGCCGTAGGGTCCTTATGTCGTACACTAGTGGTAGCGTGGCATCATTTGATTTGTCTGGGTGGCAGGCGGTTAATGCAGTCTCGAGCGACACCTCTCCGGTTAACCTAATGGCTGGGAAAGTCCATGAGCCTAGTGACAACTTTGGGCTGTTAGACACCGGAAGCGCAGGAAACTTGCAGCCATATATAACCTGTTATATGTATAAAAGAATCTCATAAGGAATTTTGACATGGCAAAAGCAGTTACATTAAAGAATAGTAACAACGAAGAGGTTTATCCAGTAACGGACATATCTCTCGTGAATGGAGAGCTACCGACAGCTCGCATTGCAGACGACGCAATCACAACAGATAAGGTGGCAGATGGCGCAGTAACTTCGGACAAGATAGATTGGACGACATTTATCAAACAGACGGAAATGCCGATAGTTTCATCTACCTCTATATCGTCTGCATGGACGGCAACGAATTTAGGTTCGGCGCTGACCGTGAGCGGCCTTGATGCGTCCGCGACCTATTCGGTTTTCGCCATGACCATCTATGCAGAAACCACCGGCGTGGGAGAGTTCAGGCTTCGGGCGACAGGGGCAAACACGGTTCAATGTAATTCATACGCGCCAGGACTTTTATGCGCAACGCCGTACCAGTTACAGGGTGTTCGACCAAACGCCTCTGGACAAATTACTTTTCAGAGGGTGTACAGCGGCGACGCGGGCAATGTTCGTTGCGGGCAATGCTATATAACGATTCTGCGTACCGCCTAGTATGCTATAATCAAATTGCCATCCAAGGCAGAATAATGTGTATGATTTGCAGGCGTGCCATCGCCGGTATAATCAGCAAGAGACCGCCGACAACTTCGCCCCTCTTTGTTCGAATGGAGGGGAGAAGCGGTGGTTTTTTGATGTCGCAACTGGGCTCAACAGTATAATAGAAGTATGAAATATACAGTAAGCCAATTTGAGGAAATCTTCCGCACCCATATCGGTGACGGCACGATAGATATTCCTGAAGACTTTGTTATTAAGGCGCTCAACTGGTCTTTTAATGCGCTTCCTATGGTGCCTAAGCTAGCAAAGCTCTTTTCTAAACACAAACAAGTCCAGCTAGATGCCGAAGGGCATTATCGCTGGAATCTGAACGGAGACTTTCGTCGTCTTCTTGACATTCCTATGATGAACTTTTGGACATCTACTGGCGGTGATATTTGCAAGCTTAAGATTTGCCACCGCGACGTTAAAGAGTTTTACGACCATAACGGTATCGTCTCTTTGAAGCATGCTGGCAGACCATGTGAATACACGATTGAGCAGGAGGACGACAATATCTGGCTCGTCTTCGATAGACCATTAGATGTGCCAGTAATCATTGACTACATCGCTTACGGCATCCCGAAACCAGTTAAAAGCAAGGATGATGTAATCGAGATTTCTGGCATTGCGGAGAACCTTATCTTAGATGTCATGCGCACGGTCTATTACCACGAGGCGGATGACTTTGCCTTTGCTGCCGACATCAATTCTTATCTCGACAACAAGAAGGTGCTTGAGGCTATCCAGCAACTTAACCGTCGTTGGGGGGTTGAAGAAGCGACCATTGTAGGAGAAATCTAATGAGTGCTTGGCGCAACCAGAACAACTCACACCCACACGGACGCACCCCCAGCTATTATGCCAACCACAGGCTTTACCCGGGGGCTTATGCTCAGCCAGAGGCGCAGACCCGTACCAGCCGCCGCGTACACGATGGGTTCACGATTAATAACAACTACGGCCTTGATACTACCTCAGACGACATTAATTCCAGCCCGTATTCCAGCCCATACTATATTAATGGCCGCTATAACTCCGATAACCTGACCACCCAGCGAGGCAATTCAGCCTCAGTCCAGGGGTGTGAGTTCCTTCTCCTACCGGACAAGGTAAGGATAAATAAAAAGGGCGAAACCGTTAAACTCTCTACTACAGAAGATTTTTCATACGATGACATGCAGACCACGATTGAGATGTGGCAAGGCAAACAAATTAAGTTTGAGATTCCGTACGATGGTAAGGTAGTCGGCAATACAATCATGCTTAAAAACACAGGTGAGTGCACCGGCATTCTCTCTATTTACTTCTCCACAAAGCCAGACGCTGTGCCAATCTATGAAACTGCCATTGACCTCTGTAAAGTATCTTCTGACCGCTTCGAGAAATACACACTACATTCGATGACGGTTATCCCGCAATTAGCTAATCCAAAGAAGAAGCTTTATGTGCGCATGGAGATTTGGGACGAAGTAGACCAGAAGCGCTCCGCCAACCCATTCAATCCTGGTCGCAAGATTGAAATTGCAGCCACTGGCCTCGGCAACCATGAGGCGTGCGTTTATCGTTTACAAGATAAGAATACGATGGTGGAGGAAAAGTACGAGTACAAACCGTACCCAAGCCGTCCGCTTATCGGCTTAGTCTACAGCGACTTTGTCTCTGTCCCGGTTGACCGCATAGACAACATGAAGACTGGTGGAACAGTCTCTTATAATAAATACCGTTACGATATCTTTTGCGTTAAAAATGGGTCAGCTGCTAGAGTTCTTATCTACGATAAAGAAATGAACAGACTTATCTGGAACGAGATAAAGGTGGATGGTCGCGTTAAACAACTAAATATCGCACAGGTTACAGATACTAATAAAGAAACCTGGATTTATTATGTGGACGGCTATTCTCCTTTGCAAAGATTTAGGCTCAGACAGTGGAACGACGACGACCTCGAAAACGAGCCGATAGAGAGCATGGCGTTCAACACCGGCTCGGCGGACAACGTCATAGCGGAAATTGATAGCGCCACCTTCTTCGATACTGACCTTGGTCAGCAGTCTGGCTATTATGTCTTCACCTTCAATGATGGTACTTGGTGGTACAACGAACAAGAGATAGATATCGCGACATATGGCATCACCTTAGTGGGCGGCTCACCAAGCGTCGGCGCAGTCATTAATATCTCTTACACGGTTACTTCTGGTGGTACTAAGACGGTCGAGAGCATTGAATATGTTGATGCTCGCCCGGTTGTAGGTGCAAGCCTGATTATGTTCCACAATAACCGTCTCTTCCTCTCTGGCTTCCGTAGTGACCCTAACCTCGTTCAGATATCTTCTATCGAGGCCGCAGGACCAAACTTCACGCAGTTCCCATACCGCTTCTATACCCCTAACCGCAGTCCGTACGACACCTCTCTCACACCTATTACGGCTATGGTGGAATACGCCTCTGACCAGATTATGTTCCTCGGTAAAACCTTCTTTACTATTTTCCAGACTTACTCGAGCAGTTCAGCTTCTAGCTTAGAGGGCGGCATGCCAACGCAAGTCTCTACCTATGTAGACTCGGCTGGCGTACAGAGCCAAGGCGATGTAGTCAATTATAAGGGTGTCATCTATTCATTCGATCAGAAAGAGGGTATCCGTCGTTACTCGGGTGCGACTTGGTCTCGCCTCCCAACCACAGTTGATAGCCACTATGACCGTGTCGATATGACGAAGCCTCGCAAGATTTGGGGCTACGCCAACAAGCTTTACTTCAACTACACTGATAGCATAGACGGCAAGGCTAAGTGCCTTATCTGGGACATGCAGATGAATTACCAACAATACCCATGGTTCCAAGATGTGGACATCCCATTCTGCGATGCCCGCTTCGACGAAACAGAAGAGCTCGTAGGCATTCACCCAGACTATCCGTGCATTATGCGTCTATACGCAGAGGACACCTGGGCTCGCCTAGACACCCCAATCGTCTTTAGGCGCGATACGAAGTACCTCAATCTACCCGGAAACGCTGCCGACTTCATCGTCAAGCGTGTTCATGTGAAGATTATCAATAACGCTAACCGATGGTGGTGGTTGTCTATTAATGGCGACAAACAAAATATGACCCAGTTTAGGGGTCACGATAAGTGGTTCCGCCAGCCAGTTTGGGACACTATTACGGTAGAGGAACCAGCTGAAACGCCATTCCCGGTAGAGGACGTGTTCGAGGAGAATGCTATTTATAGGATGTCCCTCACGAACCTCCGTCTTACCTGTTCGGCAGTGCAAGTGCGCACGAGAGTAAAAACTTTCCGCTCACAAGCAAATCTTGTCAGCGTTGAGCTAGAGGTTGCTCCAAAGCAATATCTCTAGTCGCCAAGGTCAATCTTGAGTTCTGCCGCAAAGCGACGAATCTCACGCCTTAGACGCTCAATATCAAGCTCGGAGTAATAGAACTCTCCGAGCTTTTTGAGATACACATTCTTCTTACGAATCATATCGTTCGAGATAATCTCTTGATCGATGCAGTCTAAAAACGCTCCGCCTACATCCATATTCTTTGCCTCATAGACGATGAGACTCTTAATATAAGAGGCATTAGTGAGCACTCTTTTAATGTTTGCGACAGAAAAAACGGACACAATATGTGCCGCCAGCACCCGATACGGGTCGTCATACTCTTTGTGTTTGCCTATACACCCCATGAGCTTCTACTCCTCCTATCTATCTCTGAGCCATACAACTGCTTTTCTAGTTCCTTTCTCTTTTTTATGGCGTCATCTACATTATTAAAATATCCAGTATACTGAAACTTTTCCTTGAGTTTTATCGTTACCTCCCAAGTGTCGTACGTTCCACCTGTTTTTTTATTCCTCACCCTCCTAACTCCAGGGTATGGTCTATTTTCTTTTGCAGATTTTCGCCTACTACGATTAGCGGAGTTTAGACTGTACGAGACCTCTCTAAGGTTTTCTCTGCGATTATCTAATTTATTTCTATTTATGTGGTCTATCACCATACCTTTATCTGGTTTCTTATAGACAACATGGTGTAGAGAGATATTTTTTGTTTTCCCGTTCTCTTTTACCGACTTTATAGCGTAACCGTGTGAGTCTAATCTCCAGCTATTCATTTCTACTTTGTACACATCATCAGCAGATACAAGAGCGTACCCTTGTTTTGCGTTTTCGCCTAGCGGGACAAACCCAACACCGTCTTTTATAATAATAGCCCTAGCCTTCATAAACCCCAAGACCCCCTTCGCCGTCTACTCCCTCTCCTGCGAGAGTTCTCTTTTTTACCGCGGTTTGTTTTGCGGGAAACCACCCGAAGGTTACTTGAGACGTTGTGCCTAGGGTTACTATCTTTATGGTCGATATCTTTTCCGTCGCCCTTATGCACTCTGCCAGATTTGAGGGCTGAGCGTCGGGCGGAGTTGCGAGACGCACGCTCCGCCTTAGCTTTTGCCGAGCTTTGGAACTTCTCGTATTCGTGCTTAACGCCAGCAGCCGTGCGCTTGCGTTTGCCGTTTACTGTAACCCAAAGCCTGCCCACGATTAAGCCTTTGCTGCAGCTTCGATTTGAGCTTGCATCTTAGCGTATTCTTCTTCGGCCTTCTCTTTTGACATGCCGTTTAAGATAGCCTTGAAGATGTCTGTCTTGTGTTGGGCGTCCATAAACTCTTTACGAGCAGCTTCGAGTTCGTTGGCTTTTGCGGCGTTAGCCTTTTCAAAGCCCTCAAAATCTTTAACAGCCTCTTCCGTTGAAGGCAGTGCACGGTATTCGTCTTCAAGCTCCTTGGTAAGTAGGCCTCTGCGCCATAGCAAGAACATAATATTGTTGGCTTGAGAAACCATCCAACCCTTGAGCATAGCTTCGCAATACCCATCCCCGTTCACCATGCCAGAAGCGTTGTTGAAAATCTCTGGCACATTAGAGAAGTGCGCGATGTCGTTCTCGTCCGTCAAAATATCTAAGGCTTTTTTAATTAACTGGTTTGCTTGTTTAGCAGTTTCCATGCTTTCTCTCCTCGTTTAGATTACTAATCTAAGTTTATCATTCTACCAGCTTCAAGCCAAGTCGGTTAAGGAAAGCGGTGTCTTCTGGAGAGAGGCGCGTGCCGTAGTTCATATCGACATAACTATCGCCCACATTGTATGCAAGGTTTGGAAGTTTAGTACCCTGGTTGCGAGTAACGATATTATAAAGCTGGTTGTACTCCTGCTCATTTAGTGCTCGTGCTGCTGCATCAAGAATCTGTTGGTTAGTAGTGAGACCAGCACGTTGTGCCACAGTGCCAAAGCGGATAGGAGACTTGTTGGCATTACGGAATTGTGAACCTCCACTAAGGTCCTTGTAGTAATAATCTCCAGCCTCGTTCAATACGGTCGCGCCGCTCGGCAATGAGGTGTTGGTGTTCGTCTCGTTGAGGTCATTGATGGCATCGTTAATACTAGCCAGTTGGTTTATATAGTTCGTTGTATTACTGCGTAACTTGTCGAGCCCGGTCTGATAAGACTGCTGAAGTTTTATCTGGGCGGGGAGATAGGTATTGGTATCATACTGCATCTTTGCACGCTCGGGGAAGTTAGAGTACATCATTCCAGCAGTGTTGGCAGCCCCCATAAGGTTCTGAAACTGGTTGCGCCTATTGTTCTCCAGGTTCTGCACGCCCAAATCACGCTGGCGATCCAACTCGTTTCGATAGTTAGCAATAAATGAATTTACTTCATCGTTCATATCTTTATTTTATAATAACTATATGCCTAGACAACTTTTTCCACGCATAACGCCAGTGATGCTAGACCGCAATCCTGACCAGGTGTGTGACATCTTAAACCGTGCCCTCGGCGAATTAAATACTCTCTACCAAAGCATAGACGAGATAAACAATGGGATGACCTCTATCAAGAACAGGCTCTCTGCTCTCGAAAACGCGCCCACGCCTTCTTATACGGAATTTGTACAGACTGTGCTCTTTAACTCTGCCAACATGGGCACCACCCCTGGTATGTGCTTGCGGAACTGCCGCCTCGGCTTCGGTATTCAGTCCGGGACTTATGCTAACGCAAGGGCTGACTGGGAGAGCCAGATTGCTAACGGTACGCTCCATACTGGGTATCCGCCGAGCTATCTTCAGGTGCCAGTATATGCTGATACGGGAACGACGAATGGCCACGTCGTGGTCTGGGATAGGGGCACAGTATGGGAAGATGGCTACGTTGTGCCAGATGGTCTCATTCATTATTCCAACATTATTGGCTGGGGTGAACTCTGCGACGGTGTCAGAGTGGTCCAGAGAGTCTAGTTTTTCTTAGTGTAGACTGCACCTCATTTATAATATGGGTATGAGTTGTAATTGTAATAAATGCGGTAACGACCCTTGCAGCTGCGGCGGCTGCCAGCCAGCTCGTTACTCTTGCGATTTCTCCATTGAGGTTGACCCATTCAACCCATATATTTGGCTACTAAATAACTGTGGCAAACTGAGCCGCATTAATATTCCTAAGATTCCAGAGACCTGTACTAGTCTGCAGTCCAATTTCTCGGCTGCGAGCCTTGTTTATAATGGCGAGTGTGGTCAAGACGTTATTACTGGGCGCCAGCTTGGTCAGCTTATTAATCTCGACGACCTACGCGATGTCGATGTTGCCGATGCAGACTCCTGCGATTTAATGGTTTTCGACCCAGGCTGTACTGCTTGTGGCGATGGCTGTAAACCAAAGCCAGCCATGTGGCGCAAATATCATATCCCTGATGCTGGCGATTGCGAGGTTGAGCCTGATTCTGATGGGTATTACCATGTGCTTATTAAGGACGACTGTGGCTGTATCAAAGAGTGCCGTATCCCAGTAGTGCCTGATGGTAGCGCGATTATTAACTATGTGCGCGACTCGGTGCCTGATGACCCAGATTTCCCGTGGTATTATGGCAACTACAATGACACCATCAATCTCTACTTGTCTCAGAACTTCGCTCAGTGGTTCGGCAAGTACGACCTTGAAGTGACGATTAACTACGGTGTACAGTGCGTCCGCCCAGTCGCTGGTAAGAACGTGAACTTCCGTTCTCTTATCGTCCCAGTGGTAGAAGGCACTGAGCCTAATGTGGAAATGATGTCGTCTATCCTACAAGACGACTGTACTACCCGTAACCTAGCGAACCAGCGTGTTATTCCGTGGGGCACTAAGTCCCTGCGTGGCACTTTCGCCTTTATAGTTCCTAAGGGGAAAGAGGCCTATCTCCACCATGAGTTCCGTCTTCGCACAGTTGATTCCAGTGCTAACTACTGGATCGACCCTACCTATGACGGCAAAATCGTTCCAGCAGAGATTGCTGGCCAGATTAACACCATGCCGCATAATGCTTCTCGTCTTCACGCTTTACAGGTAATCGTTAAGCCTGCTCGTGGTGTCGTAAGCTACGACCCAGTTAAAGACGCTGACCGTACTCAGCTCGACGCTCCAGTTGATTTATACCCTAATATCGGATAGGAGGGATTATGGCCAAACAATATCAATGGCAAGTAAGCATGGATGCCGTAGGCCCAATCGCCGCTGGCGTCCTATCTGGCGATACTTCTTTGCACACCACAGACGTTCTCTCTGGTACATCGACTGCTCAATATTACTATCTCGATAGTAACGTGGTCACTAGCGGAACTGCTAACACCTCTCGCGTCGTGATACAAGTGACAGATACTTGGACGGTATCTTTCGACTCTCGCAATAACCTGACCGTTAGTGTGTCAAGCGTGCTAGACTCTATCGTTCGTGACAATGTGAACGGCAACCCTGCCGGCTCTTCCAACCTGGCTCGTGACATGAACGCCTATCAGTACGAGGGCGGTACGTCTCTCTGGTATTATCGTGATACAAATATTAGTGCGGCAAAGACGATCGCCACTAATATCAGCTTGGGCACACATGTGTTTACTCTAGCCCCTGGTCAAATGGCGTCACGCCACAGTATGTTCTTCTTTAACAAGACTGTTGGCGCTCAGACTGCCGGCGACCGCCTCAATATGGGTGTTAAGTTCGTGAACATTTTGCCACCTGACTATCGCCCCGGCGCGACACTCGATAGTGGCAGCCTATGGCAGTCTCATAACCGAGAGGGCGGCAAGGCACACATTCTAGGCTCAGGCGGTACATGGGCTGAGATGAGAACTATAGCAGGTCTAGAAGATTCAGACAATCCACCAAGTATCAGATTAAACGATAAATGGTTCAATCAGCGGAAGATTGGCAAAGAATGATATAATAAGCAAAAACCCCGGGCAAAACCGGGGTTTTGAGACAGCCATCCGCACACACTATTTTTAACAAAAGATCTTGAACAAATAAGGTGCAACTGTTTGTTTTTCGTGTTTGTTTTGCGATATAAAAGCGAGAGATGAATTACAAGAGATATAGTGTGTGCGAAAGGCCGCCCCAAGTGGGGCGACTTTTTTATTTCTTCGCAATGTTTTGCGCAATGGTGATGTAGCCCGAAGTCGCCAAGCCAAACACCATGCCGACCAAGAAATTGGCGCCGAATACGAGGCCGCCTAGCCCGCCGATAAGAGCAGCAACGATGATAGTGATTGCTGCACGCCAGTCTTTATCGAAGAGGCGCTTAATGAGCTCCACTCCGCCAGCCACGAGGCCAGTTAAAACTGCTGTTGCTAAGGTTGATAGACCTAAGATTTCCATCTTATTCTCCTTGTTTTTTAGTGATTAATTCGATTATATGCTTAATGAAAGCAATAATCTTCTCAAGAATGCCCACCGTCGGGTCTGCCGGTTCTGGTTCAGGGGTCGGCTCCGGCTCTGGAGTTGGCTCTGGTTCCGGTTCTGGTGCAGGAATCTCATGCAAGTCCGAAAAAGCAAAGCCGTTATTGATGTTCTTAGAAGAACTGTATTTCGTGCGAAGATAAAGCACGCCATTAAACGTCGCCTTTTGGTCGAACTCCATGCGCACATCCGCGCCATAGGTTTTCACGACCTCTCCAGTCTCAACGTTGACCAGCTTTGCTCCGTCGTTAGTAAGCAGAATACGAGGTTCGTCCATCGGCACCCAGGTTAGCTTCTCTGGATATACTGGGTTAGGATAAGTAAAGCCGTTAGATTTAAGGCTGTTATAGGTTATCGGGCCTACGTTGCCGTCGGCCTCGAGGCCATTAAGCTCTTGGTATCGTTTGACTGCACCAGCGATATTGTCACCGTAGTAATCGCCCAGGGCTGCCTCAGGAGTGAACTCTGGATACTTGGCGCGCATCCAGTTGGCGAGCACCGCAATGCGTTCATTTTGGTCGCCCTTCGTCCAGTATCCATTAGGGTATGGCAAGAAGCCGTCGCAGTATGACGGGTTAAATTGCTCACCACTATTAATGGCGTTAGCTCGGTTTGCTAGCTCCTGCATCTTGCCACGGAGATAATCTCCAGGGCAGGTCGTAGCGGCATACATCGAGTGCCAGGTTAAGTTCTTACCTGGGACTAATGTTCCTAGTCCGTTACGCTTAGCGATGTCTGCCACCAATTCCACCAGCTTATTGAAGGTGAGTTCTGATACTGGCCAGCTGCCGCCAGTAGAGCTATTAGACGTTTCGATCGAAACGGTAGTGCAGTTTGATTGCCAGTTGCTGTCTGACCATGCACGGTCACTCTCGTTAACATATAGGCCAATCTTCCCATCAGAGCCGACACCGTAATGGGCGGAGCCATTCCGACCAGCTTTCGCAAAAATGCTACCGCATTGTGCAGCGGTTAGTACGCCAGCCATATGATGGACAGTGATGTGGGTGATTTTATATCCCCCACGACCAGCCGTATAGTTACCGGAGTGTGCCTTTACAGTTACGTTCACAAGAGGGCTGTTGCTCATTTCTTAGCCCCTTTCTTCTTACCAGGCTTTTTGCCTGGACCCATATCGGCAAGCTCGTTGTCGATAAAGGACTTTTCCTCCTTATGAACGGTAATGGCTGAGAGAAGAGTTTTTAGCTTTCCCATCATTTCCTCCTTTTCATATATACTTATTATATATGGAAGAACCTAACACTAGCAAAACATTCGACCATGCTAAAGCTGGGATAGGGGACAGAATCGCGGCCATAGGAGAGATGGAACACGCTCGCCGTCATGCCATCAGGTCTGCTATTTCAGCCGAAGATGAGGGGACTTCGTTTAACTTCTTAGTGTGGGCTAAACAGTTACAAGATATGCGCCGTGCTTATATGAATAAACACTTCGGCGACATAGATGATAAGTATTGGTGTCTCTGCAAGAGCGCTGCATGCCTAAGGCAGATCGCCTATGAGGTGGACGGAGACGACCTAGAGTTTCTTAAAGAGGTGGATAACCTCGTGGATAATATTTGGGGCACCGCAGTGGACAAAGACCTGTCTGACTGTGAGGCATGCAGGGACGATAAAAACGCCCCAGAGTAGAGCGTTGGTTATAATAAAACTATGAGTGATAATAAGGAAAATAAATAATGGCATTTGTAGATACACTGCGGGAAACGCAAAGATATACCCAAGACGACGCTGAGCGTAGGGCTAACATTGTAAAAGATTGGGACAAGCTATCCCAGCAATTTACAGATTCTTATAATTCATACCTGAAGAATACAGGTCGGAAAGAAATATCTGAATTAACTGCTCGCCAGAAGCTACGCGACTTCATTGGAAAAGCCGGAACAGAAGACGGGAAATGGTCCAGCGATGATTACTCGAATTCCAATTACGACGAGTATGACTTCCAAAAGTATGGAACCCAGACAATCAAAGACTTGCTCGGCGAAAATGGAACTATGGACTTCGGCTCCTATGTAGCGAAATATGGAAATGCTGACCAGAAAAGAGCTTACGAAAAACAAAACAAAGAACAAAGCACTGGAGAGAAAGTAGCAAAGGGTGTGGGACTTGGGGCAGGACTTGGTGCCCTAGCAGCGACAGGCCCAATTGGTTGGGCGGCATTTTCGACTGGAGCTGGAATTGGGTCACTATTAAAGTCTGGTTCCGAGAAGTCGCTATCAGATTTAGAGAAAAAATATACAGAGGAACATAATAACGCACTTAATACTGCGTTTGATGCTTTTGAAAATGCAGACAAGTACCTATCTAATAGAGACAAGGTGGGAGCAGGAGCAGGAGCAGGAGCTAGCACCGGAGGCGATAGCTCGACCGCCGCAGCTTCTGGTGACGAAGTAACATTCCAACTCGATCGTGCCAACGACCCGAACTACAAAGGTTTTGGCCAGAAAATCGTTGACCTTGGTCTCGCTACGGATAAAGGTCTATGGGGAAGTAATGGAGATGTCGCCTTCTACACCAAACAGCTTTATGACCAGGGTGCACTTGACGCAAATGGCAATCTTAAGATTGGTGTACCGATTAAACTTAAAAGGCGTAAATAGGCAAGCAAGAACATCGGACGCTAACACTAAAAAAGAAGCCCCATCTGGGGCTCTTTTTTATTTCTTCTTTTTAGTTTCGCCTTCCATCACAACGATGAAAGCTACGGCTAAGAAGAGTCCAAACAATATAACACCTAACATTATTCTGTAAACCACTCGTCTTCAATATGCGGTTCTTTTTTGTTCTTAGCTGGACCTCGTCGCGAAATAACTCCGCCTTTAGCTCCTGCTACCTTGGCTCGCTCTGGGCCAGTAAGCCCATCCTTGCCTGGTTCTTCAGAAGCGAACCCACCAGTGTGTCCGTTCTTTCCGCCTTTGCGACCAATGTTAACGTAGAACTCTCTACCATATTTTGCTTTATTTGTTGCGGCGGCTTTAAGACCACCAGCTACCGTGCCTGGCATAGCTTTTTCTCCTTATATTAATTATGGTTATATTTTATTACGCTTGTGTATCTTCGTCAAGCAGTTTGTCGATTTCGTCGAACACTCCTCCGCTAAATGGATTTTGGAGGTTACGGATATTATCCTTCTCGTTTGCCTTCTCCATTGCTTCCTGCCATTCCCCCTGACTCTTATATGGGGAATTGTAGGTATTTTCCCCCACAATAACCTTCCATCCCTTCCAGCGCTTGTGTCTAGGGACATCTTCCTCGTAGAATTTAATGTCATACTTCTTGATTAGCGACAGCATCTCGTCTCGGAGTTCTGGGACATCCACATACTCTAGGTATGTGCCATAGACCCTGAGCGGCTCGTCCTTATGCTCGAGGTTATACTTATGCACAAGACTGAAGCAGTTTTCCACAACCCTTAACACATATGATTTTGGGTATAGTGGGTTCTTGTTCTTAAACATCGTGATAAGTCTGCCACTATGGATGCCGTCATGGCAGGTGCGACAGATAGCTACCACACGCTCGAACTTACCAGTCTGCTTATCGTAGTCATAACTGAACAGCTCATGAGCATGAAGGTCGCCCTTCTTTGGTTCACGACCACAAATCTCGCACTTATACCCAGCGTTGTAATATGCGCTCTTTCGCATGAAGTCCCAAGTAGTCTTGCCGAAGATGGTGCGAGGCTGCATACCCTGACCATGAAGAGGACGAGGGACATTCGGCATTGTGATTAACGGGATACCAGTCCCCTCAGGACATCGCCATTGCTTGACCTTTTCCACATCGAATGGCTCCATCGGTTTAAGAAGATCTCTAGCCTCGGCTTCCCCCATAGCCATCATAGAGTCGTCCACCATCTGCTCGGTCAATAACTTTTTAACCGCCCCCATTAGTCTTTCATCCTATTATTTTCAGTCACCGTAGCCTCTTCGCTACTCTCCAAGAGTGCATCAATAATTTTAAGCAGATGCCTATACTCATCTTCGCTAGCCTTAAAAGCTTTCTTAGAACGACGGATATCTATATCTGCACCATTATCAAGCATCTCCTGCATATATTCCTCAAAGTCTTCAGCACGATACTTGAGGAATTTTTCCCCAGCCTCTTTTATCATTCTACGCACGGCTGTAACGCTTACAAAGAAACCATCCGGCGTGAACACCGCCTCAGGTTTTTTATTTTTCTTAAACATTCTCTTTCTCCTCTCTTGCTTTTATCTCGTCCAGTTTCTCCTTATTATGCTCACGCCAAGCCTTTTGTTTCACGGTAGCTTCGTCGTTGCCACACCATGCGCACCTTCCTTCCGCCACAAAGAAACCATGATTTTCTTTGCCACATTTTGGGCATCGGACCATATAAAACATATCGTCAGAGGCAAAATTTTCTCCCCAACTCATTCTTCCTCCTCTCCGCATAGTTCGGCGATAGTATGTACCTCGCCGTCTTTAAGCGTTGGTATCCAACCGACGAGTTCGATGCTGAAGTCATCGTCGCTCATGTCCGTTAGAACATATATACTTCTGTCTGACTTCTCGGCATATAAGACGTTCTTAATCGAGTTGATTTCTGCCCACGCTCTGACTGCCTTGCGAATCTTCTCATCTTTGATGAGTGGCTCTTTTGGCGGGTTGTATTCCTCGTATGCGGCGTAATCGCCCATTAAATCTTCCACAGTGTCGTAGCCATCTACCTGCATAACTCCGTCGGAGTCGAGGTACATCGCTATAACTCTGGCTTCCGCGCCAGTCTTCTTGTTTACAAACTTATGTTTCATTACTCTCCTTTCAAGGTTTTCCTTAAAATATAACCAGTGGACTCTACGCCGTCAGGAAGTTTGCCATTAAGCTCAATGTATGACTTAACTTTTTTATTATTAATAGTCTTCTTGATATCACATAATGAGTCGTCTACGCTGTCGATATCTGCGGCTTTGTATTTGCCACTTGGTGTCAGCTTGAGCTTAATATAATCATTCTCGTGCTCGGACATCTTATGCTCAATCATATACTCTTTAACCATTGCCCATAGAGCTTCGAGAGCTTCGTCGTTATGTTTCTTCTCGGCAAGATAGTCGGCGAACTGTTTACTCTGTAACGCCAGTTCGTCTGCGCGAATTGCCAAGCTTTTCTCTTTATCTACTGCCTCGTCAATTAACTGATCGAGAGCCTCCAAATCATTGTTCATTGCTTTTCCCCCTATACGCTCAGCATAATCATCATTGCAAGGACGAATATTATACCTAATACAATTTCAAATACGCCTAACACCTTAGCCCAAGCGCTCCCCTTGAGTGCCAGCGCACCGAGTACAATGGACGCAATGCCCATAATGCCGCCCATCACAAAGATGCCAATAATAATAGTTACGATTCCTGCAATAGCGAAGCCGTTGCTTGTTTGTTCTTGATTGTTCATTTCTTCTTCTCCAAATTCTTACTTAAAAATTCACATATATCGTAGGCAAGCGTGAGACTTTTTTCTTCTTCCCACTCTGCCACCATTGCTTTTAATTGTTCTAGTTTTGTCATAGCTTACCTCCAAATTTAGTTTTTAGTTGCCCCACTAGGCAGGGGCACGCCTTATATTAAAACGGTAAATCAACGTCAGATAAGTCGACTTCTTCCGCACCAGCCATTGGCTCTTCCTTCTTGTCGCTGTCACGACGCATGGCGACTGAGCGATCGGTAAACTCTGCGCGAGAGTATTTACCTTCAGTATAGACTTCGATTTCTACCTCAGGCTTTTTAGCGAGTAAGGTCTCAAAGCCCTTAAGATATGCTTTAGCCGCATACTCGAAGTCATCCTTCGCTTCGGCTAGTTCGCAACACTTCTTGGCTTTCTCTTCAGTAGCACCGAGAGCTACGAACAAATCTTTCATATGCTTAATACGCCAGCCAGCTTTGTCTTTAACCATCCAGTGGTCGGCGGTTGGGAACTGGAAGTTGTCAGTGTCTTCAAAGTGGAACTTAACAACTTTGTTGCCCTTAGTACCAGCGTCTTTAATTTCTACGCCGTCACACTTTACTGTGTATGTGCCATCATCAGCGTAGTCTTTGTATTGTGAGCCATACTGCTCTTCAATATCATCCCAGTTAATACCTGCCATAACTATTTCTCCTTTTTAGGTTTTAAGATTTCATTAATATCTACCTCATCGATATCGACTTCACCAGTCTTACCGAGGCGGTTTTTAGCCAACGCAACGTTATCGCTTTCGAGCACCAACTTGCGTTTGCCTTCGGCATCCTTCTTAAGATAGAAGACGTTATCACACCACTCCACAAATACATTCATGGTGTTCACGTCGATCTTCGGACTAATCTGCTCAACATCCACACCATCAGCATCCATAATATGCTTCTTATCGGCATGGGCGATGAGGCAAATGCCGTAGCCCTTTTTATTTAATGCCACTAAAGTAGGCAACAACTTTGTGCGGATATGGTTCTCAAGCACCTGCTTGCCATTACCGTAGCCACCGTTAGAACGGTTAAGTGTTTCCTCGAGGTTGCGGGAGTCAATGCCAGCAGCCTGTTCTACCACCTTACGCACCATCCAGTCGGTCGAGTCGATAACTAGCGTATCGAACTGACGCTCCTTCGCATGGTACAAGTCGGCGAGGTCTTCGTAGAACTTCTTTAAGTCTTGGTATTGCTTGGTGCGTTTGACGCCAAGGTAATTCAAGCCTCCCTCGAAGTCCATAAACAATGGATTCTTGAGCTTCGATGCCAGCGTAGATTTGCCTACGCCGCTGAGACCATAGATCATTACCTTTGGTGCGGTCAATGTGACACCTTCAATAATGTCTAAACTCATCCGAGTCCTTTCCAAATTGTATTGTTATTATTTATAGTTTCCCCCTACCTTCATTTTACCATACATATTCGACCATGTGTATGGAGCAGATGGGCAATGGAACCAAGAACTTTTTGACAAAAAGTTTATCAACTCACGAGGTACAAATGTGAATTTTTTGATGAAAAGTCTATGCGTAAAAGTGAAGGTAATACAACAAAGATTGTAAAAATACGCTACCCATCTGCCTCTAGTTTGTGAAGAACCACCACGCTCTTTAACGCCTGACATGGCACGAAGGCATTTGTTTAGTGGAAGAAGCCTTTTGGCTTCGTATTGTCCGCGATAAGCGAGACCTTCTCGAGAATCTTGTTCAAGACCTCGATGACGATTTCAGCCTGAGCTTCCGTGAAATTGATTTCAAGTGGCGTGGTTACAGACTCGCTAATTGCCTCTGCAATTCTCTCCCCCTCGGTTTTACTAGAGGTGTTCTTTTGTAGGACAAAAGTTCGATATTCATCAAGGTCTTCTGCCTTCTTAATACGCCAGAATGTTGACTGGCTAATATTCATAGCTCGCTGGATCTCTCTGCCAGATAAGCCTGTGTCAATTAGTGTTTTGACTGCATTAAAACTATGCTCGTCAATTTTGCGATATTTACGAACCTTCTTGTTCATTTGTTTTCTCCAATTAAATTAATATTACATTCACTTTTGTTTGTGTTGTTTTAAACATATCACACTATTTTCCTTCAGTCAATTCCTCCTCCAATTTCTTGCACCAGTTCTTCTCCGAGAAGTCTGACTTGCCTTTTAAACAGGCGTAGATGTCATCTTCGATAGTTCCCACCGACTTTTGTCTTTTGTAGGCGTCTCGCTTCTGCTTGAGCCTAGCATTATGGCGGCACTCATCGCTACAATATTTTGTTGTACCACTTGGGACAAATTCTTCGCCACAGAAACTGCAACGCGGATAATCGCCAGCTTTTATACGCTTATATGTTTTGGTGTACTTATAGCCATTATTTTTAAGCGACCTCCTATTTACCTCCCTTCTCCCATTAAGTCTACACTCGCTACTGCAATATGTATTATGTTTCTCATATGGAACAAATTTTTTTCCACAGAAACAACAGTAAGCTGTTCTTTTGACATACGGTGCTCTAATAGGCTCGTTATTTGCATGCCATTTCTTATGGCACTTCACGCAAAGCCAGGAAACTTCCAGAGGTTTATTATAATCGTTATGGTGTGCTTCCACTTTCTCAGTAGAGCCACAGCATTCACACGGCATCTTAGCCATTGTCCCAGACTTAATCGCCTTACGGACTAATGAGTGAGCCCTGTGCTCAGCCCTGAACTTCATATATTGATCATGCGTTTTCTCTTGTTCTGTCTTCATTTTGACACCACACTTTCTCCGAAAAATCTTGCTTATTCTTTAAGCACCTCATAATATCCTTTTCTATTGTATCACAACAATAACAGTAGTAGAAGAACATCGGCTTAGTTTGCCCGATACGCTTAATGCGACCGCGTGCCTGTAATGATGTGCTATATGAGTAATTCGGCGATACCGAGCACCAGTAGTGCATGAACTGTAAGTTCAACGCTTCGCCACCACTAGCGTAGTGAGCGACCACGATGTCATATTTGCCTATCGTATCAGGTGTAGGTATCTCATGGTGCTTACCATCAATTCGCCATATCTTCGTCCCCTTAGGCAGAGCCTTCTTGGCTATTTCGCAAACCACCTCTTCCTCTTCAATGTAATTACAGAAGAAGACGCAGTTATCGCCCAGCCCCTCGATGAACTCCGACAGCCACTCTTGCTTCTCCTTAGTGAAGCATATCTGCCTGAGGTAATGGCACAAGCCCATCGTGGTTTCGATGAACTCGCCATCCTCTTTGGTGCGGGTCTTCATAATCTTGCGATAGTTCTTTGGGGCTTTGAACTCAACCACCTTATGTGTTTCCTTTGGCAACTCCCTGAACATCTGAGAGGCATCAGGCGTGGTAACAATGTCATCCCACATCTTCTTCAACTCATCGACCCTTACATAGTGGTCTATCTCTGGGAAGCCTCGGTATGTATGGACTATGGCATAATTATTCATAAAGTCCGTCTTGTGCTTGACCTTCCCACACACTGTAAAGTATGTAATAAAGTCTTTCCAGTCGTCCCCAGGCGTGGCTGTGTAGCCAGTCCATACTGTGCAATGGTCGCAGATACGACGGAAGCCATACCCCATACCAGTCGTATATCCCTTGCACTTCTGCACCTCATCGAACGCGAAGGCATAATTGCCGAGTCGTAATAGAGGCAACTGCAATGAATATTTATCCAGCTTGTGCCACGAGATTACCTCAAAACTTTCAAGACTGTCGAGCCATTCCTGACCGTTCCATAGCACGGCTTCCTTCTGCATATCACCTGACCTAGCCTTAGTGGCTGTTGTAACGATTACAACACGCTTCCTGCCAGTATCTCTCAGCCAGTTAAACATCACGGCAGTCTTACCTGCACCAGTTGGCAGAATGCAAATGCGACTCCCAGCGTCAAGATCGGCAACAGCCTGCTCTTGGAACTTATACAGGCTAGGCATAGTATTCGCTCTTGATACGAGTTTTCTTCTCTAAGATAGCACGGACTTCGTCTGATGTATTCGCCTGCATTACCTCAAAGATGAGTTCCTGCATGGCTTGCTCACGGCGTGCCTCGCGTCGGCGTCGGTTGCCTGATGCATTAGAAGCAATACGCTTCTTACGAAACTCGTCATCAGTATGGTAGCGATTAGTAATGTTCTTTGTGGTCGTTTTTGTGTGTGCCTTACGGCGACATTCTTCCGAGCAAACTTGTGGCACTCTGCCACGCTTCTTCTCCACTTCAAACTCTTTGCCACAGATTTTGCATTTAACTAACATCGTCCGTTCCTTTCTGCTAGTTCATCTAGCGTATATTTTTGGTCTGATACCATATCTTGGATACACTCTTCCTCAAAGTCGGCGAGTGCATCTGCCAACCAGTCCCTCGCGTAATATAGTATATCGCTATACTCTTCATCGGTTAGGTCAAGGTGTTGGTCTTCAATATAGTCTATGAGGTTGCCCTCACAGGCTTGCTCGCAGAGGTCTTCAAAGTTTTCAAAGTAATATTCAGTATGTCCCTCATCGTCCTCGCCAGCCCCATACTCAGCGTTGGCACGCAACCAACTGCGTAGGTTTTCCATATGTAAAGTCTTCGCATAAACCTGCTCGCCGATACGCTTGATGTCTGCTTCTTGAACAGCATTATAAAATGCTTTGTCGTACTTATGTGGCTCAGGCATGAGGTCATCAATGCCCTCTTTAATCGCCAACAAATCTTTAATCTTGCTCATCTTCGTTGTCCTCCACCTTATCAATAAACTGCTGTGCTTTGTTATAAAAATCGTCAAACATATCTTGGCACAACTCCAAATGTTCCTGTAAATGTTTTGGCTCGGCTGGGGCAGGGGCAGAAGATGATGATAGTGAAGCCCTAGTCATATCGAAGAGGGCTTTGTGAATATCGCCCTGTCGCTTGCCGAACTTTGCCATGTGGTTTTCAAGGCTATCGAAACTCCAATGCTCTTCGCCATCTCCCCAACCATTCTCATCTAGGGGTTCATTGCCTACCTCAATGTCGCAATGCCACTCGCCTTGCCCATCTCGGTTCTGGTCGCTCGCATAGATATAATAATGGTCATAGCGTTTAATGTCGTTTAATAGTCGGTGCAAGTCTGACACCTTCATTACAATATTCTTATCTTCCATGGTCTTCTCCTTATAGGTCAGCAGTCATCATGCAATAACCTTTTTGTTTAAGTTCGTTATAGATATTCAAGCCTAACTGAACACGGCTCGCAGCCAACTCCTTCTCGCTACTAATAGGGTACATAACTGGCTTGTCATCCCCCATGTGATAACCACATGCCTTATGCCCCATAGCGTCCTTAGTCTGTTCTTCGGTCAAGTAATACTTGGCTAAGTCTTCCCACACATAATTCCCCACATCGTCTAGTTCATACTTGCGTTCATCTTTTGGCACGCCCAGTATATCGTACTGTTTGTCTAATCGCTTCTTGATACGCTCGGCATCATAGCACTCGTAATCTACATAGCATTCGCCGTAGCCATCATCCTCTCCCTGGTCGGCATCATCTGCTGGGACTTCGTTCATCCCATAAATATCTTTGGGGTCGGTGCTTGGTTGCACGGCAAACCAAAACTTACCTTCCCTGCCTGAATTAAAATAGTAATATCTTCCCATAGTTTTTTCTCCAATTAGTTTTAATAGTTCCCCTCTGATTTAATACTAGCACACTTGCTAACTATTGTCAATACTATTCTTCCATCTCCTTATATAATTCATTACGCAACTCGCTCAATGCATATGGCATGTGTCCATAGTTCATGTGCATTAGCCAAATCAACATGGCTGTTCGCATATGCTCTTCTCGTCCATCAATGATGGCTTCAATAACAGCACGCTCGCTGTGCCAGTTCTCATCGGTCAATTTATCTAAGAATTGTTGCACGGTCATCTTATCTATTTCTGTGGCTGAGTTATTCCAGTATGCCATTACTTATTCTCCTTTCTTAATTGCTTAACGCACTCATAACATAAGGCACAATAATCTTCATCTTCTGCCATGATGTTATCAATTAAATCTTGGTCGTATTCAGGGTCAAGATATTCAACCCAACACAACTCTTCGCTAGGGTACAACGCCCCACACTTGTCGCAGATATTGAACTCTATCGGCATTAACACATCATCTATTGCTTCTATCGGTTCATCTCCCTCGTACTCTGCACAACTAATCTCCAAATTGAGGTCATCAAAATAGCCTATGCTGTTGTGCCTTACTCGGCTCTGCAACTCTTCTATCTTCTCTTGTCGTGTCATAGTTCAATATAATCTCCATCTTCCGTTATTACATTATGCCCTTGAAACTCCAAACGATACCACTCTTCGCCCTCTTGCCCACACTCTTTACACTTGTATGGGAAGTAGCACATATCGTCTGTGTATTTAATCGGTTGGTAGTCCAAACTAATCTCCCCACATCTCGGACACTCGCCTTGTCTGTTCATATAGTCTTCTTTATTCATCTTCTTCCTCTGCTTTCTTATTAGCGTTTAATACTATTTCCACATCTTTAATCATGTCGTTGATATCGCCATAGCGACAACTGCCACCATCATTAAAATCTTTGATGTCATCAGCAAACCATAGCGACTGCAACTCCCAGTCAATTACTAGATATCTGCTCATCTTCCACTCCCATCTGTGGCTAGGTTAGCACCTGCCATCAAGTCCATCATGATATTCACATAGCGTTCTTTCTCTGCCCCCTCACTACACATAGCACAGCCATAAAAATACTTAACGGCTTCGGCTCGGTCTTCCCACTTATCAATATGCCCATAGCATATGGTCGTGATATCTTCTTTTCCCTTGATTTCTTTTTTGCTTGACATTTTCTTCTCCTTTCTTATTAATAGTCCAGCATTACCCAGTCTAGGTCATCGTCTGTGTAGCCCCAAAAGTCCAACAACCTTTGTGCTACCTCTTCAAGTTCTAGGTCTTTGATATACTCAGATGTCATCATCTGCCCACCATCTTCTAGCACTACATCTTCCCCATCAACACCATATACTGATGTCATCATGTAGTCTTTCAAGCCTTCGGCTTCATCTTCTTTGGTCAAGTTATCGCCAGTCCCCTCAACTGCCGTAATTAACTTGTTGATATCTCTAATAAAAAGTATCATTACTTTTCTCCTAACCAGTCTGCTACTGTTTTATTACCGTTGCTAATACCATCAGCATATTCTTGGGCTTTGTTCGTTCCCATCATGCCATCAAGTTCTTGTAGTTTCTTATAGGTGTTCAACTGCTCTTCGGTCATGGCTGGCTTCTCTTTCTCCTTTTCTCGTTGAATAAAGTACAAGATGTCTTCGGCGTGCATTTCACAATACGCTTCTGATAACATATACTCCTGTGCCACAGCATACGCTTGCTTGTCGGTCAGTTTAATATCGTGGTTCTCTGCCACATACTCTACATCTTCCTTAACCCACTCCAAGTCTTCACGCTCTTTAATCTTGATATACTCTTCACGCAAATCATGGGCTAGGGCTTCAATGCTCCATGATGGGTCATCTGCTTCGCTTTCGCCAAAGTTCTTCTTAACCCACTCATACAAAAATGTCTTAAATGCTTCTTCTACATTCATCTTAAAAGTCCTTTCCGATATATACTCGTTTAAGTAATTTACTCTTGCCGTTGCCAAACAAATTGGCTTGGCATTTTGGGCATAGCCCAGTCTTGATGAACTCACGCTCCACAGCGTTCAGTTCTCCAAACAACTCTTGAATATACCCATGCCCATGCTCATACTCATAGAGTTTTTTCATCTGTTCTTCATCTAGTGGCAAGCCATAGTCATCACTACAACTCGGACATCGTATAATCAATTCGTCTTCGCCTACCATCATGCTTCTTCTCCAATTAACTCAAAATCTTCATTATATAGTTCCACCCCTAATGCGTGTGCCAGCTCATTTAGCACCCACTCTTTGCCACTATTAAAATAATATTCATCTCTATACTTACGCTTATCTCCTTTCTGCTTTTTAATCGTATCGTTCAAGGCTTCTAACTCTGCCTTGTATTTTCGGCGTATAATCTTAGCCAATTCACTCTGCTTCATAAAACTCCCTTTCGCTTTTATCATTAGCCTTAATGCTTAGCACATACTCAACACCGTCAATAACTATCGCTATCTTCGGCTCACCATTATCTTGCCAGTCATTAGCCACACACATATCTTTTGCCATGCTTGGCTCAAACTGTTCTTGCTCATCATTATCTGCTAACTTGTCGTATATCATGTCCATTAATTTATACTTGTCCATATCTTATAGCCTTTCTTCTCTTAAAATGCTTCGCAACTCATAGTGTGCCACGCCGTCCATAAGCCCATATGCTTCTTCACGCAATGCCACGATTTTGTTCGCTATCTCATCAAAATTACTCAGCACATCTTCTAACTCATTAGCAATATGCTTATAGTATTCAATACGCTTGCTAATCTCTGCTTCTATCTCATCTGGTGTCAATTCAATGCAAGGGTGTAAATACTGCCCACGATTTATTAGCCGTCCTTGCTTCTCATACTCTTTCGCTTCTTCCTTGTCAAACACAGTCTTAGTGATGTTAATGGTGTCATCAAAATAATGCCCATTGTCATCACGCTTGCACACACTAATCTCTTTTTCGCTTGCGTTGTATCTGTTATTGCGAATTGCCCCCTTAGTAAAGTTCTGTGCAAGGTTCTTGAAGTCCTTGCCGTCCTTAGTCTTATAGCGTTCAATATCTGCCCATGCTTCAATAAGCACATCACATTCATGCTTGCGTTGTTCTAGTTTTTTCTTCGCTTGTTCTGCGTAATAGTCCATAATATTCCTTTCACTTTTACTTTATAATCTTAGTATAGCAAACTATTCTTTAATTGTCAATACTATTTACTCCATAAGTTATAATAAACTTTACATTTTTAATTGTGTCGGTGTCATAGCCACCACCTGCCACTAGTGCTAAATCATGCTTAATATAACTATCAATAGCATCCTTGCACCAAAAACTATCTGTATCTATGTGGTATATATCGCAAAACTCAAACTCGTTATTGCGTTCTGCTTCGTCAATATATTTTAAGTCAGGGTGGTTCTTCTTTACCTTATACTTAATTACACCCTTAACATTTATAATTGCCATAGTGTTTATACCCTTTTGCGATTATTAATAACATTAAAGCCGTTTATAGTTATCGCATTACCATAAACGGCTTATTGTATTATCAATTTTCACATGAAATTATTTGGCTTATGCTATACGGCGTTTCTATGTCTATACTTTACCCATAAGCCCATTTTTCTCGTAAAATTATGGTATTAGTCGGTCATCTATTATATGCCTTAGTCTATACCCACTTAAAACGCTAGTGTTATGGCTTGCTATTGCCCACTAGTCAAATTGTCAAAATACAGGACGCATAATTCTAGTTATGCTAGCCAGCCCCTTACCCTATACACGATTACATCATTCTTTTTGATGTTGATAATAGCATCAAAAACATTGTCTGCTTACGCTATCTGTCGGGGTGCTTTGAATAATAAAATCTCAGTTGCATAATTTATAGTTGTCATGCTTAACTATGTGCGATAAATTAATTAATTAACTTATCATAATTACATTATAAGCCATATGTGCTAAAAAGTCAAGCATATTTTTAAAAAATGTTATAGTTTTTTGTTTAAGCCTTGATTAAATTACTTATGCTAATCTAAAAAACTTAATACGCTAATTTAGTTTAACGGCTTTAATGTGCTTAGATAGTTATTTATTAACTTATCTTGATTAAATTATAGCACACTTATTCAATGTTGCATAGACTTGATTTTTAAGATTTTTGATGTTCTAATATAGACTATATGCCAAAATTAGATTAAAACAGTAATAACACATAATATGCAATTTTGAGCCTACTTTTAAAAAAAACGGCTTTACTTACTTAATAATTTATTAATTTTGTCAAGTTTAGCATAATCATCAATAGCAAAAGCAAAAGCATTAGCAATATAAACGCATGGACGCATACACACATACATGGGGAAGCCGACGCCACCTCCTCCTTTTAATCACTATCATCGCATTTATCCTACGGATAATTGCTTCTTAGCCTCCAGCTCTTGCTCCTCAGCCATCATAGAAGACACGAAGACGTGTTCTCTAGTTGCCTTGTGGGGTGCAGGGGGTTTTGACCATTAAAATCGCTCTGAGGGGCTCTGGTGAGCTCAGAGAGGCAACAAAAAAGCCCCCTGGTTGGGGGCTGTTCTTGCTTAGATGCCGAAGCGGATGCGGGCGTACTCTCGATCGAGAGGTGCTGGTTTCATATGGTTTGGCTCGACTGCTCTCCAGGTGTAGTAAGCTTCGACTTCCCATTCGTCATCTCTGAGACCAGACTTGTTATAAGCGACATAAGAGACGGGTTCGTCTTTATACATATAACCAGTGTCGCCATATTCGCATTCAGTCAATCCGTGCTTCTCGGCGTACTCTTTAGCTTTGTAGTAGTCAGTAAAATAAATGGTTTCCATTGTAGTTTTTTCTCCTGTTGCCCCTCCGAAGAGGGGCGTTATTGTTATTATTTTGTGCTGTTTATAGCTTCAATTATCTGTTTTCTATCTTTATGCACGGCGTTCCAGAATTTTTCTGGAGAGTAGTTTTTGTTTTGTTTTCTTAGTTCGTTGTCTATTGCGTCGTGCAGTTCTTCGAGGAGGAGTCCGTCTTCAGCGTTGCCGTCACCAATGATGAAGCACCCGTCCTTAAGATGAAAACTTAAAATTGATATGAGTTTTGCTATAACTTGGAAGTCTTTTCGAGTCATAACTTTTTCTCCTGTTTAGTTGTTAACTTTCGAGATGTTTTTTCTTCACATCTCTTATTATAAGGATATCAAATTATTTTAAAATTGTCAATAACTTTTTTACACTTTTTTGCACTTTTTTTATGCATAACATTCATCATCATGGCGTGCGTGTAACAAGCAACGCACCAACGCACCAACTCATATATACATAGAGGCAGCCGCGGACCTCTTTTCCTCTAATATCACTATCATCAGATTCCTCTCCCCGAAGGGAGAGGATCGAGAGCTATTGCACTTCTGCTTCCTCCTTCACATCTTCGATGATGTGCCAATCTTCGTCGCAATGGTTGTGCTCGAAGATATCGAACTCGGTTAGAGTCATGCCCCAGCATTCTGTATCACAGTCTGGGAGGACATTTTTCTTCATGCGGTTGATTTCGCTTCTAGTAATAAATAACATAGTTTTTTCTCCTTACTGGGGCGGTTGCCCGCCCCTGTTAATTAATATTCCCACCAGTGTTTATGTATGCCTCGTTTTTCGTCCTCGGCTTTTCGGGCTTTTATCTCCTTGGCGCAGGTGTAAATCGTCCAAAGGCAGAAGCCGAAGCAGATGCCGTTAATGAGGTCGATACTGTTAAGGTTTTGCATTTTTCTCCTTATGCCACCCCCGTGGGGCGCTTGGGGGGTGGCTAGTTATTAAAATTTAGCAGTTACGCTTTGATGCCTTCGTGCATCTCCTTAGCCTTGCGTATGGCTTCTTCTTTATCGTCGGCTCGCCAGATGTGGTAAAACTCCATACCTTGGTCGAGATAGTAACGGTCAAGGCTTCCATATGTGAGGTCATAATCTCGCATATCTGTTTTACGCCAGCCTTGTATGAGTTGCGTAATTAGCGCATGGGGTAGCTCGCAAGGGCTTGCGATATACTCCCAGTTATCTGTTACAGCCTGTTTGATGGCTACTACGATGTAAGATGTGTTCATTTTAAACTCCTTGATATTAATTTACTTGGTCGCCCCACTAATTACATGGTAGCACACTTTTAAAATATTTGCAAGCCTAAAATAACAGGGGTGGATGCTATGATTTTTAAAAATCTTTTACGATTTTACGAGCTAAAATGCTAAAAAATTTAGCGATATTTTACGCCCATAATTTAGACGGGGCAGAGACCCCCAGGAGTATAGATATAACCCCTCGCCCCAGCGAGGGGTGGTTTGGGGTGTCATACCCCTTTCCGCCTTCTTTTCGCCTTCTTTATACCTCTTTTTATTATTAATGCCCCCCTCTATAACCTTGACAACCCCTGCCATAAATATGTTGTAATATGGAAAAATATATGTCTAAATTTAGCTTAAGCTCAATAAAAATGGCCGATTTTGGCAAAAATATATGTCAAAATGTGCGAAATATATGTCAAAAATGGAGCATAAGCATGATGTTTTGGCATATATATTACAAAAGCTTATTGACAAGTCTGAAATTCGGTGTTCTGGCTAAATCCAATTTAGACATATATTTTTAAATTTAGACATATATATTCCGCAAAAAAGCATATATTTTACTATATATTTGCATATATTTGTCAACCCCCTCTCGGCCGTCTAATTCCGTGCCATATTCACATTTATGTGTTGACACCACAACCATCGGCCATGGTATAGTGGAAGTATCAACAACAAATAACATGCAGCGAAAGGAGAGAGGCATGAAAAGTGAACTTAGCCAACGTATCAGCACATTAGAGGAGCTGAACGCGACACCAGAGCTGAGCGCTCAGATGGCGAACTATGAGATCAACATTCTAGCCATCACGGACAGTTATATATTATATGAGTTCTCATATATTAACGATGAGACCAAAATGAAAAAATGGGCGAAGCGGCTGGCGCCGCTGCAGGGGGGCATCACGAGTACATACGAGTATCTTATAAAGACTGTTAAACGTGAGCGCGAGGCGATGGGGCAGTAATATGGATGGTGCGGAGGTAGCGGCGGTCCCGATGGCCACCGTGAATGACTTACTGAATGCGGCGCCGGACTTGAAGATGAGCGCGGCGGACTGGACTCGGAAGCGGACACTGGAGGCGGTGCGCAAACAATACGAGTTTATATATGTGGACGCGGCGAGGGCGGTGTATTATCGGCCGATGCCAGACGAGATGAACCCGGAGGAGGCGTTTAAGAGGCTGACGGACATAAGGGCGAGTCAGCTCATCGTGAGTATTTGCCGGAAGCTGTATCCACACAAGGTGATGGCGCCGAGGACCGTGACGGAGCTGAGTGATACAATTAGCCTATACACAGACCGGCACTTGGACCGGCTGAACGACAATATAATAAAGGTAGGAGCGGACATGTATTGGGACGAGGAGAAGGCCGCCTTGACCGAATTTCCGGATGGGGTGTGCATGCGTGAGCTGTTTGACGCCAGTTCTCTGGACGAGATTAAGCTGAACATACACGACATATCAACAGCGTATATGAGAGGGGTGTATAAGAAGACCCTTGCGCACTTAGAGAAGAATAACGGGAATATTACGCCGTGGGAGCTGTTGGGCCCCAAACAGCAGACAGAGATGGGGTGCAGTATGTTGTCGCTGGACTCGGCTGCACTAGCGCCGTTTTGGGTGTGGGCGAATGAAGACCTGGACACCTTTAATGATCTGTTGAAGGCGACTGCGTCTATTTTTATGCTCCACAAGCCGAAGGGGGCGTTTATCTTAATTGGGCGTACGCGCAATGGCAAATCGAGTTTCATTAAGATGCTCCATACCCTCCTAGGGCGGAATAATACCTCAGCGGTGAAACTGGCTGACCTCGAGGACCCCCATTTTGTATATGACCTTACTACTACTATGCTGAATGCGCCGGATGAAGATGACGAGGGAAAAGGGGCGGAGTTGAAACGCAGCCAGAGCTATTTCAAGTCTATATCTGCGCATGAGCCGATTCCACTGAAGCTGCTCTTCTCTTCTGAGCCAGTGAAAGTCTCGACTCAGTTCATGAGCTTTTATCCGATGAATAAGTTGCCGGAGTGGACTGGCAGTGGGAAAGAGGCATGTATGCGTCGCTCGTTAATTCTGATGTTCAACAATGACCTCAGTAAATTCGACAACAACGGTCGGAATTTCGAGAAGGAGACTTATACCGAGGCCTTCTATAGTGAGCTGTTGGGGGTTGTGCTAGCGATTGCGCATTACTATCGTGACAGACCGCTGGAGTTCTCGACTACGATGCAGGCGAATCGCGAGAGCGTATCTGAGGCGATTGACTCGGCCACGACCTACCTCAATTTGTTTGTTAAATACTTTAGCGGCTATCAGGTCACGCCACTAGTGGATGACTATGAGCTGTGGTGCGTGGAGAACGGATATCAGTATAACCGCAAGGAGTTGAAGCAGAAGCTCTTGACCGCCAATTCGCAGAAGAGCACGGCGTATTCTGACGGTGCTGTGCTTACCGTATACAAGTTCCCTGGCACGAAGGACAGCAAGTTGCCGAACTTTATGCCACAGTATATGGTGCCGGAGTTCAAGCGCTATGTGTCAGACATTATTAATACGGCGACTGTGGGGGTCGGGCCGAATAAGCAGCCGGCTCGCAGTGTGGTGGCTATGCTCGAGGAGTATTATGCGACCCACGATAACCCAAACGAGTTGCCTGAGCAGATGCAGTTCGAGGGGCCAGTGGTGGACGGCGACATCGAGGACTTAATCAATGAGTAGTCTAGCTGATGCGATTATCCAGCAAAATGAGCGCAAGGGCGCTTCCCCTGAGGGGAATACTCCCGAGGGGTATTATCGTGACGACATGGGGTATTTAGTAGAAGAAGACCTCGTGGAGGATAAGGAGAGGTATGCGGAGTATGTGCTGCTTCGCATACTGAGGCTGCACCATAATATATATATGCGCTATGGGCGGCTGTACTGTGGGCACCACCTACTGGAGTGCAATATGCAGGAGGCGCTGGAGCTGGCGGACTCACCGAGGGTGAGGCTGAACCCTGGGCAGGTGGCGTGGATTTTTAACCGCCTGAGGGAGCTGGCGCCAGAGATAGACGAGACCAAGATCCTGATTGCTGATGGGGTATACTGGGACATGGATAAGGCCGAGCTGGTCGATTTAGATGAATCAATTAAGTTAACAACCATGAGGTAGGAAATGTTGGAGAGAGATTTTAAGAAGAATTTTCAGAAGAGACTAAAGAAAGAAGTGAAGCCGTTGGCGATTTTACAATATAAACAGGACGCCACGACAGTTGCTGGCTTTCCTGATACCCTGGTGATACTTGAAGGTATAACGATTTTTATAGAGTACAAAAAGAGCAAGACGGCTAAATTCCGTCCCGGGCAGAAGGAGTGGAATGCGAAACTCAATGAGAATGGTCACTTTGCCTTTATCTGTTACCCGGAGAACGCAGATAAGATTATCGAGGAGATAAAGAGGATAGCATGAAATATATTATCAGATGCACATGTGGGGGCGTGAAGACTAAGATGGAGGCAGCGATGCAGCTGATTGCCCCGGGGGAGCCACTCCCCCCGGAGGTGAAAGGCGGCGACGCCATGAGAAAACTGGCGGAGAAGTGGCCAAACACTAACTTCGGTAATCATCTATTGGTGCTTGCGAAGAAACATGGGCGCTACTGCTATTATGTTGAGATAACTGATAAGGGCGACATTAAGGATATGCGCGACCTGATGACTGGCAGGAGGATGTACTAATGTTGAAGGCGGTGTCATGCCAGTGTGGCAGTAGCGACAATCTGATACGGGGGAAGCTGGCGAAGTTCCACTGTAGCCAGGCGCTGACCATTCCGATCATCAAGGGGAAAGAGAAATCTCTCTCGGCATTAAATACGCTTCCGCAATTCCCAGAAGTCTCAGGCTTACGGCTACATATCGAGGCTCACTCGAAGTGGGCTATTATTATTGGCTATGACGATGAGCGTCTGAAGTGGGTGGATTTAGCGAACGGGTCTTATCTTAAAAATGACGTGGACGCTGAACTCCTGCTAACACATTTTGCATAAAAAATTTAATTATTATACTATGTAATTAGCAATAAGGAGGGAAATCCATGCAACCAACTTTACCAAATGGCTTCATTACAATAGAAGAAGCAGTGAAGCTCATTCAGTCCGATACGCGCTCGGACGCAAAAGTAGATACCAGCTGGCTAGTCAGACATATTGACTGGGTGGAAGAGGCACATAATTTCCGTATTCCACTCATGAAAACTACTAGCGATAAGAAGGTCGTAGGCATCGGTTCTAAGTATGTCGCCGTCATGACTTCTTATGATAAAGAGGTCTTAAAGAAGGCTATTCGTGACCATTACCGTGATATGGTCGGTCATGAATATGACGCGCCTGTAACGAAGGCTGTCTCAACCGTCGCTGATGAAGAGCAGACAGGTGGCAACGTTCGCCCACGCAAGAGCAAATCGATTGCGAAAGAGGGTGCCGTTATCGGTACTGGTGAGACTATTAAGACTAATGGTGCTGACTTATAATGGAAAACCTAGAGTATCTAAAGGGGCTGATTAAGCGCATAGAGGACTCGGTTAAAATTGTTAAAAAGGCAGAATCGCCAGACCAGATATCCGAGCAGGAGCGCTTAACCCACCCTGTATTAAAAGAAATGCAGATGGTCACGCCTAGGGTGTGGGATGACTATATCCGTGTAACCCGTGACCGACGCAGAGAAATTGCGGAAGGTAAATAATGGACGGAGAGGTGATTGAGGCCAAGGTCAGAGACCATGCCACTATAGAGGATGTTAACGTCCATCTCCTAGACAAGCTCGATGAGTTGATTGACGATATCAATCCGAAGGATGCTGATATGGTGCGCGCTTTAACTGAGAGCGTCGCGAAGCTCAACGCCTCTCTCAAGGGGAATAATATCTTTACCCCTCAAGAAACCGAAGAAGAGAGAAGGGAGCGTGAGGCTCAAGAGGCGATTCTCGGTGCAATGAAAGGAGAATAGTGGGAAAGCTCCTACTTAATGACTATCAAGACGATAATATCTTAACTAATGACCAGATAAAGAAGGCTTTGTCTGGTGATTTTGATGGGTTTAAGTATTTCTTCGAGAACTGTATTCTCATCCAAGACCGCGATACCCGTCAGTTTATCCACCCGAAGATGAATAAGGGGCAGGAGATGATTGCCCGTACGATTCTGGGGTATGTGGATAAAAACAGTCGAGCTACTGTGCACAAGGAGTGCGTAATCTTGGGGCCCCGTCAGTTCGGTAAATCTACTCTGCTGACAGCGATCGCTAACTATATTGTGGCTTATGTGGCTGGGATGGAGAACCTTAACGTCGTGCATACGATGCACCAGGCGACTGCGGCAGCCAAATACTTCAAGCAGAAGATTGCCCCGATTGTGACGAGTGTTCATCCGTCTATTTTCCCGACAATCGAGCGCGATACTCTCGGCACCTCTACTCTATTGAAATATAAAGACGTCAAAGGGATTCGTCGTGGCGGATATTACGAGGTTACGTCGGCGGGCTCTAACTCTGTCCGTTCCGGCACTGTATCAGTCTGGCTTTGTGACGAGCCGTCTGAATACCGTAATCCGGGGGCAGTTGAGGACTCTGTGTCTGGTGCTATCTCTAGCTATGGCTGGTCGTTCACTGCATATATCGGTACTTTCTCTGACCGCTTGACGGAGTATTTCTTGAATAAAATCCAGACCGCACTTGATAACCCAGAAGAGATGGAGCTCGTGTTTATTCCGTGGTTTTTGGTGTATGGGCGCAAGGGAGATGGAGCTGGCCTAACAGAGGCTAGCTACACTGACTATGACAAAGAGGTCGTCATCCCAGAGATGCAGAAGTACGGGATACCGAGAGAAGAGTGGCACGACAAGATTGGCTGGTACCATCGTCGTGCGCTTCGTACCTCGAAGATGAAGTTTGAGTTCCCGACGTCGATCGAGGATATCTTAGCTTTAACCGCCGATCGGTCGGTGTTCAATAAGGACTCTCTTGATAAACAGGAGAAGAACATCATCGCAGGTGGGACTTATAGAATCGTTACAGACAATCAGACTGGAAAGGTTGAGGCTCAGCTTACGGATGTCTCGCCGTTCATCATCTACAAGCCTCCAATTTATGGGCACAAATATCGTATTGCGATTGACCCGATTACAGCTCGTTCAGAAGAGAGCGATAATTTCGCGATGCACGTTATGGACCTAGCGACACATGAGCAGGTGGCAACCTTTACGGAGAGAGGTCTCCCCGATGAGGACTATGCTGACTGGGCGGTGAGTATCGGGACTATATACAACAAGGCCGACTTATGCCCAGAGATTAACGTGGCCAATGGGTTCATCGTGGCGGTAAATGCTAGGAAATATTACCACTGGTATTACGAGGACAAGAAGGCGAGAGCCGAGCGTATTCCGGGGCTTCGTACCTCTGTGGCTACGAAGGAGAGGATGATTGATGCTCTTTCCTCCCTCTTAGACCGTGAGGCGATTATTATTCATGACGAGAATACCCTGAGTGAGCTTCGCACGATGGTGAAGCATGTCAAAACTCGTGCCGACGGGACGAAGTCTCTTCGTATGGCGGCCAAGGGCAAGTGCCACGACGATAGGGTGATGGCCTTGGTTATTTACGCCGGTAGCTTAAACCAGCGTGAGCTCGAGCGTGGCAAGCGCAGCGGTTGGGCAATTTTGTAGACATTATTTTTTCCGTTTTATCAACAGTAGTATGTTTTACTGAAATTAAGTCTGGCACCTTTAATAGACCAAGTTGTGCTGTGCCCGGTGAGCTGCAAACTCACAGAGCCAACGGTGCGAGGAGGCCGATTAACTGGAGCAACTAAGGATTAGACGGTTTGCACCCGCCGAATTGTAGTAGACGTAAACATATTAATTTTAATAAAAAAGGATTTTTTCTATGGCTACCGAGTATACCACTTATACTCAAACCACCGTTGGTACTCCAACCCAGCCATCGACGACTTCCGTTTTCGATTACGATATTCAATTCCCTCTTTATCGTGAAATCGTAAAGCGCGACCTTATCGATGAGCCTGAGATCAACAAACAGCTTAACTCTGCTCGTTCTTTCTTCACCGGCCAAACCATGATTGACGCTGGTACTCTCCTTCAAAATCTTAAATACGGTCAAGAACTTATTGTAAACATTCGCAAAGACCAAAACCCATTCTCTCTCTTCCAAAAGAAAGAGTTGAAATATGCGGCAAATGGCGAAGACGAATGTCATGACCACATTGTTCTCGACTGTGAAGTTCCTTGCATCAACACATTGCCAACCTTTGAGCAACTTCGCTTCCGCTTTGACTGCGAATATGCTTACGGTGTCCGCATGTGCGACAAGAACAAAGACTTCTGGGATACTGCCTTCTTCACTCGTCAGTATGCCCTTTCAAAAGCTGCTTACCAGTTCGGCCGTGAAGTAGACCTCTGGAACAAGGTTATTGATGGTCTTATTGCTGCTCCAGCAACGACTGTCGATGCTAAGATTGCTGCCGTCCACCCAACCCACTACTGGGAAAACCAGGGTACGGTTACTGCTAACGCTCGCTGCGTAGTTCCAGAAGCTCTCTACTACTTGAGCCACGCTTACATGAACATTAACCCAACCGTCTTCATCTCCGATGAATTCGCTACCGAGTTAATCAAGAGCGTTGAGACTATCTACAACCTCAACTTCCAACCAACTCGCGTTAACACCTACGAAGAGTGGCACTTGCCTGGCTTCCAGCTCGCTCCACGCGTCAAGGAAATCCTCGGCATTTCTGCTCCAGTAGTCGTCATCGAACGCAGCCCATGGTTGACTGTTGGTACCGCCGGCGAAGGTACAACTACCTTCACCACCCAGTATCCACTCTGGAATTCTGACGCTACCAAGCAGTATGTTGCTATTCTCGACCCACGCGTCGGCTATAGCTTCGAGAAGGAAGGCTACCACCTAGACATCAAGCCATACGATTGCGATAAGCTCTACGTTGGCATGATTGATACTGTCTATGTTGGTACTGGTATCACATTTCCTGTGTTTGGCTTGATCATCGAATTCGATCCATTCACCTATTGCTAATTCCGGGAAGTCTTAGCGCAATAAACCTCCTTCGGGAGGTTTTTTGTTGTACAATACGAGAAGCTCTTACCCACTCAAGAGCTCAATTCCCGCCGCGGATTTCCCGTGCGCGGGTTTTTGTTTTTCTATAATTTAATTAGACGTAAGTCGCACATTCGAGTCGTTGCTCAGATAAGGGGGTGTTATTATGAGCAAGAAAAGGAAGAGGAGAAATCGTGTAAGAATTCCGCCTGTCACTACGAGAGACCGTCACCATATCTGCTATCAGGGGAGATATTGGAGCTGTGGTTATGCCAAGGCTATCCGCAACGCCTTTGTCCGCCCCGTGCCAGTTGTGTGGCATCGTGAGCTTCATTCTAAGCTCAGCACTGTGCCCGTACCTGACGGCTCGCTTCTAAAGCAGGCTTGGTTCGAGTATCAGAAGAACGCCGAGATTATCGACTCTATGGGAGTCTGCCAGGCTATCGCTTGGCTGTATGTTCATATCCCCGACGTTGAGTTTAGAAAGGCTATGCAGTATCAGTTGGACTTTTTCGCATCGAAGTACGAGGAGACCGTCTAACTCAGGCGGTCTTTTTCCCCCTGCTATATTTTCATGTCGCTAGCCGTGCTATAATAAAGAAAAAGGAGGAAATATGCCGGGAGGATACAGTGGGCTTTATCCAAGCTTAAACGGACAGAAGCCGCCGAAAACTTTTGAAGAGAAAGTAGTTGAATGGGGAGGAACAAAGAGCATATCTTTGGCTTATGAGATATGTGACGACCTATATTATGGTCTATTTGAAAACGACTTAGATGCCGAAGAACTTATCGCAGATGTTATGCTGTGGGGCAGAGAGAAGAAGCTCAATGACCCGAAGGCTCAGCTTAATAAAGTCATTGAAGAGGTCGGAGAAATCGCCCATGAGATTACGCGCAATAACTACGATTCAGACGAACTAGAGGATGCAATTGGCGACTCGATGGTGACGCTCATTATCCTCGCAGACATTCTCGGAATGAACCCCGTCGAGTGTTTAGATGAGGCTTATCGCGCTATTAGGCACCGCAAAGGTAGCACCAAGGAAGGTACTTTCGTAAAGGAGCAGTAGGTGAGTTTGTTTTATGAGAGCTTAGACAAGCAGACAGCCTTTAACTTTAAGGCTCGCAAAAAAGCTTTCAAGAAGAACAAGCCATGTGCTATCTGCGGGCGGAAGTTATCGAGCGATAAGATGATGGTTGCACATATCAACCCAGTGAAGAAGTTAAGCGATTTTGATGCGCTTTATGATATATCTAATTGGGAAGTGAGATGTTTAGACTGCGAGAGAAGAAAGAATATTGAAGAGAAGAATATGGAGAGAAAAAATGCCGTGGATTCAGATTGATGGCGAATGGTATGTAAAGACGGAGGAAGATGATGGCGAAGATTGATTTAGCCAACGAAGTTCTTAGACACACTGACGAGGAAATCATTGAGTATTTATATGGGCTGGCCTCGGCCATTTACCGACAGTACAATAACGTCGAAAACCCGACAATGCTTCTGTCGGCGTGCGGAGATGTAGAGCAGATTTACGACGTGCTCCGGGCTCTAAATAGACGAAATAAAGAAAAAAGTTTATAATCGAATTATTAAATAATAAGGAGACTTCATGGAAGAAAAACCAGAAGCACCCGCTGCACCAGCTGCAGAGAGTGAAGCAACACCTACCAACCCTGAGACGCAGGCCCCTGCACAGCCTGACATGCACGGATTCACAAGCGAACAGCTTGCGGACATGCAAAAATTTTTCCAAGCAAATGGTGGATACGAAAAAGTAAAGAGTAAAATCAGCAATCCTGAACCAAAACCAGTGGAGCAACCAGCCGAGAAGCCGGTCGAGCAGCCAGTCAATCGACCACAAGAACCAGCTTATGTCGCACCAGAAGGTTCGATTACTGCGCAAGAGTTCCTAGCTAAGCAATACTTCGGAGCGTTGGCTCAGGAAGAGAAATACGCTGGCATCGCTAAAGAGATTGCTAACGGTGATTTGCTAAAAGAGATGGCTAGCTTTAATATCCAGGCGCTTAATCGCGACGGCTCAATTAATGACCAGATGGTGCGTCGCTACCTAGACTTAAAGGCTCAGACGGTGCCAGCGAAACAAAGCTCTATGGAACCAGGCGCTAGCAGTGCCCCTACCGTGGAGTACGTTCAGGTCGGCGAGCAAATCAATAGCCTTAACGAAGCCTACGCGGTTATCCGCCAAGACACTCAGCTCAAGCAGAGCGGCATGGCTGGGCATCCAGCTGTGGCAAAGGCCGAGGAATACATTAAAACTCACTTGAACCCTGAGAAGAAATAACATATAATTAGTAAAACTTCTCCAAAGTTTTAAGAACCCCGTTCCTAGATATAGGGGTTCTTTTTTCTTGTTCGCGTTCCAAATAGTATAGAATATAGGTATATGGAATCGTTTGACTTTATAGACTGGAACCAGAAGTGGAATTATCCGATTCAGTGGCTCGAAGAGTCTGATTTCGCCAGGACTTCTTACCACTACTGGTTATGGAGAGCTAGTCTAGCAAAGCTTGGCAAGCCTTGCAAAAATTTGTACCAAGAAGAGTTGAAGACAAATCTGAAAAACGTAGACAAGGAGGACAGGAAGAAATACGAGTCCCACTGTCAGAGCGTTCCAGAGGGCTCTTCTTTTGCCCTTAAGAAAGCTGTTGATAACCGCGCCAACCAGATGGCTAGTGGCGTCGATGCGTATGAGTATCAGATTAATGACCCGTACATGATTATCGAGCCAGACACAGAGGACCTGTTAGCAGCGAAGTGCCAACAAGACTATGTTCAGAACAGGTTGAACATCCTCTCTGCTACTTTCTCCCGCGACCTATCATGGGCTGGCGTAGCGGCCGTCATAGTCAAATATGACCCAGTGTCAGACAAGAACTGCGTGCTTCGCGTTAATCCGAAGAATATCTGGTTTGATACTAAATATTCCTCCCTCGGCCTCGAGCGCTTCCGTGGTTACTCAACGATGATTAGCTGGCGCAAGCTCAAGAAGATGATTGCCGACAATAAAGACGAAGAGGTCAATTTAGACATCAAAGCCCCTGACCGCTCTATCTTCAGAGAGGAAGACGACAAGGACGGCAAAAAGAAATACCTCATCGACGAAAAGGCAAAGTATAATAATCGCAAAATCCGCACCCTCAATGGTCTGGACATCTATGTTGAGGACTTAAACCGCCTCGCCACATCTACCCAGTTATCTGGCGCGATGAATATGTTTGATGAATATGACCACGACCTTCGCACGTGCTATAACCTTAACTGGTACCGCACCTATGCTTCTGACCCGAAGGCTCGAACGAAGTCTCATTACAATGGCGATGACGTCGAGCTCACCGTATTGTATGACCTTGACCGCAAGATTGAGTTCAAAATTATTAACCGTCGCTTTGTAATTGCCGCAAATCAGAGAGCATTCCGCCGTAAGATTGCCTTCACGATTACGAATCCTGTAACCGGCGAACAGAAGACTCGTCTAGACGACTTTTGTCTCGATTGTCCTCTCAAGTTCCAATTTGAAGAGCAGGAGAACATGGACAAGTTCCCGCATCCATGGGCCCCTGTGTTCTCTCTCCTTGACACCCATGATGAGCTTTGTGCGTGGCGTGCGAAACGTGAGCATGTGAGCAAGATTCTCTCTATTCTCCGCATCGAAACTAATGGCGCAGATGCCGCTTCTCTCCGTGGTGTGCTTAATATTATGGGCGTTGTGCTTGACGATATTCAGGGCGACATCAACTCTATCAACTTCCAATATTCCTATGACCCAATCGACAGCGAGATTGCCTTCCGCGAGAACCGTATCCAACAACTTCTTCATGCTTATGATCAGTTTGATGCATTGCAGGCTATGGGCGACCGCGCGAGCGCTGCCGAGTCTGGTATGGCTTTAGGTGCCGTTGCGCAAGGTCTCTCGACTCATCAGAACGCAATTATGCAACTTTACGCAGACATTGCTCGTCAGTGTATTGCCAACCGTGTGGCTTATTCTCCACGCCAAGAGTTCCCAGTTTCCAATTATGGCGACAACTCTTCTATCTCGATTCAAGAAATGGCGCTTGACGCTATCGTCAACGTAAAACCAGCATTGGCAAAGAAAGTTCAAGAGAAGACGCTCGCCGCTAACGCGATGCAGATTATCGGTACGCTTGGCCCGCAACTTAACGAGGAAGGCTTAGCCTACTTAATGGAGCAAGCAATGATGGGCACAATGCCACGCAAGGTCGCCGAACACTTTATTCGTGAGAAGGGCCCAAGCGAGCAAGAGATGGCGCTAGCGCAACAGCAGGCACAGAATGACGCTCAGATTCTTCAGCAGAACCAACAGATGTATGAACAGAATCCAACGCAATACGAGACAGATAATGTACTAGCTACACAAGATCCAGATTCAATTGACGCTATTATAGCGGGTCTTGGACAGGGACAAGAAGCCGCGGTCGACTCTGGGGATGTTAGTTCTGATATGACGTTCTCCCCGGGCGGACCTGAAGGCTTAGACATGATGTCTCAAGAAGGCGCTATGACTACAGGCGGAGTTCAGGGGATGACACCTGAATCTGGCGGGGCTTACGCAAATCCTAACGGGTTGGTTGGATAAAATGGAGATACTTTTCCCAGACGAAGAAAAGAGAGTAAAAATACTCTCGTCGATAGACCAGTATAGCAAGTTTATCGCCACTTATGAGCGTGGCGGTTGGACCCCAATCGAGTTTGACCACCTAGACTATATTGAGTGTATTGATTGCCAAGGCGGTGATAAGTACAAGGTGGTCACGCACCCTATTATTATTGAGTTCGATGATGTCATTGGGTATCATTTCCCGATTGGTGAGTGCCATATTACGGAAGACGAATATCCGCTCTTTGACCAGCATCGAGTGGAATACGAAGAGCTGCCAGAATGTATGGGTGATGGTTTTTATCGTGCCTATAAGGGCGATAAAGAAATCGTCAATTTTGATGACGCTGGGCTCGGAACGAGAAACAATTATAGGCTAAAGATTGGCCAGGACTATTATTTGGCTAAGGAGTTTTTACCTGCCGACGATAGGGAAGATTTATAATAATGTCAGATATGCCCGCTAATGATCAAATTACTTTAGTCGAAATTCGTGAGCGCCTTGTCCGCATTGAGACTATTCTGGAAGAACAAGACTATAAGGCAGTCGAGAAAACAGCTGACGATGCCCTGACTCTTGCTAAAAAAAACGACAAGGCAATCGCAGACCTGCAGAGCTATGTTAAGTGGTTTGTGATGGCGGTGCTCGGCGCGTTTATTGCGGCCGTTTGTGCCCTTGTGCTAAAATAAAAACGTAGCCGGGAGAATCCGAATAAGTATTGGAGCCTAGACGTAGGAAAGTAGCGAGTGCAAATCTCGTCGCCCGGCCCCCTGTGATATAATCTAGTTATGCCGCCGATGAAGCTCATCGCCCCAGATAATGGGAGAGGTAAAGAGTACGGCGGTTTTTTTGATGCCGTGAGATAGATATACTATAATGAGATTATGAATCTTGATGACTTTTCTACTGTTGTCGACGACCGCAGATATATCAATCCGCAGGTCTCTCTCGATGAGCAGAATGCCTTTATCAATAATCTTCGCTCAACCCAGCAAGCAAGGAACGAAGAGATAGCTACCGATACATACAATCTCGGTACGGCAGTTCCTAGCAACCTAGGGGGCCTAGGAGGCTCTGGCAGCTATTTCAATGCTCGCTACCAAACCCCGCAGACTAACGCCGTGGTGGCAGATTTGCGAGCGGCAGCTCAGGCTCAGGCCCTCAACGATGCCATGAATAACGAACTAGCCCAAGCCCAGCAACGATATAATAATGCTTATAAGGCCTATCAAAAAAGACACGGCGGCAACAACCCGGCTAATCCGACCAATCCAGACGACCCAGGCAAAGAGGGTGGCACCAAATACGAAGGGAAGGACATCCCAGACATGGACAGGCCCGATATATCGGACTACATATCGGATGGCTACAATTTTAGCAACATGGGCAATCTATTTGGAGAGTCAAAACAATATCCATTGACGGTGGACACCCCTACGACCTCGACATCATATTATGACTACACTAGAGACATCAAAGACCCGCAGCAGAGGTCTAGAGCATGGTTAGATTATCTAGATAGCATAGGATATGGAGGTTAAAAATGGCACTCGTGAATAGTCGATCGACGCTTGAGGGCCCTACTTTAGGCACGAACATAGGAGAGGATGTCCGCAGGCAGAACGAGGATAGAAAAAATACTGCATTAGTGAATGAGGGCTTGGTAAAAAGCGGAGCGTCGTTCGACCCAACGACACAAGTCGTCGATAAGGCGGGATATGCAGAGGCTGTGTCGGAATATAACGCGTGGGAGGCTTCCCGGGGCGATTTGATGAAAGCGGCAACTACCGTGCGGCTTAACCCAGACACGGGCGACGTAGAAGTGAGTGCCCCTAAAAAGGCTCTCAAGAGTCCACTACTAAAACAGAATTATGACGAAGCACTTAAGGCAATTTCCCTCAATTATAAACTGAATCCAGATTACAAGTATGCTTTAATGAAGGACTCTTCGGAAACTAAAACGTCAGAAGAATGGGCTGCCGACATTGAAAGACAGCTAAAGGAAGATGTCCCACGTTTTATTGCTCGAGAAGAGCAGAAGGACGCGCTTAAAGAGCAAACTGGTCTTGATTTCAGCGACGAAGACTTGACGAAAATGGCCACTGTCGCTCTTGAGTACAATAACGAAAACGGAGAGACCGTATTAGTAAAAGACGATACGCGGCAGTCAGTGCCTAAGCAGATCGTCGAAATGGAGGCTTTTGAGCCTATCCGAGAGAGTTATGATGAAGAATCTGGCACGTTTGAATGGAAAGACCTAAAGGAAGTATGGGACCGCGATAAAACTTCGGATGAGGCCATCCTAGACGTTTACAAGATTGTCGATGAATACTTCTCTAAAGGAGAGTTCACGGACCCGACCGAGTACGCCCAGATGTCGGCGTTCTACCAGTTCGCCGAAGGTAAAGACCCGTCAATAAAATGGTACAGGGGCGCGGTGCTTACGGCCGGGGAAGTTCTTATGGGGGCGTGGGAAGGGACAGCGAATTTTACGCAGAGCATATTGTCAGCGGCTGACACGGTGGGCACTCTGGCCGGCAATGCCATTGAAGCGGCGTCCTATGCTATGTCATCGGGGGAGAGCATAGGGGAAGCTTGGCAGGCGGCAAAGGCTACAGACACGAAGAGCTTTGTCGAACAGTGTAACGAAGATTTAGATAGGTTTATTGCTGACAGACAAAAAGAGCAGAGGGTTCTGAGCGATCAGGCCGCAGCCGCGAACGCAATAAGCTCGACGCTGACAGCCGTAGGCGCACAGATAGTAGCGTCCATTGTAGTTGGCAACGTGGCGGCGGATGTGGCGAAAGGGGCCGTAGGTGGCGCTGTTGCAAGGGCGGCGTCCGGCTTTGGCAAAACGGCTAATAGTTTAGCCACTATTACTGCATCTAATATCGCAAGTGGCGCTTTAACCGCAGAGGAATTAACTAGTACCGTATATTCTGGCACGGCCGTCTTACTTACTCTTGCAGATGCGGCAACTGCTGCAAAAGCTTTTGCTACTGCGGCATCGGCGGTAAGGGGCATAACAATAGCCTCTAAAATCGTAGTAAGCGCAGCTGATGTCATGGGGCAAGCCATCGTGGATGTTACATTAAGTGACAAAAAGCTATTTCGCCAATTGATGTTGTCTGGGGACCAGGAGGCAAAAGAATATGCAATTCAGCAGTTAAGCCAGAATGTCATAGGTGAGGTTTCTGGGGTGGCTCTTGGTCGCGCAGTGAAAGGCCTTGCAAAAACCGAAGTGGGGCGCGTTGTAAACGCCAAGGCATCCACAAGGATTGCGGCGCTAAAGGCATCCATTGGCCAGACTGCCGACAATTTGAAGATTAGTTGGTTCCATAAAGGGAATGAAGAATGGCTACTAGAAAAAGCCAAACGGCTAGGGGATGAAGCCAAGAAGTCTGAGGGGCAATGGTATGGAATATGGGCGAGCAACCGCGCTGCTAGGGCCGAGCGTCAATTGCGGGCTTATGGCGCAAATCTAATATCGCGACAGGCAAACAGGAAGGTTGGCGAGCTCGCCGGAACGATTACTGCCGATTCTTGGGACGATTTAGTGGTCACTGCAGACGACGTTTTAAGCAAGTCGAAAATAACTCTTGCTAGAGCAAACAACCTGATAGATAGCATTTATAAGGGTGATATTGCGGCCACAGAAGCAGCTATTATGATGGATAATCCAAAGTTAGAGGCTGCGAGAAAGGCCGTAGTAGACGAAATCACCAACGTCGTAAAAGCGGAACAGGCGGCGGGCATTGCATCGAAGGCAAAGAAGATTAAGATTGCCGATTCCGGTAACGTTGTGACTGTGATGAGCGAAGAGACCAACAGATATGCCAATGCTATGGTCCGCGCCCGTTATGCAGAGGCTTATATCGGTTTGGCTTCAGATGGAAACGAAATCGCGAAAGCAAAGAAAGAATTAGAAAGCTTACGCCCAATTATTGAAAAATTTGAGACAGAACAGCCACAGGAATTGATTGACGCCGTTAATAGCTATGAGCGCTCTGTAGCTCGTGCATATGAAGAGATTGGCAACACCAGGAAGTCTCTTGGGCTAATTTCCGAAGATGAACTTACTGCCATGAGGGAATCTGGGTTCTTTGCCGAGGGATATATAAGACAGCAGCGAATCAAGGGCTGGGAAGAGTACCGTTCGCTCGGTGGGCGCTTACACATCCATGAAGTGCGCGGCACCCAACATTGGAAATGGGGGTCGACCGACACTGATTGGCAAGATATGTCCTTGGTGCTCTTTGACGACATAGAAGAAATAGCTCGCCAATATCAGCGGAAGAAGAACATAGAGACTCTGAAATATCTTGGCATCGAAATAAAGACTGTTGTCGGCGAAGATGGTGTCCGGATTGTAGATGAAGTAAATCCGGTTCGTAAGAAAGCCGCCGCTACTCTTTCTCGGAGTACAAAGAATGCGGTCAGAGACTTTGGCGATAAGGTCGAAACGGCTGTTAGTGATAGTTTCGTGGCCCAGAAGACACACACTGTAGTAAACCAAGCAGAAACGAATGCAATTCTGTCAGGGGCGTCATTAGGAGCAGCAGAAACCAAGCCACTGCGCAAGATTACTAGTAGAGAGAGGACGGCTTTTGTAAAGCAGCTTTATCCTGAGACCGGGCTAGATGAGCTTGTCCTGCTTAATCAGGCCTCCCCGTTCTCAATAGCAGTCACCGACGATAAGAGTTTTTCTTCGTTCATGGAAGCCCTAGACTCTAGGACGCGACGATACCTTGAACGGAGCATGGACGAGCAGGCAGGGTACTTATATGAAGCTAGGAAGAAAACGACAATACCGGAAGTTAAGGCATCGCCATCAGTCGTCGACGGCCAGGCTGCGGCGTTGCCGTCTTCAGGCAAGGCTAACTACACGTTCAGCAATTTAGAACTGCTCATGGCGAACGATCCAGATTTCTCCACGAAATTGAAACAGCAATATGTCTTAAATAATAAGGAGCTAGCTGAAAGTGCCAGCTTGGAGCGTGCCATCGAGTCCCAGAAGCGCGGCAAGGCGATGTTTGATGCAAACACTAAATATCAATCTGATATGTTGCGGTTGAACAAGCTTCGCGCGAAATACAACCTTGAAGCTCTCGACGATAAATACATCGAATCAATGGACAGTATTATAGATGATATTATTGATGCGAATATTGAGGACAAAAACGTCAACCAGGCATTTTGGGCTTTAGGGGACGCTACGGCTGGCGGTGATGACCTAATTGAGTATGCGACGTTGCGTTCGCTGAATGCACAGAAGAGAAAAGTAGTAGGGGCGTATCAGGAAGCGGCTGAAAAGACTATGAACTCTGCGATTACTGGTGACGTCTTAAAGAAATATGCCAACGACAAAGAAGCTTTAGCGAAGGCGAAACTCAGAATCAAGAAACACGCAAGAGAATACGCAAAAAATGCCGCGGAGCTTTTTGAAACACGGCTCGTGGACAGATACGGCGAGGTGGCCAGTCGGTTGGCGGCCCAGGGGAGCGACGTAGTTAATCGAAAAGACTATTGGAGCATAGTAGACGAGTTAAATAAAGAAATTGCCGGAGCTTCAAAGACGTCTAACGTAATAAAAACTTATGGGGCACACGGGTATGAAGAGTATGTCGAGCTTTCTCCTACAATTGCAAGTATGTTCACTATGCGTCCTCGGCCAATCCGTCGCGGTCCATTCGGGGCTATACAACAGGCATTCGTGCGTACTTTTCGCGCCGGTACAACAGGTGGTTTTATTCCCGGATCTCTCGTTAACCAGGGGTTCCGAGATTTTGGCAATGCAATAGTTGCGGGAAATGCGTGGCACACCAGCAGCACAGTCAAAAGAGTATTAACTGAGAACTTTGGCGAAGACTTAGCGGAAAGACTGCAAAATGAATTGCCAGACGTTTTCGAGAGCCTATTAAAAAAGTCGGATGAAACTGGCAAAAGCGTCGGCGAGCTAGCCGTGCAGATGGAACTGGATAGAGGCGCGGCGAATGTTAGCTCCGAGCTTGAAACACAGATATATCAGTTTGGGCGCGAGGCTAGGATTGCTCGCAATAGCCGAGGCGTATATGACCAAACCGCGTTGGAGAAGATCACGGATGCCGTAGATAACGTGCAAAGAAAAAGAGAGGCACTTAATACTATGCGCGAGACCTACCTGCGTAACCGAGTGTACAACAATAACCTGCTCGAAGCCCTTAATAGTGGCATGGCGTTAGACGATGCTCGCGAAGTAGCGAAGTTCATGCAGGCGGAGGCCACCACGAACTTCGCACGTCGTTCGTATCATTTAGCTAATCTGTCTGAAACAGTCCCATATCTCGGTGCAGCTATCAATGGCCAAAAATCATTTTGGCGGCTCTTCTCGATTGACCCGGTTGGGATGTCGACCAGAATTGTCGGCGGGTTCGTAGTACCAATCATCGCACTCACAGCACATTCTTTATCTACAGAAGAGAACAGAAGAATTTACAAGCAAATTCCAGAATATGCCAAATCGGATTCTTTGACATTCGTGACTGAGGGACAGGTTTTCTCTATTCCTATCCCGCAGGAGTTAGGCGCCTTTGTGTCGGCGACGCAGCACATGGTTGAGAGTATGGCGGACGCCAGTGACTCTTCGTTTGCCGAACTGATGGCTAACGACCTTCTTGGGGCATTTCCTATTGACCTAAGTGGTTTTATGGGGCTAGATAGCGATAAAATTACTGAGGGCAATCTTGCGACAGACCATCTTGTCCCAGGGTTTGTGAAGATGTCTTCGCAATTAATGCCGCCATTAGTCAAATCCGGTTTTATGCTTGCTACTGGCATAGACCCGTTCACGATGAAGCAGATTGATACTGCACACACGACAACAGACCCGGAGACTGGGGAAAGAGTTGTGATGGATTATACTTCTGGATACGCGGCCAAGGCCATAAGCAAGATTTTAGGAGATAAAATATCAGCACAGATGGCGCAGAAGATTTTGTCAAATATCTTTGGCACGGGCGGAATGCTTTATGTCGACGGGTTGGCTGACTTAGCCACAGCTGCATTTGATAATGAAAAAAGTTTCCTCGAAGATGGAGTTGGCGGTTTCGCGCAGGACTTGCTCGAGAACGGCTTGAACCGGTTAACGGTCCCACGCTACGGAGAAGAGAGCAATCTTGCATGGAATCGCGCAGTAGCCCAGCTTTACAAAGAGAAAGCCGCGTTGCTGTCTGACCCTGAATACCAGGATGACCTGAAGGCGCTCAGTGATAAGACTATCTCTGATAGTGCAAGGAAGAAGATTGAAAGTCGGCTGAAAACTCGCCAACACGAGTACATGCAAAAAGTGCTCGACGCGGCGAATAATCTCGTCGACAACTATGGCGGAACCTTTGACCGCTACAAGTTTGGAGCTGTCCTTTCGCTAATGAACCTTGATACTGATTCCGTTAATGAGAACCCGTATGATGCGTATGCGACCTATCTTACGAAGCAAGAATGGAATCTGAATAAAGCCGCGGCTATTGAGACTATGCAAGAAATGGGCTTCCCGTCTACCAATGACCAGTCCCTCTTCGGCTATTACAGTGAGGACCAGGATGGAAATGTCTCGATCCAATATAACTCTCCATTAGCGATTCTGAACTATCAGCAGACCGAGCGGCAACAAGATAAGATTATGCTGGCGCTAGTGCAGGGTGTTGGGACAGATAAGAACTTCTATGAACGGCATCAGAGCGTACAGGAGCAGGTCAACAAAATCCGTGAAGGCAAGACGAAACTCACGAACGACGATTACAACGCAATTGACGCAATTTACGTTAACTGGAACGCTGAAGTCGCGGCTGATCTTGCGGACATCGTAAGCACTTATGGGGCTGAAGCCGCCATAAATAATAAAGCGGTTCGCGATTATCTTTATTCTTACATTGAAGTCCCTAACTACTGGGAGAGGAATAATAAGAACAGATATGTAAGCTTAGGCGACAGAGGCGTAAAGAAGGCAGCATATTATACAAGCTGGCTAAGGTCGATGTTCAAAGTAAATGACCGGTATAAAGGTCAGTATTAGGAGCAACATGGATAGAGAGTCTATTTTGGAGAATATCGAAAAAGCTAAGAACGCTTCACTCGAAGAGGGGGCGGCATACTACGACAGTCTGCCGCCTGAATTGGCGACTCCGGGTGAGCCGACTGATATTTATAAAAACAACCAATCTATTAGGCGCGAAGAATCGAGAAAGACGCGGCCAAATGGCAGCTCTGCGCTCGTCATGGCCGCCACGCAGGCCGTGGTGGACGGCGACGGGGCCGAGGGCCTAGCCCACGCCCACAAGAGAGCAGAAGATGATAGTGAACTCTACAGAAAGAGAGGCGAGCACGATAGGGCGGAAATCGCTAAGCATCAATATATGGAAGAGCATTTCCTCCCCGCAGTTGAGACAGTCATTAACTATACGAGCCCAGATGAACTGCTTAACTGCAAAGATGCTCTCTCGAAGCTAGACAAATATGTGTTCGGCTCCGGCAACTCAACTGGTTACACCGCGGCCTATATCCGCTCGGCCTATGGCGATTTACTCGGACAAGACATAAACCACAGATTTGGCGAGAGCGACCCGACCGTGGTGGAAGTTGTACGCCGTATCAAGTTTTTGGCAGATAGTGACGACATCAGAACAGCTGTAGGGTTGGCAAAACAGCTCAAGCGACAGATAGACGATGGCCAGCACTTAGCCTCTGATGACGACTATGCCCTTATCGGTAGAGTGGCTGCCTATGCGAGTTAATTTTAAGATGTATATATTAAGGTCTATTATAATTGAGTTATGAGTTTATGTAATACCTGTGGCGGCCCATTAGGCACATGTGGACATTGCGGACAATGCCAGCCTAAATGCGGCTGCGAGAAAAAATGTCCTACGCCTTGCGGTTGCCCAGAGTCGATTCTTTCTATCGAGGCGGATAGCACGAACCCTACGAATCTCCGCTTCAATCTCGGCGGTCGTTCGGTATGGTACGATTTCGATTCTACTATAAAAGCTGGCGAGACCTGCACTACGCTTTACGCGGATTTGACCGCCCGTAATCTTGTCTATAACGCTGAGTGTCAGACCATCACTATTTCGGCGGCAAGCCTAGGTGGTATTTTGCACCTAGCAGACATCGGAGACGTGGATGCTACAACAATCAAAGATAACGCTATTCTTGTTTACAAGAAAGATGCTGACTGCGGTGAGAACTGCGACGGCGGGAACGGATGGATTGGTGTAGACCCGAGTGAAGCTGGCGACAGCTCACTTGACTACATTATGGGGTCAGATGCGGACGGCGAAGTAAAAAGCTTGATGCCACCAGCCAACGCTAGCCAATTCTATTACCTGTCGTGGGCGGCTCAGGATAAGGCTTCATGGAAGCAACCGACTATTGCGACTTCCGCACCGCAAGACAGCGATGGCAAGGTTTGGCGCGTGTATATGGATCCGACGACCAAGGAGCTTATTGTGGTTAAGGAGGACGCATAATGACTAACATTGATGAATTTAACCGCCGTGAGTGTGGCAAAATCGACAGTAATTGCGTGAATGCCTACACGGAATTTAAGCTAGACCCAGATAGCGCGACAGGGCTATGCCTAGATACTTCTTGGGGCGGAGATTGCTTAGACCTTACGAGCATCGTTAAAGCGGCCGAAACCGTGACGACGCTTTATCTCTCTCCAGAGGACAACCCAAATTGCTTGGTGTTCGAGCGCGAAGATGGACAATCTGACTGCATTAACGGCGACGACCTGTCACGCATTATCTCAATGACTAAGCTGAAGGACGTCGACCAAAAGACGGCGCCTGTGAACGGCGACGTTTATATGTACAATAACGGCAAGTTCTATACGTTTAACTTGCAACAATATATGGACGATACAGCCCAAACAATCGCCAACATGCAGGCGGCCATCCGTCAGCTACAAGTGCTATTGAATTACTGGCAGGTTCCAGAAGATTTGCCAGCGAACGCTAAGATTATGCTCGGCAATATCAACCTGTATTCGGATACGAATGCCGTTATTAATAGCGATGGCACAGTCCAGTCGCTTGATAAGACCAGTGGCATTTACGGGCATGACCTAGACGTAGATAGAACGGAAGATGAGATTTTCGGGTAATAATAAAAGGAGAACAAAATGAGTTGCGACAATAAAGTAGAGACCGTGAATATCGCAGATGTAGCGATTGACACGCTTGCGAGCCTGCCAGATTACATCTTGGCTGAGCGCGACATCACGGATGAATCAACGGGAAACATCAAGCGTACCCCAGTGCGTGTGCCGAGTGCAGCGCTTTTCCCAAATGCCAACAATGATAACGTGATTGGTCTAGCTGTTAATAACACCGCCATTGCAGTGCCAGAGAACCAAGTACGCGCAGGATATATTGCGAATGAGCCAGGTGCTCTCGTAATGAATTATGCAGACGCTTCACATCCAGCAATGTTCCTAATGCTCGGTCTGCACGTAGACAATGTTATGCGCATCCAGAATACTGGCTTTGTGAATATTCCTGAGGGACACTCTTATATCCCAGGCGCACAATACTATGTAGGCGAAAATGGCGAGCCTGTCACGGATGCCTCGATTACTGGCCAAAAGTTGTTTATCCCGATTAGTAGCACAAAATTAGCAGTCAACATGTAATATGGCTATTCAAGATAACTTTATCGGGAATTTGAGGGGAAGTAGGAATGTCGCTAGTGGCTTGTCATTGAACACCGACCAGAAGATCACGACACAAGATGGTGCGAAAAATGAGGCAGGCAGTGTGCGATCTCTTGGTCCGATATATACTGATGCGCCCCGCGGTGGAGAGCCGTCTGCGCCCCCTCGTGCGCAGCGGAGAATATTGTCCGCTGATGGAGCGGCGCTCGATGCGGCGAACCGTGGAACGGTAAGACCCATCAAGTTTGGCCCAATTTCGGCCATACAATACGAGGACTTCATGGCCAAGAAGGGACCATTTGCGGAAATGATGGGCAAGTGGACCATGGAAGATACCCCAGAAAAACGAATTAATATCGTCAACCAGTATTCGCGAAAATTTAAGTTCAATGACAACCCGATTCTCTCCGATATGCTTCGGTCGTTGAGTAAGTATGACGACGGGAACATTAATGACCCCAATGCTCCGGAAGATGCCTTCACTATAGTGCGCAGGCAAGACTGGTATGATGCGTTCATTGAGAACCTAAAAGCCGCTCAGGATATATTCAACCCATCCCGTAGAGCTTAAAAAATATCCCCAAGAGGTACAGAGGGGATATTTTTTATGGTGTTTCCACACTCACCACATAGAACTACGGGAGGCTACTACCCCTCCTGTTCTAATTCTAACTCACCACGGTCGTCCCGGCAAGCCTCGCATTCGCTGAGGTCTTTGTTTGTAGCCTTCCCCCAAATATCATCGACCAGGTTGTCGATTTCTTTTAGCTGTTCAGCTTTCTCTCCCCAGATTTCGTAGGCTACTTGCCTGAGGCATGCCGCGCTTTTGCATAGACACCAAAGCTTACTGTCTATGTCTGGGTAGTGCTCTTGCATATACTCTCGGCGAATCTCTTTAGCCCGTTGAGCGGTGACAAGGTAAAACATCTCGTCATCTGTGCCTTCGGCTACGACAGCCGAGCGTAGCGCATGCGCCCTAATATGCTCGAGCTCCGAGATGAGACGGATGCTATCAGATACGGCGGCAGTATCATGGTTGAATATTGGCTTTTCTTCGTTCATACTTAGTATAATAATAACATAACGAAGGAGGATAAATGGGCGTACGAGAAGAGAAGAAGTCCTTTATTGAAAACGAACTTGCCGACATGGGGCCAGGAGAAGGCTATGAGCAACAGTAGTTTAGTTAATGTAGTAGTAAAAGCGCACAGCGGTAACTATACGGCTGGGCGTGGCGGATATAAAATTAATCACATCACAGTTCACCACATGGCTGGCGTTTTGACGGCGGCGCAATGTGGTTCTATTTTTGCCAAGGCTGGTCGGAATGGCTCCGCCCATTACGGTGTCGGCTCTGATGGAAAGATTGGCCTATATGTTAACGAGAGTGACCGTGCATGGTCTGACAGCAACTGGCAATCTAACTGCACCACCGTTTCGATTGAAACGTCTAATAGTTCCACTGGCGGTAACTGGCCAGTATCAGACCTTACCTTTAATAAACTAGTAGAATTAGTAGCAGACATCGCTAAGCGTAACGGGTTAGGAACATTGGCCCCAGGCAAGAACTTGACTTGGCACTCGATGTACGCCGCTACGACCTGTCCGGGCGATTACTTAAGGGGAAAGATGCAAGAGCTCGCTAATAGAGCAAACGCTATCAATAATGGCGAACAATTCAACCCATCATATTGCGACGGTTTCCTGCCATACCCTAACGGGTATTGGACGAAGGGCGACCAGAATGAGCGCATTGCGGTGCTCGCCAACTGGATGCGAGCGAAGTATCCTGACTTTACCCCTGAGGCAGCCTTGGGTGACTACTACGGCGACAATATCGCTGGTGCAGTCAAGCGCTATCAAGAACTTAATGGCCTCGAAGCCGACGGCAACGTAGGTCCGATAACCTATAGCAGCCTTAAGGCGAATGGTTTTACTTATCCGAACCCAATTTACCCACCGACCAAGCCTACCTGGACAGACATCAGCCCATTAGTGCTTGAAACGGCTGGAGCTGTGGACTTGTATGACGTCACCAGCGGAGCAGTAGTATCGTCATACAGAGAGGGCGTAGAGGTCACAGTAGTGCAGGAGACGACCTGGAATGGTGTAAAATATTATCGCACTCAATGGTCGAAGGATAAGAACCTGGACAATGGTTTTAAGGCGACTGACTTGCGTGAGCCAGCCGAACCTGAGCCAGGACCAGAGCCAGAGCCAACCCCGGAACCAGAAGACCCGACTGTCGGTATTCTGGAGAAGATTATTGCGTTTATCAAACATATCATCGAACTAATAACAAAAAAGAAAGAGGACTAAATGGAAATCCTAGGTCTATCAACATTAGCAACAGTAGTGCTCACCGGCCTCGTAGCGGGCGGCACAGAGCTGATTAAGCGTTTATTCGACAAAGACTGGCGAGCAGCCGTAACCATCGTTGTGGCGGCCATTATTGGCGGTTTAGGCGGGCTTGTGTTCGGTGCTAACTTCTTAGTCGGCATGGTCTTTGGATTAGCCGCTTCAGGCTACGTCACGATTGCTCAGAACATCGGCAAATAGCATATTAGCAACTAGGTTACAGGTGGGGCGCGCTATATTACTCTTTTTCTCCGGTAGAAAAAAACACACTCCCATCGCTTGATAATTCCTCGCTAAGATTTCTCAAGCAAACAAAAACAAAAAGCTTCTTCGGTAGCGCACCCCATCCGTAATCTAGTTGCTTTTTTGATAGTTGCGAGTGGGGATGGGTATAATTATAAGTATGAACGATAAAGAAACCTACTATAAAACATGCGAATCCTGTGGCAGACCGATGGCTTACTGCAAAGGTCAATGCTGTGGCCAGCCTAAGGGCTGCAGTTGCCAAGAATATGGCCCGATGAAGGCCGGTTGCCTTCGTGAGATTGAGCCAAGCTGCCCATATCAGGCGGTCATTCCTACGCTTACAGTTGAAGATAAAAGCAATCTTAAGGACTTGGCTGACTGCTTTGTCCACGTCTCCAACATTAATACCACCTTTTATATCGACGACAAGCATCGCACGATTGTTACCTGGGCAGGCCCGGTTGAGTACGATAACTATGACCTAGACGCAAACACGCTTGGTCTGCGCAGCCAGTTCTTAATCGACAAAACTGGTGGCTATGTTGCTTACTATGACAAGACTGGAACGTATGAAAAGTTCGTTTCCGCAGAAGGTGTGAATGAGCCAGTCGTGTTAACTATGTCGTATTCGGAGAGTGGCTCTGATTGGACTGAGGCAGAGATAAATGGTGCAGCCATGAGCGGAGCATACGCTAGCGGAATTAAAGTGAGCGTCGCTACCTTTAGTCCCACATCAGCCAGCTCTATCAGCTTCACGAATGAAACAACGCACGAGCAATTTTCCATAAGCGATGTTTATGGGATGCTCGAAAGCGGGACGAAGATTATTGTCAATAATGCACCTATCGGCATTGTCATCGAAAACGGCGGAGAAGTGCCAGCGCTTACGAACACAGCGGATGGGGTTGAGCTGAAAAAACAGCGAGCGCGAGTATCGGCAGAAGAAAGCGTCGATATATATACCGGGACAGCCTTCCTAATGGTTGATGGAGATGGTTTTGGCGGCAATGCGACTATGTTAGGTATGGCCATCGGGCCTAATTCTGAGTTGTTCGTCCAGGGAATCCGCAAGAATATGTTAGCTTAGGAGACGTTAGATGCCTAAATGTCCAAAAGATTGTCATAAACCGAACCCTCTGATTTTCCGCAGGGTGATTATTCCGTCGGCTCTGGGGGACGATAAAGAGAATCCACCAGAGAACGGAGCATATTGCAATGCTCTTGTGATTTACGAGGCTAATAATGCAATGTACCTCTATTCATCTGACGGTATTCCGACGAAAATCCCAACCTCAATTACTAGCTACAATGACTTGACTCATAAGCCTTCCATCAACGGGGTAGAGCTGGAAGGCGACATCAGCCTTGAAGAGTTGGGTATCAGCGACCTAATCGAAGAGAGCGTTGCTTCCGAGGCGACAGCGAGAGCGGAGGCGGACGAATCCCTACAAGACGCTATCGACGCAGAAGAGGCCGCCCGCATCGCTGCTGACCGGGATATTATTAACTCAATTCCAACCGTCAACGACGCTACACTTACTATCCAAAGGAATGGTACCAGTGTAGGCACGTTCACCGCTAACTCCGCCTCTGATACCACCATAAACGTAGATGTGCCCATTTATACTTCTGGGCTCATCAACGATAGCGGATATGTTACCGAGGCGGCACTGTCTGGATATGCGACAGACCAGGACATAGAAGATGCCGTGTCGGCAGAAGCGTCTATTCGCGCGAATGCTGACCAAGACCTACAGTCTCAGATAGACGCTATCTCATCAGCGTCTGACGTCGTAGATGTTGTGGGCACTTATGCTGAGCTTCAAAATTATGACACCTCAAAGTTAGGCGACAACGACATTGTCAAAGTTTTGACAGACTCCACTCACGACAATGCTATCTCGTACTACCGCTGGGATGATGCCAACGATACTTTTGTGTACATTGGTAGCCAGGGTCCGTTCTACACTAAGAGCGAGACTGACGCAACGTTCGTCCCGCAGACCAGAACCGTTAACGGTAAGGCCCTGTCTATGGATATTGTCCTTACGGCTTCAGACGTAAGCGCTCTCCCTGCTTCCACGGTTATCCCTACGGTTAATAATGCCACCCTTACAATAAAGAGAAACGGCAACAATATTGCGTCCTTCACAGCGAACTCTGCATCTGATGTGTCCGCTGACATAGCGGTTCCTACCAAGACCTCAGACATTACCAACGATAGCGACTTTGTGTCCGATGCGAATTATGTGCATACAGATAACAATTTCACCACGACTCTTAAGGATAAGTTGGATGGTATCGCCGCTGGAGCCGAAGTCAATGTCCAGAGCGACTGGAGCCAGACAAATGCCTCGGCGGACGACTACATAAAAAATAAACCCACTATTCCTACCAAGACTTCTGACCTCACTAATGATTCTGGATATATCTCTACGCTTCCTATTGCTGGCTCCAATACACTAGGCGCAATTAAGGTGGGTACTAACCTATCTATCGCCGCTGATGGCACGCTTTCTGCAGACGCTCAGAGCATTACCGTAGATTCGGCGCTCAGTTCGACAAGCACGAATCCGGTCGAGAACCGCGTTATTAATACGGCATTAGGCGCTAAAGCAAACACGGCCGACCTTGCTGATGTGGCTACTTCAGGTGATTATGACGACTTACTCAACAAACCGACAATCCCTACCGTTAATAATGCAACCCTGACTATCCAGCGAAACGGCACAACTGTGGATACCTTTACGGCGAATGCCTCTCAGGACAAGTCCGTCAACATTGTAGTGCCTACGGCCACCAGCGATCTAACAAACGATTCAGGTTTTCTTACTTCCATTCCGACAGCCTCGGCTAACACGCTAGGCGGCATCAAGGTGGGCGTAGGTCTCTCAATCACTGATGGGGTGCTATCGACCACTGGTGGTGGCGTAGCAGATGCGGTAGAGTGGACGAACGTCTTGAACAGACCTACGAATGTATCTTACTGGACAAACGATGCTGGCTATATCACAAGCGCGGCATTGCCCACTAAAACATCTGACCTTACGAATGACGGCTCAGACGGTACGAGCACCTATGTAGAGGCAGATGACCTCGCAACAGTAGCTACGAGCGGAAGCTACAACGACTTGTCTAATAAACCTACTATCCCAACGGTAAACGATGCCACAATCACCATCCAGCGCAACTCGACCAACGTTGATTCATTTACTGTGAACGCCTCGCAGAATAAGTCAATTAATATAGTAGTTCCAACTAAGACCTCTGACCTTACTAATGACAGCAACTTCGCTACCACGTCTCAGATCCCGACTAAGACCTCCGACCTCACCAACGATGGTTCGGACGGCACGTCTACCTATGTAGAATCAGACGACCTGGCAACCGTGGCCACATCGGGAAGCTATAACGACCTTTCTGACAAGCCAGATATTATGACCGGGCTAGTTGAGATGTCTTATGGCGAGAGCAATGCCTGGGCAAAGTTCCTCGACGCCTACCAGAACAAGAAGATAGTTTATTGCCGCGCGTCCTCGAACGCCAACCCAGCTACAGGTACGCAGGGCCGCAAAGCCTTCATGGCCTACGTGAATAACGCCGAAAACCCAACCGAGGTAGAGTTCCAGTATGTCCGTTCGGTCGGCAATAAGACCGCCTCTCAGCCAGTAGACCAGGTGTTTGTCTACAAGCTTACCAGCGCTAACGGTGGCACCTGGACTGTAACGACAAGAGATATGGGGCCAAAGCTCGCGCAGGGCACGAACACGACTGTGAGCTACTCTAATGGCACATACACAATCAGCGCGACACAATCTACGGTCCCTACAAAAACTTCAGACTTAACTAATGACGGCTCAGACGGGGCATCCACTTACGTGGAGGCAGACGAGTTAGCGACTGTCGCCACGACAGGCTCATATGCCGACCTTACGAACAAACCGACGATTCCGACTGTGAATAATGCTACCCTCACGATTCAGCGCAACAGCACCAGCGTAGGCACATTCACGGCCAATGCCTCATCGAATAAGACAATCAACATTACTGTCCCTACCACGGCCGCAGATGTTTCCGCCCTACCGGCCTCCACGAAATATGGTGCAAGCATCACGGTCTCTCTTAACACGACAGACTACAAGATGACCACTACCTTGAAGGACCAGGACGGCAACACCCTTGGCACGGCCCAGACCATTGACCTTCCACTTGAATCAGTAGTCGTAAACGGTAGCTATGACAGCACGAATAAGAAGATTGTCCTCACCCTCCAGAGTGGTTCTACGATTGATATTCCTGTCGGGGATTTGATTGCCGGACTCCAAACAGAGATTACCAGTACGAACAAACTAAGTTCTGACCTCGTAGACGACACGAACCATACGCACAAGTTCGTCACGGCCGCCCAAATCACCAAGCTCAACGGTATCGCTACTGGTGCAGAGGTAAACGTTCAGTCTGACTGGAACGTCTCTGACAATACGTCCGATGCGTTCATCAAGAATAAGCCTACTATTCCAACAGTGAACAATGGTACCCTTACTATCCAGAAGAACGGCACAACGGTCCAGACCTTTACCGCTAACTCAAGCTCAAATAAAACTGCGAATATCACTGTTCCGACTCAAACCTCTGAGCTCACCAACAACTCAGGCTTTCTTACTAGCTCAACTGGCGTGACAAGCGTCAACGGTGCTCACGGTGCAGTCACTGGCATTCAGACGACTAGTAATCTTGTTACGAGCGTGTCATCTAGCTCGACGAATTCGCAATATCCAAGCGCCAAGCTATTTTATGATACTGTCGGCAACGTTGAGAGTGTATTACAAACATTAAATAGTGGGAGCGGAGCATCATGAGCATAGCAAGCGAACTATCAGCCCTGAATGGCTACATTCTCGGCGCATATGACGAAATCAACACTAAAGGCGGCACAGTGCCAGCCAATAAGAATATGGCAAATCTAGCTCCTGCGATCAGCACCATTAGTTCTGGCAGCAGTGTTACCGTCAGCCCTTTGTCTGTCACGGCAAATGGCACATATACAGCACCAGCTGGCACAGCATACAGCCCAGTGACGGTCAATGTAAGTGGTGGCGGAAGTGTTGGTATACCTAGAGAAGTGTCGAGTGAGGGCAAATATCAAATGCCGACGAATAACTTTACCCTCAGTCTGCCAGCCAACGCGACGAGTATAGGCCCATATGCTTTGGCCTATGCTTTTTACAATTGTGCCAGTCTTACCTCAGTTGACCTAAGCTCTTTAACGACGTTGACCGGCCCAAGTGCTTTGTACTATGCTTTCCAGTCTTGTCGAGCTCTTACCTCAGTTGACCTAAGCTCTTTAACGACGTTGACCGGCTCATATGCTTTGGCCTACGCTTTCCAGTCTTGCTCCAGTCTTTCCTCAGTTGACTTAAGCTCTTTAACGACGTTGACCGGCTCAAATGGTTTGTCCTATGCTTTTTACGGCTGTACCAGTCTTACCTCAGTTGACTTAAGCTCTTTAACGACGGTGACCGACTCAAATGGTTTGGCCTACGCTTTCCAGTCTTGCTCCAGTCTTTCCTCAGTTGACTTAAGCTCTTTAACGACGTTGACCGGCTCAAGTGCTTTGGCCAATGCTTTTCGCTATTGTGGCAGTCTTACGAGCCTCTCATTCCCAGCTCTTACGACCTCCAGCTTTGGGTCTAAGACAAACCAATTCAACAATATGCTTTATGGTGTCAGGGGGTGTACTGTCCATTTTCCGGCCGCCATCCAGTCAACTATTGGAGGATGGTCGAGTGTTAAGAGCGGCTTCGGCGGCACAAATACGACGGTGTTATTTGACTTGTAGCATAATGTAGCCACAGTTATCTTTATTATGCCAATTGAAACACAGAGATGGCCAATAAAACCCCCATTAGCAGCTACGATGCTATAATTCTAAGTATGAACATCTATTACTTAGGAGACAACTATGGCTTGTAAAGAATGCGGTGGCAACGGCGGCCACCATAAACCAGGCTGCGGCATGAGCCCGGCTGTGCTTCAGATAAATAACAAGGACTGCACGCTGTTCCATAGCGTGACTATCCCGGCTATCATGGGCGACGAGACTGAGAACCCTCCGGCAAACGGTTTGTACAAGAACGTATTGCTCTACTATGAAGCAAGCGGAAATGCGTATTTTTACTCATCTGACGGCATCCCAACAAAGCTGACCTATGCGACGACTGATTATAATGCGCTAACGAATAAGCCGACGATTAATGGCGTGACACTCGAAGGTGCCCTCACCCCAGCGAATCTTGGTATCAACATTAACGATGCTACGCTCACGATTAAGCAAGGCGACACAACTCTCGGCACATTCTCGGCCAATGCTAGCGAAAATGTAGAAATCAATATCTCAAATGACGAAGCCGTCAGGCTGCGCGTAGGGTGGACCGGTGGTTCCACTCCGTCGGGCTGGGAATTGCAAGATGAAGATGGAGTAATGTATCGTTATCGCCCAGATACGGCGACGTCCGGGCATGCTAGTATCGTTGAGTTCGAAATAATGGATGTGTCATTCACTAACGAAGAAACTGAAGAAAGTTTAACCGCGGATCAGGTTTTTAGCCTGTTAGAGGCCGGCAACAAAGTCATTTTCGACAACGTTCCGCTAGGGGCCTATTATCCGTATGCCTCTAGTGACACCATTTTCTTGCCTACTACGATAGACAATATTGAGTTGTCCGCAAAGGAGACCGATCGGTTCCAGGACGGTGATGCTCCAGATATAAGCTACACCGGCGGTGTTTATGTTAATGGTATAGACTCTGGGGTAGCGACATACCTTGGCGCTCGACTGATGTCAGACGGGGACAACACACACTTCTATGTACAAGGACGTGGGCATTATCACAACGATACTCCCGCCTAAAAAATTCTTTGGTGATTGAGCCGCTGCTTCTTGGAAGGGTCGGCGGCTTTTTCTTGGGTCGATAAGTCCCGTCGTATAATAGAGGTATGATTTAAATACGTCGAGGATAGCCAAATACGACATAAGGGCACGCTCCGGTAGCTCCGTGATGAAAGCGAACAAAGCTGGGCTTCACCCCAGCCCTCGGCATGAACTAACCACCATGTGTGGTAAAGATTATAAACGGCCCCGTATCCTACCGGGGCGGTTTTTTGATAGCGCCATTTAATCATTGGTATAATAGACGTATAATGATTTACAAGGCTTCTGACATAGCGGATAAGTTTCAAACCCATATCGGAGATGGTACGCTGGACATCCCGAATAAGTTTGTGATTGACGCGTTAAACTGGGCGCTTAATGAGTTGCCACGCGTCCCAAAACTCGCTAAGATTTTCTCAAAACATTTCACTCTCCAGCTCGACGCAAAAGGCCATTATCGCTGGAACCTTAACGGCAAAGTTTTTCGCCGTTTGCTCGACATTCCTATCATGAACTTCTATACCACGACTGGCGGCAAGCCATGTAAACTGGAGCTCTGCAACCGTGATAATGTTGAATTTTACAAGACTAACGGCATTATTGAACTAAAAGAGGCTGGGCGCCCATGCGAATACACGATAGAGCAAGAAGGCGACAATATCTGGCTCGTGTTAGACCGCCCGTCCGATGTGCCAATTATGCTTGATTATATAGCTTACGGTATTCCTAACCAAGTCAAAGATATTGATGATACTATCAGCGTCGACATTTCGGCAATCGCTGAGAACCTCATCCTCGACGTCATGCGCGTTGTCTACTTCCACGAAGCCGATGACTTTGCGTTCGCCGCTGACATCAGCGCGTACCTCGATAATAAGAAGGTGGTCGAGGCTATCCAGATTCTCAATCGCCGATGGGGGAACGAAGAAAGCATAATCTTAGGAGAGCAATAGTATGTCCACTCGATGGCAAAACAACCCTCATCCGCATGGAAGAGTGCCGATTTATTATGCGAATAACCGCCTCTATAACGGGTCCTACGCCCCGACAGAGGCTCCAACGCGTACCAGTCGTCGCATCCACGATGGTTTCGTCCTGAGTAACAATTACGGCCTCGACACGACATCTGACGACATTAATTCGTCGCTCTATTCCAGCCCATACTACATTAACGGGCGTTATAACTCGGACAATCTTACTACTCAGCGAGCCAACTCAGCCTCTGTCCAGGGAACAGAGTTCCTGCTGTCACCACTTGAAACCACGGCAGACTTCACCGATGATGACATTCAGACCACTATTGAGATGTGGCAAGGAAAGCAACTTAAGTTCGTTATCCCATATGACGGCAAGGTGGTAGGCAACACTATTACTCTTAAGAACACCGACGAATGCACTGGCATTCTCTCTATCTACTTCTCGACTAAAGAGGGCGGTGAGCCAGTTTACGAGACAGCAATCGACTTATGCAAGGTGTCGCCTGACCGTTTTGAACACTTTATTCTCCATTCAATGACTGTCGTGCCACAGCAGGCCAACCCAAAGAAGAAACTCTATGTGCGCATGGAGATTTGGGACGAGGTAGACCAGAAACGCTCTGCTAACCCATTCAACACTGGGCGAAAAATAGAGATAGCGGCTACCGGCTTAGGCAATCATCAGGCGTGCGTCTATAAGCTCCAAGATAAGAACGTCATGGTAGATGAGCATTATGACTACAAGGACTATCCTAGCCGACCGCTCATTGGTTTAATTTATAGTGACTACGAGTCTGTTCCGACTGACCGCATCGACAATATGAAGACCGGCGCCACGGTATCACTCAATGGTTATCGCTACGACATCTTCTGCGTCAAGAATGGCAGTGGGGCGCAGGTGCTTATCTATGATAAAGAGATGAACAAGCTCGTCGAGGGCACCGATATTAGCGTGGACGGACGCATCAAACAGCTCAACATTGCTCAGGCCACTGACACTAATAAAAACACTTGGGTTTATTATGTCGATGGTTATTCGCCACTTCAACGTTTCAAGATTGGCGAGTGGCGCAGCGAGGCGTTCCCTACGGGCTCCGCCGACTCCGTGAAAGCAGAGATAGATGATAGTGTTTTCTTCGATTCCGATTTAGGGGGAGCATCTGGCACCTATGTGTTCACTTATACGGGTGGACACTGGGAATATAACGAGACAGAGGTCTCACTCAGTACCTATGGCATATCATTGATTGGCGGTGGTCCAAGCGAAGGCTCGACTATCACGGTCGTTTATACTGTCACCGACGGTGGCACTAAGACTATCGAGAGTATCGAGTTCGTGGATGCTCGCCCGGTCGTGGGAGCTAGCCTGATTGTCCACCATAATAACCGCCTGTATTTAGCAGGTTTTCGCAACGATCCAAACCTTGTCCAGATTTCATCCATCGAAAAAGACGGTCCGAATTACACGCTGTTCCCATACCGCATCTATGTTCCTAACCGTAGCCCTTACGACACGTCACTTAACCCAATTACGGCTATCGTAGAGTATTCGACCGATGAGATTATGATTCTCGGCAAGAGTTTCTATGCTCGCTTCCAGTCTAATGTGAATATTGAAGACGGCACACCTAGCCAGGTTTCTTCATATATGGATTCTGCGGGCGTACAGGGCCAAGGGGATGTAGTCAACTACAAGGGGGTATTGTACTCATTTGACCAGAAAGAAGGCATTAGGCGCTATTCTGGGGCCGTCTGGAGCAAATTACCGACGACCGTCGACAGTCATTATGACCGTGTGGATATGACGAAACCACGCAAGATTTGGGGCTATGCCAACAAGCTTTACTTCAATTACACTGACAGCATTGATGGCAAAGCGAAATGTCTTATCTGGGATATGCAGATGAACTACCAGCAATACCCGTGGTTCCAAGATGTGGACATTCCATTCTGCGACGCTCGCTTTGACGAAACAGAAGACCTGATTGGCATCCATCCTGACTACCCGTGCATTATGCGCCTATACGCAGAGGACATCTGGGCTCGCCTAGACACACCTATCGTGTTCCGCCGAGATACTAAGTACCTCTCCCTTCCAGGCAATGCCGCGGATATTATTGTCAAGCGCGTCCACGCCAAGATTATTAACAACGCCAACCGATGGTGGTATCTATCAATCAACGGCGATAAACAAAATATGACCCAGTTTAGGGGTCATGATAAATATTATCGTCAGCCAGTCTGGGACACCATTACGGTCCAGGAGCCTGCCGAGACGCCATTCCCATTTGAGGATGTGTTCGAGGAAAATGCTATTTACCAGATGTCACTCACGAACATTCGCTTGCAATGTTCGGCCGTTCAGGTAAGAGCAAAAACAAAGACCTTCCGCAACCAAGCTAACCTGGTTAGCATTGCACTAGAAGTTCAACCGCATCAGTTCTTATGATTTAGGTATTTCTACATGCAGCTCGTTGGCAAATATTCTTATTTGCCTTCTGAGCCGTATAAGGTCTAGTTGGCTAAAATAAAACTCGCCTAGCTTCTTAAGGTAGGCGTTTTTTTGACGCAGATGGTCGTTAGAGATAACCTCTTGGTCGATGCAATCTAAGAAGGCGCCACTAATGTCCATTTGTTTAGCCTCTTTGACGATGATACTCTTAACGAAACTGCTGTTCGTGAGTATTCTAGCGAGCGTCTTAGGTGGGTATACCGATACCAGATGCGCCGCTAAAACACGATACGGGTCGTCGTAGGCCCGATTGAAGACGATTCTTTTCCCATCCATTTTATACACCCCATGAACTTTTATTTCGACGACTGCCCCGGCGACGAGAGTTCTCTTTCTTGCTACGGTTAGTGGTACGGGAAACCACTCTCAGATTGCTAGCTGAGTTATCTCTCGGGTTGCTGTTCTTGTGGTCAATCTCTCTGCCATCGCCAACCTTAGCTCGCCCGGAGCGAATAGCCGAGCGACGCGCGTTGTTGCGTGCCGCCCGGTCTTTCTTTGCCTTATCAGAACTCTGGAACTTACTGTACTCATGGGCAATACCAGCAGCTGTACGCTTCTGTTTGCCGTTTGAGTCAGTATACCAAAATCTCCCCATTAGGCTCCTGCTGCCTGTGCCAATCTCTGTTGGTATTCTTTATATTGGCGTTCGGCATCTTCCTTCGAGGTGCCATTTAAGACAGCCTTGAAGATGTCTAGTTCATGTTGCTTGTTCATATATGCACGACGGCGTTCTTCAAGCTCGTCGGCTTCTTTCTTATCTTCTGCGATAAGCGCGTTATATGCTCCGGCTAGTTCATCAGTAGTCGGAAGGGCACGCCATTCAGCTTCGATGTCGGCATGCTCAATACCACGGCGCCACAACAAAAACACGGCGTTAGTGGCCTCTGACGCAATCCAGGTTTTCAACAATGCTTCGTTGATTGGATTACCATTAACCATACCTGCGGCGTCATTAAAAATAGTTGGGATATTAGAGAAACGGGCAATGTCGTTCTCGTCCGTCAAACGCTCTAATACCTTCTTAACGATTTGGTTTGCTTGCTTAGCTTCTTCCACAGCTTTGCCTCCTTTATGTTACTAATATAAATATAACACAAAGCCTAGGCGGCGTTCAATTCGGCGATAGCCTCGTTGATAGTCTTTAGCTGGTTGGCTGTGCTAATAATGTTGCTGCGCAGTTTGTCGAGACCAGTCTGGTAAGATTGCTGAATCTTTATCTGGTTTGGTTGATAAGTCTGGGTATCGTACTTAATCTTATCCCGTTGTGGAAAGTTCGAGTAGAGTGCCCCGGCCGTGTTCGCATTCGACATGATAGACGCATAGTCATTGCGACGCGTGTTATCAAGATTCTGCATAGCCAAGTCCCGTTGCTGTTGCAGACTATCCCTATACGCATTAATGAAGGGATCTATTGTGTCATTAATCATACCCTTATTTTATAATATAAATATGACAAAGCAATTAATTCCACGCGTCACACCTGATATGCTGAAAAATCAGCCGGATCAATTTTGCGACATCCTAAATAAGGTGATTGACGCAATCAATAAGCAGAGCTCCTAGTTTTTCCTAGTTCACCTCGGTGAGTAGGTATAATCATAGTATGAGCAATTGCAATAAATGTGGGCAGGACCCGTGTGGCTGCAACCGATGCGAACCGGCACGATATTCGTGCAATTTCAGCATCCAGGCAGACCCATATGATGCTTCTACTTGGCTAGTCAACAACTGCGGTGGCTTGCACCGTGTTAAGATTCCAAAGATTAGCGAAACCTGCACGAACTTATCTACTGATTTTTCAACAGCTAACTTAATTTACAATGGCGAATGCGGCCAGTCCGTTTTGTCGGGGCGCCAATTAGGCGAACTCATCGAGCTAGATGACTTGCGCGACGTCGAAGCCCCAGACGCAGACTCCTGCGACCTATTAGTATTCGACCCAGGATGTGCAGACTGTGGCGATGGTTGTAAGCCAAAGCCAGCCATGTGGCGCAACTACCACATCCCTGATGCGGGCGAGTGCGAGATTGAGCCTGACAGCAATGGCTATTACCATGTGCTTATCAAGGACGATTGTGGCTGTATCAAAGAATGCCGCTTACCAGTAGTGCCAGAAGGTAGCGCAATTATTAACTACGTGCGCGATTCTGTGCCTGATGACCCAGATTTCCCGTGGTATTATGGCAACTACAATGACACCATCAATCTTTACCTAGCACAGAACTTTGCTCAGTGGTTCGGTAAGTATGACCTTGAAGTAACTATCAATTACGGTATCCAATGCGTCCGCCCAACCGCAGGTAAGAACGTGAACTTCCGTTCGCTCATCGTTCCTGTGGTAGAAGGCACGACCCCTAATGTTGAGATGATGTCATCAATCTTGCAAGATGACTGTTCGACCCGTAACTTAGCGAATGAGCGTGTTATCCCGTGGGGCACGAAGTCCATGCGTGGCTCGTTCACCTTCATTGTCCCTAAGGGCAAAGAAGCCTACCTCCACCACGAGTTCCGCCTTCGCACAGTTGACTCTGGCTCGAACTATTGGATCAGCGCAGAGTATGACGGCAAGATTGTCCCAGAGGAAATCGCTGGCCAAATCAACAAAATGCCTCATAATGCTTCTCGCTTACACGCCTTACAGGTAATCGTTAAGCCGGCTAGCGGCGTCACGAGCTTTGACCCAGTTAAGGACGCTGACCGCACACAACTTGATGCGCCAGTTGATTTATACCCTAACATCGGATAGGAGAGTAGATGGCAGTAAATGTTAACCAGACAGTAGAGTGGAGAGCAGGCGCTGGTACGCCAGTCAAATATTCTTTCTCCATAAACGCGCAGGCTGAGGTGGTAGGCTCTACGAGCACTACTATATCTGTGCGCTTGTGGGGAAACCTCTCCGTCACTAATCATCCAACGAACAGTCGGAACTCTTGGCCAGCATCAGACTTCGCCGTGCTGACCTTAGGTGGATATGACCCTGCGGACTACCAATTTACGCAGGGCACTTCGTATTACGAGGCAGCATTACCAACTCTGCCGAATGCGCCCCAGTCATATCTTGACGCTATGCTTGTCGAGTTCCGTGGCGATACCTACATCTCAGATGGCGCTAACCGTTCATCGTTGTGGATAAAGAATAGCGGGGTGGTATTGAATAGTTATAGCGCAGAAGGTACGCAAACGTTCCCTATCGACCTCACTTTCACGGTCACGCTAACGGGCGACCGTGAGCAACCGATCCTTATCTGGAACTCATCAGGAGCTAGTAGCTCCACCTCATATGGGTGGCTTACTCATCAAGTCTGGCTCTCATTGGTTGACCTAGATTATCGTCCTGGCGCGATACTCAATAGCAGTAGCGTCTGGCTCTCGCATAACCGTTCGGGCGGCACTGCCCATGTGCTCAACAGCAGCGGTAAGTGGGTGGAAATGCGGACGATTAACGGGCTCTCATCCTCAGATAATCCGCCTAGCATAAGGCTGAACAACAAATGGTTTAACCAACGAAAAATTGGTAAAGAATAAAAAAAGACCCCTAGCAGAAGGGGTCTTTTTCTTGCCCGGCGTGTAGAAAAACTAAAGTTTGGGTCAATAATTATCTAATGTAAGTTTTGCCGGGCACCTGCTCGCAAAAAGCTCTATGTAAGAAAACTCGAAAAGTGAAGGATTCCAATTTCCTAACGAGCAGGATGTATATAAATGAGAGGTACTTCCGGTGCTCTTTAACGTCTGCCGGACTAGAAGACTATTCTTCCTCCTTTCGTTCGTAATCATTGACATAGACTTCGCAGTCGCCCAATATGGACGCCAGTCTGTCGTGAAGTTCCGTCAAGTCTCTAAGAACTTTCTTCAGCTCCCAAGCATTCTCTTCGCCGATTGCATATGACAACTTCTTCATTCTTCCTCCTCTCCGCAGAGTTTGGCAAGGGTATAAGAATTTTCAGTTTGTAAATCATAAATAAAGAAGCTAATAAACTCAATATCATAGTGTCCTACACTAAACCTTGTCCCTGCTGGCAATGTTTTAATATTAAATTCGTAATAATCGGCATTAAAGCCGTTTGCCTCTGCCCACGCTCTAACTGCTTTGCGGATTTTCTCGTCTTTGATGAGTGGCTCGGCTGGTTTCTCGTCCTCCCGTTCCTTGTGGGACTGGCAGTATTCTTCCCAGCCCTCTTTGAACGCTTCAAACGCGGCATCCCAATCCTTTTGGGCGAACGCCGACGCCATCCAGCCGCCGATGACATATGCGTCCCCGTTATATGATGCGAACGGGATTGAGTCGCGCCATTCTCTGATTGCTTTTACGAACAGAATGCCAGCCTCTTGCGCCGCGTTGTAGCATCGCCTCTGGTAGTCTGTTAGCTTCTCGAGTTCATCTCGTGTCATTTGTCGCCCTCCTGTTGGCCAATGAAGAAGCCATATTCATTCTTGAGATGCCTGTATTCTCGTCGCCATCTATATGGCCCCTGCTTCCTTTGCCACTTTCTGCTGTTTATCCCTCGAGGTTTGCGTGGTCTGATTTTTCTTCGGAACTCCACGAACTCATCCTCCGTGATGGGCTTATTGTGGTATGCTTTGAGCCACTCTTGGACGATAGGTCGATGTTTTCTAAAGTTTGGGTGTGTAAAATCAAATTGTTTCATTTCTTGCCCTCCGATTCGCTTCGCTCATCCTCAACGCGTGGCGTTTCGGTCAAACCAATCAATGGCTTCGGCTGGACGGGTTCGACCTCGACTATCTCGCCTGTCTTTTTATTTCTGAGCCTCATTGTTCTTTGAACTCCGTGATTTCTTTTTCTATCTTAGATACGTCCGCGAACTCTTTATCCTCGGTCGTCTGCACCTGGCGAATCTTATTGTAGCCTTCCCAGGTCAGTTGAATGCCGTCCATCAGGCGCTTGAACTCGCGCTTGTCTAGGTCTTTGAATAGGTCGACGGCCTGCTGAAATCTTGCTTCCACCTTATCCTTTACTTTGTGTTTCTTCCAAATGGCCATAGGCTAAACTTCCTTACTGGTTTTTCTTCGACCTTTGTGCGTGGTCCACGTGTCACGCCTTTATCTTTACGCGTCTTACCACCGGTGCCACGCCTGCTAATCTGACCGCCTTTACGTCCGGCCGCCTTAGCTCGTTCTAGGCCCGTCATACCGTCCTTGCCGACGACATTGCTGGCAAATCCTCGTGGATTCTTCGGCACTTGACTGCCGCCTTTTTTGCCGATGCGAGCATAAAAGTCTGCTCCGTGCCTCTCTTTGTTAGTTTTGGCTGCTTTTAATCCCCCTTCGCGGCTCCCCGCCATATATACCTCCTTTATTTAATTGCTTCTTCTTTTGCTTCGCGCCATTCTTTAGCGGATTCGACCCTCTCCGCAATAGCTTGGTCGATAGCGTCACAAAAGACATCTTTAATTTTTTCGTCGAGAGCAGTCGACAGGATAGCGTATTCAGCGTCTGACAATTCAAAGTTATGTGACGTCTGCTCAAGTTCTTCAACGATCATTTCGCCTAATGCGATATGGTTCCAGTCATCTACATGGTCAGTATCAATAATGAAGTCGACGATGTAGTCGGTGAGCGTGGGTTTCTTGTAGTTCACAGGATAGTCTACCATTTATACCTCACCTTCTTTGATGAAGTCGGCGACTTCTTTTAGCGTGTCTTTATAGACTTGATATTCAGTATCCTGAATAAGCATCTCTAGCTTGTTCAAGATGGTTTCTTTTTTGATGAGCCATGCCTGGTGGGCGACTTCGATGCCGTCTACCGGTTTGAGGTCGTCAATATTGTTAACCTCGGCATATAAATCTTTTATCTTGCTCATAAAACTTCTCCTTTCGTTTATGATTATGGTTCCCCTCTACTTCGACAATAGCAAAAGGGTTTTAATTTGTCAACTTTTCTGCTTAAGTATCTCGTCAATCAGGTCGAATGCTTCGCCAGTGAATGGGTTTCCGGCCGCCCTCGCCGTGTCATGTTTGCCGGCTTCTTCCATAGCCTTCTCCCAATCTTCATGGTTGGCATATGGGGTAGGGTACTCTTTAGTGCCGAAGACTAGGCGCCATTCTCCCCACTTAGCAATGCGCTTAGGCTCGCTATAGAACTTCATGTCGTATTTATCTATAAGCTTTTCAACCTCATCCTTAAGCTCTGGCACCTTCAAGTATTCCAAGAATGTAGCGTAAGCTCTTAATGGCTCTTGGTCTTTATGCGACTCGTTATAATCGTGGATGAGCTTAAAACCTTTCTCGACTACGCCTAGCACATAGCTTTTGGGGTAGAGCACGTTGCCACTCTTAAACATTGTCACCAGGCGACCACTATGGATGAAGTCGTGGTCTTTTTTGCATATAGCAATACACCTCTCAAACTTTCCAGTACCCTCTAGCCAGTCATAAGAATATAGCTCGTGGCTATGGAGCTGACCCTTCGGCGGATCAACTCCACAAATTTCGCATTTATATCCTGCGTTGAAGTAGCAACGCTTACGCACCCTGTTCCACGCCGTGGCCCCCATAATCTTTCTAGGCGGCAGGCCATGTAGTGGACGTGGCACATTGGGCATCGTCAATAGCGGTACTCCAGTCTCAGCAGGGCAGTTCCATTTCGTTACTTTTTTTACATCATATTCTGTCACTCTTCTTCGTCCTCCTCCTCACACATTTCGCGCATGACCGCCTCTCCTTGGCTCCACCATGCGTCTCGAGTTTCTAACTCTATCATCTCATCTTCTGGGCTACTCATTCTTCTTCCTCTCCACAGAGTTCGGCGATAGTATGTACCTCGCCATCCTTAAGTGTCGGTATCCAACCGACGAACTCGATGCTGAAGTCCTTGTCGCCCATGTCCGTTAGAATGCATAAGCTTCTGTTCGCTCTCTCACAATATTGGACTTCCTTAATCGAGTTGACCTCCGCCCAAGCCCTGACCGCCTTGCGAATCTTCTCGTCTTTGATAAGTGGCTCGGCTGGTGTGTAGTCCTCCCATTCACTAATGAATTCCTCTATGGATTCATACCTCTCCCTCTCGAGCAAGACGTCTTCGCCTTCATATTCTTTAATTGCAGTTGGCCCAACAAAACTCCAGTCAACCACCTCGCCGGTCTTCTTGTTACGGAGATACATTATTTTGCCTCCTTCAATGTCTTACGCAATATATAGCCAGTGGACTCCACGCCGTCGGGCAGGCGTCCGTTGAGCTCAATGTATGACTTAACTTTACGATTATTAATTGTTTTCTTAATGTCGCACAATGTATCGTCCACCTTATCAATGTCCTCGGCTTTGTATTTGCCACTTGGTGTCAGCTTGAGCTTAATATAATCATTCTCGTGCTCGGACATCTTATGCTCAATCATATATTCTTTGACCATCATCCACAAAGCATCGAGAGCTTCGTCGTTATGTTTCTTCTCGGCAAGATAGTCAGCGAACTGTTTACTCTGTAGCGCTAACTCGTCAGCGCGAATCGCCAAGCTTTTCTCTTTATCTACTGCCTCGTCAATTAACTGATCGAGGGCCTCCAAATCATCGTTCATTGCTTTTCCCCCTATACGCTCAGCGCAATCATCATTACGAGCACGAATATTATGCCTAATACGATTTCAAATACGCCTAGCACCTTAGCCCAAGCGCTCCCCTTGAGCGCTAGCGCACCGAGTACGATGGATGCAATGCCCATGATTCCGCCCAGCGCAAAGATGCCAATAATAATAGTTACGATTCCTGCAATAGCGAAGCCGTTGCTTGTTTGTTCTTGATTGTTCATTTCTTTTTCTCCTTTCGTATTATAGTGCCCCGGTCAGAGCCGGGGCGTTGGTTGTTATCTTAAAATGGGATCACTCAACATATTTTAGCGAATACCCATTGACTAATCTTGGCATTCCATTTTTTCTCTTCCCCTGTCTGAGGGCCCTTCCGACATTAGCTTGAGGTGCGCCTATAGCGTCAGCTGCCGACTGCTGAGTTGGGAATACTCCTATTGTCTCGCCGTCTTTGCTCACTGCTATCCTTCTCGCCTTCTCTTTACGATATTTATTACCATTATCAGCCATTGTCAGCCATTGAATATTATCGACAGTGTATCCTCCGTCATTATCTATTCTGTCTATTGACGGAGACAGCCATCTGTCGTATCCGCTATCTTGCCATCTTTTATACAATATCATAAATTGGCTGTGAGTCTTTTCGCAAAAAGCCTCCCATTCATCCATTGTCAAAAAGGCTCGACCGGTATAGCTTTTGTTAGGCCCCCTACCTTCGCACCTTGTTTTTATCCCATAATATTTGTGTTTCAGATACCTCTTTGGATTGTGCCTATATCTATCTATGTCGGTAGCCTTACTATCTTTCCCCCTGGCATACTCTCTGCAACACTCTTTGCATTTGTTAAGGTGCCCGTCCTTCATCTGAGGGTGGGCGTAGAAATCTGATAACTGTTTTTCTTTTAGACAAATTATACATCTTTTCATACGCCCATTTTACAATGGCTTTTGATATAAATCAATACCTTTTTAGAAGGGTATCTCTGAGAGGTCGATTTCGCCGTCGTCGATGTCTTCCGGGACTTCCTCGTCAGCCTTCGCGGCAGGCTTAGCGTCATCGTGTGGCATAGCTACCGTGTCATCGGTAAACTCAGCTCGGGTATATTTACCGTCAGGGAATACCTCAATCTCTACTTCCGGCTTCTTCTTATTCAAGAGAGCCTTGTATGCGGTCTCATAGCCCTTAATGATTTTCTCTTTGTCACCGAGAGCCTCAATCTTGTCGATGGCTTTCTCAGCCGTGTCTTCACTAGAGCCGAACATAATCATCAAGCAACGGTTGTGCCACTGACGCCAGCTGTCGTTCTTAAATGACAGCCAGTGGGTTGCCTTTGGATACTGGTAGTTGTCGTCTTCCTCGAAGATGAACTCTTGGACTACTGATCCATTTGTGCCAACCTCATGGATGTCAACATCCACACACTTAACTTTATATACATCAGGCTTCGCATAGTTCTTATACTGACTGCCTGCATTCTTTTCTACTTCTTCCCAGTTAATACTCATTTTATTTCTCCTTGCCTTGTGGCATTAATAGTTTGTTAATATCAGTCTCACTTAACTTGACCTCGCCTGTTAAGCCGAGCCTGTTCTTTGCGAGTGCTACATCATCACTCTCAAGCACGAGGATACGCTCACCAGCAATATCCTTCTTGAGATAGAAGACGTTATCGCACCATTCTACAAAGACATTCATAGTATTCACGTCGATTTTAGGCGTGATTTGCTCTACGTCATTACCCTCAGAACTCATCAGAGTTTTGCGGTCTGCGTGAGCGATTAAGCAGATGCCGTAGCCCTGCTTATTGAGCAGTACCAACATTGGCAACAGCTTGGTGCGGATATGGTTTTCAAGCACCTGCTTGCCGTTGCCATAACCACCATTAGAGCGGTTAAGTGTTTCATCTAGCTTAGTCTTGTCAATTCCGGCTGCTTTCTCTACAACCTTGCGGACTAGCCAGTCAGCTGAATCGACAACAATCGTGTCATATTCTCGCTTACCATCTTTAGCCGTGTTGTACAGTTCCGCTAAGACGGTATAAAAATCATCTACCTTCGTGAGAGTAGGAGTGCGATCGACGTCCATATAGTTCAAACCGCCTTCCATATCTATGAAGATAGGGTTCTTTAGTTTGCTCGCAAGCGTACTCTTACCTACGCCAGATAGCCCATAAATCATGAGCTTTGGGGCAGTAGGGGTAGCCTGCTTGATAACTTTCATTATCATTTCTCCCTTCAAATTGTGTTAAATTTTATAGTTTCCCCCTACCTCAATAGTAGGGTATTGTTAATTTTTTGTCAATCTTCCTCCTTTCGATCTTTATTGCGCTGATAGCTGCGGGCATATTCACGCAGCTTTTCCCTGTTATTTTCCCTATACTTGTCGAAGTATTTGTGGGTCGCCTTATACATTTGTCTAGCTCCTTCACAAAGTCCGTCATAATATGGTTTTTCTTCCGGGGCAGCTTCCGTAGCCAGTGTTTCGAACATATCTAATAGTTGCTTTGGTCTCATGTTATTTCCTTTCCTTTAACTCTGCAGTCCAGACTTCTTCAGAGAACTCCGACTTGTTTTTCAGACATTTTAATATTGCTTGTTCTATAGTTCCGTCCGTCAGTAGGTAATAATACCTCATCGGATGTTTTTGCCCAATACGCTTGATACGACCACGAGCCTGTACGGCGGTGCTATAAGAGTAGCAGAGTTCAATTGCCACCCAGTAATGCAAGAACTGAAGGTTCAATGCCTCAGAACCAGACTGCCACTGGCACAACACCACATCATATTTACCAATCGTATCGGCAGTTGGGATGTCGTGATGTTTGCCGTCAATCCTCCAGATCTTCGCCCCTTTAGGTAGCACCTTAGACACTGTTGCCTCAAGCTCATCGCCTGTCTTAATGAAGTTATAGAACATCACAACGCCATCGCCCAAGTTCTCTACAAAGTCTGACACCCATTGTTTCTTATCTTTCGTAAAACATTGTCGCCTTAACTCTGCACATAATGCGCCTGGCGTATCAAGCATCTCCCCCTCAGGGCTTATATTGGTCTTCAACGTTTTCAGATATGTACTTGGCTTCTTAAACTCCAGCACCCTATGTGCTTCTTTTGGCAACTCAGCCATCATTGCACTCGTATCTGGAGCAGTAGAGATGTCTGTCCAAAACCGTTTCAGCTCTTTTTCGCATTTATATTCGGTGATTTCCGGGAACCCCTTGAATGTTTGGATTACGCAATATTTGTTTAAGAATTGCGTTTTGTTGCGTACCAGACCGCACGCTTGGAAATACGGATAAAATTTTAGCCACACATCGCCTGGCGTAGCAGTAAAGCCTGCCCAGTCTTTATTTTGGGCGGTAATTTTTAAGAATGCTTTGCCCATTCCAGAGCTCACGCCTGCGCCAGCTTTTGCAATCTCATCAAACACGAACACGCATTCCCGTATGTCGCCTGGATTTTTTTCTGCCCAAGCCTTGAGCTTGTGCCACGAGATGACAGAGAATGATGATAGTGTTTTTTTCCACGCCTCTCCATTCCACTTGTCGGCATCAAGTTCAAAATCATTAGGCTTCATGTTTGCCTTACTCGCAGTCGTCACGACTAGCACCTTTCTTTTTCCTGTGCGTCGGCACAATTCCTTAGCCCATACGACAGCCATTGCTCCTTTGCCAGAGCCAGTCCCTGCGATTACTATATGCTTGCCATCGAGCAGGGCAGTAATAGCTTCTTTTTGGTAGTTATATAGTTTATCCGCCATCTTCCCCTCGCTCGTATATGGTTGGCTCGCCGTATAAGTTATCCACGCTATCCTTCATAGCCTTTTCATCTTCTTCACTCATTGCGACACCCTTCGCAAGATTAAATCTCCGCTGTTGTCATGTGTAATATAAAATTCGTCGCCTTCTTTATGGACGGCATCGGCGATAACTTTTACCTGCACCAATGTCATATCTTTAGGCGGCTTCATATCCCATATCTGCTTAACTTTAATTTTCATTTCAATTCTCCTTTCTATTCGCTAGATACAATTCCTGCTATATACCGCTCAACTACTCCATAGATTACCTTCTTGTCATAGTCTGGTAAGTTGCTACCTATAATCAGTGCTATTTTCTCCGTCTGCACCATCGTAATGAGTTCGATTATGTCAATTGATGTTGCGCCTTCTGTCTCACGTAGCAAAGCATCATGCAATTCTTTATATGTCCTGTCTGTATATTTAGCAAATTCTTTAAGATTTTTGTCTGGAAGCAGCTCTTCCGGTATTTCTATTTTTCCCATTTTAATTCTCCTGATATTTATTTACGTTATAAAGACTATTGAAACTGTACACTTCATCTCCGTTGCCATCTTTCAACGCTTCGGGATCATTGCCGAAATGTACATCACAATGCCAAATACCTTCGCCATCTGTATTGTCTCCGCTGTCAAACACTTGGCAGTAATCATACTCCTTACGAAACTTCAGCATTGCTCGCAAGTCTTTTGTGTCCATTACAATCTTCATGAGTTCTCCTTTATATAATCATATATCTTTTCTACTTTCTTCGCCGCTTCCTTATCGTCGTCGTCCCCATCACGCAAGTAATCTATATACATGATGAGAGCCTGTTCGATATGGAATAGTTGGTCGGCATCTATCTTCATCATTTGTATTGCTCCTTTTCATAATTCGATTGTCCGATTAGTTCGTCCAGATAAGCCTTAAGCCCCTCACAAAAGCCTATTGTTTCATCTGGCGTAGCCTTGAATGTCTCGTCCTCGATTAACTTTTTATACTTATCCACCACCGTGCCAATTTTCTTTCTCTCGATATACGCACGAGCTTCCTCTAGTGTATCGAAGTCCATCTCGAGCCATGTGGTTGGTGGTTGGTCTTCCCACGTCTCTATTGAATATACCTTGTAGTATGGTGGCAGGAAGTCCTCGCCACTATCTATGTCGGTTGTTTTGCACACCCCAATTCTGTATTCCTTAGTTGTCATTTTTAATAACCTCCTCTCCGATTAAGAAAAAGAACTCGTCGGTATCTATATACCCCCTGTTTCCCAAGTCATCTTCCCAGTTGAAATAATAGTGAATATCGTCGTCGTTAAGCCCGAATGGTTTTAGTCGAGCGTCTAACTCATCCGTGTCTAATCCGCCATCCGCCATGGCTATATATGTTTCATAACTTCTGTTCTTATCGCATTTGTCATATGCTGTTGCTCTATATACTTCCATTATCTATCCTCCTCTGGGTCGCAGCCCCATACTTCGCAAGCGAAATCATAATCGCCTACTTCGTCTAATACTTTCTCGCCATCTTTATATTCGTACTCGCCACAGTTATTTCCCAAGTCTTCGTCAGCATAGCACACGCTAACAGTCGTGTGATACTTCTCACTCAAAGCCTTGATGAGTGACTCTGGTGTTGCCCATGCTGTATCAAACTCTACTACTTGTGGCGACACCTTACGCACACTACTTGTATTCCATTTAGTCCCCCAGTTCTTGACCGACCAGTCATACCAGTTGTCTGCCCCATACTTTGCAACTAATTCCTTATCTTGTTTTTCTTTGGCTTCCCAACTTGGATAACTCCTAGTCTTATCCTTTAACTCTTCTGGCATTGGTATAATTTCGTTGAAGTCAAAGAACTCTACGTCCTCTTCCCAACCATTACCCTGTCGGTGTTCAGTCTTAACGCAATCTTTTATTGCTTGCCTATCCATGATAAGCACATGATTTTTTACCCAGTTCGGCATATTATTCTCTCTCCATTTCTTGATAAAGTTTATTTCTTAGTTCGCATAGCTCATGAGGCATATGCCCATAGTTCATGTGCATCATCCAAAGTAGCATAGCAGTTCTAATATTATCCTCACGCCCATCAATGATGGCTTCCACCACAAGCCGTTCGCTATGCCAGTTCTCATTTGTTAGCATATTTAACCATTGCTTAATGGTCGTGTCATATATGCTTTTGTTCTCATCATCAGCCCAATATCTCATTTCTTATTCTCCTTATGGTTCATACGGCTCTGCCGTAATGTTCATTGCTTTAATTGGTACAATTTGCCAACTATCTTCGTCTGTCGTATTGTATTCCTCTTGGTCATTCAGCCAATTCCAACGCTTTAACGCTCGGTCATAGCTTTTATAAATGCCCCCTACTTGCAACCCACTACCATAGTTGGTTACATTTAATACTGCGTATAACATATTTTCTCCTTATAGTTTGACCACAATGCTATCTTTACTGAGGTCGTAGTACGCTCGTACCTCGTCTGCGTACTCATCATCTGTCATGTCTGCGATTAGTTTAGTTGTCATCATCTGCCCACTATCCACTAGCGCAAGCTCATCTCCGTCTATCGAATAGAGAGACACCATAGCATAGTCTTTATATCCTTGTGCCTCGTCATCTTCCCATAGGTTATCGCCTGCCCCCTCGGCGGCGACCGCCATTGTCTTCTGTTCCTTATCTATAATGACTACGTCTTTTACGTCCGTCATATATCTCATACGTTGTTCCATATTATTCGCCCTTCCTCTTTTCAATAAAGTACATAATACTATCTTCGTCCATCGCACAGTATGCCTCTGAGTATCGGTAGTCGTCAGCAATGTCTGCCAACTCCTGCTCGGTTAGTTCGATGTCGCTATTCCCTGCTACATACTTGATGTCCTCCTTGATATTCTCTCGTTCTACCCTTTCTTGTATCTTCCAATACTCGTCGGCTAAGTCATGAGCCAATGCCTTGATACTCCATGATGGGTCATCAGCCTCACTCTGTCCGAAGTTCTTCTTAACCCACCTGTATAAAAACTTGTTAAACTCTTTCTCGATATTCATACCATCTCCTTTCTTATAGATATGCTATTCCTTTATCGTAAAGTCCAATGGCTAAGTCCAAGCACTCGCCATCACTCATATATGCTTCGTCCATGTAATCGTCCGTGGTGTCCTGCATATAACTTTCAAGTGTTGCATATTCTTTTACCACCTGCATGCCCTCCGTTTGTTTCTTAAAATACCAGTCCGACACCACAGCGTCATATCCGTTGTCGGTCTTCACTAATCTAATCTTTGCGTTCATCTCTTATTCTCCTAGCTCGTTCTTTAATACTCTGTATAGATAGCCTAGCTTTACCCCATAATATTTGTCATCGAAATCAGCAAGCCTATTAGCCATGCTAATCGCCTCTGATAAGTAATCTTCTCGCTTATCTTCGTCTTCCGTTTCTTTATAGTAGTTGTCAATGCACTCCACAATATAGCGTTTATAATCTTCTAGTTTCGTCTCTACATTCATAACTTTCTCCTTTAGTCCATCTCCACCACTTTAATGTGATATGCTAATAGATTTTTAGTTAGCAATTCAATTTCATCTCCGTCTGTTCTTAGTACTGCACTAAACAAATCGCCTTCATCAGTTCCTTCAACTGGCTTCAAGCAATAATATTCTGCTCCACCGTCTGTTTTGTGATAATACAATTTCATGTTATTCTCCTTTCTCTACCATTTCCTTAATCATTATTCCGCTCGCACTCGGTGCGCACTCGCTGAACTTAACCCACTCCCAATCTTTATCGACTATAATCTGCGCCATAACTACCACGTCTTCAAAGAACGCCCCTGCGCTTTCGCTATCAATACCATATGCGCCTTTCTGTATCGCCTGCTCGAACTCCTGCTCGACTAGATATTTTAGGTATCGCAAACTTGCGCCCTGCGACAGCACAAACCCCTCTGTTAAATCGCAATTATCAAACTCTTTCATAGTTCCTCACTTCCCTCGGCGATTGTCGCCCTTAAATTTTCTTTAATCTTATATACCTCTGATGTTTCAGGTATGCTCGCAAGCATATCTAAGATGTCATAACACGCTTCGGCATAGCCGTCTTGCCACCCTGAGTTATAACACTCCATATCTGTTTTACTGCTCATGCTCCAACTCCTTGCTTACATTACTAACAATATCTTGTTCAACATTTGTTAATGGCTTGTCGGCTTTTACCACCATTTTGCCATCACTACCTATCTCAATAATCATGCTTTCTTCTCCTTAAAAAACTCTTTGAACTCTTCTAAGTGTTCTTCGATAAAGTCCATAGCATTGCTAAAAGTTGTGATGTCGTCTTCGCTATAATCTACTCTATCCCAAAACTTTTTCTCCAATGCCACAAGGTCATTAAAAATCTGTGTGCCTACATCTTTCATGCTTCTTCTCCTATCAATTCAAAATCTTCATTCATCAGTTCCACCCCTAGCGACATAGCGACATCATGCCATGCCCACTCTTTGCCACTATTAAAATAATATTCATCTCTAAACTTACGCTTATCTCCTTTCTGCTTTTTAATCGTGTCGTTCAGGGCTTCTAACTCTGCCTTATATTTTCTGCGTATAATCTTAGCCAATTCACTCTGCTTCATATCTTAACCCTTTCTCTTTTAACTTATTCACACAGTCCCAACACAAAGCACAATAGTCTATACCCTCATCTTGCATTGCCTTGATAATTGCCTTGTCCCCCTCGTTGTCTTCGTCCCACTCAAAACTATCTACCCATAAGAAATCTTGTTCGCTCCACCCATACTCGCCACACCTATCACAAGTGTTAAAGCCAATAGGGAATAACACTTCATCATGCAATTCAATATCGTTCTCTTCACACTCTTTGCCCAACTCTTCTTTGCTAATACGGTAGTGTTGTGCTTGGTCTTGCAGTAAATCAATTTTCTCTTGTCTAGTCATGTTCAACCTTTCTTGCTTTAATCTCCCAATAATCGCCATGGCTTCCGATATAGATAGCGTTCTTATCGTAATCAATATATAAGTCATCAACATCTGAACAATTAAATTGTTCTTGCTCATCATTATCTGCTAACTTGTCGTATATCAACTCCATTAATTTATACTTGTCCATTATTTTTCTCCCATAATTATCTTATTGATGATTGTTTCTAATTCATCACAGTTGTCAAAGTTGTATCCTTGTTCGCCGTCTGTGGTGTCATATAGTTTTTGCTGTTCATCAATATATTTTTCAATTGATGCTTTTATACGCGCCATACTTTTCAGCTCGCCAGCAATCATTCCTTCGTCGTAACCCTTCAAATACCATTCCTGCTTTTTTCGGTCTAACGCCGTTTCGCTAGAAGAGAAGAGTGGTGATAGTG